>Ga0207705_10001589_pt1 | contig 18039 bp, 19 predicted proteins | sample KBSC13metaG_FD_184314 | JGI IMG/M metagenome (GOLD analysis project Ga0207705, IMG submission 184314) | Corn rhizosphere microbial communities from Kellogg Biological Station, Michigan, USA - KBS C1-3 metaG (SPAdes) (version 2) | ecosystem: Host-associated > Plants > Roots > Rhizosphere > Soil ...
CGACCGCCGCCCTGCATCTGGCGCATGAAGAAGATCCACACGCCGATGAGCAGCAGCATCGGGAACCACGACACGAAGATGTTCATGAGCAGCGACGGCTCTTCCTCGGGCTTGGCCTCGACGGTGACGCCGTACTTCATGAGGTCGCCGACCATCCACGGATCCTGGATGCCGGGCGTGTAGACCGTGTAGTTCTTGCCGTCGCGCGAGGCGGCTTTCAGGGTGCGCCCGCTATCGAGCTTCACCTTCGCGATGTGGCCCTGGCGCGCTTCCTCCATGAACGTGGAGTAGTCGAGCACGTTGGCGCCGGCCGTGCGATTGCCGACCTGCATGAACACCATGGTCAGGATGACCCCGATCACGAGCCAGACCATGATGGTGCGAATGGTGTTGTTCACTTATTCGTTTCCTTCAGAGTGGACGATGGCAACAAAAACGGCACCTCGGAGACACATTCGGCCATCGCGAGGGAATTCAACCCTCGCGGGTGGAAATCTCCGTCTTGAGACCGCGCGCCAAGAGGTACTGTTCGGCGCTTTCGTCGCGGGAGGCGTCGGGCTTGCGGATGACGACCTTCAAAAACGCCCGGCGCAGGGACTTGAGATAGTCATCATACCCCGCTCCCTGGAAAATTTTGACCAACAAGGTGCCGTCGCGTTTCAGGTGCAACTGCGCGAATTCAAAGGCCAATTCCGCCAAAGTCATCGACCGCGCCTGGTCGCTGACCGCTATCCCCGATAAATTCGGGGCCATGTCCGAAAGGACCACGTCCACCTGGCGCCCCTCCAGTGCCGAGTGGAGTGCCTCGAGCCCCCGCTTGGTGCTGAAGTCCCCCTGGATGAATGTCACACCTGAAACGGGATCCATGGGCAAAAGGTCGATCGCGATGATCGTTGCCTTGCCGCCGAGGCGTTGGGCAAGCACCTGGGACCATCCGCCGGGCGCGGCACCGAGGTCCACAACGACCTGGCCGGGCTTCAGGAAACGGTCCTTGTCGTCGATCTCGATCAGCTTGTACGCCGAGCGCGAGCGATAGCCCTCGCGCTTGCTGCGTTGCACGTAGGGGTCGGTCACGTGGCGATGCAGCCACTGCCGGGAGGATTTGGACTTTTTCAATGCCGGAGGGTGATTCGAGCAAAAAATCTTTGGAAACGCCGATCAACGCCGATGAAGGCACGCAGATGAACGCCGATTCTTCGCGAACACACTAAAGCATCCACCCGCCGTCGCGCAGTATCGGCGTTCATCGGTGCGGGATCGGCGTTCATCTGCGTTTCCAAAGCCTTTTCCCTATACTTGCCCGGATGAATCCCCTATCTGCAAAGCGCCGCAGCGAGCTGCGAGCCGAAGCCCACAAGCTGTCGCCCGTCGTGATCATCGGCGACAAGGGCCTCACCGACGAGGTCATCGCCGAGATCGACCGCTCGCTGAAAGCCCACGAGCTCATCAAGGTGCGCGCCGCGACGGACGAGCGCGATGCGCGGGCGGTGTGGATCGAGACCATCTGCGATCGCCTGCAGGCGCACCCGGTGCAGCAGATCGGCAAGGTGTTCGTGATCTACCGCCAGAATCCGAAGGAAGAAAAACCGAAAGAGGCTCGCCCGCCCGCGCGTGCCCGCGCTCCCCGCGAAGAGGAAACGCGCAGCGCCCCGAAATTGGAGAAGCCGCCCCGCGATCGCGCGCGGGGCCGAGGCAACGACGCGCGCAGCACCTACACGAAGAAGGCGCGCACCGGCGGCTGGGGCTCGGACTCGCGATTCGGAGCTTCGAAGCGGCCGCCGCGCGGCGCCAGCACCGGGGACGACACGAAGGGCGCACCGGCGTTGAAGCGCCGTGCGCGAGGGGCGACGGTGGAAGACGAGGCGAACAGCGACGTCAAACGTACTTCACGTCCACGATCTCGAACTCCTTCACCCCTCCCGGAGTCCGGACCTCGGCGACGTCGCCCGCGTACTTCCCGATGAGCGCCTTGGCGATCGGCGACGAGTAGGAAATCTTCCCGAGCTTGAGGTCCGCCTCGTCCTCGCCGACGATCTGGTAGGCCATCGGCTCTCCGCCGGACGTGTCGACGACCTCGACCGTCGTCCCGAAGACCACGCGGCCATCGTCCTCGAGCAGCGAGGGGTCGATGATCTGCGCGTTGGCGAGCTTCGACTCGAGCTCGATGATGCGGCCCTCGATGAAGCCCTGCCGCTCGCGCGCGGCCTCGTATTCCGCGTTCTCGCTGATGTCGCCTTGCGCGCGTGCCTCTGCGATCGCGGTGATGACGTTGGGACGATCGCTCGTCTTCAGCCGGTGGAGCTCGGCGCGAAGGAGCTCGGCGCCGCGAAGGGTGATCGGGATCTTGTTCATGCCGGCAGGGTCTCGTGGAGCGACTGGATGTCGTAGGCCTGCAGCTCCTGTATCTGCTGCATGCCGAGGCACGCCGCGCGGGCTCCCGCGAGCGTCGTGAAGTAGGTGATGCGGTTCTGCAGCGCCGTGTTGCGGATGGACCACGAGTCCTGGATCGAGCGGCGGTCTTCCTCGACCGTGTTCACGATGAGGCTGATCTCGCGGTTCTTCAGCATGTCCACGATGTGCGGACGGCCTTCCTGCACCTTGTTGACGGGCTGCACCTTGAGCCCGGCCGCCTCGAGCGTCGCGGCCGTGCCCTTGGTCGCGACGAGCGCGAATCCCAGGCCGTCGAGCGCGCGCGCGATCTCGATCAGGCGTTCCTTGTCGGCGTTGCGCACCGAGAGGAAGGCCTTGCCTCCCTTGGGCAGGCGCACGCCGGCGGCAAGCTGGCTCTTCACGAAGGCCTCGGCGAAGGTCTTGCCCACGCCCATCACTTCGCCCGTGGATTTCATCTCCGGCCCGAGGATCGTGTCCACGCCGGGGAACTTGATGAAGGGGAACACCGCTTCCTTCACCGAGTAGTAGGGCGGGACGATCTCGTGGGTGATGCCCTGCTGCTTCAACGTCTTGCCGACCATGCAGCGCGCCGCGATCTTCGCAAGCGGCATGCCGATCGCCTTCGACACGTACGGCACGGTGCGCGAGGCCCGCGGGTTCACTTCGAGCACATAGACCTTCCCGCCCTGGATCGCGAACTGCACGTTCATGAGCCCGACCACGTTGAGCGCCTTGGCCATCGCGATGGTCTGCCGGCGCAGCTCCTCCTGCATCTCCGCGGAGAGGCTGAAGGGCGGCAGCGAGCAAGCCGAATCGCCGGAGTGCACGCCCGCCTGCTCGATGTGCTCCATGATGCCGCCGATGATGACGTCCTTGCCGTCGCTCACGGCATCGACGTCCACCTCGGATGCGTCGTTCAGGAACCGGTCGATCAGCACCGGCGAATCGTTCGAGACCTTCACGGCCTCGCGCATGTAGCGCTTGAGGTCCGATTCCGCGTGCACGATTTCCATCGCGCGGCCACCCAGCACATACGAGGGACGCACGACGACGGGATAGCCGATCTCCTTCGCGCCCGCGATCGCCTGCTCCTCGGTGCGCGCGGTGCGGTTGGGCGGCTGCAGCAGTCCCAGCTCGTTCAGCATCTGCTGGAAGCGCTCACGGTCTTCCGCGCGGTCGATCGAGTCCGGCGAGGTGCCGATGATGGGCACGCCGGCCGCCTCGAGATCGCGCGCGAGCTTGAGCGGCGTCTGCCCGCCGAACTGCACGATCACGCCCTGGGGCTTCTCGCGATCGACGATCTCGAGCACGTCTTCCAGCGTGAGCGGCTCGAAGTAGAGGCGGTCGGAAGTGTCGTAATCCGTGGACACCGTCTCCGGATTGCAGTTGACCATGATGGTCTCGTAGCCATCCTCGCGCATCGCGAGCGCCGCATGCACGCAGCAGTAGTCGAACTCGATGCCTTGCCCGATGCGGTTCGGCCCGCCGCCCAGCACCATGATCTTCTTGCGGTCCGTGGGCTCGGCTTCGTCCTCCTCGTCGTAGGAGGAGTACATGTACGCGGTCTTCGTCGCGAACTCCGCGGCGCAGGTGTCGACGCGCTTGAAGATCGGACGGATGCCCAGCGCATGACGTTTCTTGCGGACCTCGTGCTCCGTGGTTTTCCAGAGATACGCGAGGCGGCGATCGGAAAAGCCCTTGCGCTTGAGATCGCGCAAGGCCTGCGCATCGAAGTCCGCGAGCGTCTTCTTCTCGATGTCGAGCTCGGTGTCGACGATGTCCTTGATCTGCACCAGGAACCAGGGATCGATCTTCGTGAAGCGGTGCACGTCTTCCAGCGACATGCCGACGCCGAACGCATCGGCCACGTACCAGAGGCGCTCGGCGCGCGGATACGCGAGCTCGTCCTCGATGGTCTCCTCGTCCACGGTCTTCAGGTTGAAGCCGTCCACGCCGACCTCGAGGCCGCGCAGCGCCTTCTGCAGGGACTCCTGGAAGTTGCGCCCGATGGCCATCACCTCGCCCACGCTCTTCATCTGCGTCGTGAGGTGGTCGTCCGCCCGCGGGAATTTCTCGAAGGCGAAGCGCGGCACCTTCGTGACCACGTAGTCGATCGTGGGCTCGAAAGACGCGGGCGTGAGGCCGCCGGTGATGTCGTTCTTGAGCTCGTCGAGCGTGTAGCCGACAGCGAGCTTCGCCGCGATCTTGGCGATCGGGAAGCCGGTCGCCTTCGAGGCCAACGCCGAGGAACGCGACACGCGCGGGTTCATCTCGATGATGACCATGCGGCCGTTCTCGGGGTTGATGCCGAACTGGACGTTGGAGCCGCCGGTCTCGACGCCGATCTCGCGCAGGCACGCGATCGAGGCGTCCCGCATGATCTGGTATTCCTTGTCGGTGAGCGTCTGCGCCGGCGCCACCGTGATCGAGTCTCCCGTGTGCACGCCCATGGGGTCCAGGTTCTCGATCGAGCAGATGATGATGCAGTTGTCCGCCTTGTCGCGGACCACTTCCATCTCGAACTCCTTCCACCCGATGACCGACTCCTCGATGAGGAGCTCGTGCGTCGGGGAAGCGTCCAGGCCGCGCTCGCAGATGGAGACGAACTCCTCCATGTTGTAGGCGATGCCCCCACCGGTGCCGCCCAGCGTGAACGAGGGGCGGATCACCGTGGGAAAGCCCACCATCGCCTGAACCTGGAGCGCTTCCTCGAGCGAGTGCGCGAGCTTGGAGCGCGGCGATTCCAGGCCGATCTTGGTCATCGCGTTCTTGAACTTCTCGCGGTCCTCGGCCTTGTCGATGGCTTCCTTCTTGGCGCCGATCATCTCGACGCCGTACTTCTCGAGCACGCCTTCACGCGAAAGGTCCAGCGCGCAGTTCAGCGCCGTCTGCCCGCCCATGGTGGGAAGCAGCGCATCGGGCCGCTCCTTCTCGATGATGCGAGCGACCATCTGCCACGTGATGGGCTCGATGTAGGTCACGTCCGCCATCTCCGGGTCCGTCATGATCGTGGCCGGATTGGAGTTCACGAGGATCACGCGGTAGCCCTCGTCGCGCAGCGCCTTGCAGGCCTGCGCACCCGAATAATCGAACTCGCACCCCTGCCCGATCACGATGGGACCGGCGCCGATGATGAGGATGGATTTGAGGTCGGTCCGCTTCGGCATTACCTGCGCTTCTCCATCATCACGACGAATTTGTCGAACAGCACCTGCATCTCGCGCGGGCCCGGGGAGGCTTCCGGGTGGCCCTGGAAGCTGTAAGCGGGCTTGTCGGTGAGCTCGATGCCCTGCAGCGAGCCGTCGAAGAGCGAGCGATGCGTGGGCTTCACGTTGGCGGGCAGCGTCTTCTCGTCCACCTGGAAGCCGTGGTTCTGGCTCGTGATGAAGACCTTTCCGGTGTCCAGGTCCTGCACCGGATGGTTCGCCCCGTGGTGGCCGAATTTCATCTTCGTGGTCTTCGCGCCCGCGGCGAGCCCGAGCAATTGGTGGCCGAGGCAGATTCCGAAGACCGGCGTGCCCGTGCCGAGGATCTCGCGGATCGCCTTGATCGCGTAATCGCAAGGCTCGGGATCGCCGGGGCCGTTCGAGAGGAAGACGCCGTCGGGCTTGAGCGCCATCGCTTCCTTCGCGGTGGCCGTCGCGGGCAGCACGGTGACCTTGCAGCCCCGCTCGGCGAGATTGCGAAGGATGTTGTGCTTCACGCCATAGTCGAACGCGACGACGTGATACTTCGCTTCCGCGGCGGGACGGTATCCCAGGCCCAGCGCCCAGAGGCTCTCGTTCCAGTGATAGGCCTTCTCGGCCGTCACCACCTTCGCGAGGTCCTGCCCCGTCATGGAGGGCGCGGCCTTGGCGGCGGCGAGCGCGGCCTTCTCGTCGGGATTGGCGCCGGCCACGATGCAGCCGTTCTGCGCGCCCTTCTCGCGGAGCAGCCGCGTGAGCCTGCGGGTGTCGATGTCGGCGATCGCGACGATGCCGTTGCGCTTGAGGTAGGTGGGGAGGTCCTCCTTCTGGCGCCAGTTGGAGGCGACCATCGGGAGCTCGCGGATGACGAGGCCGGCCGCATACGCCTTGCGCGACTCGGAATCCTCGGGATTGGCGCCCACGTTGCCGACATGCGGATAGGTGAGCGTCACGATCTGCCCGGCGTAGGAGGGATCCGTGAGGATCTCCTGGTAGCCCGTCATCGAGGTGTTGAACACCACCTCGCCGACGGTGCGGCCTTCGGCGCCGATGCTGCATCCGCGAAAAACGCTCCCGTCGGCAAGAACCAGGACGGCGAGGGTTTTCTGCAACACGGGATCTGCTCCAGGGACGAAAACTGCGGGCGCAAAAAAACGGGAGAGCGAAACTTCTTTAGACCGCGCTCATCCCGCTTGTTGGTCTAAAATTATACACGAAGCGGCACCCTCGATCCAACGCGCGGAGCCGGGCCTGCCATAATCGGCCGCCATGGAAATCGCACAGGCCGCGCATGCGGCCGCGGGGCTCGCGTTGCTGGTGGCGCTCTCGTGGGCGCTGTCGGAGCAGCCGCGGGACGTGCGCTGGCGCATCGTGATTTCCGGCCTCGCTCTGCAGGCGATCCTCGCCGCCGCGCTGCTGCTCGTGCCGTGGCTTCGCAGCGCGGTCTTCTCGATCAACGAAGCGCTCGACGTCCTGGTGCGTGCCACGCAGGCCGGCACCTCGTTCGTGTTCGGCTATCTCGCGGGTGGGCCCGCGCCGTATGTCGAGGCGCACCCGGAAGCGTCCTTCGTGCTCGCCTTTCGCGCCCTGCCGCTCATGCTGGTCGTGAGCGCGCTCTCCGCGCTGCTCTTCTACTGGCGCGTGCTGCCGGTGGTGGTGCGCGCCTTCGCCTGGGTGCTGCAGAAGACGATGGGCATCGGCGGGGCGGTCGGCGTCTCCGCGGCGGCGAATGTCTTCGTCGGCATGGTCGAGGCGCCGCTGGTGGTGCGGCCGTACCTCGCACGCCTCACGCGCTCCGAGCTCTTCATGGTCATGGTGTGCGGCATGGCCACCATCGCCGGCACGGTGATGGCGTTGTACGGCGCGATCCTCGGCCCCGTCGTGCCCGATGCGATCGGGCACATCCTCGTGGCCTCCATCGTCTCCACGCCCGCGGCGATCACGGTGAGCGCGCTGATGGTGCCGGGCGAAATGACCCGCGACGAAGCGGTCCACCTGCCGCGCACCGACGCGAGCGCGATGGATGCCATCTCGCGCGGCACGGTCGAAGGCGTGGAGCTCCTGATCCAGATCGTGGCGATGCTCATCGTCTTCATCGCGTTCGTCTACCTCGTGAACGCGATGCTCAGCCTGCTGCCCCTGGGCGCACCGCTCACGCTGCAGCGGATCTTCGGCTGGCTCTTCGCGCCGCTCGCGTGGACCACGGGCGTTCCGTGGAGCGAGGCGCAGGCGGCGGGCTCGCTGCTGGGCACGAAGACCGTGCTGAACGAGTTCGTGGCCTACATCGACCTGTCGAAGGTGCCCGCGGCGGAGCTCTCGCCGCGCAGCAAGCTGCTGATGACCTACGCGCTGTGCGGCTTCGCGAACTTCGGAAGCCTGGGCATCATGATCGGGGGCATGGGCGTGATGGTCCCGGAGCGCCGCGCGGAAGTGCTCTCGCTCGGGATGAAATCCATCGCGGCGGGAACGATCGCGACCTGCATGACCGCCGCGATCGTGGGCTTCTTCATTTGAGGCCCAGCACGTCCTGCATGTCGTAGAGGCCGGGCGGCTTGCCCGCGAGGAAGCGGGCCGCGCGCATGGCGCCCTGCGCGTAGGTTGCGCGGCTGGACGAGCGATGCGTGATCTCGACGCGCTCGCCGGGACCCGCGAAGAACACGGTGTGGTCGCCCACGATGTCGCCGCCGCGCGCGACGGAAAAGCCGATGCTGCCGCCCTTGCGCTCGCCGGTGACGCCGTGCCTCGCGAACACGCCGTCCTTGTCGAGCGTGGTCCCGCGTGCACGCGCCGCCACCTCGCCCAGCTTCAACGCGGTGCCCGAGGGCGCGTCCACCTTGAGCTTGTGGTGCACCTCGAAAACCTCGACGTCGTAATCGGGGCCCAGCGCCTTCGCCGCGAGCTCGACCAGCTTGAGCGAGACATTCACCCCGACGCTCATGTTGGGCGCCATCACGATCGCGATGTCGCGCGCGGCGTCGCGTATCTCCTGCAGTTGCGCGGGCTCGAAGCCCGTGGTGCCGATGACGATGGAGCGCCGGGCCGCGCGGCATGCGCGCACGTGTGCGAGCGTCCCTTCCGGGCGCGTGAAATCGACGAGGACGTCGCTTTTTCCCAGTGCGCCGGCAATGTCGCCGCCGACCACGACGCCGCGCGCGGCGGGGACGAACTCGCCCGCGTCACGGCCGGCAAGCCGGCTGTCGGGCATGTCGAGCGCCGCGCCGAGCGACACTCCGGGGGTCGATGTCGCGGCTTCGAGCAGCGCCATTCCCATTCGCCCGCCGGCGCCGGCGACCGCGATGCGCACGGAGGTCATTTCGCGGCCGGCGGGGACGCGGGTGGAGGTTGAGGTGCAGCGGGTGTCGCGGCGGCGGGCGCTGTCGTCGGCGCGGCCGGCGCGGGCGGTGTCGCGACCACCGGCGGCGGCGCGGGCGGCTGGCCCTTGCCCTGGATGGAGCTCACCTTGTCGCTCTCGAAGAAGATCGAGAGCAGCGTGCGGTCCCGGTTGCGCCCGTTCTTCGCGGAGCTGAAGTAGTAGTCCCAGCGATTGGCATGGAAGACGTCCGCCACCAGCGGCGTGCCGAGGATCTGGCGCACCTCGGCTTTCGTCATGCCCACCTTCACGCGCGCGATCACGTCCTGCGTCACGTAGTTGCCCTGCTGGACGTCCATCTTGTAGACGATGTACCCGCATCCCGGGAGGGTGAGGCAGGCGAACAGCAGGATTGCGAGGCGCATGGGGAAGACCAAGACCGGAAGCCGCGCATTATATCAACGTGCCCTGTATGATTTCCCTCGAAAAACACGCTTGCGCGCCATGAGCGATCCCAAGGAACTCAAGAACACCGGTCTCAAGGTCACGGTTCCACGGCTGAAGGTGCTCGATCTTTTCCAGCACAGCCCGGACCGCCACCTCACCGCGGAGGACGTGTACCGCAAGCTGCTCGACGAGCATTCGGACGTCGGGCTGGCGACCGTGTACCGCGTGCTCACGCAGTTCGAGCAGGCGGGCCTCCTCGTGCGCCACCACTTCGAGGGCGGCAAGGCGGTCTACGAGCTGAACGAGGGCAAGCACCACGACCATCTCGTCTGCCTCCAATGCGGCCGCGTGGAGGAGTTCTACGACTCCGAGATCGAGAAGCGGCAGCAGCGCGTGGCGGCGGATCGCGGCTTCGCCATCCACGACCACCAGCTCTACCTCTACGCGGATTGCACCAAGCCCGACTGTCCGCATCGGCCGAAGGAATGATCCGGTGAACCCGCGCGACTGGCTCGCATCGATCGCGCTCGCGATCGCGTTCGTCTCGCCCGCATCGGCCCAGCGCGCCGATGCGCCGTCGAGCGCGTCCATTGCCGAGGTGCACGCGCGCGAGCTGCCGCGCGAGGCGCAGGAAGCGATCGTCCTCATCCGCAAGGGGGGTCCCTATCCCTATGCCAAGGACGGAGCGGTATTCGGCAACCGCGAGGGAATCCTGCCTCGCGCCAAGCGCGGGTACTATCGTGAGTACACGGTGAAGACGCCGGGCGTGCGCACACGCGGCGCGCGCCGAATCATCGCCGGTGCGTCGGGCGAGCTGTATTACTCCGACGATCACTACAACCATTTCCGGCGCGTCCGGGAATAGGAGCCCCACCATGCCGCTCGAGATGCTGGCCGAGCTGCTCGAGGAAAACCGCGGCGGCGTCTGGTACCTCCCCGACGCCGTGGACGCGAAAGGCGTGCAGGCGCTCGCGAAGCGCAACGGCTTCGCCTACTTCCACATCGACGGCAAGAACATCGCGCGCAAGGAGCAGCTGCTCAACCATCTCGCCACCGCGCTGCATTTCCCGAAGGACTTCGGCCACAACTGGGACGCCCTCGAGGAATGCCTCACGGACATGGACTGGGTGGATGCCGAGGGCTACGTGATCTACTACGAGCACATCGAGGCGCTGCAGGCCACGGGAGACCAGCTCGACACCTTCGTGGAGATCCTGCGGGATGCCGTCCAGTCGTGGAAGGAAGACGACACCGCGATGGTCGTGCTGCTCACCGGCGGCAAGCCGCCCAAGGGCGTGAAGCGGCTGAAGAAGGAAGCGGAAGCGGACTGAATGATTAGGCCCCGGCCTACGCCGGGGTGACGACGGGGATTTTCTCCTCCAGCCGAATCTCGGTCGGCGTCACCTTGGCGCGATACGCCAGCACCTCCACCCCCGCAGCGATCGCCTCCCGCAACATCCGTCCGTATTCGAAGTCGATGCCGTCGGCCGGACGCACTTCCTTCACGTCGCCGCGCTGCACGCAGTAGAGCTGGACCGGACGCGCGCCGAGGGCCTTCAGGCGGATCAGCTCGCGCAGGTGCTTGGTGCCGCGCTCGCTCACGCAGTCGGGGAAGAGGGCAACGCCGCGCGATGCCGCCGCGGTCACGTTCTTCACTTCCACGTAGCAGGGCTCGCGCCCGTCGGCTTCCAGCAGCAGGTCCACGCGGCTGCGCTCCTCGCCGAACGCGACCTCGCGACGCACCGCCGAGTATCCGCGGAGCTCGCGAATGGTGCCCTCGGCGATGGCCTCCGCCACGAGCGCATTCGGCAAGCCGGTGTTGATGCCGACGACGACCTCGCCCTCGACTTCCACCAGCTCCCAGGTGTGGCGATACTTGCGCGTGGCGCTATCGCTCTCGGAGAGCCACACGCGGCTGCCGGGCTCGCAGCAGCCCATCATCGAGCCCGTATTCGGGCACGACGCGGTGATCACGCCATCGGGAAGCTGGATGTCGGCGAGAAAACGCTTGTAGCGCCGGATGAGGCGCCCCTCGACCAGCGTGCGCGCGTACCGCAACGCCTAGCCGGCCGCCTGCTGCCCGTCGTCCTGCTGGGCATCGATCTGCTTGCGCACCTCGTCCATGTCGAGCGCCTTCACCTTGTCCACCACCTGCTCGAAGGCGCCCTGGGGCAGCGCACCCGGCTGCGAGAACACGATGATCTGGTCGCGGAACACCATCAGCGTGGGAATCGAGCGGATCTGGAAATGCGCGGCGATCTCCTGCTCGGCATCCGTGTCGACCTTGGCGAACACGACGTCCGGGTGCTTCTCCGAGACCTTCTCGAACACCGGGGCGAAGCCGCGGCACGGACCGCACCACGGCGCCCAGTAATCCACGACGACCGTCGGATTCGACGTGATGACTTGCTCGAAATTCTCCTTGGTCAGCTCGACGACGGCCATGCGATTCCTCCAGCGGTGGGCGCAACGATTAGGCGAAACGATAGCTTCGCATATTCAGCGCTTGTCGACGCTGTAGGCGCCGGGGCCGAACGCGAACACGAGGAGCATCGCGCCCATGATCGACACGTTCTTCAGGAAGTTGTTCATCTGGCCCTGCACCTGCGCCGGGTCGATGCCCCAGAACTTGTGGAAGAGCAGCGTCGTGGGGATGAGCCAGAGGAAGAAGAGGATGGACACGATGCGCGCCTTGTAGCCGATCATGAGCAGGATGCCGCCGCCCAGCTCGAGCGCGATGGTGAGTGCCGCAAGCACCTCGGGCATCGGCAGGCCCTTGGAGCCGATGTAGCCCGCGACGCCGGAGAAGCCGCCGATCTTGTTGAAGCCCGAGATCACGAAGAGGGCCGCGAGCAGGATGCGCCCGATGAGCGCGGCGGCATTCACGGTGGATGGGTTCATTGCAGTCTCCTTGTGGGTTGTTGTTCAGGGAAGGTCGAAGACCAGCACTTCGGCGTCGCGTGCATTCGCGAGGGTGACGCTATCTTCGTTGGAAATCTTGAGCGCGTCACCGCCCGTGAGCTTCCGGCCGTTCGCTTCGAGCTCGCCGCGGATCACGTGCACGTAGGCGCGACGCTGCGGCGCGAGCTGCAGCACCGCGCCCTCGCCCGCGTCGAAGAGCCCCGCGTACATGCGCGCGTCCTGGTGGATCGTCACGCTGCCCTGGGCGCCGTCCGGCGAGGCGATGAGCCGCAGCTGGCCGCGCTTCGAATCCGGCTCGAAGCGCTTCTCCTCGTAGCTGGGCGCGATGCCGCGCTCGCTGGGCTCGATCCAGATCTGCAGGAAGTGCACGGAATCGCGGTCGGAGGCATTGAACTCGCTGTGGGTCACGCCCGTGCCCGCGCTCATGCGCTGCACGTCGCCGGGCCGGATGACCGAGCCGTTGCCCATCGAGTCGCGATGCGCGAGCCCGCCCTCGAGCACATAGCTCACGATCTCCATGTCGCGGTGGCTGTGCGCGCCGAAGCCCTTTCCGGGCTGCACCCGGTCCTCGTTGATCACGCGCAGCGGACCGAAGCCCATGTGGTCGGGGTCGTAGTAGTCGGCGAAGGAAAAGCTGTGGAAGGAATCCAGCCAGCCATGGCGCGCGTGGCCACGCTGCTCCCCGGGACGCGTTTCGATCATGTCTCCCTCCTCGATTGAATGCCGATGTGTATGATGGGGCTCAGTTTTAATCGCTGAAAGCGGAATCTTTTGGCCTTTTCATTCAAAATACCTGAATGAGCCGCTTAAGCCTCGAAGCGCTCGAGATTCTGGACGCCATCGACCGCCGTGGGTCGTTCGCCGCCGCTGCGGATGAGCTGCACCGGGTACCGTCAGCAATCACTTACTCCGTACGCCAACTCGAGGATTTGTTGGGTATTTCGGTATTCGACCGCGGCGGACACCGCGCCGTGCTGACCGCCGCGGGGCGCGAGCTGCTGGCCGAGGGGCGGCGCCTGTTGCGGGCCGCTACGGATCTGGAATGCCGCGTGCAGCAGGTCGCGCGCGGCTGGGAGTCGGAGCTGCGAATCGCCCTGGACACCATGGTCCCCGTGGAAGCCTTCCTCACGCTCGCCAAGGCCTTCTACGAGGAGAACAGCGGCACGCGGCTGCGCATCTCGCACGAGGTCCTGGGTGGCACCTGGGACGCGCTGGAATCGGGCCGCGCGGACCTCGCGATCGGAGCCGCCGGCGAGGCGCCGCCCGGCCGCGGCTATGCCACTCGCGTGCTGGCGCCTCTCGAGATGGTCTTCGTCGCCGCGCCTTCGCATCCGGTCGGCGCGGCCGACCAGCCGCTCACTGAGGAAACCATCGTGGCGCACCGCGCCGTGAGCATCGGCGACACCTCCCGCATGCTGCCCGCGCGTACGGTGGGCCTCTTTTCGGGGCAGGACGTGCTCACCGTCCCCTCGCTCGAGGCCAAGGTCGCCGCGCACGTCGCAGGACTCGGAGTGGGATTCCTCCCCCGCCGCGTCGCCGAGCGCGAGGTGGCCGCAGGCCGGCTTCGCATCCTCGAGGTGCAGCATGCACGCGCACCCATCGAGCTCGTGCTCGCGTGGCGGCCGGGCGCTGCCGGCAAGGCGCTGCGGTGGTTCGTGACTCACCTGGAGACCGCCGAGGCGGCGGCGGCGCTGCTCGCATGACCTATCGCGGCCGCTTCGCCCCGTCGCCCACCGGGCCGCTGCATTTCGGCTCCCTGGTCGCCGCGGTCGCGAGCTGGCTCGATGCGAGGGCCTGCGGAGGCGAATGGCACGTGCGCATCGAGGATGTCGACCAGCCGCGCGTGGTCTCGGGTGCGGATTCGCACATCCTTCGCACGCTCGAAACACTCGGCCTGCACTGGGACGGAGAAGTCGTGTACCAGAGCGCGCGCCTCGAGCGGTACGACGCGGCGCTCGAGCGGCTGCGCGGTGCGGGCCAGGTGTATCGATGCCGCTGCTCGCGTCGCGAGATCGCCGACTCCGCGGTGCAGGGCATCGAGGGCGCGATCTATCCGGGCACCTGCCGGGAGCGCGAGGTCCCCGCGAGCGAGCCCGCCGCGGAGCGCGTGATCGCTCCGGACGACACCATCCGTTTCGACGATCGCGTGCAAGGTCCGATCGCGCAGCGGATCGCACGCGACATCGGCGACTTCGTGCTCAAGCGCCGCGACGGGCTGCATGCGTACCAGCTCGCCGTCGTGGTGGACGATGCCGAGGCCGGCATCACCGACATCGTGCGCGGCGCGGACCTCCTGTGGTCGACGCCGCGGCAGATCGGGCTGCAACGCTCGCTGGGGCTCGGAACGCCGCGCTACCTCCACGTCCCCCTCGCCGCCGATCGAACCGGCGAGAAGCTCTCCAAGCAAACCCATGCGCCGCCCGTGGACGTGCGCAACGGCACGCACGAGCTGCGGCGCGTGCTGCGCTTCCTCGGCCAGCGCGTGGACGACGATGGAAGCCTCGCGGAAATCCTCGAGCAGGCCCGGACGAGCTGGGACGCGGGGCTCATCCCTCGCCGCTCTGCGATCGCGGTAACGGACTGAAGGCGTCGACAGGCGAACGCCAGGCAAAGCTAAGCGGCCTGGTCGCGCGCGGTGATGCGCGCGATGGCACCCGCGCGATCGTGCACGTCGAGCTTAAGGAAGAGCTGCTTGATGTGATAGGCGATCGTGTTCCCGGAGACGCCCAGCCCATCGGCCATCTCCTGGTTGCTCTTGCCCTGCGCGATCATGAGCGCGATCTCGCGCTGCTGCGGCGACAGCGGCAGCCGGCCCATCACCTGGACGAAGCGAAGGATCATCGGCTCTTGGCGCTGGATGCGTACGCCCACGAGGGCATCGAGCGCCTGCGGATCCTCGGAGAGCCAGTAGGCCCGCATGAAGTGCCGTCCCCACGACGATTCGAACGTCATCATCGGCGGGGAGGCGTCGTCGCCGCGCGCGATGGCCGCCAGCTTGTCGCAGAGCGCCCGCAGCGCCTGCGACGAGCGCTCGTTCACCGCGGCCTTGAGGCTCGCCGGATTGATCTGCGAGCTGGTCGCGAGCACGAGCAGCCGGCGCGCCTTTTCAGAGGCGTGGCGAACGCGGCCGGAGCGGTCGGTGACGAGCATCGCCTCATCGTCCGAATCCTGGAACGCGAAGGCCGCATCGGGCCTCGCGTCGCCGCCGGCGATGCCGTGCGCCACGTAGCGCATCACGCTCGAGAGGTCGGCGCGCTCCCGCGAGCCGAACGGCTGCGCCTGCGGCGAGCGATATAGCGAGAGCTGCCCCAGCGCGGCGCCCTGCTCGCGCACGATGCCGTAGAGCACGTGGTGCGCGTCGAGCTTGCGCTGGATCTCGTTGTAGTACGCGCTGCGCAACTGCTCGGAGTCCGGCGTCATCGCGACCACGCCTTCCGGCTTGCTCGCGCGGTCGAGGAAGGCGCGGCGGAACGACGAGTCGCGGCCGTCGTAATAACGCTCGAAGTAGAGCGACATCACCTCGGGCGGAAGCATGCGCTCGGCGTACATGTTGCGCATCTCGCCGCGCGAGTCGACCCAGAAGAACGCGGCGGATTCGCTCGGCACCAGCTCGCGCAGCGCGGGCAGCAGCGAGGCCATGAGGAGCTCTCCGGGCAGCCCGAGGCAGCAGATCTGCCGGATGCGGGCGCGAACCGCGGACTGCTTCACCCGGCGACTCCCATGTCCTTGAAGTCCACGAGCTGGAAGGCGTGCACCGGTCGCGCGAAGCCCACGAGCTTCACCTCGCCCAGGTCTTCCGCGGTGACGAGGTCCTCCACTTCCACGTGCACGCTTTGCGAGACGAGGATGTGGCCGGGCTCCGCGAGGTCGCACAACCGGTTCGCGAGATTCGTCACGGTGCCGATCGCGCCATAGTCGATGCGCCCCTCGAAGCCGATCGCGCCCACCGTCGCGTAGCCCTGCGCGATGCCGATCCCAAGCCCGAGCGCGTAGCCTTTCTTCTTCCACTGCGCCGAGAGCCGCAGCGCGTCTTCCTGCATCGCGATGGCCATCTGCACCGCTCGCCGGGCCGGTTGCTGGATCGGCAGCGGGTCGTTGAAGAAGACCATCAGTCCATCGCCCGTGAAGCGCTCGAGCGTGCCCTGGTATTCGAGCACCCGCCGTCCCATGGCCGCGTGGAATTCGCTCAACGCCTTCATCACTTCCTCGGGCTCGGCGCTGTCCGCGAACGCGGTGAAGCCGCGCAGGTCGAGGAACACCACGGTGATCTCGCGCCGGTGGCTCGCGAGCGGATCGTCCGCGCCGCCCGCCACGATGAGCTCTGCCAGCTGCGGCGAGAAGAAGCGCTTCAGGCGCGTGAGCTTCTCGACCCGGCCCACCTCCTCCGCGACGCGCGCTTCGAGGCGGCGATTCCACGTCTCGAGCTGCTGGGCCTGGCGCTGAACGGTCTCGTACAGGCGGCGGATGCGCAGCAGCGAGCGCACACGTGCCAGCAGCTCGGGCGGGTTCACCGGCTTGGCGAGGAAATCGTCGGCCCCGGCCTCCAGTCCGCGAATGCGGGCCTCGCGGTCCTCGATCGCGGTGATCATCACCACGGGCAGCATCGCGAGGGCCGGATCCGCGCGCATCGCCTTGCAGACGTCGTATCCGGAGAGGCCGGGCATCAGCACGTCGAGCAGCATGAGGTCCGGGGCGATCTCGCGCACGAGCTCGAGCGCTTCTTCCCCGCTGCGCGCGGCATGCACGTCGTAGCCGTGGAAGCCCAGCAGGTCCACCAGCAGCTTCACGTTGGCGGGCGTGTCGTCGACCACGAGCACGCGCCCGGCGGTTTCCGCCGCCGCACCGCTCGATTTCCGGCTTTCGGCTTGCACGCTCATGGCAATCCCCAGGAGCCCCGCAATTTGACCGATGTTAACCTAGCCGTCCGCGATGAGGTGCGGGAAGCGCGCCGTGAAGGTGGACCCGCGACCCGGTTCGCTCTTCACGGTGAGCGTACCCCCGTGCAGCGCGACCAGCCTGCGCGACAGAGCCAACCCGAGGCCGGTGCCTTCGCCGCTCGCCTGCTGCGGGCCGGGCAGCTGGCGGAACTCCTGGAAGATGGTCTCCAGGTGGGCCGCGGGAATGCCGATGCCCGTGTCGCGGACGCTCGCGAGCAGCGCGTCGCGCTCGATGCGCGCCTCCACGGTCACCAGGCCGCCGGGCGGCGTGAACTTGACCGCGTTCGACATGAGGTTCAGCAGCACCTGCTTGAAGCGGCGCTCGTCCGCTCGCCACGTGCCCACTTCGGCATGCACGTCCAGGGCCAGCCGCACCTCGCGCCGCAGCGCGCGCTCGCGCACGAGGGCGCAGCAGGTCTCGAGCGCCGCGCGCACGTCGAACACGTGCACATCGAGCTCCATGCGCCCCGCCTCGACCTTCGACAGGTCGAGGATGTCGTTGATGAGGGAGAGCAGGTGCTGGCCCGAGGTGTGGATGTCGGATACGTAGTCGAGCTGCTTCGCATTCAGCGGCCCGAACATGCGCTCGCGCAGCACGTCGGAGAAACCGATGATCGCGTTCAGCGGCGTGCGCAGCTCGTGCGACATGTTCGCGAGGAACTCGGTCTTGTGGCGATTCGCGAGCTCCAGCTGCGCGGTCTTCTCGGCCACGCGCTGCTCCAGCCCAGCGGTATAGCCCTGCAGCTCGGCCGCCATGCGGTTGAATTCGTGCGCCAGCGCCTCCAGCTCGTCGCCGCTCTCGATGCCGATGCGCGCGGACAGATCGCCACCCGCGATCTTGTCCGCG
>Ga0207705_10001591_pt1 | contig 18027 bp, 26 predicted proteins | sample KBSC13metaG_FD_184314 | JGI IMG/M metagenome (GOLD analysis project Ga0207705, IMG submission 184314) | Corn rhizosphere microbial communities from Kellogg Biological Station, Michigan, USA - KBS C1-3 metaG (SPAdes) (version 2) | ecosystem: Host-associated > Plants > Roots > Rhizosphere > Soil ...
CGGCGAGAGCTACCGGATGCGCGAAGCCCGCAACCGAGGAGGGAGCCGCCCCAAGACCACCTGATCAACCCGAGAGGTGGGGACTTTTACTTGGCCAAAAACGGGGACCGCAACCTGGCCGTTGACACCCCAGTCCGCGACCAGGCCCAGAGCGGCGGAGGCCACTCCTCGGCCCCGCTCGGACGGCACTACCCAGTAGTACCCCTCGCCGCTCAAGTGGCGGCTGTTGACGCCGAGGCCAACCTGGCCGAGCAGCCGGTCATCGTCCGGGTCGACGATTGCGAAGCGCGGCTGTCCCCTGGACCACCATTCCGTCGCCTCGTTGATCCAGTCGACCGCTCCAGCCTCGGTGAGGTCGTCCTCCATGAACGTGAACCGGAGGATGGCAGGGTCCCGGCAGGCATCTGCCCCCGCCGCCGCATCGCTGACCCGAAACGGCCGAAGAGCGACGCCGGGCGCTTCCAGTCGGGGTTCGGGCGGGACCCATTCCACCCCTCCAGTGTTGCCGCTCCCCAGAGGGCGGGACAAAAGGGCCTCGGCCAGAAGGGCCGGACCAAGTCGCTCGGTAAACGGCACCTTCGCAGCATCGCTGCCCTTTATCTCGGGGGCTGCGCACTATCTTCAGGCCATGGCGGATGGGGCCAGAGTCTTCCGAGGTACTGCCAGTTGGTATGCGCGCTTTCGACGGGATTACCCACCGCATGTCATCGAGCTGATTCAGAATCAGGCCGGGCTGAGCCAGTCCTCTCGCGTCTTGGACCTTGGATGTGGCACCGGTCAAATCGCGCTGGCCCTCGCTCCACTGGTGGGATCCGTGACGGGCGTTGACATCGACCCCGACATGCTGAGTGAGGCCGCGGCGGCCGCAGACCGGCGACGACTTTCAAATTGCGAGTGGGTGCTTAGCGCCGCTGAAGCCTTCCCACACGGACCGTGCGAATACGACTTGGTTGTCATCGCCTCAGCTTTTCACTGGATGGACCGGCGGGCTGTTACATGTGCGGTCTACGAATCGCTTGTCCCACAGGGACTGTTCGCAGTCCTGGGAAGTCCTGCCCCCCTAGACCAGGTACAACGTAGGGAGGGAATGGGGCGGGTGATCGCCGAGGTTCAAGATCGCTGGTTCGAACCGACGGACTTCCCAACAGCTACGGCGGATCACGTCAGGCACGAGACGCTCATTGGGGATGGCCCGTTCGGAGAAGCCCAGGTGACCTACCACCCGACCGCCCAAGAATGGGACGTCGACAGCTTTCTCGGCTTCATGCTGTCGACCTCCCTGCGCCCGGATCAAGTTCTGGGAGACAGGTTTGACGCATTCGCCGAGGATCTGCGTACTGCCATTCTTTCGGTCCAACCGGACGGGCGATGGATCGTCGAGAATCGAATTGAGGTCATTCTCGCGCGCAAGCACTGAGGCTCGACCGAGGCTGGGCACATGGCGCGCAGTCGGAACGCTCGAAGCGGTGAGTAACGCCGGCGTTTCCGCACTGGTTCGCCGCTACTGCATGCAGTGAAGCGGCAGCTACACGGCGACGTCCGGTGCGGGCAACGCCCATCGGCTCTCGGTGGCCCAATGTTCCGCGCCCAACATCAGAACCTCCCAGGCGGGAGCCTTCACACGGCCATAGGCCAGTAGGTCCGGGAGTTGAACGCTCAGCTCCCTCTTGAACTCGCCCTAACGATCGCGAACCGCGCTGTCGGCTCTCAGGTAGTCGCGGAACAGCAAAAAGCGGCTCGAGTGGTGGCTACGTCGGCTTGTCTCACATGCACGTTCACTAACCGCTCGGCCGGCGGCGCGGCGAACGCGAGCTTCGGCCAGATGAGGTCCCCGCGGCGCTCCTGTCGATTCCAAACTTCAGCGCGCAGTCGAAAGCCAAGCCCACAGAACCGTTCGGTCACCGTCTCGTCGACATTGCCGATGCGCACCTGCAAATCCAGGACGTCCTTGGCAGCAAGGCCAGGCACGGCTGTCGAGCCGACGTGGTCGATGCCCGACGCAACGCCGGTGAGATGCATCCGAAGATCTGCGGCGACAGCATCGAACTCGCGCGGCCACCCGGGGCGGTAGCCGACGACCTCCACATCGCGCATCTCGTCCGGGAACGGCACCAGCAGACCGTAACGGTGATGACGCGGTCTTTAGCGACGCGCTCCGACGTGGAGGTGGACCACTATCAGCGGACGACTCCAAGGCGTTCCGCGCCTCGCCCCTCACCGAGCAGCACATTGCGGATCGGTTGACCGTGCTCGCTCTGGAAGAAGACCGGTTCGCTGAGATCGACGACCAGCACGTACGGGACCAGGTTCAGCTCGAAACACCGCCCGCGATTCAAGGTAATCGTTAACGTGCCTGGCTCTCGGATTTCGGCAGTCTTGACCGAAGGCTGGCAGTTTCCGTTGTCACCGACCTGTAGTGCGAAACTCGACTGCGAGAGCACTGTGACACGGCGTCCGTTCACTTGCACCGGAACCTTGTCCGACACATACGCCTTAGATGACACGACCTGCAGGTGCGCAACGTCCGCCGCAGCAACTAACGGTCGTGTCGCCGCAGGGCGCGGCGTCGGCGCCGCGCCGGGATGTCCGCCGCCCGAGCAGGCGGGCAGGGCCAGCATCCCCGCGACTAGGACCCCCGTGAGCTTCATGGCAGTCATGGTTATCCGACGACGCCCAACGTGCAACGGTTCGCCTGTGTCGCGACGTGGAGCGGCATTTCTAATCGGACACAGCGGTCTGCGGCGCTAGGCGCAACTGGCGGGAGCCTGGTTCACGAACCTAGGTGCCAGGTCCACGACTCGTCGTTGTAGTTGATAGTGCCGGAAAACCGATATCCCGATTCGGTGCCGTCGTTGTTCTTCTTGTTGATCGCAACGCATTCGAAGTCGCCCGTTAGAGCTGTCAGGTCGTCGGTCGAACCGCCACCGAGCGGCGTGCAGGACGTGGACAGAATCGGCCCGTCATAGAGGTCTGGATAGTCCCTGACTCGCTTCCGCATGTCCTTCGTGATGCTGCTCTCGAGGCTTGCGACGAGGCCTGCACGCCGCTGACGCTCCTGCTTGTCCGCGGCCTCCTTTGCCGCGGCAGCCGCGGCAGCCGCCTGCTGGGCGGCGATCGCCTTCCTCTGCGCAGCAGCTGCAGCCACGGCCTTCGCGTGCGCGGCATGGTTGTGCCGGACAGTCAGCACGATGCCAGTTGCCGCAGCGCAGATCACGAGCACTGCAACAACAGCGGCTAGCGACTTCTTGCCAAACCGTCGGCCGCGACGCATAAAGGGAGTACCGCAGTGGGGGCAGAACTCGCCAGCAGCTTGGCTCTGCACGCTGCACTTATGACACACCCTCGTCGGGACGGAACTAGCCGTCCCGATGACGGCTGTTTGGGCCTCGTCTCCCGCGCTGCGCGGCTGATGCTGTTCCATCGCTCGTCTTCTCCCCGTGGTACGTCCGGGCCGCCAGATGCCCCGAGACAAAGTCGCATCTGTCGCGATCCGACGTAATCGGTCGATCGGACAATCTGCGTGAAGGAGGGACTAGTCCCCACAGAGCGTCCGGGCCGCGAACGCGTTACCAAGCGTCAAGTACCGGCGCGCATCCGCGCTACTTCGGGCCGATGCAAAACGGTCGGCCGGCTGGGTCCACCATCACGATAAGGTCCGCCTGCCCGTGCGGCTGGTGCTCTGATGTATGTGCGCCGAGCAGCTCCAACTCCCGCTGCGTCGCGTCCAGGTCATCGACGTAGAAGTCCAGGTGCGCTTGCAGTTGCTCGTCGCTCCCCGGCCAGGTCGGCGGCCGGTAGTCGTCGACCCGTCTGAAGATCACGTCTTTCCCGCCAAACTTGATCCAGAACCCATCAGGATCGTCACGAACGACCTGGCCGCCCGCCGCAGCGACGTAGAACTGCGCGACCGGGCCAGGGTCGGCGCAGTCGATGATGATGGCAGCGAGGTCGAGCAGTGCCTTGGTCACAGCGTCAGCATGTCCGACGCTCGCATGCGAGTTATCGGCACCTATTGCTGCCATGTGTAGCGGAGGTCCGGTGCACCCTCTTCGTTGTCACCGTCAGTTCGTTCCACGCGGACGAAGCCGTGCCGCTCGTAAAACCGCCGGGCGCCGAGGTTGCTCTCGAACGTCCACAACTGCAGACCAGCCGGACGCGCCGTTTTCGCTACGTCTAGGAGTCGGGAACCTATTCCGCCGCCTACGCACTCTGGCGCCACATAGAGCTGGTCAACCCAGTCCCCATGCAGCACGAGCAAGCCCAACAACTCACGGTCGTCCTCGCGGCTTGCCAGCCAGACTTCACGATGGGGAACGACGACATCTCGGAACCAGTCCCTTACCTCGTCGTCGCTGTGCGCGGGCGGCGGGATGTCCGGTACGGACGCGCGTCGGGACCGAAGCCAAAGGTCTGCGATCTGCTCACTCTCTTGGTCGCGGGCGCGCCGAATGTTCACCCGGCAAGAGTGACAAGCCGACGCGTCTCCCGCCACCCGATAACCAGCGCAAGACGCGTCGGGTCAACAGTGATGCGGGGGCTCCGCCCGTGCTTCCTCGTCCCTGCGTAGCTGCAATGGAGTTGGTCTCGACAGCGCGTAATCGGGTTGTGTGAGGAAGGGGCGGGGCTGCCCAGGGTTATCGCCAAGCTCGAAGCTCAACGCCGGTACGGGCTCGCCCCGCGGTCTGTGTGACCGATGCGTCGGTCGGTCTATGCGGCGAGAGTCATGCGGGTTCCGTTGGCGGCGATGGCGGGGTTCCAGGCGCGTGCGGTGGTGATGACGGCGTGCAGTTGGCGCAGCAGCGGGCGGCGATCGCGCACCGGGCCTGGGCAGGTTTGAGCTTGCCGACATCGCGAGTGGTCAGGTGCACGAGCCGGGCCTGATAAACGGGGTTGGACTTCATCGCTCCCCACGCCGCCCGCCAGGCGGCGGTGCGCAGCCCGGGGCGGCCGCGGCCGGTGAGCCGGGTGCGGCCGACGAGCTTGCCGCTGGTCTGCTCGGCCGGCGCGAGCCCGGAATGCTTCACCAACGCCCGTCCGGTGGCGAACCGGTGCAGGTCACCAGACTCGGCCAGGATCGCGGCGGCGTTCACCGCGGACAGTCCTTGGATCGAGGTCACCAGCTCGGTAAGGCCGAGCTCATCGAGGACCGCGACCATCCGGGACTCAGTGTCGGCGATGCGCCGGTGCAGGTCCCGCCAGTCATCGAGCACCAGCCCGACACGTTCGAGGATGCCGCGGCGTTGCACCGTGACACCGGTGGTGTCCGCGAGCGCCGCGAACACCGCCTCGACGATGCGCCGACAGGGCCGTTGGGCTTGCCAGCGCGGCATTTCTCGGCGCACCGCCGCGGTGAACCGGGCGAGTCCGAGGCGGCGCAGCCGGGTCGGGTCACCGTTGCAGCGGTCGGTGACCACGGCCAACGCGGCGAGCCAGGTCTTGGCTTTGAACTGCTTCGCCGCGCACTCCAACATCGCCGGCCAGGCGCACTCGAGCAGGTCCCGCATCTGCTGCACCAAGCTGGACGTCTCCTCCAGGTGCCGTGCCCGCCGGGCACCCAGATGCCGCAACCGGGCCCACACCTCATCGGTGGCCTCTGGCGCATAGCAACGCAGCTCCGCGGTCAGCCGCGCGATCAGCACCGCGTCCCGGTCATCGGTCTTGTCCGGCGAGTAGTTCTCGTTCTCCCGCGACCGCGCCACCAGCAGCGGCTGCACACACACAAACGGCATCGACCGATCCGCTGCCAGCTGGCCGATCACCCGCCACCGATGACCAGTCGGCTCACACGCCACCGTCGCCCCCGCGAACCCCGCGGTGATCGCCTGCTCTGCCGCCCAGTCCAGCGCCGCACCCATATGCCACGCAGCCAGCCGGAACGTTCGCCGCGCAAGCACCCGCGAGTCATGGTCAGTGACGACCAGCATCTGTTTCTCGCCGGCCAGGTCGATCGCCGCGATCGCGTTCGCCGGCGGCACCAGCTCACGCAACCGAGTCAACCGACTGTTGCGGTTGCGGTCTCCTCGGGACAGGCCATTAGCGTGGTCCACGACGTCCTCCTTTTGCGCTGGGACACCAAGCCCGACGAGCGCATCAGGAGGACGTCCTCACATCCAGCACCGACGCGCAGGAGGACTTACTACGCCGGCTTCGCCACACGAGCTTGTCGTTATCTGATGCCGAGGAGCATCAACTACCGGGCGACCGCCGTCCACGGGGGCAGACGACGGCCGCTGACACGACTATCGGCCGGACGTGCAGCGTCAGCCATAGCCCGGACGGGTTCGCCCACCGCGCGGCGGCACCTATAGTCGGCACCGCTCGCCGGGCCTCAGGTCTGAAACCTTGAGGCCCGGCGCGGCGGCGAGGCTATCGACTAGTGAGCGGGCTTCCACGCCACCTGGACATTGATCGACTGCCCGGGCGGCGTTGGCACGCCGAATAGTTGCAGCAGCGGCCGGTGCATCGAAAACGCTGGAATGCCGGTGCTCTCGTCGATCACCTGGTAGGGACCCGATGACTGGCCGCGGAAGGTGTCGACCTCACTCCAGGAGGCCCAGAAGGTGGGAATCCCCATCTGCGGGTCGTACTGGATGTACCAGTCGGAGATGTCGTACACCGAGTGCCCTGCGCCATTGAAGCCGCCGCCATGACCACAACCTTCGGCCTGACCATCCCCGCCCGTTCCCACCGCGGAGTTGTTCTGCGGGCTGTCGAACTCCCACCAACCCCAGAACCCTCCACCACTGCCGCCGGAGGTCGGCCCGTTGTCATTGAAGGACAGGCCGACTTGGTACACCCCCATGCTGCCGGCGCCACCGTAGGCGTGCGCGGCCGTATCTGTGAGCAGCGTCATTCCCCCGATGGCGGTCGCCACGGCAGCTGTCACCGTCAGGACTCTGCGTTTGAGCGTCAGGACGCCTGCTCCTGGAAACTGGCCCCTACTCTCCATGCCTCCCCCTTCGAGAACGAACCCGTCGGGAGCCACAATCACGACGCACCGTTCCGGCAACGTTACGAACGTGCCGGGGAGCGCCAGCGAGATCGCTCGTCCGCCTCGGACATGCGCCGGTCCGGACCCCGACTCGGATCTAGGGGTACTCCGTGTCCAGAAAGTCGAAGACGGCCCGTGCCCGACTCGCTCGTAGACGCCGGGGGCTGCTGAAGATCGGCAGCTACGAGTCGTCGTTGCCGTGGAATCGTCGGCGCCCGTTTGCGCTCGTCGGCGGCGATCACGACGAAGAAGGCGAGCATCAGCGGGACCAACAGAAGGCCGCCGAGAAGAGTGTCGGGGCCCCAAGCCGCCAGGACGAAGAACCCCCCGAGAATGATGCCAGCGAGCACCCGTCCACGGAGACTCCAAACCGCGGGCCGCGGGCGAAGTGCCCGTTGCCAGAGTGGCCGATCGTCAGGCACCGGACGGCCGAGGACCTGGTTATCCAGGTGACGCAGATGCTCGACGAGCCGCATGTCCCGAGCATGCCCCCTGTGAGCGAGACCGGCACATCCTCGGCACGTTCGAAGGCACAAACCGGGCGGCGACCGGTGCCACTCAGTGGCAGACGACACGCACTTTTGCACGGGCTTGGCCGGAGACGAGCGTTGCCGTTCCAGTGCTCTGTGCGCTGTAACCCCCGGGCACTCCGGACTGCGGGACGAGCACGTGCTTTCCGCTGGCGACGATAACCGGACTGCCCGGGGGTGCCTCTGCTCGCAGGGCGGCTTGAAGGTGAACCGTCCGGGTTGGGATCGGCGTTTCGGTGGACAGCACAAGCCGCAACGTCGGGTGCTCCTGTTCGGGGGTGCAGTCGCCGGAGCAGCCTGAAGCGCTCCCCAGTGGCATCGCGAGAAGCGCGACCACTCCGAATCACGCGAGCCGGTGTTACGACATGCACGACACGACGGTAGACGGCAGAAGCGTGTCCCGGCACCTACACAGCGCCGGTCAGGATCGGCGACTGTCGATTGCGATGTGCCATTCCAGCGACCCGTGTCAGGCCGAGACGTTCGTAGAACGGCACCACATCGTCATCGCAGACCACATCAATCATGTAGGCGTCTTCGAAGTGGTCGAGGAGCCGCCGGACCAACTCAGAACCAATCCCGAGACCCCTGTGCGACGCCCTGACTTCCAGAAGAGGGACGTAGACAGCTAACTCGCCGTCTGACAAGGCGTTGATGAAGCCGACCACGCGAATCCCATCGCGGGCAACCATGGCGAAGGCGCTGGCGCGGAGGATCCGAAGCAGCGCCGCGGCGTCAGGCGCGGCTGGCCACCCTTCGAAGAACCCTTCGAGGTCACGGCTATCTAGACCGTCCGCACCAGTCTCATACTCGGTCACGGACACCAGCCTGCCTTAGAGGTGTTGATCGGCACCAACAGCTCACGCGGCGGGCCTACACGGATGATCTTCTTCGCCGAACGACGTTGGCCAGCAACGCCGCCAATCGCGGCTCCGCTGGCAGTCCCGGCACCTGCACCACCGGACAGGACGCCGAAGACCAGATCAGTCAGAACACCAACAGCCGCAGCACTCCTGTAGTCGCGCGCACGGTCCGCGCCAGTTTCCTCGGGCGGAATCACGGTGCAGGCCCATCGGTAGGCACTTGAGGCCACACGCAGATTGGGGTGCTGCTCACCCCGGCGTGCGTACCTGAACACCTCGCGGCGCACCTTACGCGGGAGCGCCTTCCAGGCATCCCTCGAAACCTGCACCTCTCGCGGTGTACGCGGCGGCTGCACAAGGTCCACGGACGCATCCTGCCCGGTGCTGGCTATCGGCACTTACCAGGCTCGGGAAACGCCCCGCCCCTAGCTGCACAGCTGGGGTTGGCCGGCCGTCGACGGCTCCCGCAAGAACCCGTTGTTGGCAACTGTGGCCGGGCCAACGTCGGGCAAGCTCTTCAGTCGGATTTTCGCTTCCGCAACCCTTGAGGCAGCGATGCGGACGTGGACTTCCCAAAAGTCTCTTGGACCGAGTCCGCCCGGGACGAGGCTCCACGCTCTGCAGTCCCGAGCCGTGAGACGCAAGGTCTTCTGGATCTCGGCCGGCCACGTTCCACCGTTGGTTCCATGCTCGGCACGAACGATGACAACCCGCTGGTCCGACGAGCAACCGGTCAGACTGACAGCGGCGCCGAGGGTAACGAGGAGAAGCGCAACGCGGCCACTCGTCAGCGCCCCCGACACGCACGAACAATAACGCCGAGACCTTCTCCTTGCGCGCCGTTCAGGCTGATGGCCACGACCCGGCACTTCAGCGGTCACGGGGTATCAAACAGTCGGGACGGCGCCTGATTCCCCAGGCAGGCGGGCAGGAGACGGGCTCGACCAGACACCGCCTGTCTCGTCGGGGCGAGGGTCAGGTGCAACACCGCCGTGGTATGGACCGGGCCGCACCAGTTGCTCCAGTAGAAGAGGTTAGGGAACGGGGATTCCTTTCCCGGTTGCAACGTTCCCGATACAGCGCGGGTGATCGGGTTGGGCTCGACGACTAAGCGGCGATGCGTCTGGTCGGTGATTTCCAGCGTGACCCGGCCAGTGAGCCGACACGCCGGTCCATCCCGGTAGTCAGCAAAGAGCGTGATTGCGACTCCTTCGGACTCTCCTTCCGAACCGGGCCGAAGTGAGTACTGCGTCGAGGCGCACTCCGGTAGACCTGAGGTTTCCGGCGAAGACGATGCGGGGGGCATGCTGGCGGGAAAGGGAGCCGCGGTGGTCGGCGGTGTGGCGGAGGACGCTGCAGGCGATCCCGATGCAATCGCATGTCCGCTCGACGTGCAGCCACCCAACGCTGTGCAGACCGCCGCCCCTACGAGGGCGGTAGTAGTGAACCGGCGTCGCATCGTGAAGCCCCCCGTCCGACGCACCATAGACGCCTTACAGCGCCCGCTCGTTGCCCGGAAACGTCGGCTCCGCGTCGCTATCCGACGTGGGAACGGCGACTACAAAGGTGTCCGGTCGCCGCCGCTGAATGCATTCGCGGTCTCATCGGGGCCCTCTGCTCACGTGGGTTGAGGCCCTTCTTCACGATCACGTGCGAGGACTGCCGTCCTCTGCGAGGTGGACCGTGATGTGGCCGCCCGGCTGGTGACCTGGCAGCGCGATGAGGCGAAGTGACATTTCCTCCGCAGAACCGACTGCCCTCGCGTGGCATATTGCGGGCGTGCGGAACGCTGAGCAGGACCACGACGCCGAGTCTCTTCCGTGGCGTGAGGCGGCCCGCGTCATCGTCTTGGACCCTGACGACGCTGTGCTGCTGATGCGGTACGACGACGGCCCGCCCAACGGGCGGCACTGGTCGACTCCCGACGGCGGCCTCGACGAAGCCGAGGACTTCGAGACGGCGGCGAAACGCGAACTCGAAGAAGAGACCGGCTGGTGCGACATAGCCCTGCTCGCCGAAGTTCACAGCCGTGAGCTGACGATGTCTTACGCCGGACGTCTCATCCGCCAGCACGAGCGACTGTTTCTGGCAAGGACGTCAATCCCCAAGCGTGAGCTCGGCGACGTGTCGGCGATGCACCAAGTCGACCGGATCGCCGCCTGGCGATGGTGGACGCTGACAGAGCTCCAATCGACGAACGAAACCACCTGGCCCGCGGAGCTACCGGAACTGATCAGGCAGTCACTCGCGAGCCACCCAGTCGTACTGCCGTAAAAGGCCTCCCACCCGTCAAGAAACGCCGGAACTCCGGCGTCGAGGCGCCGCTATCGCGCGAGGTAGAACTGCGCCTACATGTTGTTAGCCGGATGCCAGTCCCGCCGAAGCAATCCGAAAACGAACGAGTCCGATACCTCGCCATTCACGACGCAGTCTTCCCGCAGCATCCCTTCACGCACGAATCCGAGCTTCTGGAGGACGCGGGCACTTGCCTCGTTGCGCGTATCCGTTTCGGCCTGAACCCGATTGAGATCGAGCGTGTCGAACGCCCACCGCAGCAAACCACGTGCCGCCTCGGTTGCGTAGCCGTGACCCCATGCCGCCTCGTCGAGGATGTACGTCAGTGACGCGGTGCGATAGTCAACGTTCCACTGGGTCAAGCTGCACCAGCCGATGAAGGCTCCGTCCGAATCACAGTCGATGGCTAGCCGCACTCCAGAGTCTTCGTCTGCCATCCGCCGACAAGCCGCGATGAAACGCCCAGCTCGCTCGCAGTCGCTCCACTGGGGCGAGTCCCAGTAGCGCAGCACATTCGCGCTGGTGTGCAGCGCGAAGAGCGCCCCCGCATCCGCCTCGCTAAACGGGCGGAGTTTCAGGCGAGGTTTGTGCAATGTGGGGATAGGCAGGGTCACGGACGCCATGGTGCCTCGTCGTGAGGCATGGCGAACAACCGACAAGGGCGCGCGCTATTCACGATGGCCATCGGCGACGGCAATCAGCAGGCTGACGCTGCGGAGTCGCTCACCTTCACGGTCAGGGGTTTGCCGTCGCCGTGATCCACGCCGTTGAGGATCACCAGGCACGTCATCCGCGTCGGCTGCTGAATCTTCAGCTCAACGCTGTCGGGCAACAGGTTCAGAGGTAGCCACCGCCCCGGTTCCAGCGCCGTACCGGACACGCCACAGCCGAGGCACCCAACGACGTGCACCGTGCTTCGGGTGTCGTTGTAGAGGGCGATGGGATCGCTCGTCGTCGGTGGCGTCGGCGACTGCCTCGCACTCACCATGTCGGTTGTTCTCGTCGGCCGCGAACTACTACAACCGACGGCAGCAATGCCGGTGGCAGCAGTGAGCACCATCACGCCTGCACCACGCCCGTTGAGCACTGCCCGACCTCCCGCGCAGATTGTCGAGTCGGAAGCGCGGCTTTGTCGCCCCAGGTCGAGATTCCGCGACACCGGTGCGCTGGCACGGTCAAACCGCCCGGGACGAGGAACGCCGGGAGTGCGGCACGCCGCGAACGGACAGCGTGCCGATGTCTCTGTTGTTACTCAGCACCGCCACCGGCCACATTGCCGCGACCCAGCACATCTTCAGCAGCCGCAGTTGCTGCCGTTGTCCACTTGCCAGGACTTGTCTCGTCCCTCACCACATGGAGTGTGCTTCGGCCCGATTCCAGCGTGGCACCTTCCACGTCCCGGGCGATCACTTGCAGTCAGAGCTAGGCAAGCCCTTCACACCGCCGTGCGCGGCGAACCGCTCGGCTGCTGAAGGAGGATCGGGCTGTCCACCCCGATCAGAGACGAGCGACAGGTCGAAACCCGACGAACACGCAGGCGGAGAGGTCGATCTCGTGGGCGTCGACATTGTCGGCTCGGAACAATGCACACCGGGCGAGCCGGAGCAAGCCGCGATCAGGACAACGGCGGACGTCAACACGAGATACGACGGCCGCCTCCACACGCGATCATGGTCACGGCTCCGTCCAGTGTGGGCAAGGTAGGTCCGCGTCTCGCACACCGTGCTCGATCGGCACCTTGTCACACGGTGACGTGCGCCTCGCCGTTCCCGTCTGGTTCGGCGGAACTCCAGACGCCGGTCTGATAGTTCTCCATGACCCACACGTCCTCGAATGGACTCTCCGGCACCGGAAGGTCCTTGACGCGGTAGGTGACGACCAACGTCCCTGGGCGACCGCTCGGAAGCGGCAGTCGAACAGTGAATGCCAATTCCGGGTCGGCCACGAAGGACACGTGGCAGAACTCGGCGTCAGCGAAGACGCCGCGGACGTTGCGATCGAAGGTCTTGAATCTCTCCTCCAGATCCGCTGGCACGTGGGCGTCCACGCGGCGATACTCCTACATCGCGCCGTGCAGTGGACCCTCGTTACAGTGAGCCGGCACTTTCGTGGCGCACCTATGAACGCGGCCCGATCGTCAGTGGCCGCTAAGTCCTCTGCCAAACGCGAAGACTGCCCACACCAGAGCGAGCCAAGCTGCATGCCGGTACCACAGGCGCTGGCGGTCGTCGGACTGGCGTCGCTGGTAGATGAGCCAGTTGGAGCCTGCGACACCAAGCGCAACGCAGCCCATGACGATGCCGAACGTACGAGGAATCGGTGGCCCATGAGCCGCCACGAGGATCATGGCATGCACCGTAGCGCCGGACTACCACGGACGGAGGTGGCGTCGAGAAACGCCGGCATTCGAGCGGACGCGCTCGACGTTCCGTGCGCGTATCCGTGTTCTTACCTGACGCTCCGCCGCCGCTGGACGCTCGCGATGTCACGCCAGGGCACTTCCAGGGCGCTCCACACAAAGCGGCATGACTCTGCGAGCGACTCTTACGGGATGAGGTCGCTGCGCGGGGGCGCGTCTCAGCCGGCGTACGGTCGGAACATCAGGGAGGGATGCTCTATGACGAACAAGGCCGCCTTCACGCCGGATGAGTGGATCTCAGTGATCGAGGGACCGACCAGCGCCGGGTTGGTCGTCGTGACGGCGTCTCACGGCGGGACGTTCCGTGAGACGTTCGCGATGTCGAAGGCGTATGTCGAGGCTCGATCGGCGCACGGCAAGAGCGAGATTCTGGACGAGATCGTGAACTCGAAACCCAAGGTGGAGCACGCACATGCGCGCTCAGCGGATGAGCTGACGGCCGATGCGCTGCAGCGCGTGCGGACCGGGGTTGCGGTCCTCGAGAGCAAGGCCACCGCGGATGAGGTCGAGGAGTACCGGCAGTTCGTGCTGACAGTTGCGCACAAGGTCGCCGCGGCGCACCGGGAGGACGGCCAGGATGTCAGCCCGGCCGAGGCAGCGGCCATCGAGGAGATTCGTAGCTCGCTTGGCGCGGCCACCTGACCGTCGAAGCCGGTTAGTCGTTGGGTGGCGCCCGCCTACCGGCTATCGGCACCTTCATGGCGCTGGGCTGTCCGCAATGCCACGCTCTGAGGGTGAGTCTTCGCGATCGCCTCCGCTGGGCCGACGACCGTTGGCTAGGTCGGCTTCGGCAACCTGGCGAGTCGGCCGAGTCGTTCCTCCGCCGTATCGCGGACGGACGGCCGGTTCCGGGCTTCGATGTTGCTGAGGAAGTGCCGAGTGCGCTACGCGAGTTCTTCATCCAGCTCGACCAGGAACGCAAGGCGCGCTAACGCGGCACTTCTAATCGGGCAACGCGGGCGCCCCGGCTTCGTCCGTCCTTATGCTCACACCATGTACCAGCCGGGTGCTGAGCACATCCCGGTCCTGCTGGCCGTCGTCTGGACAACCTCTCCGACCTCTTCGGCGAACGGCTTCAGGCGTGGCCACATCCATTCCGAGACACACCGCAGGGCCGGGCCGGAATGTTCGACGATCTTCACGTGCTCCCAAGCGATATCGCACGGTCACTCGTGGACCGGGCGGTCTTGATCGCTCGCGCTTTCTGCACACCGACGGCACCAGACTTCTACGACCGCGACAAGGAGATGTTTCCCGCAGCGTTGGTGCTCATCGCCGCGCTGGTGCGTGCGACAGGTGATCGGCAGCCCATGTCCAGACTGGCCCGCGACTGGGGCTATCTAGCAGAGCGAGTCCGTGCCTGGCCTGTGGAGCGCCCCACGGATGTCTCCATTCACGAAGCGTGGGCAGCACTCGATGGGTGCTTCGCGGCTCCCCAGTAGCGGTTCCCCTCTGTGTCAAGACATGGCTGCGGCGACGGGCGTAAGGTCGGTGGTGAGTCCGGGAAGTGGCTTATCCGAAGTGCTGGCCATGGGGATCAGGTCAGCCGCGCTGGATGTGAGTGTCGCCCCCTAGTGCCCTTCCCGGACCCTTGTTGTCTGGTCGTCGACGAGCGCCCGAAAGACGACGTCGGAAAGTCGTCGCTTCAGGCAGCGCAAAGCGCCTTTGGTGCCTTTGCCGGCGGCGAGCTTGCGGGCGTAGTAGTCGGCGCCGCGGGGGTCGTAACGTTTGTGCACCATCGCAATGATGTGCAGGGCGTGGTTGAGCTGCCGGTTCCCGGCGCGACTGAGTCGGTGCCGAATGACGTCCCCGGAGGATGCGTCCAGCGGCGCGGTGCCGGTGTAGCTGGCGAAGTGGTGCTTGCTGGGGAACCGGGCGACGTTGCCGACCTCGCCGAGGATGAGTGCGGCGGTGATCGGTCCAACGCCGACGATGTCGGTCAGGGTGGTGCCGGTCGCTTCGACCGCTTCGGCGATGCGCTTCTCGATCGTTTTGAGCTTGCGGTCTAGCGCGGTCACGTCGTCGATGAAGTCGGCCGCCAGCTGACGTCGAGCCTTGCCGGCCACGTCCCGTGGCCGCACCGTCGCGAGCAGTGCCCGCGCTTTGGTCGCGGTCAGTTTCTGAGGCGCCCCAGCCGGAATGAGCTCCATCAGCACCTGGTGCAACCGGTTCACGGTTTGCGTCCGTGAGCGGACCAGGTCCCGGCGCCGCTCGGAGAGCAGCCGCAACGCCACCGTCTCGTCATCGACCACAACCTCGGTCAGCCCGCTCTTGCGCAGCCCCACCACCGCGACCGCGTGCGCGTCCGCCGGGTCGGTCTTGCGACCGTGACCGGTCGACAGTGAACGGACCCGAGTGGACAACTTCGCCGGGACATCGAGCACACGCTCGCCGTCCGCTACGAGCCGCTGCGCGAGCTGCCGCCCGACGCCACTGGCACCTTCGACCGCCCAGACCCTCTTCGGGAAGCGGCGGGCGACCTCGCGCATCTGTCGATAGCCGTCGTTGTTGTTGTCGAACACCCCTGCAGCCAAGGTGCGCTCGCGGTCGTCGATCACCTCGATCGCATGCGATCTCTTCGCCGGATCCACACCGATCACCACGTCAGACATTGCATCCCTTCCGATCGTCAGTTGGACGACGGGAAGGGCATGCCTACCTCGAGCGCAGCAGACCCCTCTTGAGCCACTCCCCGCCAGCGGTGACCGGCGGAACGCATACCGCTAGAGAGCCACACGACACGTCGTGGGCAGGCACCTAAAGAACGACCCGCCGGTCACCTAACCCCAAGCCTGGCCCGGCCGGAGCTGACGCGATTCAACAGGTAGGCACCTACAGATCGCCCGGCTGTCCCTGCTCACGCTCGCGGCGGACCCTCAGCCCCGTCCGAACGGCCGCGACCACGCCGACTACCACGACGACGCCAAAGATCGACAACAGAACCGCTCCCTGCTGATGCCGGGACGCTCCGAGCGCCCGCATCGGAATCCAAGCGCCGAAGAACAGCACAAAGATCGCGGCACCACTCCACACCCCCACCTTCGCGGCGGGTTTGAGGTCGGTCACGGTGGGGTCTCTACCCCGCTTGCCGCCGTTCACGACGCGCACGGTGACGCCGGGATCGTGCGTTGGAGCGGCACGTACTACTCGTCAGGTAAGGGCGCTGAAGACCGGCGCTAGTTGCTCGAGGAGGCCGATCTTCGGCGGCCAGGCGACGACCTCAACCCTCGTCATGCCGACGTCGCCAAAGGCGGCGATGGTCTCGGTGATCTGCGTGATCGAGCCGCTGATCGGAGGGCCGAAGGGGGTGTCCTCCACCGTGCGCTTGTCGTCGGGAGTGACGAAGACCCCGACAGATCTGCCGATCGATGCGGGGTCACGCCCCACCTCTTCACAGATCCGGTCCAGCCGCGCCGTCAGTTCCACGAAGGCCTCCGGGAGGCTGCTGGTGCGCGCGTAGACACTCCAGATGTCGGCATGCCGAGCAGCAGCGGTCATCGTCTTCTCGGCGAAACCGCCCATCATCAGCGGGATGCCCCCGGGTCGCGGTCCGCGAGGTCTGACCCGCGCGTCCCTGGCGTGATGGAACTGACCGTCGAACGTCATCGACTCCTGTCCGCGCAACAGCGGCACGATGATCTCCAGCGCTTCGAGATAACGCGAGACGGTGTTGTCGGTAGCGAACCCGAAGTCGGTGGCTCCGCCTCCGTGACCGGCGCCGAGGCCGAGGACGAACCTTCCCCCGGAGATCTCGTCGAGTGCCTCCGCAGCCCGGACGATCATGCCGGGCTTGTGCTGCACCGCCGACATCACCCAGGACCCAATCCCGATCGAAGAGGTGCCCGCCGCCAGAGCTCCGGCGACCGTGAGCATGTCCCACCACCCCATGATTGGTGCGGGCCCCTCCGGGTCCCGCCAGAGGATCTCGTCCCCGAGCCAGATCGTGTCGGCGCCGATTTCCTCCGCGAGACGCGTCGTGGCGAGCATCTCGGGCCACCGCGGGGCTACGCCGTCCGGAGAGAACTCGCTCATGGGGAGGACGACACCAAGTGATAGACCCATGACGCCCCCTATCGCTCGGCTGACGCCAGCGAAGTCTTTGACGGTACCTGCGATGGCTTCTCCGGACCGAGGCTTTGGCAGACTGCGCGCCTTGACCCAGCCGGCAGCGGTGGTGCGTTCAGGGCGTCATGTAGTAGCTCCGCACCTGCCGTCGGTGCTCACCGACTGATCGAAAGCGGCACATCCATTCGGACATTGCGCACACCGCGCGGCTACGGTGACCAGCGTGGCGAAGGTCTGCGACCGGTGCGTGGGCGACCTTCTCTACTGCATGAAGCACGACGCCTACCTCTGCCCCGTCTGCGACCGGTGGACCGAGGCTCCCTGCGCGGACCCCAACTGTGACTACTGCCCCGCGCGGCCCTCTCGCCCATCTAAATGCGAGCACTCAGACGAGCACTTCAAGACAGACTGAGAAAGATCAAGAACGGCACGTACCAGTGGTGCCCGGCTAGATGAAGAAGCGGACGACGGCCACAACGATGATGGTGGCGAGGACGCCCAGGATCAGCCACAGACCCGTAGCCCAATCACTTCGCCAGACGACTCGCTCACGACGGTCGCGTAGGCGGGCGAGATGTGTCCCAACCATGCCGGCACGCTCGATGCGCCCCTCGATGGTGAGGGCGCTGTGCTCTGGCAGGCCGAGCTCGCCGGGCGTCGGCGCCTGAACCCGTCGCGCGCCGCGCCGCCCACTCATGGAGACATCATGACGTGGATCGGCATGTACTACGCGCGCAGCGGAAGGTGGGCGACAACACACCAAGAGTCCGGCAACGCAGTCCCGGCAATGAGCAGTGCCTCCGTTACCGGTGCGTCGAAGGGCAACAACGGCAACACCTGCTCCTCGACGGCGGCAACCTCGTC
>Ga0207705_10001592_pt1 | contig 18023 bp, 12 predicted proteins | sample KBSC13metaG_FD_184314 | JGI IMG/M metagenome (GOLD analysis project Ga0207705, IMG submission 184314) | Corn rhizosphere microbial communities from Kellogg Biological Station, Michigan, USA - KBS C1-3 metaG (SPAdes) (version 2) | ecosystem: Host-associated > Plants > Roots > Rhizosphere > Soil ...
ATCCTGGTCGCGCCGCTGATGTCCTGTTCCGCCCGCCTGCCGGTCTACGCCTTGATGATCGGGGCATTCATTCCCGGCAAACGCGTGCTCGGTATCGGCCATGTGACTCTGCTGACCCTGCCCGGCCTCACACTGGTCGCGATGTACTTTTTGGGAATGACCGCCGCCTTCTGTATGGCCTGGCTGTTTCACCGCACCCTGTTAAAAGGCGTCGCGCCGACCTTCCTATTGGAGATGCCGCCCTATCGCACGCCGAGCCTGAAGACGGTCGTGCTGCAGATGATCGAGCGCGCCGGGCTCTTCCTCAAACGCGCCGGGACCGTGATCCTGGCGGTCTCCGTGGTCCTCTGGGCGCTGGCCTACTATCCGAAGCATCCCGAACTGCCTACCAATCAGGATCGCCTGGACCACTCCTACGTGGGCTATATGGGGCGCGGCATCGAGCCGCTGATTCGTCCGCTGGGCTTCGACTGGAAGATGGGCATCGGCATCGTCTCCTCCTTCGTGGCGCGTGAGGTGTTCGTCTCGGCGATGGGCACGGTCTACAATATCGAGGACGCCGACTCCGATAGCGGTCAGGTGGATCTGCGGAACAAACTGCGCGAGGATATCGACCCCCGTACAGGCAAGCACGTCTTTACACCGCTGGTCGCCGTCTGCCTGATGGTCTACTATGTCCTGGCGATGCAGTGTATGTCTACGGTTGCGGTCGTCCGCCGCGAAACCAACGGCTGGAAATGGCCCCTATTTCAACTCGGCTACATGACGGCCCTGGCCTGGATCGTGACGTTCCTGGTCTATCAGGGCGGTCATCTGCTCGGTTTCCGGTAGAGAGGAGACGTATATAACACCATGTCCGCCCAACAACTGATCACATTGCTTATCGTCGCCGTCGCCGCCATCTATCTCGGCCGCAACCTCATCGCGTCTGCCCGCAACTTCTTCAGCAACAAAACCGAAGGCTGCGGCGGCTGCGGCAAATGCGCTTTCGCCGACAAACCCCGCACCCAGGCGCCTGCCGCGTCCCGTCCCAACATCATCGCGTTGACGGATATACGAACGCTTCCCAAGAAATAGCATCCAAGAAACGAAAAACCGAAATGAGGGCCACGACTGTCGTCGTGGCCCTCGCCGTTCGTGGAGATGGTCGGAAATCAGGCTTGGGCTACCAGCTGGCGGAGGACGTAGGGGAGGATGCCGCCGTGCAGGAAGTAATCCACCTCGATGGGGGTGTCGATGCGGAGGGTCAGGGCGACGGTCTGCGTCTCGCCGTTGACGCGGTGGATGGTGAGCGTGGCGTCCTGGCGGGGGCGGATGCCGGCCTTGAGACCGGTGATGTCGAAGGTCTCGGTACCGTCGAGGTTCAGGGAGGCGGCGTTCTCTCCGTCTTTGAACTGGAGGGGGAGGACGCCCATTCCGACGAGGTTGCTGCGGTGGATGCGCTCGAAGGACTGCGCGACGACCGCCTTGACGCCGAGCAGATTGGTGCCTTTCGCAGCCCAGTCTCGGCTGCTGCCGGTGCCGTACTCCTGACCCGCGAAGATCACGAGAGGCGTTCCCGCGGCCTGGTACTGGATGCTGGCGTCGTAGATGCTGGTCTGCTCGCCGCTTGGCTGGAACCTGGTGACGCCGCCTTCGACGCCCGGCACCATCAGGTTCTTGATGCGGACGTTGGCGAAGGTGCCGCGCATCATGACCCGGTCATTCCCGCGGCGGGAGCCGTAGGAGTTGAAGTCCTCCACGGTCACGCCCTGCTCCTGCAGGTACTTTCCGGCAGGCGAGGAGGGCTTGATGGCTCCGGCAGGGCTGATATGGTCGGTGGTGACGGAGTCCCCGAAGATCGCGAGGGGGCGCGCGCCGATCACGTCAGAAGCCGTGTTGGGTTCCATGCCGAAGTTGTCGAAGTAGGGCGGCTCCTGGATATAAGTGGAGTTCGTGTCCCACTCGTAGACCTTGCCGACGCTGCTGGGCACCTGCATCCAGAGCGGGTTCTGCTCCGCGAAGTCGCGGTAGAGTTTGCGGTAGGTCTCCGGATCGTTGGCGGCTTTCAGCGCCTCGCCGATCTCTTCGGTGCTCGGCCAGATGTCCTTCAGATAGACCGGAGAACCGTCTTTGCCGGTTCCAAGAGGCTCGGTGTCCATGTCGATGTCCACATGTCCGGCCAGCGCGAAGGCGACGACGAGCGGCGGGCTCATGAGGAAGTTCGCTTTCACGTTCTGATGGACGCGCGCCTCGAAGTTGCGGTTGCCGGAGAGAACGCTCGCGACCACGAGATCGTTCTTGGTCACGACCTCTTCCAGATGCGGCTCCAGTGGGCCGGAGTTGCCGATGCAGGTCGTGCAGCCGTAGCCGACGGTCTGGAATCCGAGCTGATCGAGGTAGACATTGAGGCCGGTCTTCTCCAGGTACTCGGTTACGACGCGGGAGCCGGGGGCGAGGGAGGTCTTGACGAAGGGCTTGACGCTCAGGCCCTTCTCGACCGCCTTTTTCGCCACCAGACCTGCCGCCAGCATGACGCTCGGGTTGGAGGTGTTGGTGCAGCTCGTGATCGCCGCAATAACGACGTCGCCGTGATGGAGATGCAGCGAGCCGTGGGCGGACTCGTCGGGGACGCGGTCGGGCGTCGGGCGGTTGTCCATCATCTCCGTTTCGGTATCGGTATTGGTGTTTTTGGTGGAGAGGTGCGGGGCGGCCACCTTCGGCGTGGTGTCCGGGTTCTGGCTGCCGCCGCCGGTCAAGGGAATAGCGGATTCGGCACGGGACCGGGTGAAGAAGGCCAGGTTGGTCGCGTCGGCTCTCTTGTTGTAGCCGTTCTCGGCGACCGGTTTCGACAGCAGATCGAGGAACTTCTCCTTGACTTCTGTCAGTTCGATACGATCCTGCGGGCGTTTCGGTCCGGCGATGCTCGGCACCACGGTGGAGAGATCGAGTTCCAGCAGTTGGCTGTAGAGGATCTCACCCGCCTTCGGCATCCCGAAGAGGCCCTGCGCCTTGAAGTACTGACGATAGGCATCGACCTGCTCCTCGGTGCGGCCGGTCGCGGTCAGGTAGCGGCAGGACTCTTCGTCCACCGGGAAGAAGCCCATCGTCGCACCGTATTCGGGCGCCATGTTGGCGATGGTGCCGCGATCCGTCAGGGAGAGGGAGGCCGCGCCTTCGCCGTGGAACTCGACGAACTTGCCGACGACTTTCGCCTTACGCAGCATCTCGGTAATCGTAAGAACCAGGTCCGTGGCCGTGACGCCCGGGTTCAGCGCGCCCTTGAGGTTGACGCCGACAACATCCGGAGTCAGGAAGTAGACCGGCTGACCGAGCATACCCGCCTCGGCCTCGATCCCGCCCACACCCCAGCCGACGATACCCAGGCCGTTGATCATCGTGGTATGAGAGTCGGTGCCGACGAGGGTGTCCGGATAGTAGACGCCGCCCTTCTCCAGCACGCCCTTCGCCAGGTACTCCAGGTTGACCTGATGCACGATCCCGATACCGGGCGGCACGACGCCGAATCCGTTGAACGCCTGCGTGCCCCACTTCAAAAACTTATAGCGCGCCTGGTTGCGGCTGAACTCCATGTCCATGTTGCGCTGAAGCGCGTCCGGGACGCCGGAGAAGTCTACCTGCACCGAGTGGTCGATGACCAGGTCCACCGGAACCAGAGGCTCGATGATGCCGGGGTCTTTGCCCAGTCGGGCGACCGTGGAGCGCATCGCCGCCAGATCGACGAGGAGCGGCACCCCGGTGAAGTCCTGCAGCACGATGCGAGCGACGACGAAGGGGATCTCCTCCGTGCGCTCCGCGTTCGGCTGCCAGTTCGCCAGGGCGCGCACATCCTTCTCAGCCACGCGTTTGCCGTCTACATTGCGCAGCACCGACTCCAGCACGATCCGGATGCTGACCGGGAGTTTCGAGATCGGGCCGACGCCTGCGGTCTCCAGTTGGGGAAGGGAATAGTACTTCCCGGTCTTGCCGCCATCGAACGTGAACGACTGCAAGGTGTCGAAAAGGTTATGCGACTCTGCCATGTTTCTGCGCTCCTTCGTTGTAAAAGTGATTCCGTGACCCTTCTATTTTACCGCCGGAACAAGGTATGATGCAAATGCATATTTCTTATCGTTTCCATGCGTGCAGCGCATGGGAGGAGCGCCATGGAACTGCGGCAACTGGAGACATTCGTGCAGGTCGCCGAACTGCGGAGCTTCACGCAGGCGGCGGAGATGCTCTACCTGACGCAGCCTGCCGTAACGAGGCAGGTGGCCGCGCTGGAGACGGAGCTAAAGACCCGTCTCTTCGACCGCTTGGGCCGGACCGTCCAACTGACGGCAGCAGGCGCATCGCTCTACCGCTATGCGCTGGAGATGTTGCGATTGGGGCGAGAGGCGGAGCGGGCAGTAGGGGATGTCGTGACCGGCACTGCAGGTCGTCTCGCCATCGGCGCGAACAGTACGACCGCGACCTATCTGCTGCCGCCCCTCTTGCGTCAGTTCCGAGAGACCTATCCCGGTGTGGAGTTGAGCCTGCACACCGGAGTCTCCGCACGCGTGGTGGAGATGGTGCTGACCAATGAAGTGGATATCGGCCTGGCGACCGGTGTCGCGGAACAACCGGGTCTTGTCGTGGTTCCGCTCTCCGAGCACGGTACCGGTATCGTCGTCTATCCCGATCATCCCCTGGCGGCGAAGGCGAAGCAGGAGAGCGGCGTCCGCGCCACCGAACTCGCCGGAAGCCCGCTTATCCTCATGGAAGACGGCGCTAATCTGCGCACGGATGTCGATCGCCTCCTCGCCGACGCAGGTATAGAAGCGCGGATCACGATGGAACTGGACAATGTCGAGGCCATCAAGAAGATGATCGAAGCCCGGCTCGGCATCTCCCTGCTTCCCCTCGTCTCTGTCGCCGCAGAAGTCGAATCGGGCCGTCTCATCGCCCTCCCCCTCATCGACGAACCCAACATCCATCGCCGGATCGCCGCCCTTCACCGCCGCGACAAATATCTTCCCACTGCCCTCAAGAGTTTTCTCACGCTCCTTCGCAGCAGCCTCTGATTCAACCTCCATGCCTTCCTTGCTTCCGCTTTCTGATAGAGACGCAGAGGGGACATATGCAGGCATAGAGATGACAAACTATGGATAGGCTCCCGCAGCACTCTGAGAGATGACTTTTGTCAGTAAGGGGAGGAGAAACGATGAGACAACCTAACGAAAAAACCTCGACCAGATTTACGTTTTATGGTTCGGTGACGCCGGTAGAGATTGCCGACATCCTACGTGACCCTGACCTCCATACGGTGCAGACCAGTGTGCCGGCCGAACCTGCGACCTGGGATCTCCTCAACCGTGAACTGTTTTCTGTTCGTCCGGACATCCAACTGCGCGTCTTCGGATTTTACTCGCAGGTGTGCGACCTCTCCTTTTTACAACAGATGGACAACGTCCGCGATTTCGCCGCCGACTGTCTGATGGACGCGACAGGAGTAGAGAACATCGCGCGTCTTACGAACCTCGAACGTCTGTCCCTTGGCATCTACCAGCTCGCTTCCTTCGATATTCTGGAGAGGTTACCTGCCGAGCAGATCGTATCGCTGGATCTGGGGGAGACATCCTCCAAACGCCTCACATTGAGACCGCTGGACCGATTTACCAACTTGAAGGCTCTTTCTATCGACGGACACCGGAAAGAGATCGAAGTGATCGGTGGCCTCAGCCGGTTGGAGGATGTGACGCTGCGGTCGATTGGGAGCGTAGACCTGAGCTTTCTGCAGAATCTGGAGCAGTTGTGGTCACTCGACATCAAACTGGGAGGATGCCGCGACCTCTCCGGACTGGCCGGCATGGATCAGATCAAATATTTGGAGTTGTGGCAGATAAAGGGCTTACAGGATCTCGATGTCGTTTCAAGTTTGCGTGGGCTGCAGTTTCTGTTTCTGCAGTCTCTCGCCAACGTTGTTCGGCTCCCGGACTTTTCGGATCTCAGCCGCTTGCAAAGGATCCATTGCCAGAATATGAACGCGTTGATGGATCTGTCGGCCCTGTCCTCCGCTCGGTCGTTGGAGGAACTGTTCTTTTCAACCTCGCGAGCATTGCCGCCGGAAGCGTATGAGTGGATCGCCGAACTGGAGAATCTCACAGCCGCCACAGTATCCCTGGGAAGTGCGAAGCGAGATGAGCGCTTTCGAGAACTGGCGGAAGGGCATGGCGTCGGTCCATATCGCTTCGTACCGTTCGAATATGTCCCTGGTTAATAGCCCGGTTCACCGATGGGAATCTGAATGCAAACAGCCGCCTCACTTCATGGTGGGGCGTCTTGTTCACGGCTTTGCAAGCGTACCGGACTATAGAATCCGACGGATTCGGCTTTTAGTGCGTCGGTATTCTGGTACAATATTACATCAGGCTCCCTGAAAGCAATCTCTTCAGGCGTCACCAACGGCGCTGAAAGTTCCTGTTTCCCTCGCCTCTATACGGTATTTCACCTGCTTAAAGGATAGTCATGCCAACTTTATGGGACGCCGAACAGGCCGCACTCCCGACTCCCACAAAGCCAGGGCGTATCGACTCACTGGATCTTCTCCGAGGAGTGGTCATGATCGTCATGGCGCTGGATCACACACGGGACTACTTTTCCAATGTCCAGTTCGACCCCACCGACCTGAGCAAGACCAATGCGGTTCTGTTTCTCACGCGTCTGGTGACCCATTTCTGCGCCCCGACTTTTGTGCTCCTGGCTGGAATCAGTGCGTTTCTTTATGGCAACAAGCGCGCAAGCCGCAAAGACCTCTCCTGGTTTCTCTTCTCACGCGGCGTGTGGTTGATTGTACTGGAACTGACGCTGGTTCACTGGGGATGGTCGTTTGATGTGAGCGGTCATAGCCTCATGGGGCAGGTGATCTGGGCGATCGGCGTCTCCATGATCACGTTGGCAGGACTGGCCTGGCTCCCAACACCGGCGATCCTGACGTTTGGGTTGATGCTGATTGCGGGGCATAATCTGCTGGATAGCATTCAACCTCACACTCGGGAAGCGCAGACCGTTCTGTGGAAAATCCTGCACACCGGAGGAGCTATCGAACTCGCTCCCCACTACACCTTCTTCGTGTTATACCCTGTTATTCCCTGGATCGGAATCATGGCTGCCGGTTTCGCGATGGGGACAGTCTACCTCTGGCCGCCGGAGCGCAGGCGAACGTTCCTGCTGCGGCTAGGAGTCGGACTGCTGCTGGCCTTTCTGGTGGTACGGGGCATCAACATCTATGGCGATCCGCACCGTTGGGCGGCACAGCCGTCTCCGCTCTACACCCTGTTCTCTTTTGTCAACAACCAGAAGTATCCGCCCTCGCTCGACTACATTCTCATGACGCTCGGTCCGGCATTTCTGGCGCTCGCCGTGCTCGAACAGGCGAAGGGCAAACTTGCCTCCATCGCGGTGACATACGGGCGAGTACCCATGTTCTACTATCTGCTGCATGTGCCTCTTATCCATGCCCTGATGATCCTGTTCGCCGTGATTCAGTATGGCAAGGGCGCTGCTCTCTTCACGCCGGCCAATCCGCCTCCCGGCTATCCCCTGTTCGTGGTCTATCTTGTCTGGATCGCGATCGTCGCCTTTCTCTATATTCCGTGCCGCTGGTTCGCAGGCGTGAAAGCGCGACATCGCGACAAAGCGTGGCTCAGTTACCTATGAGGATCCCGGTCTATTCCAGTTCTTAGGGGCAGTACTCTGGAGCGGCACAACGAAAACGACCATTGTACAATTACTATGTGCGGCATGCCCTAAAACGGATGGAGGAATGGTAATTCCATGGAGCGGACGGAGAGGGGAACACGTGTTCGGAGAGTGAGCATAGGACTGCTCCTCGCTGCGTTGGGCATTGTGGGGATCGGGTTGGCCTGGCCGCACGAACCTCTGTTGACGCAGGTGGGGCGCCCTGTCATAAAAGCGGACAGCATGAAGCAGGATCTCTGTTGGCTCTCTGTCGATCGTCTCCTGATTGTCACGACCAAACAGGTTGGAGGTTTTGTTCGAGGGAAAGCACATCCTGCCGTATGGACGAAGTGGCAGGGCTCCGCAGATCTGCTCGATACCTCCAACCATAAGACAAGCCATCTGACAGACCTCACCGACCTGTTGCAGCGCACTATCGGGAATTCCGAAGAGGCACCGATGGAGTTTAAAGCGTCTCCTGACAGCCAGTGGCTCTTTTGGAATACTTACACGGGAAACCATGGAACTCCGTTGCCGCATTCAGCGCGTCTGGACGGCACGCACTATCGTGCCCTGCATCGTACCTTCATGAATAACAACTTTTTTTTTAATTCTCACTCTCTCGTTCAGATACTGTGGGAAAGCCTAAACTGATCGTCTGTGATTTAATGGACTCTTCCAAGGACCAAGAATATTTGGAACTGAAACAGGCCGGCACGGTCCTGGCGCAATTTGCCATTCAACAGCCTGTTTTCTACCAGGTGCATACTGCCGACAAGAGGGGAAGTGACAGTTTTGCAGAAATAGATAAGTATCGAACAGAAGATCGCCTGGAATGGATCTCGACATATCCGAACTCCGAGCGATATGTACGTGAACCTGTTCAAACGATTGCGCAAAAACTACCCGATAGAGCGACATGGGTGTGGGGGGAAGTCTCCCCACAAGAGCAGGCGATTTGGTATCATCTTCAACATTCGGCGACGCCCCCGTTTCTGGACTGGCTCCATCGCGTATTTCCGAAATTCGATGCCAAGCCGACGCTCACAGAAAGCTTGTGGGTAAGTCGAACCGACGGTCGAGGGATGTACGAGATTGGGCATGTGCCGACACTGTTAGATGAGAATGGGGAACTGGAAGAGTGTATCAAAGCCATCCAGTGGCTGCCCGATGGCAAACAGATTAGCTTCGTGTATCACGGCAAACTCTATATTACGTCTGCCGAAGTGAAATGAGACTGTCTGCTATCTGGTGGCTTATGCAGTTTGCGTACGTTCATCCAGTCGGATGGAGAGCAGGCGAACGGGGAGAGTAGACCCTTCGGCGGGCGCGTAGACGTGGGGCTCCCCGATCCCTATGGGCATCAATGAACATGGCCGTCCTGCATCTCTGTGGGACGGCCATGTGACTGCTCTGAAGGTGTACCAAATTAGAAAATCGGACGAACGCGATTTTTAGTGCGCTTGAAGAAGCCAAGATCGTTGATGGTCAAATAGATGAAATCGTTGGAGATGACGCGGTCGCCATGATGCTTCTTGGTGCGGGCGAGGCAGACGGTATCGTCGGGCGAGAGGACCGCGTATTTGCCGGACTTACAATAGGGATTGTTCTGACGCAGGCGCAAAACGTCACCGGACTTGATCTTATAGGCGTTCGTAATCTCTTCCATATCACAATACTCCTCGGGGCCTCATGTGCGCAGCATAAAGTGGGGAACAAATCGCGAAACGAACGGGGGTATTCGCTCACGCAGTATAGTATACGCTGTAATAATCCTTAACATTCCCTTAACATTTGGATTTTGAGGGTATTTTTAGGAAACGCTTTTTCTCGCGCGACTCGACCCGAAATTCCTGTCGTCACGACGATAGTTCGCGGCGTCAACTGGTTTCCCGGAGGGGAGAATACACCATGCCTACACATCGTTCCGATACGAATTCCAGGGAGAAACCTCTCAAGTTGAACTGGCGTCGTATTCGCCGTGGCTGCGGATGCTGCTTTGGAAGCTGCGGGGGATTCGCGGTGATGCTGTTTGCGTTTGTGTTCTGGCGCTTGCAGCACGTTCCCCATACCTATCCTGGGGTGGAACACCCCATTCCGCCGCCCGATGTGCGCCATCCCCACGGTGGCGATCGGGACGACTTCGCTTCCCCGTATATCGGCCACACAGGCAGTTGGGATGGCAAGGGCGGTGCGATGGGGGGCGGATCGAAAATCGGGGACATGGATCAAGAGCGCGCAATGGGCCTACGCTGGACGTTTATGCCGGTCTACTGGCGTGTGATGGAGCCTGCTGGCCCGGTGGAGTTGAGCCACGACACGCCTGCGGCGTGGCGGGAGTTGGATCAGTTCGTGATTGCCGCGCACGAACGCAAACTGAACATTCTGATGCAGGCTCCGGTGGTCGGTGGGAATGCCGGTGGACCTCCCGACTGGGCCGGCAGGCGGGAAAGAGGCAAGGCAGCGCCCGAGAACATGCAGGCATTGGCAGATTTCGCAGGCAAGCTGGCGGCCCGGTATGCGCCTGACGGCACGCTCGCCAGACAACAGGGGTGGGCCGACCACTATGGGGTGCGCGCCTGGGAGATGGACAACGAACCCGCGACTTATGGTGTCTGCTGGAAGGGACAGGCGGCGGACTATGCCGAGTTTGTCAACCGCGCCGCCGCTCGTATCCGACAGGCCGATCCTCACGCGGTCATTGTCGCTCCCGGTCTGGCTGCCGGTGGCGGACTGGACTCCTGGCTGACACAGGCGCTTTCGCCCTCGCTGTCGGCAGGATCGCCCACCTTCAAACGCAACGGCATCCGCTACTCTCTCGGCCCCTCCACCGATGTCGTCAGTTTCCACATCTACGAGGGACTGGATACCGCCTTTGCGGGCAAAGACCGCACGGTAGAGCGCGCCTTCTCGGAGATACGCGCCGCCTTCGAGAGTGCGGAAAAGCAGTCGCCCGGATTCGAATATCCAAGCAAGCAGGAGTACTGGCACACGGAAGGCAATTTCGACTTCGTGGGGGTGCTCTCCGCACACCGCCGCGCTGCCTGGCGGACCCAGTTCATGACGCGCGCGTTCGCCGCCGGTATCCGCAAAGTCGTGATCATGGACGCCTCGTCCCTGGAACAGATCGCGGCGGGTGCCTATGTACAAACCCTGCCCGATCCGTTTCCGATGCAGCCTGCGAACGATGCCGGAGTGATCGTGCATGGAAAGGCGACACTCTTCCGCCACACGGATCGGACCAAACCGACAGCCGGGCAAGTATGGATCGTGTGGGCGCAGGCCGGAACCGGCGACGCCGATATCGAGATACCGGTGACCCACGCCCGTGTAGAAACCATCTCGATCAAGGGCCATCATGAACATCCGCCCGTCAACGGCAAGCGTGTCCGCCTGCACCTCATCGGCGACGAGAAGATGCCTGCGCCTCTGCTGGTCATAGATCGCTAGTGGTGCTTGGGGAGGGCGATCAAGCCATGCTGAGGGGGTCCATGTCGATGTGGATGCCGTAGCGGTCGGCGGGGGAAAGGCGAACCAGCGCGGCACGGATCATCTCAGAGAGGGGGGTCTCGACGGGCGCGCGCAGGGCGACATGGAAGCGGAACTGATTCTTGAGGCGAGCGATCGGCGCAGGCGCAGGACCGATGATCTCGACCTCTTTTCGCGTCTCCCTCTCCAGGGCGGTCGCCAGGGCGTTGGCACGTTTCTCGGCCAGGTCTTCGCGGACATCGGCGGCGATCAGATTTGCGAAGCGGGAGAAGGGCGGGTATTTCAGCTCTTTGCGGAAGACGATCTCCTGGGCATAGAACGAGGCGAAGTCGTGGGTGACCGCGGCCTGCACGGCATAGTGGTCGGGGCTGAAGGTCTGAATGATGACCTCCCCCGGCGTATCGCCTCGGCCTGCGCGCCCTGCGACCTGGGTCAAGAGCTGGAAGGTGCGCTCGGCAGCGCGGAAGTCGGGCATATTGATCGAGGTGTCGGCGCTGATGACTCCGACGAGCGTCACATTCGGGAAGTCGAGGCCTTTCGCCACCATTTGGGTTCCGATGAGGATGTCCGCGTCACCCTCACGGAACTCACGCAGGATCCGGCTGTGCGCGCCCTTGCGGGCGGTGGTGTCACGGTCCATGCGCGCCACGCGGGCCGAGGGAAAGATCTTCAGTACCTCCTCTTCCACCTTCTCAGTGCCGATCCCGAAGGCTTTGACCCTGCCGCCGCTGCAGTCCGGGCATGCCTGTGGGGCGCGACTTGAGAAGTCGCAGTGGTGGCACTTCATCATCCGGTCGTAGGCATGGAACGCCAGCGAGACGGCGCAGTTGGGGCATTTCGCGACCCAGCCGCAGTCGCGGCAGAGGACGAACTGCGCGTATCCCCGACGGTTGAGAAACAGGATCGACTGTTGTCGTTTAGCCAGGCGTGTGCCGAGGGCATCCGTCAGGACGGACGAGAAGAGGGCCTGCCGCTGCTTGAACTCGGCGCGCAGATCCACGATTTCGACTTTGGGCATCGCACGATTGCTGATACGATCCGGCATCGTGATGAGCGTATAGGGTTTTGCGATCGGCTCCGTCGCGGCGAAGTAGCTCTCGACGGAGGGCGTGGCGCTGCCCAGGACGAGAGTCGCCCGGCTCAGACGGGCGCGCTCCATCGCCAGCTCTTTGGCGTTATAGCGCGGGGTCTTCTCCTGTTTGTAGGAGGCTTCGTGCTCCTCATCCACCACGATCAGCCCGACATTCGCGACCGGGGCGAAGATCGCGGAGCGCGCGCCGACCACGATCCGCGCCTCCCCACGCTGCATGCGCCGCCACTCATCGTGCCGCTCGCCCTCGGAAAGTTTGGAGTGCAGCACCGCGACCTGCTCCCCGAAGCGCCCGATAAACACATCCACCACCTGTGTGGTCAGTGCGATCTCCGGCAGCAGCACGATCGCGCTGCGCCCGGCGGCCAGGGTGTGGGTGATGGCGTCGAGATAGACCTCCGTCTTGCCGCTTGCGGTCACGCCGAAGAGCAGAACGGTCCTGGATTCACCGCTCTGAATGCAGTCCCGGAGTACGGAGGTGGCGTTCGCCTGACCCGGTGAGAGGGCAGGCGCGATGGTCCGCTTTAATCCCGTTTTCGTAGGGGCGCGCCGCACCACGAGTTCGGAGACGACGACCAACCCCTTATCCACCAGGCCCTTCAACGACGATGGCCCGGCCTGGGCCTCTCGCAGCAGGTCTTCACCCGGAGTAGGGCCATGATTGCGGCGGGCGTGCTGCACCAGAGCGTTCAGCAGGCGCTGCTGGGCTTCACTGCGGCGTGCTGTCGTGAGAGAATCGGCGGCGGCGCCGAGGGCGTAGGCGCGCACTTTCTTGGTGACGACCTGCGCGCGGGCAATCTCCGTCGTCTCGATGAACAGTCCGTTCTTCACCAGAGCGGCATACGCGGCGGAAAAACCGGGCAGATTCGCGGCTTCGCGCAGCGCGTCGCGCTCCGCCTCGCCGTCCAGCGAGCGCAGCGTCTCGATCAGATGCGCCTGCGGAATCGAGCCGCCGACATCGACGCCGCGCAGCGAGGCGTCCTTCAGCACGACCTTCGTCGAGACCCGACCGCCGAGCACGGTGGGCACCACGCACCGGATCGCATCCAGCAGGTCACAGACATAGTGCTCGCTCATCCAGCGCACGGTCTGCATCTGCTCCTCATTGATCGTGACCGCGTCCTCGATGATCGCCTGAATGTCACGCAGTTTCGGGGTGAGCGGGTCGGAGAGCGGGAGTTTGCGGCGGGTGAAGACATAGCCGAGCGTCTCGCGGCCCGAGAAGTTGATTCGTACGCAGTCGCCCGGCTGGAGAGTATTCTGCATCTTCACCGGGACGCGATAGGTGTAGGTCGGCTGCAGATCGGGCGCATCGACATCCACGACGATGTCGGCGACGTCGGCCTCGGCGTACTCCTCCCAGAGACTGTCGGAGTAGGGGACCAGTTCCGGCGTTGGATCGGTGGCCTTACGCATCCTTGCGTCCAAACTTCGGCTCGGTCCCTTCGCGCAGGCGCTGGATATTGGCCCGATGCTTGTAGACCGCCATTACGCAGGCGACGATCGCGAAGCCCAGGCGATAGTAGTCTCCGGGATAGAAGATCCACATCAGCGGCGGCAGCGAGAGGGCCGCGGCGATCGAACCCAGGGAGACATAACGGAAGGCCAGGAAGAGGAGGCCGAATAGGCTGCAGGCTCCCAATCCTACCTGCCAGGCGATACCATACAGCGCGCCTGCACTGGTCGCGATCCCTTTGCCGCCTTTGAAGCCCAGAAAGACCGAATAGTTGTGGCCGATGATCGCCAGCGCGGCGGCGAAGATCAGCCAGGGAGACTGGGAAGGCAGATGGAGGACATAGCGCCCGATGAGAGGGGGCAACAGTCCCTTGAGAGCGTCGAGGAGAAGCACGATCACGCCGGCGGTCGGCCCGCAGACTCGGCTTACGTTCGTCGAGCCGATATTGCCGCTGCCGACCGTGCGGATATCGACGCCTTTCCACTTCAAGGCGATCCAGAGGCCGAACGGAATGGAACCGAACAGATAGCTGCCCAGTAACAACAGCGCGATTTGTAGACCTGAATTCATGATGCTATCTCGGGACCATTTCTATAGAAATAGGTGTCGAAGTGTTTCCGCACATACGCCATCGTCTCCTGAATCTCCGTGTCGAAAGCGGTTTCGTCCGTCACATCCAGCAGACGCGCCAGGATCCGTCTCCGCCGCGCGTCCGCGGGCAGCACATCCTGCGGGCAGCCCGCCTGCAGCCACATGACATTGCGCAGGCGAGTCAGGCGTCGATAGGCGTGGATCAATCGCTCTCCCTCTCCGGCAGGCAGGAGATTCTCCGCCTGCATCGCGACCAGCGCCGGGATCGTGCCCGGAACTCGCAGGGCGGGATGGGAATCGCCATGCAACAGTTGGAGGCGCTGCGCCAGCCACTCGATATCGGTCAGGCCGCCATGCCCCAACTTGATGTCACGCGTGCGCTCGTTTGCGCGCAGCCGTTCGCTCTCGATACGCCGCTTCATCGCCTGAACCGCCGCATCCTCTTGCGAGGAGAGGCCATGTTCAAAGCTCTCCGCCTGCATGATCGCGATCAACGACAGGCCGACTTCCGGATTTCCGGCTACGACACGCGCTTTCACAGCGGCCTGTCGCTCCCACGTTTCGGCGTGCTGCCGATAGTAGTCCGCGAAGCCGGAGGGCGCCAGGATCAGCGCGCCCTTGCGGCCCCAGGGACGCAGTTTCAGGTCGAGTTCGATATGGGCGTTCCGTGTCATCAGGGCTGCGCCTGCGGCGATGACACGTTCGACCAGACCGTTGACCAGCGTGAATCCCTCCGAATGCTGTGGTTCCCCCTGCGCGTCCGGCAGATCGGTATAGGTGAACAGCACATCCCAATCGCTTCCGTAGCTCAGTTCGGCGCCGCCAAGTTTGCCGAGTCCGACGACCGCAACACGTTTCAGAATCTGCGCGGCAAACTCGGGGTTGGCGTGGCTCGCGATCAACGGCTCAGAGCAGAAGTCGAGCAGTGTCTGCAGGGTCACCTCGGCGAGGCGGGTCAGCGCGGCGTTCGCCTGGAGATTGTCGCCGATGCCGCACAACTCCTCTGTTCCGATACGCAGCAATTCGCGTTGATAGTAGCGGGAGAGCACCTCTATTTTCGCCTCAACCCCCTTCGCTCCCTGCAAACGCTGCGTCAGTCCTTCGCCGAGCAGTGCGCGGGCTTCGGCTTCGGAGAGTTCCGCGGTCTCCAGGGGAGAGTTATCCGGGCTGAGCGTCGCCTCCATCCACTCCAGATGGCGTGCAAGCAGGCGCAGCAGGGGAGGCGAGCCTGCGGAGAGCTGGATCAGGCGCTCCATCGCCTCGGGACTGTCGTCGAACGAGGCGTAGAGTTGGGCGCGGTTGGGAACGGCCAGCGCGATCGCTTCCACCCCCGTCAGCGCCGCATCCGGATTGGCGCTCGCGCTTGCCAGCGCCAGCAGCCGTGACGCGATCGTTTTGAATTCGACGGGCGTATCCGGAGGCATCTCCCCGAACTCGTTGCCGCGCATCGGCAGGGTGAGCGCATGCATCGCCGCCGAAAAGTCGGTAAATCCGCCGGCGGCCAGTCGTGCTTTTAGTGTCTCCTGGACCTGCGGTAACTCCAAGCTATCCAGGAGTTCCGGAAGATCGGACCAGAGAGAGTCGCCCGACAGCGTCTCTGCCTGGAGGGGAGTGACGACCTCATAGAAGCGCGCCTGCAGATGGGAGTGGACCCGGTCACGACGCAGACTGAGATCGGCCTCAAACGCTTCCCGGTTTCGATATCCCATACGGCGAGCGAGACGACCGCGCTCCACGGTATCGGTGAAGGGGGGCAGCGTCTGGGTCTGGAAACCATGCAGCAGTTGCAGGCGATGCTCCACGTTCCTCAAAAAGACATAGTCGCTCGCCATCTCGCGGGCTTCTGCGCGCGTCAGGCGGTCGGCCTGTTGGAGTCGTTGGAGCGCGGTCAGGGTGTTCCCGGTGCGAAGCGATTCATTCGTGCCGCCATACATGAGCTGCAGGCGTTGAACCGTAAACTCTACATCCCGGATGCCGCCGTAGCCAGTCTTCACGTTGGTGTAGGTCTCGCCCTCCAGCGCGCACTTCTGTTCGATGCGGCGTTTGTTGGTGCGGACCTCTTCCAGAAACGCTGCTGAGCGATGCGAGCGGTAGACGTAAGGAGTGACCATCGCCACGAACTCCGCTCCAAGCGCTGCATCGCCTCCCACGCACCGCGCTTTTAACAGCGCCTGAAACTCCCACGGTTCGGCCCAGCTCTCATAGTAGGCGCGGCAGGAGGCCAACGACCGCACCAGCGGCCCGAAGCGCCCTTCCGGGCGCAATCGCATGTCGACGCGAAACACATGCCCTTGCGCGGTATCGTCCATAAGCGTGCTGATGGTGGTCTGGGCAATACGCCGGAGGTAGGTCTCGGTATCGAGTTTACGCCCCTCCGCCGTGACAACCTTTTCCGGCAGGTCGTCGTCACAGACAAAGATCAGATCGATGTCGCTGCTGTAGTTCAGTTCTTGCCCGCCCAGTTTACCCATGCCTATGACGGTCAGGGGAGGGAAGTTCAATCCGGGTTCGGCAGGGTTCGCGCTTTCAGGTCCGCTTGGAGAATCGGGCGCCAGCGGTAAGGCGAAATGCGCGATGTCGAGGGCTTGCTGAATGCAGGCGTCGGCGAGGTTCGAGAATTCGTGCGCGGTCTGGGCCATATCGGAGAGACCGAGCAGATCTCGTACCCCGATACGCAGCATCTCACGCGCTTTCCAACGCCGGAGCACATCGCGCTTCAACTCCACACGCTGGCAGGCACGGGCCAGGGAGGTCAATTCCTGGCCAAACTGAGCGATGGATTTCGTGCCACGGCGCACACCCGGATTGGCGAGAATCTCGAAATACTCCGGATTCCGAATGAGAAGGTCCGCAAAATACTGACTGCTCCCCGTGACCAGACAGAACAGCCGCAGCGCGACGGGATGCCGCAGCAGACTCTGGAGGTGGGAGACAGGGCTGCCTACTGCAGAGAACCAGCGCACAAAACAGTGTAGAGCGCGATCCGCGTCCGGACTTTCACGAAGACCGTCGCAAAGTATCGGAAAGAGCGAATCGAGGTCTGCGTCCGAGACGCCGTTGCCTGCAAGACTCTGCACTCGATCCAGTGCCTGCACTGGATCGGAAAGACCCATCTGCTGTAAGGTTTCTAAATCCATCGTAGTAATTACCGAGCGAGTATCTCGAATGCGGCACCGTGGAATCAAGGGATAACATCCCTTGATTCCACGTGATCGCGTTAATTATCAGTAGAAGAGAAAAGGCAGCCAGTTTTTCATCGGTTTTCCCTGGTCGTCTTTGGCATTGTTATCGAGTCCGGGAAAGTTCTGCCGCCAGTAGACCAGCCAGGGGCCCTGGCAGTCGTTGGCAAGTTGGCGATAGCGGGCAAAACGCGCGTTGGTCCAGGGCTGCGCGATGTCTTTGCCGTCTGGACCGTCGTGCAGCCCGAAGTGTTCGATGGTGCTGAAGACGGTGACAGGATTGTCGAGATCGTAATCGCGTCGTGCCGACGGCATGAAGTGGACACTGTTCCCTGCCGTGATGTAGGGATCGACCGTTACGGATTGGCCTTTCCAGGTATAGCGCATGCTGGTAGGGGTAGGGTAGCTGACATCGCTGCCTCCACGCGCATAGAGGGAGTTGAACGGCATCCCGTAGCGCTTGTCGAGGTCGAATCCTGCGAACTCCGTAAAGTAGTGCGTGAAGTAGGGGATCGCGTTG
>Ga0207705_10001595_pt1 | contig 18008 bp, 13 predicted proteins | sample KBSC13metaG_FD_184314 | JGI IMG/M metagenome (GOLD analysis project Ga0207705, IMG submission 184314) | Corn rhizosphere microbial communities from Kellogg Biological Station, Michigan, USA - KBS C1-3 metaG (SPAdes) (version 2) | ecosystem: Host-associated > Plants > Roots > Rhizosphere > Soil ...
CGTCGTTGTCCTGATCTGCCGGCACGTCGGGCGCCGTCGCCGGCAACACCCGCAGGGAGACCCTGCCGCTGTCGGTGAATTTCACCGCATTGCCCAGCAGGTTGAGCAAGACCTGGCGCAGGCGCGTCTCGTCGATCGTCACCGCGGCCGGCAGGCCGGGCGCGAGTTCATGGCTGAACCCCAGGCCTTTCTCTTCGGCCTTGACGCGCATGATGTTCGCCAGGACCTGCAGGAATACACCGAGATCGACCGCGGTCGGATGCAACGCCATCTTGCCGGCCTCGACCCGCGCCAGGTCGAGGATGTCGTTGATGAGGGTGAGCAGGTGCTGGCCGCTCTCGTGGATGGTCGCGAGGCCGGAAATATGCCGTTCAGGCAGATGCTGGCGGTCCCGTTCCAGCAGGTGGGCGTAGCCGATGATGGCGTTCAGGGGCGTGCGTAATTCGTGGCTCATCTGCGCGAGGAACTGACTGCGCTGGCGGGCCAGCGCGACGGCCTCGGCCAGTGCCGTCTCGCGCGCCGCCGCGGCTTCCTTGCGTTGCCGGTCGATGGCGGCCAACTGCTCCAGGCGGGTATTGCTGGCCAACAGGTTGGCGCGGAAGTGCAGTATGCCCATCGACAAACCGAAGATCCCGCAGGCTATCCACGCGGATACCAGCCAGAACAGCAGGGTGGTCTGAGCAATCCATTTCCTGCTGAATGCGATCTTCCTTACCTCGACGGTAATAGTTTGTCCAGTGGCGGTATAGTCGAGCGTCGCCAGTTCCACGGCCGTGACGTGATCGAGGCGGATATCGCTCCTGGACAGCGGGATCTGGTGCGTATCCCGCCACCAGTCTGCGGTGCGCAAGGCATTCATCGGGAGAGTCAATCCGGGCTGGGCGGGAAGATCGATTGGCACTTCGTTGATCCGCTGCGAATTCCAGTCGTCCAGCGTCGAAGTCTCCGGTTCGAAATTCAACAGGTGGAGCTTCACGGCATGCTTGCCCCGGCCCGAATAGCGGATGTCGAGTGTAATCGTATCGTACCCGGACAGGTCGGTGCCCTTGACCGGGTCGCCCAACAGGAACTGGAGCTTGCAGAATGGATACATTGCGGCCGCACCCAGGTAGCAATGCATGACGATGGCATCCCTGGTGATCGTCAGGGTACCGACCGAATTGCCGTACGTGACATTGCCGCGCGTGGCGTCGCGGTCGTCAGTCACCCTGACCTCATGCGGTTGCTGCGCAGAGAGTTCCAGGGTACGCGTCATCCCATAATGGTGCCAGACCAGCAATACAGGGGTCGCCAGCACCAGCAGCATGGCCAGGAAGTAACTGATCCTGGTCGAGCGGGAGAGCCACGCATTCATGTTCGTACCGATTGGAACCCAGGCCGGGATGACCCAGTATATACCGAGCAATACTTCCCCGACATCTCGGCGCGCATGCTGTCATAGTGGCGGCAGGGCATTCTCGGCCCGGAAGCGTGCGACGAAGTTCGCCAGCTGCTTCGAATGGTAACCCGCTGCCAGCGCGTCCAGGCGGCTCGCGAAAGGTCCGTAGGCCGGATCGAGGCCCTGCAGGTAGGCCGCATGCTCGCGGATCATGCGCATATTGCCGATCTGCGCCAGCTGCCAGAGTTTTTCGATCTCATCGACCGGCGGGGCGACCATGGCCGCTTTCCCGTCGTCCGTCGATGCCGGGGCCGGTTGTTCGGTGATCCATGTCAGTGACAACAGCTTGCCGATGGTGCGCAGCAGGACGTCGTGTTCGACCGGTTTTGCGAGGAAGGCGTTGGCGCCGGCATCGCGGCTCTTGCGCTCGTCTTCCGCAGTGGCGCTGGCGGTCACGGCGACGATCGGGATGTCGCCCCAGCCCGGCATGCGACGGATCTGCCGCGTCGTTTCGTTGCCATCCATCACCGGCATCATGACGTCCATCAGGATCAGGTCCGGCTTGAAACTGTCCAGCAGCACGAGGCATTCGAGCCCGTTCGTCGCCGCGGCCACGATGAAGCCCGCGTCCTGCAGCAGGTCGAGCATCATGGCGCGATTCTGCGGCACGTCGTCGACGACAAGCAGACGCTTGCGCTCGCCTTCATAGCCCACCAGGGTTTCGTGCGGGTGCACGACGACGGGGCCGCTCGTGGCCACCGGCACGGTAATCTCGAACCAGAACGTGCTGCCCTTGCCGGGCTCGCTGGCGACGTCGATATTGCCGCCCATGAGGCGCACCAGTTGCTGGCTGATGGCCAGGCCCAGTCCCGTGCCGCCCTCGCGCCGCTGCGCGGTGGCCACCTGTTCGAACGGCTGGAAGATGCGCCCGAGCTGTTGGGCGCTCATGCCGATGCCGGTGTCGGCCACTTCGAAGCGCAGCCGGGCGGTGGCGTCGTTGTCCTGATCTGCCGGCACGTCGGGCGCCGTCGCCGGCAACACCCGCAGGGAGACCCTGCCGCTGTCGGTGAATTTCACCGCATTGCCCAGCAGGTTGAGCAGCACCTGGCGCAGCCTCGTTTCGTCGATCGACACCGCGGCCGGCAGGCCGGGTGCGAGCTCATGGCTGAACGCCAGGCCTTTCTCCTCGGCCTTCACGCGCATGATGTTCGCCAGGACCTGCAGGAATGTGCCGAGATTGACGGCGGCCGGATGCAGCGACATCTTGCCGGCCTCGACCCGCGCCAGGTCGAGGATGTCGTTGATCAGGGTGAGCAGGTGTTGGCCGCTTTCGTGAATGGTCGCGTAGCAGGAGACATGGCGTTCCGTCAGGCGGTCGCGGTCGCGTCCCAGCAGGTCTGCATAGCCGATGATGGCGTTGAGCGGCGTGCGCAACTCGTGGCTCATCTGCGCGAGGAACTGGCTTCTCTGGCGGGCCAGCGCGACTGCCTCGGCGAGTGCCGTCTCCCGCGCCGCCTCGGCTTCCCTGCGTTCCCGGTCGATGGCGGCGAGTTGTTCCAGGCGGGTATTGCTGGCCAACAGGTTGGCGCGGAAATGCAGCAGGCCCATCGACAATCCGAATATCCCGCAGCCTATCCATGCGGACACCAGCCACAACAGCAGGGTTGTCTGAGAAATCCATTTCCCGCTGAATACAATCTTCCGCACCTCGACGGTAATCGTTTGCCCTGACGGGGGGACGTTCGTCACCAATTCCACGGTCGTGACGTGATCCAGGCGGGGATAGCTTTTATCCAGTGGAATGTGACGTTCGCCTCGCCACCAATCGGCGGTACGCAAGGCATGCATCTGGATCGTAAACGTGGACTGGGGCGGAAGAAAGAGTCGTGCTGCGTTGAACCGTTCCGAATTCCGGTCGTCCAGCGTGGAAAACTCCGGCTCGAAATTCAGCAGGTGCAGAGTGAGGACGCGCTGGCCCATGCCCGCATAACGCAGGTCAAACGACATGGTGTCGTACCCGGACAGGTCGATACCCTTGACTGGGTCGCCCATCCGGAAAACCAGGGCGCAATACGGATACTTTGCAGCCGGGCCCAGGTCGCAACGCATGATCATCGCATCCCTGGTGAGCTCCAGCGTACCGACCGAGTTACCGTTTGCGTGCCTGCCGCGCGTCTTGTCGCGGTCGTCGATCACACTGACGTCATGCGGGTACCGCGGAGAGATTTCCAGAGTACGGGTCATCCCATAATGCTGCCAGACCAGCAAGATGGGCGTCGCCAGCAGGAGCAGGATGACCAGGCCGTAACTGATCCTGGTCGAGCGGGAGAGCGACTGGTTCATGGTGACCCAGTATATACCCAGGCAATGCTCCCCTGTAATTACAACATGTCGACGAACGCCGTCACGGCTGCGCCGAATGCATCCGGCCGTTCCACGGCACCCAGGTGCGACGCGTCGGCGAGTACCTGAAGCCGGGCATCCGGAATGCCTGCCGCGAGCGTGCGCGCCATGTCGACGGGCGTGCCCTGGTCGAGGTCACCCGCCAGCACGAGCGTGGGCACGGCGATCTGCCCGAGGCGCGCCGTCGTGTCCACGCCGCCCACGGCCGCGCAGCAGCCGGCATAGCCTTGCGGGTCCGTCGTGACGAGGCGCTGGCGGAAGCGCGCCACCGTCGCGGGGTGCGCGGCGCGGAACGACTCGTGGAAGTAGCGTGCCATGACGGCGTCCGCGATGGCAGCTATGCCCTGTTCGCGCACGGTCGCGATGCGTTGCTCCCACACGGCGCGCGCCGCGTCCGGATACCCCGACGTCGTATGCGCCAGCACGAGCGCGCCCACGAGTGCCGGATGGCGCAGCGCCAGCTCCTGGCCGACCATGCCGCCCATCGACAGGCCGATCCACACGACCGGGCCCGTGTCCAGTTCACGCAGCAGGCGTGCCGCGTCGTCCGCGAGTTCGGCCGTCGCATACGGGCCGGCGGGCGCGTCCGAACTGCCATGGCCGCGGTGGTCGTACGCGATCACGCGGCAGTCGGCGGCGAGCTGGTTCGCCAGCGCATCCCACATCGTCAGGTCGCAGCCGAGCGCGTGGCTCAGCACGACCGTGTGGCGCGGGCGCTTGCCGCTACGCGGTTCGCGCACGCTGTAGTGCAGGGCAGGCAGGCTCGCGGTGCGTCCTGCGCGGCCGACGCCAGGGTGCACCGCATCCAGCGGCGACGCCGGCTCGAGCGCATAGCCGATCTGCGGACCGACCTCGCGCAGGATCGCCGCCGCATGCGCGAACGCCGTGTTGGCGGCGGGGACGCCGGCATAGATCGCGGACTGCATCAGCACTTCCTTCAGCTCGTCCGGGCTCAAGCGGCTGTCGGCGTCGCCCAGCAGCGCGGCGCGCACGTGCAACTCGTATTCCTCCCAGCGGCCGAGGGCGATCGTGATGGCGAGCACGATCGTCCGGCGCGTCTTGCGCGCCAGGCCCGGGCGGTCCCAGATGTCGTGCCACGCATAGCGCGTGATGAAGTTCTGGAAATCGGCGGTGAAGCTGTTGGCGTTCGTCAGTGAACGCTCGACCCAGGCGTCGCCGAGGACGGCGCGGCGTTGGTCGAGACCGCGCAGCAGGTCGTGGTCGAGGGGATCGAAGCTCATGATTCCTTGTCGTCGAGGGCGGCCAGGTCGGCGCGCAGTTGTTCGAAACGCTGGGATGCCAGCCGGCGGGCGGACGCCGTCGCGGCGACCGGATCGAAGATCGCGTCCAGCTCTCCAGGGTCCAGATGCGCCAGCGCCGGATCGGCGGCGATGGCTGCGTGCGCCACATCGCGCAGATGGCGTTGTTCCGCGACGGCCGTGCGCGTCATCGCCTCGACGGCCGCGTGGGCGGCAGGACGCCCGATGGCACCCGCGAGCCGGATGGACAGCGCTTCGGCCGCCACGAGCCCCTGCAGGGCATCGATGTTGACGCGCATACGGTCCGTGTCGACCTTCAGGCCGGCGAAGGCCTCGTTCAGCGCGCGCAGCGCGCCGTGGGCCGACAGGAACAGCGTGGGCCACTCGGCCAGTTCGGCCTGCCAGTTGCCGAGGCCGCGCTCGTGCTGCTGGCCCATCGCGGCGAGCAGGGTGGCCGCGTGCTGCGGCGTGCGCGTCGCGGCGGCCAGTGTGATCAGCGCCGACACCGGATTGCGCTTGTGCGGCATCGCCGACGAGCCGCCGCGGCCGCCGTCGGACGGTTCGGCAAGCTCTCCGACTTCGCCCTGGGCCATCAGCGCCAGGTCGGCGCCGATCTTGCCCAGGCTGCCCGTCAGCAGCGCGACGTCGAGGCCCAGGCGCACCCACTCGTCGCGCTGCGTGTGCCAGGCGGCGGACGGCGTCCTGAGGCCCAGCGCCTGCGCCATGCGCCGCGCGACGGCCGGCCCGCGCTCGCCCATCACGGCCAGCGTGCCGACGGCGCCGCCGAGCTGCAGTTGCAGCGCGTCCGCGGCGGACGCGCGCAGGCGCGCGCGGGCACGCACGAGCGGCGCGAGCCAGCCGGCGAGCTTGAATCCAAAGCCCGTCACCTGGGCGGGCTGCAGCAAGGTGCGCGCCAGCACGGGTGTCGCGAGATGGGCCTCGCCCAGCGCCAGCAGGTGCGCGCACAGGGTGGCCAGTTCGCCGTCGAGCAGGCGCAGCGCGGTGCGCGTGACGAGCACCATGGCGCTGTCCTGCACGTCCTGGCTCGTGCTGCCCCAGTGGACGACGGTCGCGCCTTCCGCATCGGCCTGCGCGACGAGGCGCGTGAGTTCCTTCACGAGCGGGACGGCCAGCGTGCCCGAGCGGCGCCCGGCCGCGACGAGGGCGGGGATGTCGAAGCGGTCCACCCGGCAGGCGGCGGCGATGGCTTGCACGGCCGTGCGCGGCAGCAGGCCTTCGTCGGCCTGCGCCGCGGCCAGCGCCGCCTCGAAGTCGAGCATGGCCTGGATGAGGGCCGCGTCGTCGAACGCGGCGATCATCTCCGGTGTGCTCAAAAGTGTGTCAAACAATGAAACGCCCAAGGTGTCTCCTGTAGGGTGGGCACCCCTGTGCCCACGCGTGACGTATATGGTATGTTGGCCTTGCACGTGGGCACGGTGTGCCCACCCTACGGTCAACGGTAATCAAAAAACACCGTTTCCTTGTCGGTCTGCATCCAGATGTCCCAGCGATACGTGCCGTCGTCCTCCTTGCGCGCGACGAGCGTACCACGGCGCGCGGCCGGCACCTGCGCCAGGATGGCCGACTGGTCGAGCGCCGCATCGTCCTCGAGGAAGACGGCCGTGAACTGGTGCTTCGTGAGTCCGCGTGCGAACACGGTCACGTAGGCCACGGGCGCGCCGGCGGCCCGACCCTCCGGCACCGACAGGCGCAGGCTGAATTCACCCGCCTTGCCGGTCGGCGTGCGGCGGAAGCCGGGGATGTCCTGCTGGCCTTCCGCGGCGGCCGCCTCGGGCAGCCAGGCTTCGATCTGCGCATCGTCGATCGGATTGCCGTCGCCGTCGTACAGGATACCGTGGACGACGAGCGTGGGCGCGCTGGTTTCCAGCCTGGCGGCCGCGCAGGCGTCCACCGCCCATTGCCAGCCCTCGTGCGAGAACGGGCCGATGGTCTGCGAGGTCGTGATCCGGGTGTCGTTGTTGCTCATGCTTGCTCCTTGTGCTTACAGGCCGAACGGCGTGGCACCGCGGCCGCGCAGGACGATGTCGAATTCATAGCCCAGCATCTCCTCGCCCACCGTGTGCTCGAGCGAGAAGCGCGAGACCAGGCTGCGCCGCGCCGCTTCGTCCGGGATGCTGTTGAAGATCGGGTCGTACGCGAACAGGGGATCGTTTGGAAAATACATCTGCGTGACGAGGCGTTGCGCATACACGTTCCCGAACAGCGAGAAGTGGATGTGGGCGGGGCGCCAGGCCTTGTCGTGGTTCTTCCACGGGTACGGGCCCGGCTTGATGCTGACGAAGCGGTAGCGGCCGTCGTCGTCCGTCATCATCTTGCCGAAGCCGAAGAAGTTCGGGTCGAGCGGCGCGTCGTGGTTGTCGCGCTGGTGCCAGTAGCGGCCGGCGCTGTTCGCCTGCCAGACTTCGATCAGCGAGTTGCGCACCGGCTTGCCGTCCTCGTCGACGACGCGGCCCGTCACGACGATCTTTTCGCCCAGCGGCGCTTGCTCGCCGCGGCGGGTCAGGTCCGCGTCGTGCGGCAGCAGGATGCGCGGGGCAGGTGCGATGTTGCGGCTGACCGGGACGGGGGCCTCGATGCGCAGCGCCGGTTGCAGCGGGCCGCGCTTGACCGTCGATTTGTAGGCGGGATGGATGAGGTCCGGCCAAACGCCGGGCGCGACTTCGTCGAATTTCACGGTGGTCTCCTGATGTCGGAAGGTTGTGCGAGCCAGACCATCGTAGGAAATGGGCCGCCGCCGGACAAGACGGGGAGAGCAGTTGACTTCCGCTATTCGCACGCTTTGTGCGATACTCGCACAAATTCGGAGTTTTTTGCACATGGACCAGGACGATACGACGCACGCGCCGGCGAAGCGCGACATGGTCGCGGGCCTCGACAAGGGACTGCAGGTCATCGAGGCCTTCGACCAGGAGCGCTCCCGGCTGACGATCGCCGAGGTGGCCGAGCGCACGGGCCTCACGCGCGCGGCCGCGCGACGCTACCTGCTCACGCTGACGGCGCTGGGCTATATGCGGCACGAGAACAGGCAGTTCACCCTGACGCCCAAGGTGTTGCGGCTCGGGCAGTCGTACCTGCATTCCGCCCGCCTGCCGCGCATCGCCCAGCCGCTGCTGTACCGGCTGGCGTACGCGCTCGGCGAGGCGGCGTCCGTCGGGGTGCTGGACCACGACGACCTCGTGTGCGTGGCGGCCGTCAGCGCCGGCCAGCTGATCTCGGCCACGCTGCAGCCGGGCACGCGCGTGCCCGCTTACTGCACGGCGAACGGCCGCATGCTGCTGGCGAGCCTGCCGCCGGACCAGGCCGAGCGCTTCCTCGCGCGCGCCATGCCGGAGCCCATCACGTCGCACACGATCGTCGATCGCGCGCGCCTGGCGCAGGAGATCGCGCGGGCGCGCGAACGCGGCTATGCCGTCGTCGACCAGGAACTGGAACTGGGCCTGCGGACGATCGCCGTGCCCGTCAAGAATTTCCGGGGCGACGTCGTCGCGGCGATGAACATCAGCGTGCACGCGGGCCGCATGAGCGTCGAACAGATGGTCGAGCGCTGCCTGCCGGCGCTCATCAAATACCAGGTCGAGTTGAACGCGCTGCTGTAGCGCGCCGCGTCAGATGCCGTGCAGGTTGAGGGCGCGCACGGCGCTTCTCAGCTGGGCGTGCAGCCACGCGCGCTCGTCGTCCGTGAGATCCGGGAACATGGTGTGCTCGACCTCGCGCACGACGTCGTCGCAGCGCCGCAGCATGGCCAGGCCGTCGTCCGTCAGGCTGATGCGGATGATGCGGCCGTGCCCCGGATCCGGCGTGCGCGCGATCCAGCCCTTCGCCTCCATCGCTTTCACCATCTCGTTCGCCGATTGCGGCGACATCATCGTGCGCTCCGCCAGCTGGGCATTCGACAGTGTGCCGAGCACGCGGAATACCGACAGCGCCGTGTAATGGGGCACCGTCATGCCCAGCGGCGCGAGGCCGTCGCGCAGGCGCTTGTTCAGGACGTGGTCGAGCCGGCCCACGATGTAGGCGAGACCGGAAGGCTTGTTGTCGGCCGCGGCGGCCGGGACTGGTTCTTTGGAAGGCATCAAAATTTTTCTTGTCAAAGCGTGCGGGCAGGTCTAGTATAAGTCACATATCAGGTTACCTGATACCTTCCTCACACATTAGGAGACATTGTATGTCCAAATACGAAGGCCGTTGGCAGACCGTGAAGGTCGACGTCGAGAACCGCATTGGCTGGATCACCCTGAATCGTCCCGAGAAGCGCAACGCGATGAGTCCCACGCTGAACCGTGAGATGATCGACGTGCTGGAAACGCTGGAACTGGACGACGACGCCGAGGTGATCGTGCTGACGGGCGCCGGCGATGCGTGGACGGCCGGCATGGACCTGAAGGAGTATTTCCGCGAGACGGACGGCAAGCCCGAGATCACGCAGGAGCGCATCCGCCGCGACTGCTCGCAATGGCAGTGGAAGCTGCTGCGGATGTACAGCAAGTCGACCATCGCGATGGTCAACGGCTGGTGCTTCGGCGGCGCGTTCTCGCCGCTCGTCGCCTGCGACCTCGCCATCGCCGCCGAGGATGCCGTGTTCGGCCTGTCGGAAGTCAACTGGGGCATCCCGCCGGGGAATCTCGTGTCGAAGGCCGTGGCGGATACGATGGGCCACCGCCAGGCGTTGTACTACATCATGACGGGCGAGACGTTCACCGGCCGGCAGGCCGCCGAGATGGGACTCGTGAACCAGGCGGTGCCGAAGGCGCAGCTGCGCGAGGCGGTGATCGCGCTGGCGCAGAACCTGCTGGAGAAGAACCCGGTCGTGCTGCGCTACGCGAAGCAGGGCTTCAAGCGCTGCCGCGAACTGACGTGGGACCAGAACGAGGACTACCTGTACGCCAAGACGGACCAGTCCAACTACCGCGACCCGGAGAAGGGCCGCAAGGAGGGCCTGAAGCAGTTCCTGGACGATAAGACGATCAAGCCCGGCCTGCAGAGCTACAAGCGCGCGTAAGACGCGACCCGCTGCAGTGACAGCCCCCGCCGCCGGCGCAGACAGGCGCCCGGCGGAATTTCTGGTCAGAGCCAAAAGGAGACCTCTGATGGTCGAAACCGATCTGCTGATCGCCGGGCAGGCCCGCCCGGCATCCAACGGCGCCGCCTACGAGCGGCGCGATCCTGCCACCGGCGCCGTCGCCACGCGCGCCGCCGCCGCCACCCTCGACGACGTCGACGCCGCCGTCGCCGCCGCGCGTGACGCGTTCCCTGCCTGGTCCGCCATGGCGCCCGGCCCGCGCCGCACGCTTTTGCTGGCCGCGGCCGACGCGCTGGAGGCGCTGCGCACGCGCATCGTCGACACCGCCGTGCGGGAAGCGGGCGGCGCGCCCGTCTGGTACCAGTTCAACGTGACGCTCGCCGCCAACATGCTGCGCGAAGCCGCTTCCATGACCACCCAGGTTGCCGGCGAGGTGATCCCGTCCGACGTACCGGGTTCGCTCGCCCTGGGCGTGCGCCAGGCCTGCGGCGTCGTGGTCGGCATCGCGCCGTGGAACGCGCCCGTCATCCTCGGCACGCGCGCCGTCGCCATGCCGCTCGCCTGCGGCAATACCGTGGTGCTGAAGGCGTCCGAACTGTGCCCGGGCGTGCATCGCCTGATTGCGCAGGCGTTCGTCGATGCGGGCTTCCCGCCCGGCGTCGTGAATCTCATCTCGAACGCGCCGGACGACGCGCCGCAGGTCGTCGAGCGCCTCGTCGCGCACCCGGCCGTCCGACGCATCAACTTCACGGGCTCCACGCGCGTGGGCCGCATCATCGCGAAGCTGGCCGCCGAGCACCTGAAGCCCGTGCTGCTCGAACTGGGCGGCAAGAACCCCATCGTCGTGCTGGACGACGCCGACCTCGACGCGGCCGTCGACGCCGCCGCGTTCTCCGCGTTCTTCAACCAGGGCCAGATCTGCATGTCGGCCGACCGCATCATCGTCGATCGCAAGATCGCGTCCGCGTTCATCGACCGGCTGGCCGCGAAGACGGCCACGCTGCACGCCGCGCCGGCCGACGCGCCGCTCGCGGGCATGATCGACCCGGCAGCCGCCGCCCGCGTGGCCGCCATGCTGCAGGATGCGCGCGAGCGCGGCGCCACCGTCATCCAGACCGGCGGCCTGGAAGGCAATGTGCTGCAGCCCGCCATCGTGGACGGCGTCACGCCCGCCATGCGCGTTTACCAGGAAGAATCGTTCGGCCCCATCGTCTCCGTGCTGCGCTTCGACACGGACGAGGAAGCCATCCGCCTCGCCAACGACAGCGAATACGGGCTGTCGTCGGCCGTGTTCTCGCGCGACATCGGCCGCGCCATGGCCGTCGCCCAACGCATCGAATCGGGCATCTGCCACATCAACGGCCCGACCGTGCACGACGAAGCGCAAATGCCGTTCGGCGGCGTCAAGGGCAGCGGCTACGGACGCTTCGGCGGCAAGGCGGCGATTGCCGAGTTCACGGACCTGCGCTGGATCACCGTGCAGACCGGGCCGCGTCACTACCCGATCTGAGGAGGCAGGCATGCACGACCTGCAACCGGAGGGGAGGCGCCGTCCCGTCCTCCTCGGTAACCCGGACATCCGCGCCTGGCGCGACGGCGACGTGTGGCACGTGGACGCCGTGACGCCGCTCGGACCCGTGCCCCGGCGCTGGACCGACCGCCTCGCGAGCGGCGCGGCCGCGCATCCGGAGCGCACGCTCGCCGCCCGGCGCGGCCCCGACGGCGGCTGGATCCGTATCGGCTATGCCGACATGCTGCGCCGCGCGCGCCACATCGGCCAGGCATTGCGCGACCGCGGCCTGTCGGCGGAGCGGCCGCTCGCGATCCTGTCGGGGAACGACCTGGAGCATTTCCAGCTGGCGCTGGGCGCCGCCTATGCCGGCATCCCGTACGCCCCGATCTCGCCCGCGTACTCGCTCGTCGCGACGGACTTCGGCAAGCTGCGCGACCTGATCGAGCAGCTGACGCCGGGCGCCGTGTACGTGGCGGACGGCGGTCCGTACACGCCGGCGCTGGACGCCGTGCTGCCGCCCGGCACGGAACTGATCCTCGGTGGCGGCGACTATCCGGGACGGCGCGCGACGCCTTTCGCGTGCCTGCTGGACACGGCCGTGCGCGACGTCGACGCGGCCAACGACGCCGTCGGGCCGGACACGATCCTGAAATTCCTGTTCACGTCCGGCTCGACGAAGAGGCCGAAGGCCGTGGTCACGACGCACGGCATGCTGGTCGCCAACCAGCAGATGCTGCTGCAGACCTTCGCGTTCCTGGCCGAGGAGCCGCCCGTACTCGTCGACTGGCTACCCTGGAACCACTGCTTCGGCGGCAGCCACAACGTGGGCATCGCGCTGTACAACGGCGGCACGCTGTACCTGGACGACGGCAAGCCGACGCCGAAGGAATTCGCCGCGACACTGGTCAACCTGCGCGAGATCGCACCCACCGTCTACTTCAACGTGCCCAAGGGCTTCGAGATGCTGACGGAGGCGCTGGAGAGCGACGCCGCTCTGCGCGCAACCTTCTTCTCGCGCGTAAAACTGTTCCTGTGTGCGGGCGCGGGCCTGTCGCAGGCCGCGTGGGACCGGCTCGACGACGTGGCGATCGCGCATTGCGGCGAATCGATCCGCATCATGACGGGCCTCGGCATGACGGAGACGTCGCCGTCGTGCACGTTCGGCACCGGCAGCGTCGTGCGCGCGGGGTATGTCGGCGTGCCGGCGCCGGGCTGCCGCGTGAAGCTCGTGCCGGTCGACAGCAAGTTCGAGGCGCGCTTTGCCGGTCCGCACGTCATGCCCGGCTACTGGCGCGCGCCGCAACTGACGGCCGAGGCGTTCGACGAGGAGGGCTATTACCGCACGGGCGACGCGCTGCGCTTCTACGACGCGGCGCGGCCGGAACTGGGCTTCGTGTTCGACGGCCGCATCGCCGAGGATTTCAAGCTGTCGTCCGGGACGTTCGTCAGCGTCGGCCCGCTGCGTGCCCGCGTCATCAGCCAGGGTGCACCGTACGTGATGGATGCCGTCGTCGCGGGCCTGAACCGCGAGACGATCACGCTGCTCGTGTTCCCCCGCATGGAGCATTGCCGCGTGTTGGCCGACCTGCCGCCGGATGCCGAAACAGACGTGGTGCTGGCCAGTTCGCCCGTGCGCGCCATGTTCGCGCGGCTGCTGGCGGACTTGAACGCGACGGCGAGCGGCTCGTCGAACCGGATCGAGCGCCTGCTGCCGCTGGCCGAGCCGCCGTCGATCGATCATCGCGAGGTGACGGACAAGGGCTCCATCAACCAGGCAGCCGTGCTGGCCCGGCGCGCCGCGCTGGTCGATGACCTGTACGCGGACCGGGCCGGCCTCGCCATCCGCGCCAGCGAAGGAGGGCCGCGCACGACGACCTGACCGACCGCCGATTCATCTGCGAACAACAACGAGGCCGGCGCCACGCCGGCCCGAACGACAATCCATCGCATCACAGGAGACAATATGAATCACCGAGGCAACCTGCCGCGCGGTGCGGCCACGATCGCGCTCTGTTTCATCACCGCACTGCTGGAAGGATTGGACCTGCAATCCACCGGCATCGCCGCACCGGGCATCGGCGCGGAATTCAAACTGGCGCCCGCCATGATGGGCTGGGTGTTCAGCGCTGGCCTCGTCGGCCTGCTGCCGGGCGCCTTCGTCGGCGGCTGGCTGGCCGACCGCATCGGCCGCAAGCGCGTGCTCGTCGGCGCCGTACTGCTGTTCGGCGTATTTTCGTTCGCCACCGCCCATGCGTGGAGCTACGACAGCCTGCTGGCGGCGCGCATGTTCACGGGCCTCGGCCTCGGCGCCGCGCTGCCGCTGCTGATCGCGCTGACGTCCGAGGCCGCCGACCCGGCCATGCGCAGCACGGCCGTCAGCCTGACCTATTGCGGCGTGCCGCTGGGCGGCGGCATCGCCTCCGTCATCGGCATGATGAAGTTCGAGGCCGGCTGGCGCACGATCTTCTACGTGGGCGGGCTGGTGCCCATCGCCGTCGCGCTGCTGCTCGTGCTGTTGCTGGCCGAGTCGGCCAGCTTCCGCCGCCAGGCGGCCAGCCATGCGCCGGCCGACCGCCGCATCGGCGCGCTGTTCGCTGGCAGCGCGCTCGCGTCCACCTTGCTGCTGTGGGTCGCCTGCTTCTTCACGCTCACCGTCCTGTACATGCTGCTCAACTGGCTGCCGTCGCTGCTGATCGGGCAGGGCTATACGCGTCCCCAGGCCGGCATCGTGCAAATCCTGTTCAACCTCGGCGGCGCGACCGGTGCCGTGCTGAGTGGACGCCTCGTCGACCGCGACCGTGCCGGCGTCGCCGTGGGGATCTCGTATGCCGGCATGCTGCTGGCCCTGGCGGGCCTCGGCCTGTCGGGTAGTTTCGGCGTGACGATGGCGGCTGGCTTCGCGGCAGGCTGTTGCGCGCTCGGTGCCCAGGCCGTGCTGTACGCCCGTGCCCCGGCTCTGTACGGAACCGCGATCCGCGCCACCGGCGTCGGCGCCTCGGTCTCGGTCGGCCGCCTCGGCGCCATCGCCGGCCCGCTCGTGGCCGGCCAGGTGCTGGCGACCGGCGCAGGCGCGGCCGGCGTGATGCTGTCGGCGGCGCCGGGCCTCGTCGTGGCGGCGCTGTGCGCATGGTCGCTGTCGCGCCGGGCCGACCCGGAAGCCGTGCCGGTCGCGCAGGCCGCCGGCACGCACTGACTATCCACTGATTCGCGTAGGTCGCGACGTCCGCGCAGCCCTCCGCCGGGCTGTGCCGGGTCCGTTCGTCCCTTCGCTTTGAAAAAACAGGAGAACACGATGAACCGACAACAAACCGCGGCCGTGCTGGCCGTCCTCGGCCTGACGGGTTGCGGCACCAGTCACGAGAGCACGCAAGCGCCGCAACTGCTGCCGCAACTGAGCCAGGCTACCGGCGCCACGCTCACCGCCTGCGCCGAACTGGCCACCCGCATCAGTTATCCCGACACCACGATCACCGCCGCGAATCCGATCGCGGCTGGCGCCCTGGCCGTGGCCGGCAAGCCCGTGCCCGCGCACTGCCAGGTGCTGGGGCAGATGTTCCGGCGCACGGGCGCCGACGGCAAGGCGTACGCCATCGGTTTCGAGATGCGGCTGCCGGTCGCGTGGAACGGCCGCTTCTTTTACCAGGCCAACGGCGGCCTCGATGGCAGCGTGGTCACGGCCACGGGTCCGGTGGGTGGCGGCGGTCCGCTCGACAATGCGTTGAACCAGGGCTTTGCCGTGCTCAGTTCGGACGCCGGCCACGCCAGACCGACGCCCGACTTCGGCATCGACCCGCAGGCGCGCCTGGATTATGGCTACCAGGCCGTCGGCAAACTGACGCCGATGGCCAAAGCCGTGATCCAGACGGCATACGGCAAGGCGCCGGACCGGTCGTACATCGGCGGTTGCTCGAACGGCGGCCGGCACACGATGGTGGCGGCGGCGCGCTATGCCGACCAGTACGACGGCTTCCTCGTCGGCGACCCCGGCTTCCGCCTGCCGCTGGCGGCCATCGCCAATATCGCCGGCGGCAAGACCTATGCGTCGCTGGCCAACGCGCCGGGCGACCTCGGCACCGGGTTCACGCAGGCGGAGCGCACGCTCGTGTCGAATGCCGTGCTGGCGAAATGCGATGCGCTGGACGGCGCCGCGGATGGTCTCGTCCAGGACACGGGCGCGTGCCAGGCCGCGTTCGACCTGGCGCGCGACGTGCCGACGTGTGCCGGCGCGCGCGACGGCACCTGCCTGAGCGCCGCGCAGAAGACCGCCATCGGCGCACTGTTTGCCGGTGCGAAGACGGAGACCGGCACGAAGATCTACGCGAGCTTCCCGTGGGACGCGGGGTTCGCGACGGATGGATGGGCGAACTGGAAGTTCAGCTCGCCAATGCAGCGCGACGCCGGCGCGGTGGGCCTGATCTGGTCCGTGCCGCCCGAGAACCCGGCGACCTTCGACGGTACGGCGTTTGCCCTGAACGGCAGCCTGGACACGATGCTGGCCCGCGTGGGCGCCACGAGCGCCACCTATCCCGAATCCGCGCTGTCGTTCATGCTGCCGCCCGAGCCGGCCAACCTGGCGAAGCTGAAGAACCGCGGTGCCAAGCTGCTCGTCTACCACGGCACCAGCGATCCGATTTTCTCCAGCGACGATACGACGGCGTGGTATGAGGCGCTACGCACGACGAATGGCGGCGACGCATCCAATTTTGCGCGCTTCTTCCGCATTCCCGGCATGAACCACTGCGCGGGCGGCCCGGCCACCGACCAGTTCGACGCGCTGACGCCGCTCGTCGATTGGGTCGAGAAGGGCCAGGCGCCGGACAGCCTGCCGGCCAGCGCGCGCGGCGCGGGCAACGCGGGCGGCGTCAGTGCGGACGTGCCGTCGACCTGGTCGGCGGCACGCACGCGGCCGTTGTGCGCCTATCCGAAGGTCGCAAAGTACAAGGGCTCGGGCGACGTCGAACAGGCCGCCAACTTCAGCTGCCAATAAAACGAATCATTCAAGACTACGGAGACAACATGAACCGACAAGCGATCCGCGTGGCGGCTGCATTGGCCTGCGCGCTGGCGGCAGGGGCCACCCACGCCCAGACGACCGTGCAGATCTATGGCGTCGTCGATACGAGCCTCTCTTACCTCACGAACGTCGATGCGGCCGGGCACGCGGTGACGAAGATGAACTCCTTGACGGGCGAACTGCCGTCGCGCATCGGCTTTCGCGGCACCGAGGACCTCGGCCATGGCCTGCAGGCGTTCTTCGTGCTGGAGAACGGGCTGTCGCTGGACACCGGCATGACGGGGCAGGGCGGCCGCCTGTTCGGCCGCGCCGCCAACGTGGGCCTGAAGGGTGCCTGGGGTACGCTGACGCTGGGCCGGCAGCTGAACATGACGTATATCGCGCCACAGAAAGCGGACGTGCTGGGCCCCAGCCTGTTCGCCCTCGGCAGCATCGATCCCTATTTGCCGAATGCCCGCAGCGACAACGCGATCGGCTACATGGGGAACTTTGGTCCGTTCGTCGTCGGCGCCACGTACAGCCTGGGGCGCGATGCGTCGAACGCGGGCGGTCCGCCGGCCACCAATTGCGCCGGCGAGGTGCCGGGCAATGCCCAGGCCTGCCGCCAGTACACGGGCCTGATCGGCTACGAGACCAGGGCCTGGGGCGTGAACACGTCGTACGACCGGATGCATGGCAACGCCGGCGCCGCGGGCGGCCTGACGAGCAGCGCGAATACGGACACGCGCACGACGCTCAATGGCTATGCGATGGTGGGAACGGTGAAGATCGGCGCCGGCGTGATCGACCGCGACACCAGGGCCGCGACCGGCCGCACGGAATCCGACCTGTACTACCTGGGCGCGAGCTACCCGGTCGGCGCATTCACGTTCGACGCGCAATGGGCGAAGCGCGTCACGCGTCACGTCGACGCTGACGTGACGATGCTCGTCGCGCGGGTCACCTATGCGTTGTCGAAGCGGACGTATCTCTACACGGGCGTCGGCCGCATGGACAACGAGGGCACGTCGGCGGTCCCGCTGGATGCGGGCGGCAGCGTCGGCGCGGGCAGGACGCAGGACGGCTTCATGGCCGGGCTGCGTCACCACTTCTGAGCCGTTCGCGATAGGCCTTCGGCGTCACCCCCGTGTGGCGCTTGAACGCCCGGCTGAAATAGGCGGGGTCCTGGAAGCCCAGTTCGTAGGCGATGCTGGCGACGCTCGACGGCGCGTACGTCAGCTTGCGGCAGGCTTCCAGCATCAGGCGGTCCTGGACGATGTCGAAGGCGGATTTGTCGGCCAGTTTCAGGCACAGCCTGTTCAGCCGCACCGGCGTCACGCGCAGCAGGTCGGCGTAATGCGCGACCGGCACCCCGTGCTTGTAATGCTCCTCGACGGCCGCACGGAACGCGGCGAACAGGC
>Ga0207705_10001596_pt1 | contig 18002 bp, 19 predicted proteins | sample KBSC13metaG_FD_184314 | JGI IMG/M metagenome (GOLD analysis project Ga0207705, IMG submission 184314) | Corn rhizosphere microbial communities from Kellogg Biological Station, Michigan, USA - KBS C1-3 metaG (SPAdes) (version 2) | ecosystem: Host-associated > Plants > Roots > Rhizosphere > Soil ...
CACTTTCCCGGCTCGGTGGAGTCGTACTACCAGGAGGCGGGACGTGCCGGCCGCGACGGCAAGCCCGCGGTGTGCGCCGTCCTCTACCGCGTGGAGGATTCGCGCGTGCAGTCGTACTTCCTGGGCGGCAAGTATCCGGACGTGGAAGAGGCGGCCAAGGTCGCGCTGCTGCTCGAGCAGTATCCGCTCGGCGAGCGCGTGGAGCTGGAAACGCTGGCCGAGCGTTCAGGGGTGGCACGGCGCAAGGCGCGCATCGTCCTCGTGCTGCTAAAGCGGCACGGCCTGGTACGCGAGCATCGCGGTGGCGGATGGGAGCGGCTGCGCGACCACCTCACCGCCGTCGACCTGAGCGCCGATCTCACCGACTACGAGGAGCGGCGCCTGCAGGATCGCGCCAAGCTGCGGATGATGGTGCAATACTGCCAGAGCGCACGCTGCCGTACCCGCTTCATCCTCGAGTATTTCGGCGAGCCGGTGGAGGACGACTGGACCTGCGGCAACTGCGACGCGTGCGACGAGCAGCGCGCCTATGCCGCGCGGGCGCGTCGGGTCGCCGCGCCGGCCGAAGCCTCGGAGGCCGCGGCGCTGGCGTAGTGCGTCGTCAGGGTGCGAGCTCGCGCAGGTGGCGCGCGAGCGTCTCGTGATCCTCCGGCAGGTGCACGAGATCGAGGCCGAGTTGTCGCGCGATGGTGATACCGCCGTCGGCGTGCCGGCGCGAGTCGAAGAGCAGCAGTTGCGCGCCCGTCATGAGCGCGGGTCCCACGAACGCTTCGGCGCACGCGTCCGTGTGATCACAGTCGACGACGACGAGCCGGGGCCGCACGCGCCGGAGCGCAGTGCGCGCGGCCTCATGGGTCTCGGGGAAGTGTGGCTGATGTCCGGCGAGCTCGACGGCGGCGCCCACGAGGGCGGCGGCGAGCGCGTCCGCGGAGAGGATCAATACGTCTTGACGACTCAACGGGTGTCCCTGCACGAGGCAGCGGGTGGGTGCCGGGATCGTGACCGTGGGTGCGAGCAAGAGAAAGACCATGCTGCCCGCGTGCAGACGAATGCGGGCGGGCCCTTGACTCGTGCCGCGCATCGATAAACATTCGTCGCGCTGGACGGACGTCGATGGTGGCCTCTCCGTCCGCTCCCTCTCTCCCGCGCTGCGCCGACGCATGATGATGGCCTTCGACTCGAGCCACACCCCGCCGAGTCGTCTGGACGATTCCACCGTGAATGCGGTGCGCGATGCGCTGCGTCTCTACCTGGCCGACAGCTCCGAACCGGGCGCACTGCAGCGGGCATTGCTGCAGCTCTCCGCTGAAGCGCGTGACAAGGACCTTCACGCCGAGCAGCTGCTCGTGCTGTTGAAGGACATCTGGTACGCGCTCCCCGAGGTGCGCACGATGACCCACACCACCGAGCAGGTGCGCCTGCTCCAGCGCGTGGTGACCATGTGCATCAAGGAGTACTACAGCGCCTGATGCGGGGGCCGCGGCTGCGCCGCGCCCTGCTCGTGCTTTACCTGCTGACCGCATTCGGCGATGCGGCCGGCAAGGCCATCGTCGCCACGCCGGCGGGCAATGCCGCAGTCCGCCAGCTGGTCCGTGGTCGCGACGCCGAGCGCGTCGTGGAGCGAGACCGCCGGCCGGCGGGCAACTTCGAGATCTTCCGCACCGCGTCGAGGCATCTTTTCACGGGGCAGGATCTCTATGCGGCCTACCCCACCGAGCACACCGACCGGTTCAAGTACAGTCCCACCTTCGCCCTGCTGTTCGCGCCACTGGCGTGGCTGCCCTGGCCCCTCGCGCTCTTCCTCTGGAGCGCGATCAATGCGTTCGCCCTGTTCTTCGCCGTCGAACGGCTCCTGCCGCCGGCGCAGGCGCTCGTGGTGCAGGCCGCGTTGCTTCTCGAGGTGCTGCGCGCCATGCAGAACGCGCAGAGCAATGCGCTGGTGGCCGCGCTGATCATCCTCACCTTCGTCGCACTCGAGCGTGGCCGCTCGTGGCGCGCCGCGTTTGCGGTGGGGATCGGGGCCTGTGTGAAGATCTTCCCGCTCGCTGCGCTCACCTTCGCCATTCCTCGCCGACGCGCGCTGCGCACCGGCATCGCGGCCGCGGGTGCCGGACTGGCGCTCGTCGCCACGCCCCTGTTCGTGGCAGCGCCGTCCCAGCTGCTGGCGCAGTACCGCTCGTGGCGCGGCGTCGAGGCGCTGGACGCGCAACAGCGGTGGTTCTCCGTGATGGAGCTGCTGCACCGCTGGCTTGGCGTGAACTGGCCCAACTGGCCCGTGCAGCTCGCCGCGGTGCTGCTGCTGCTCCTGCCGCTCGCGCTGCGCCACACCCGCTGGGGTGACGCGCGCTTCCGCCTGCTCTACCTCTGCTCGGTGCTGATGTTCGTCGTGCTGTTCAACCACCAGGCCGAGCGCGCGAGCTACGTGATCGCCTTCACCGGCGCCGCGATCTGGTTCGCCAGCGAAGTACGCACGTGGTGGCGCACCCTCCTGTTCGCCATCGCGTTCGTGACGATTCCCCTCATGTCCACGCTCGTCCCTGGTGCCCCGCACTCGGCGACGGCGATGCTGTACCGGCTCGTGCTGCCGATGCTGGCGATCTGGGGAGTGGTGCAGCGGGAGCTGTGGCGAACTGACAGCTAGTCGGGGCGCTGCCATTGCGGCCTTTGGTCGCTGGCTTGCTCTCGGGGCGCTCGCCTGCGGCTCGCCCCGAGCACAGCGACGGGCCCGGCGCCCGGACCGGCCCGCGTTCCACGCGGGCCGCCCGGACTAGCTGTCAGTTCAGCGTCGCCTTCAGCTCGATCTGCACGTTGTTCTTCAGCGCGCCAGACACCGGGCAGCCTTCCTTCGTCGCCGCCGCGATGCTCTGGAACTTCGCGTTGTCGATGTTCGGCACCGTGGCGCGCGTCGTCAGGTTCATGCGGGTGATCTTGAACCCTTCCCCCACCTTGTCGATCGTGCACGCTGCTTCCGTCTCGATGCTCTGCGGCGTGAATCCCGCCTTCTCCAGGCCGAGGCTCAGCGCCATGCTGAAGCACGCCGCCTCCGCGGCCGCGAGCAGCTCTTCCGGGTTGGAGCCCGTGCCGTTCTCGAAGCGAGAGGAAAAGTTGTACTGGCCCTGCAGGCCGGTCTTCCCCTTGAAGCTTCCCTTCCCGTCCTTCAGACCGCCCTGCCACGTGGCGCTCGCTGTTCTCGTCGGCATCGTTCGTACTCCCTGATGGTGGTGATGAGTGCGCGCATGGACGGGCGGCGCTTGACGCGTCGTCCACCCCGCGGTTTATGTCCTGCCATGACGCAACCGGCCGCCGAGCAGCCGCTGCCGCCATCCGTGTCGCGGGTGCTGAGCAGATTCCGCGCCCTCGGACGTGAAGAGAAGATGCAGGCACTGCTCCATTATGCGAAGCAGCTCGAGCCATTGCCCGAGCGCTTTCGCGATCTCGATCGCGCCGATTTCACCGTGCCGGAGTGCCAGACGCGCGTCGATCTCTTTCCCGAGCTGCGCGACGGCAAGCTCTACTTCTACGCCGACATCAACGCGCGACAGTCGCCGACGATCACGGCATTTCTTTCCATTCTGTTCTCCGCCATCAACGGCCAGCCGCCGGAGACCGTGCTCGCCATCCCGAACGACTTCGTGCGGCAGATGATGGAAGGCATCGGCCTCGCCGGCCGCGAGGTGGGGCTCAACGCGATGCTCGCCCGGATCAAGCGCCATGCGCGTGACGCGCGCGACGCCGCCGGCTGACGGCCACTCTTCAATACCTATGAGCGAACCGCGGACCCAGAGCTACGCGAACCACCGACGGTACTTCGTTCTGTACCACTACCTGGCGATGCCCATCCTGCTCGCCAACCTCGTCGTCACCACCGTTCACGCCGTGCGCTTTCCCTCGGCGTGGACGATCTGGATCGTGGTCGTGTCGTTCGGGCTCGTTGCCGGCCTCGTCGCCAGTCGCGCATCGACGCTCATCGTGCAGAGCCGGCTCATCGCCCTCGAGATGCGGCTGCGCCTCGCTGCCACCTTGCCCCCCGAGCTGCGCGGACGCATCTCGGAGCTGCGGCTCAAGCAGCTCGTCGGCCTCCGCTTTGCCGGCGATGCCGAGCTCCCCGCGCTGGTGGAGCGCTGCCTGAGCGGCGAGCTCACCACCGCCGACGCCGTCAAGCGCGAGGTCCGCGACTGGCGTCCCGACTTTCTCCGCGCCTGACGCGAAACGCACCGATGCAACGAATTCTCAGCGCCTGGGCCTGGGTCGCGGCGGTCAGCACCGTGATCTTCGGCTTCCTCTACGTGGCCGCCGTCTGGCTCGTCACCGCGCCGTTCGACCGCGGCCGCTACGCCGCCGGACGCGCCTTCCGCCAGCTCGCCGTCACCGCGGTGTCGCTCAATCCGCTCTGGCATTTCGAGACCGACGGCGATGCGCCCACCGATCCGCGCCACCCGTACGTCGCCGTGTCCAACCACGAGTCGTACGCCGACATCTTCCTCATCAGCCACTTTCCGTGGGAGATGAAGTGGTTGTCCAAGGACACGATCTTCAAGATCCCCGTCATGGGCTGGATGATGCGCATGGCGGGCGACATCCCGATCAAGCGCGGGCGACGCGAGAGTGTGGTGAGCGCGATGAAGGGCTGTCGCGATCGCCTGAAGAAGCACGTCAGCGTCATGATCTTTCCGGAAGGCACGCGCTCGCGCACCGCCGAGCTGCTGCCATTCAAGGACGGCGCGTTCAAGCTCGCCATCGAGTCGCAGGTGCCCATCCTGCCCATCGCCGTCGCCGGCACCCGGCACTGCATGGCCAAGGGGAGCTTCGCCTTCCGCCGCGCGCGCGCGAAGGCGCGCGTGCTTCCACCGATCCCCACCACCGGCATGAGCGCCGCCGACGTCGCCGCCCTGCGCGATCGGACGCGCGACGTGATCGACGCGGCGCGCCACGAGCTGCAGCGCGAACTGCACGCCGAGCTGCACGCCGGTCGTGATCGCGCGCGCGTGAAGAAGGCCGGATGACTGCCGCTGCACGCGCAGCGGCACCGCGATCCGAAGCAGAGCTGGAGGAGGCGCTCTCGCGCCCCGCGCCGTCGCTGGCGTCCGCACTGGCGCACGCGCCCGGCGACATCGTCGTGCTCGGCGCGGGCGGCAAGATGGGTCCGTCCCTCGCGCGCATGGCGAAGCGCGCCGATCCGTCGCGGCGCGTGATCGCCGCCTCGCGCTGGTCGGACACCGCGGCCGCGGGAATGCTGGAAGGCGAGGGCGTGGAGATCGCGCGCGTCGACCTGCTCGACCCGCGCGCGCTCGACGAGCTGCCCGACGCGCCGAACGTCGTGTTCATGGCCGGCCAGAAGTTCGGCACGGCGGGCGACCCTTCGCTCACCTGGGCGATGAACGCTGCCGTCCCTGCGTTCGTCGCCGAACGGTATGTCGGCGCGCGCATCGTCGTGTTCTCCACGGGCAACGTGTACGCACTCACGCCCGCCACCGCCAGCGGCGCACGCGAGGACGACGCACTTGCCCCGGTGGGCGAGTACGCATGGTCGTGCCTCGCGCGCGAGCGGATCTTCACCGCTGCCGCGCACCGTCATCACACGCCGACCGCCATCGTCCGCCTCAACTACGCGCACGACCTCCGCTACGGCGTGCTCACCGATCTCGCCACCCGCATCCAGGCTGGCGAGCCGATCGACCTCGCGATGGGCTACGTCAACGTGATCTGGCAGGGGGATGCGAACGCGGTCGCCCTTGCGTCGCTGGCGCAGGCGTCGGCGCCCGCACCGTTCATCGTCAACGTCGCCGGCCCGGAGGTCCTGCGCGTACGCGACCTTGCGCAGGCGCTCGCCGGACGCCTCGGCACGTCGGCGAAGTTGACCGGCCACGAGGCAGACGACGCCCTGCTCAGCGACAGCACACGCATGCGCACAGTGCTCCCCGACGCGCTCCTGCCCCTCGACACCCTGCTCGACTGGACGGCCGACTGGGTAGCGCGCGGCGGCCGGCTGCTCGGCAAGCCGACGAAGTTCGAGCGGCGCGACGGGAAGTTCTGACATGCCACCTGGCTCGCCGCGGCACGGTGACCACCCGAATGCGCTGCGCGAGCACCTGCTCGCCGGCCAGGTGATTCCGGCTCATCCGCTCGCCCTCACGGCGCAGCGCACGCTCGACGAATCACGCCAGCGCGGACTGACGCGATACTACATCGACGCCGGCGCCGGCGGCGTGGCCGTGGCGGTGCACACGACGCAGTTCGCCATCAGAGACGCGAAGTACGCGCTGCTGCGTCCGGTCCTCGAGCTGGCAGCCGACGAAGCGCGCTCACGACGCCTGGGCTCGCACCCGCCGTTCGCGCTCATCGCCGGTGCGATCGGCGACACGCGCCAGGCCGTTGCCGAAGCGGAGCTCGCTGCGGCGCTCGGGTACGACATGGTGCTGCCCTCGCTGGGTGCCCTGCGCCACGCGAGCGACGATGCGCTGATCGCGCATTGCCGCGCGGTGTCCGACGTGCTGCCGCTGTTCGGCTTCTACCTCCAAACCGCCGTCGGCGGCCGGGTGCTCGGCTACGACTTCTGGCGTCGCCTTGCCGAGAACGAGCGCGTGTGGGCGATCAAGATCGCGCCCTTCAACCGGTATCGCACCCTCGATGTGGTGCGCGCCGTGAGCGACGCCGGCCGCGACGATCTCGCGCTCTACACCGGCAACGACGACAACATCCTGGCCGACCTGCTGACGCCCTTCCCCGTGCACCGGGTGCACGGCACGACGACGCGTCACATCGTGGGCGGCCTGCTCGGCCAGTGGGCCGTCTGGACGCGCGGGGCGGTACGCCTGCTGGAGCGCGTGCGCGCCGTTCGCAATGGCACCGCCCCACCGGGCGAGCTCGCCGAATTGCTTCGGCTCAACGCTGCGCTGACGGAGGCCAATGCCGCGATCTTCGACGCCGCGCACGATTTCGCCGGCTGCATCCCCGGCATCCACGAAATCCTGCGCCACCAGGGCTTGCTCAATGGCACCTGGTGCCTCGATCCGAGCGAGGCGCTGTCACCGGGGCAGCTCGAGCAGATCGATCGAGTTACGCGCCGGTATGGCCAGGTGCTCGGCGACGGCTGAATGACAGCCTCGGAGGGCGCTCCTCTCCCGCTTTTCGATTGACCCAAGCGCTCTACTCCGCCAGCGTCCCCTCGAACCGTCTCCGGAACGTTCCAAGGTCCGTGATGGTCGTGTCGAACACCACGGTGTCCTTCGAGATCGCTCCCGACGCGCGGAGGTCGTCGAGGTCGGCGCGTGGAGCGCACTGGACGTCGCCATTCCGGTCGCGGTAGAACAGGCGTCCGCCACCGACGAGGTTCGCACCGAGCTTCGACTGCACCGCCTGCAGCACGCGGAACAGTCCGTCGATCGAACAGCCGGAGGCGCCGGCGGTGCTCTGGTCCACCGCCACGACGAGGAACCGGTCGTCGAGCAGCTGGCTGCCGACGGTGAGCGGCTCGCCGTGCGCCTTCCAGTTGGCGAGGTGATCGCCGACGTCGCGCATCAGCGAAGTGGCCGCGTCCTCGCTGAGACGCTTGTCGCTGCCGAAGATCCAGACGCGCGCGGAATCGGGGAGAGAATCGAAGGAGACGACAGGCATGGCAGGGGACGGCGCAGGATGAGACGTCGCGCTCGCGAGCAGAGCGCGAAGTGGTCGATGGCAACTTACATCCTGCGCCCGCGTGCGGACTACGGGTCACGCGGCCCGCGCTGGCGCAGCTCCTGCCCTGCTGTGCGCGCATGAACGATTCGCGCGCCCTCGCTACCGTCGGTGTCGCCGCGGGTGCAGGCATGGTCGCGCTCGCCGCGGCGACACGATCCCGCGTCGTGCAGCGCATCGACGACGCGGTGGAGCATGCGGTGGCGCCGCGTCGGCCGCGCATCGCGCACGCCGCTCGCATCGGGACGCTGCCCGGGGAGCCGTACGCACACTGGCCGCTTGGCGCCGCCGTTGCCGCCACCGTGATCGTGTGTCGCGACGGGCCGATGCGTCGTGCCGTCGTGCCGATGGCCAGCGCATCGCTCGGCGCCATTCTCACCCACCACGCGGTGAAGGCGGTCTATCGGCGCGTGCGTCCACGTCATGCCGTGCTTCGCGGCAAGACGGAGCCCGCGTTCCCCAGCGGGCACACCGCCGACGCCACCGCAGTGCTCTTCACGGGTGCCTACCTCCTCGCGCGAGAAGAGCTCGCGCCGGCAGCGGTGATCGCACCGATCGTGGCCACTCTCGCCCTGACCGTCGGCGCGAGCCGCGTCGCACTCGGCTGGCACTGGACGAGCGACGTCGTCGGCGGATGGCTCACCGGCATCGCCGTGGCCTCCGGCTGCGCGATGGCGTACGAGCGATTGCGCTGACGCACGGTGCTCACGCCGTCGCGTCGCAGGGAACATTGGGGCAGAGGAGAGCATCCTGACTCTTCAGCCAGTTCCCGCCGTGTCGTCTCCCGCGGTCGTAACTGCGCTCAGCCGGCGGGCGTCAGTGCGGCCCGGATCGCTCCTTCCACGGTGGGGTGCTTGAAGTCGAACCCGGACGCCGCGAGGGCGTCGGGGAGGGCGCGCTGGCTGGCGAGGATCGTCTCGCGCGCCATCTCGCCGTACATGAGCGTCAACGCCACCTCGGGCACCGGAATGAGCGCGGGACGCGAGAGCACCCGGCCGAGCGTCGTCGCGAAGTGCGCGTTCCGCACCGGGTTCGGCGCGACGAGGTTCACCGCGCCGCGTACGCTGTCCACGAACAGGCAGTGCTCCATCGCGTGCAGGTGATCCTCGAGCGCGATCCAGCTCATCCACTGCTCGCCGCTCCCTATCGGCCCGCCCATGCCGAGCCGGAATGGCGGGAGCATCTTCGCGAGCGCGCCACCGCTCTTCGACAGCACGACGCCGGTGCGCACCAGCACCACACGCACCCCTGCATCGGCGGCCGGCGTCGTGGCGCGCTCCCACTCCACGCACACACTGGCCAGGAAGTCGCGACCTGGTGCGCTCGATTCGCTCAACACCTCGTCGCCGCGGTCGCCGTAGTAGCCGACGGCGGAGCCGTTCACGAGCACGCGCGGCTTCTGCTCCATCGCCGCGATGGCGCGCGCGAGTCGGCCGGTTCCCGCCACTCGGCTGTCGCGAATGGCGTCCTTTCGTTCCGCGGTCCATCGACGCGCGATTGGCGCGCCGGCGAGGTTCACGACTGCCTGTACGCCATCGAGGGCGCCGGCGGGAAGCTCGGTGCGTTCGGCGTCCCAGACCACGTCGTCCTCGCGCGCGTCCTTCGGCGAATGCACCAGGCGACGAACGGTGTGTCCGTGCGCTCGCAGCCGCTCGATGAGCGCGGCGCCGATCAGGCCAGTGGCGCCGGTGACGGCAATGTTGATCGGTGGTTGTGTGGCGAGCGGGTCGGGAAGCACGCCCGCGCGGGGCGCAAGTTACGCGCCCTGAACCCCGCGTGCCTGCATTGTGCGCGCGACCTGCTCGACCACGGCGTGCCGAGCGTACACGCCACTCTGCACGCGCAGGCGCAGCTCGGCGATCCGTTCGTGGGGCGCGAGCCCGGGAATCTCATGCACCGGAACGAGCGGCTCGGTGCGGCGCGCACTCGGCTGCTCCGCCGCTGGCCGCTGGCCCGGCGCCCGATCCGCGTCGCGCACCGGAAGGCGCGGCACGATGGACTCGATGTGTTTCGACATGCGCCTCTCCTCGTCTCGATGCTGTAAGTGTCGCCCTGGCCCCCAGGGACGTGAGTCGAGGGGCAGAACGCCCCGCCGGTGGCGAACTTCTGGACACCGGCCGCTAGAATTCACCTGAGCTTCCACGGCGGTCGGTCGCCGTGGCTCACCGCCCTCGCCCTGCCGCATGGCGACGATTCTCTACCTGGACGACGAGCCGGCCATCGGCCTCATTCTCGAGGATACCCTCGAGCGGGCGGGGCATGTCACCATTGGCGCGCGCACCGTACCCGAAGCGCTCCAGGCGCTGGCAAGCCGCTCGGTAGACCTGATCATCTCCGACTATCGCATGCCGGGGCTCTCGGGGCTCGAGTTCCTCGAGCTGCTGCGCGGCGAGGGATACGACACTCCGCTCATCATGCTCACCGGGTACGCCACCATCGAGCACGCGGTGGAGTCCATCAAGGCGGGGGCGATCGACTACATCACCAAGCCGGTCCGTCCGGAGCAGCTCGAGCTCTCCGTGGCCAAGGGCCTCGAGGTCGCGCGGCTGCGCCGAGAGAACGACGCCCTGCGTCGCGAGGTGGTGGAGTTCCGCAACGAGCGCGCGATCATCGGCGACAGCCCGCAGATCCGGCGCCTGCTGCAGATGGTGAACACGGCAGCACCGTCGCGCGCGACGGTGCTGCTGGAGGGCGAGTCGGGGACAGGCAAGGAGCTGTTCGCACGCGCCATCCACGACGCGAGCGATCGGCGCGATGCGCCGTTCATCAAGCTCAATTGCGCCGCACTCCCCGAGGGGCTCGTGGAGAGCGCGCTCTTCGGCCACGAGAAAGGCGCCTTCACCGGGGCCATCCGCCGCGTGGAGGGCGCGTTCGAGCGCGCGAACCACGGCACCCTGCTGCTCGACGAGATCGGCGAGATGCGCATCGACCTCCAGGCGAAGCTGCTGCGCGTGCTGCAGGAGCAGGAGTTCGAGCGCGTCGGCGGCTCGCAGCCGATCACGGTGGACGTCCGCATCATCGCCACCACCAATCGCGACCTCGCGGCTCGCGCTGCGGAAGGACAGTTCCGCCAGGATCTCTACTTCCGGTTGAGCGTGATGCCCATCGTCATCCCGCCTCTCCGCGAACGTCGCGACGACATCCCGCTCCTCGCCCACCGCTTCGCGCAGCGCACGGCGGCGGAGCTGGGCAAGGACGTGCGCGGTCTCGCCCCCGACACGATTGCCCTCCTCCAGCGCCACGACTGGCCGGGCAACGTCCGCGAGCTCCAGCACGCGATGGAGCGCGCCGTGATCCTCTCCGCCGACCCCGTCCTGCAACCATCCGCCTTCGACGGGCTGCGGTGCGGGAGCGGCATGCCGCAGGGCTCAGGCACGGGTGCCGCCCCGCAGGGCTCGGCCGCGGGTGCCATCCCGCAGGGCGAAGCCCTGTCGGGACCTCGCGTCCAGGCGCATCGAACCACCCCCGCCCGCGACACGGTCGTCCTCGACTCCCTCAACGTCGCCGACGCCGAACGCCGCCTCATCGAGCACGCCCTCCAGGCCAGCAACGGCAACCGGACCCGCGCCGCCGAAATGCTCGGCATGAGCGTCCGGACTCTCCGCCACAAGCTCAACGCCGCCGGCTCCTCGCGCGACGACTGACCCAGCTCGGCAAGCACTGCTCGGCAAATCTTGCCGAGCGGCAAGAACTGCCGAGTTGATGCGATCGGACCCGGGCTGGTGCCTCGGCGCGTGACAGGTACGCAACACGTTGTCCTCCAACGCGTTGCCCAACATGAATCACGACCGGCCGACCCGACTTTTCGCCGGGTTCGTGTGGCCTCCGTCCTGCCTATTCGCGGGCTGCCTCACCGATGCCCGGCACCGCAGTTCCCGCCTCCTCCGGACATCACTCACCGGCGCGCTCTCTCCCGCGCCGCCCTCCGATGCCGGAGCTCGCAATGGACTTTCAGCACCCCCTCCCGTCGTCCGACGTGCACGCCAGCAGCACCGACGACCGCGACGCGCTGCTGCGCGACAACCTCAGCCTCGTCCACCACGTGGCGCGCAAGCTCGCGCGCCGGCTGGCCGACGAGGCCGACCTGGACGAACTGGTCAGCGCCGGGACGCTCGGACTCATGAGCGCCGCAGAGTCCTTCGACGCCAGCCGGGGCCTCGCCTTCAGCACCTTCGCGGTGCCGCGCATCCGCGGCGCCATGCTCGACGAGCTGCGCCGCCAGGATCACGTGCCGCGCTCGGTGCGGCGCAAGACGCGCGAGATCGGTCAGGCGCGTGAGTCCCTGATGCACGCACTCGGCCGCGCGCCGTCGAGCGACGAGCTGGCCACTGCGATGGGCGTCGACCGTCAGACGCTCTTCCGCTGGACCGCCGACGTCGAGACCGCGGTTCACCTTCCGCTGGACGGCCACACGCGCGCTACCCAGGACGAACGTACGACGCGCGCCGAGATGCTCGGGAGCGACGTCGAGCTTCCCGACGAACGTCTCGCGCGCGAGGAGCAGGTGGCGGCGCTGCGTGACGCGATGCTCGAGCTGGACGACCAGGAGCGCACCGTCCTCGCGCTCTACTACTTCGAGAACCTTCGGTCGCGCGAGATCGGCGAGCTGCTTGGCGTGAGCGAGTCGCGCATATCGCAGGTCCGCGCGCGCGCCCTCGGGCGTCTGCGCGCCACGCTCAGCCCCGCGCTCGCCTGCGCCTGATCACTCGGGCGCGGCACCGCGTTCGCGCTGGCGCAGGAGCAGCAGCGTCGGGAGGCTGAGCACCAGCTCGCCGCCCTCGCGGGCGAGCGTTCCTCCACACAGTGTTGCCATCGCCGCGCCGTACGGACCGCCGTCGTGCGGAGCCGCGATGCGCACCGACGCCGTACGTTCGTCAGTCGCGAGACGGATCCTGGCACTTCCTCCGGATTCCGCCGCGGCATCCTTGGCGGCATCCATCAGCACGAGCATCAGCCGCAGCAGCGCCCAGCGTGGCGCGCGCACCGGCTGCATCGCGCCCTCGACGATGACGTCGCAGGCCACGAGCCGGGTACGCGGATGATGCGCGTGCAGCGCGATCGCATCGTCCAGCACGGGACGCAGCTCGAGCGCTTCGGGCTGGTGCGGACGCGACGGCAGCAGCCCGATCAGGGCGCTGGCACGTTGCAGTCGCTGCATCTCGGTGCCCAGCACGCCGCCGATCATCTCCTCGTCTCCCATTGCCGCGAGCTCCGCGCACACGCTGAGAGCCGTGACGCGGTTGTTGAGCATGTGCACGAGCCCCGCGAGCAGCGCATCGCTCAGCTCGGCCCACTGGGCCGCGGCGGCCGGCGGGATGGCCTCAGCCGACATTCGCCCCCGCGAGCACGTCGCGCACCTTGGCTGCGAGATCCGCCGGCGTGAACGGCTTGTCGAGCAGCGTCACGCCGGGGGCGAGTGCGTCCTGTCCCGCGAGCACGTTGTCGGTGTACCCGGAGGCAAACAGCACGCGGATGCCGGGCCGGCGGCGCGTAAGCGTGGCGGCCAGCTCGCGGCCGTTCATGCCCGGCATGATCACGTCGGTGAGCAGCAGGTCGATCGCTCCCGGGTGCGCGCTGGCCAGCGAGAGCGCTGCCGAGCCGTCGGCGGCCGCCAGCACCCGATAGCCGGCGCGCTCCAGCGTTTCGCGCGCAATGGCGCGCACCGCCTCGTCGTCCTCGGCCAGGAGAATGGTTCCTTCGCCGCGCGGATTCGGATTACGGCGCGGGCGGTTCTCCGCTTCGGCGGGCATGTCCACCGTCGCCAGGGGAAAGTAGAGGACGAACGTCGTGCCGTTGCCCGGCACGCTCGCCACCTCGACCCCGCCGCCGCTCTGCTGCATGATGCCGTACACCGTGGCGAGGCCGAGCCCCGTCCCCTGGCCGCGGGGCTTGGTGGTGAAGAACGGCTCGAACAGCCGGTCACGGATCTCCGGCGCGATGCCGGTGCCCGTGTCGGAGACGGCGAGCATTGCATACGTGCCGGCGGGGAGCGTCGCGCCCGCGGTGCCATGTGGCGTGTCGAAGGTGACGGAGCCGGTGGAGAGGCGCAGCCGTCCGCCGCGCGGCATGGCATCGCGCGCGTTCACCGCGAGGTTGAGGATCACCTGCTCCACCTGCGTCGGGTCGGCGCACACCATCGGCTGCTGCGGACAATTGGAGATCTCGAGCGCGATGTTCTCGCTGATGAGACGGCGGAGGATCTTCTCCGTCTGTTCGAGCGCCGTGCCGATCGGGAAGACGCGCGGCTTGAGCACCTGCCGGCGGCTGAAGGCCAGCAGCTGGTGCGTCAGTTCGGCGGCGCGCTGCGCGGCGCGGCGGACTTCGGCCACATCTTCACTCGCCGTGCTGTCGGCGGGAATTCCCTCCAGCGCGAGGTCACAGTAGCCGAGGATCGCGGTGAGGAGATTGTTGAAGTCGTGCGCGATGCCGCCCGCCAGGCTGCCGACCGCCTCCATCTTCTGCGCCTGCCGCAGCTGCTCCTGCGAGAACAGCAGCGCCCGTTCGGTGCGGCGTCGCTCCGTCACGTCGTTCACCACCACCAGGCGCGCGCGGCGGCCGGCGTAGTTGAAGTCGTCCGCGCTCACTTCCACCTCCAGCTCCTCCCCGCTGCGCGTGACGTGCCGCGCCAGCTTGCCGCGCAGCATCCCTTCGCGGTCCGCGGTGAGCTGCGCGCGCAGATCTTCGTGGTCTTCCGGCCGGCGGATCTCCAGCGCGGTCATCGCGAGCAGCTCCTCGCGCGCGTAGCCGTACCGCGCCACCGCCGCTTCGTTCACGGCGAGGAAGCGCAGCGACTCGCGGTCCACCACCCACATCGGGAGCGGCAGCGTGTCGAAGAGACTGCGGTAGCGCTCCTCGCTCGCCATCAGCTGCGCACTGCGCCGCTCCAGTGCATCGGCCATGCGATCGAAGGTGTGGGCGAGGGTGCCGAGCTCGCCGTCGGCGCGCACGCTCGTACGCCGCGACAGGTCGCCGGCAGCGAATGCATCGGCGTCCGCCGTGAGTGCGCGTACCGGGTCGGCGATGCCGCGCGCGAGCATCCACGCGAGACCGAGACTGACCAGCAGCGACGCGAAGCCCAGCAGCACGGCGTTGCGCTCCTGCTCGTGAACGCGTGCGAGGGCGACGTTGCTCGGAATGCCGACGAATACCTGCCAGGGCACGCGCGACGCCGTGGCGAACCCCGACAGCCGCGTCACGCTGTCAGCGCCCGTCATCTCCATCACGCCTTCGCGCGTGCGCCGCGCATTGTTGACGGTAGCGAGCGCGCTGATGTCGTGCCCGATCCACTCGTCGGCGTCCTCGGTGCGCGCGAGCACGATGCCATCCGAGTCGGTGAGCGTCACCACCGCACCGGGCGGGAGGTCGTTCGGGATGAGGATCGTGCGCAGCTGGTCCAGCAGGGTGGATGCGGCGACGATGCCGATCGCCTTGCCATCACGGTCGACGATCGCGCGGCCGAGGGCGATGGAGTACTCGTGGCTCACCTTCCCGATCATCGGCTCGCCGATGCCGAGCCCGCGCGAGGCGATGGCGTCACGGAAGTAGCGGCGGTCGGTGACCGACAGATGGCGCGCCCGCGAGCCCATGGAGTTGGAGAGGCCGACGACCCAGCCGTCCTTCGTGGCGACCGAGAGGTTGAGGAAGCGGGTGCCGAGATCGCGACTGACGGAGGCGAGCAGCGAGTCGTTGTGCGCGCCACCGGCACTGTCGAGCCGTACCGTGCGGCTGAGCGAGACGAGGAGTGCGTCGACGGTGTTCACGTGGTCGTCGACGCGCGTCGCGATGCGTCGCGCGAGCTGCAGCGCGCTCTGCTCGGCGTTGTCGCGTTCCACGACGCTCGTCGTGCGCGCCTGGAACACGGAGAAGAGCAGAGCGGGCAGCGCAGCGGCGACGACGAGAAGCACCAGCCGCAGCTGGATGCTGAGGCCGCGGCGCACGGCGGGAATCTCGGACGTCTGACGCAGCTGCGCCGAAGGCTCGACCATTCTGATGTGGAACGAAGCGGGGGCGGCGGCCGCACAGGCCGCGCGCAGAGGGAGGACGCGTCGGGCGACGCGGTCGCAACCGCCGCACACCGCTCGACGAGATTGAAGTATCGGCTGCACCGGCGCTCCGCTGAACACGGGGCGTTCCGGCGGTATCTTTGCCCCCATGCTCATCGGCATCGCCGGCATGGTCGGCTCCGGGAAAAGCACCCTCACCCGCGCGCTCGCAGCGCGCTTCGGGCTCCAGCACGCCCTCGAAAGCGTGGGTGACGACAACCCCTGGCTCGAGCGGTTCTACGCCGGCGGCATGGACGCGATGCGCGAGTATGCCCTGCCGCTGCAGCTCCACTTCCTCGCAACCCGCTTCGAGAGCATGCGCCGCATTCGCGGTCTCGGTGGCAGCTGGATCCTCGACCGGACCTGGTACGAGGACGCCGAGATCTTCGCGCGTGGCCATCACGAGGAGGGACTGATGTCCGACCTCGAGTGGGAGCTCTATCAGCGACTCTACGTGGAGCTGCTGCACTCGCCCGCCGCGCGACCGCCGCGGTTGCTGGTGTACCTGCACGCGCCGCTCGACGTGATCGTGGCCCGCATTCGCCTGCGCGGTCGCCCCAAGGAGCGCGAGACGCCGGAGTCGTACTGGACCGCCCTGCACGCACGCTACGAGCGGTGGATCACCCGCTTCCGGGCCTGCCCGGTGCTCAGCCTGGACGTTCGCGACTATGATCTGGTCGGCGATCCGTCCACCATCGAGCCGATCGCGGCCCGGGTGCGCTCCGTGATCGAGCCGGCGCTGCCGCAGACGGAACTGGAGCTGAGCCGGTAAGGCTGGTCAGTCGCTGAACTCCCCCGCCCGGCGCGGGTATCACTCCCCATGCTCGCCCTCACTTCCCTCTCCCGGCGCGTCCTCGTCCCCGCCGCTGCGCTCCTGCTGGCCGCGGGCTGTCGCGACCGTGAGCCCGCGCCACCCGCGGACTCCGCCCTCGCCCAGGACCTCGCTCTCGCGCAGCGTCCGGGCGCCGGTCCCGTCGTCTTCAACGACGCGCCCATCGGGGCCAACCCGGCGGCGGCTCCCACGCCGGCAGCGCCTGCGCGCCGCAACGAGCCGCCGAAGGTGAGTGCGCCCGCGCCGAAACGCACGCCGCGTCGTGAAGCTCCCCCTGCACCGGTGGCGCGTGCGCCGCGCGAGCCCGCACCGACCACCACCCAGCCCGCGCCCACGCCGGCTCCGTCACCCGCTCCCGCCAATGGCATCATCGGCGCCGGTGCCCAGGTCGGCATGACGACCAACGCGAAAGTGTGCGCCGCGACAGCGCTCGCCGGTGACAAGTACACCGCCACCGTCACCGAGCCCACCGTGGGCAGCAACGGCGCCACGATCCCCGCCGGATCCACCATCGTGATCGAGGTCGCGTCCGTCGATCGCGCCAATCCCATCGAGCAGAGCCGCATCCAGTTCCGCGTGCGCTCGGTCGACGTCAACGGCGAGCCTCGGCCGGTCGACGGATCCGTCGCCACGCTTGGCCCGCTCCAGAAGGTCCAGGTGGCGTCGGGCAACGACAAGACGAAAGTCATCGGCGGCGCGGTCGCCGGTGCCCTGCTCGGTCGCATCTTCGGCGGGAGCACGAAGTCCACCGTCATCGGCGCCGCGGCTGGTGCCGCCGCCGGCACGGCCGCGGCCCACGCCACGCACGGATCCGACGCCTGTCTGCCCGTCGGGAGCGCGCTTCGTCTGACCCTCTCGCGCGAGATCGTCGTGCCGCACAGCGCGCTCTGACGCCACGAGCCTTCACAATAGAAGTGACGCGCATCACAGCCGGCGTGACGCTCCACCGGCCCCATCAGTCGAATGAGACTCCCCACGACGAAATCGATCGTGGGGAGTCCGCATGTTTCCACCCGGCGCGGCCTTACGCGGCGACGGGTGACTCACGTACTCTACGGCGATGGTCCCGGACACTCCTGACGACGTAGCGGCAGTCTCGCCCTCCGTCTCCACCTCGCGTACCGAAGAGGTGGAGCGCGAGATGCGCAATGCCGAGCAGGCCGCGCTCGCCGAGAGCGGCCTCGGCTCGGGGCTGCTCGCGCGTCAGCCATTGCCCGACGAGACGGTCGCCGTGCTCAAGGTGTGCCCGCAGTGCGGCCGCGAGTACGAGACCACGGCGCGCTTCTGCCCCGCCGACGGCACCGGGCTGCGTCCCAAGGATTCCGACTCGCTCGTCGGCCGCGTGCTCGCGGAGCGGTATCACATCCTCAAGCGCATCGGCGAGGGCGGCATGGGCCGCGTCTACCTCGGCGAGCACGTGAAGATGAATCGCCAGTGCGCCATCAAGGTGATGA
>Ga0207705_10001598_pt1 | contig 17989 bp, 10 predicted proteins | sample KBSC13metaG_FD_184314 | JGI IMG/M metagenome (GOLD analysis project Ga0207705, IMG submission 184314) | Corn rhizosphere microbial communities from Kellogg Biological Station, Michigan, USA - KBS C1-3 metaG (SPAdes) (version 2) | ecosystem: Host-associated > Plants > Roots > Rhizosphere > Soil ...
GGCGGTCAGGAACGACCAGCGCCGCAGGTACACGGGCAGGTAGCGGCTCATGCGGCGGTTGTGCTGGTGCGCAGCGTGGCGTTCGATGCGGTCGCGCGCGGCGCTGACGTCATGGAACAGCCAGTCGAAGAACAGGAAGCGGTACAGCAGCCGGCGGAACGGCATCTCGGGCGTGGGTTGGTGTTGCGTGTCCTGGTCGTTCGTCATGGTTGCACCGCTCGTCGAATGGCCTTTCCATGTTAAGACAGTTGCCGTCCTGAGCGCGTTCGCTGGCTAACGTAGCGTGCGCACCTCGGGATATTGTCGGCGATCCACGACGCGAGTTTCTGAGCGGCATCGAAAAACACCGACGAAAAGCATAACGGGCGCACGCGGCGCCCGTTCGATCAATCGCGGCAGACGCGCGTCAGCCGGAAGGCCTCAGCCTTCCTTGACCCGGCTGGCGATGTGCGCGAGCGCCTCGTCGACCTGGTCGATCAGGATCAGCGACAAGTCGCCCGGCTGCAGGCGCGCCAGGGCCTTGTCGATGGCGACGAACTCACCCTTGATCTCGTCGACGTGCGTCGTGCGCGGCGCGCCGGCCAGGCCTTCGCGCAGCAGGGCGACGACTTCGCCTTCCGAGCGGCCGCGCTGGCACTGGTCTTCGTACAGCAGCACGTCGTCGAACGCCTTGCCCAGGATGCGGGTCTGGTCGCGGATGTCTTCGTCGCGGCGGTCGCCCGCGCCGGAGATCACGACCGAGCGTCGCCTGGCCGGCATCGCCTCGACGGCGTTGACGAGCGCCTGGATCGCGTCCGGATTGTGGCCATAGTCGGCGATCACGGTCGCGCCGCGGTAGTCGAACACGTTGAAGCGGCCGGGGGCGTTGTCGCTTTCGCCCACGAACGTCTTCAGGCCCAGGCGGATCGCGTCCCACGAAATGTTCACGGCCCAGGCCGCGGCCACGGCCGCCATCACGTTCTCGACCTGGAAGCCGATCACGCCGCCGCGGGTGATCGGGACGTCGGCCAGCGGCACGCGTTCCTCGCGCTTGCCCTGCGCCGCCACGAGGTGGCCTTTGTCGACGTAGACGATGCGGCGGCCCTGTGCGCGGTGCTTCTGCATGATCGGCAGCGAGCAGTCGGCGGCGAAATACGTGATGTCGCCCTTCGTGTTCTCGGCCATGCTTGCTACGATCGGGTCGGCCGCGTTCAGCACGGCCATGCCGTTCGGTGCCACGTTCTGCACGATCACGCGTTTCAGTACCGCGAGGTCTTCCAGCGTGGTGATGTAGTTCAGGCCCAGGTGGTCGCCCGAGCCGATGTTGGTGACGACGCCGACCTGGCAGCGGTCGTAGGCGAGGCCTTCGCGCAGGATGCCGCCGCGCGCCGTCTCGAACACGGCCGCGTCCACGTCAGGGTGCAGCAGCACGTTGCGCGCGCTGCGCGGGCCGCTGCAGTCGCCGCTGTCGATGCGCCGGCCTTGAATATAGACGCCGTCCGTGTTCGTCATGCCGGTGCGCAGGCCCGAACTGCCGAGCAGGTGGGCGATCAGGCGCACGGTCGTCGTCTTGCCGTTCGTGCCCGTCACGGCGACGACCGGGATGCGGCCGTCGTCGCCCGGGGCGTACAAGGTGTCCATGATGGCTTCGCCGACCGCGCGGCCCTTGCCGAACGACGGCGAGATGTGCATGCGCAGGCCCGGCGCCGCGTTCACCTCGACGATGCCGCCGCCCTGGTCCTCGATGGGCTTCAGGACGCTGTCGCACACGAGGTCGACGCCGCAGATGTCCAGGCCGACCATGTGCGCGGCCGCGATGGCGCGTGCCGCCACTTCCGGATGGACGTCGTCCGTCACGTCGGTGGCGGCGCCGCCCGTCGACAGGTTCGCGTTGTTGCGCAAGGTGACGCGCTGGCCCTTCGGCGGCACCGACTCGGCGTCATAGCCTTGCTTGGCCAGCGAGGCGAGTGCGATGTCGTCGAAGCGGATCTTGGTCAGCGACGTCGCATGGCCGTCGCCGCGGCGCGGGTCGCGGTTGACGATCTCGACCAGCTCGCGCACGGTGTGCTTCCCGTCGCCCACGACGTGGGGCGGGTCGCGGCGCGCGGCGGCGATGAGTTTGTTGCCGACGACGAGCAGGCGGTAGTCATGGCCCGGCAGGTATTTTTCGACCATGATCTCGTCGCGGAACTCGGACGCGGCGGCAAAGCCGGCGTTCAGCTGTTCGCGCGTCGTCACGTTCACGGTCACGCCCTTGCCCTGGTTGCCGTCCTTCGGCTTGATCACGACCGGCACGCCGATTTCCTGGGCGGCGGCCCAGGCGTCATCCGGGTCGCTCACGGAGCGGCCCAGCGGCACCGGCACGCCGGCCGCGCCCAGCAGGGTCTTGGTCAGTTCCTTGTCCTGGGCGATCGATTCGGCGATGGCGCCGGTGGCGTCGATCTCGGCCGCCTGGATGCGGCGCTGGCGGCTGCCCCAGCCGAACTGCACGAGGCTGCCCTCGGTCAGGCGGCGGTACGGGATGCCGCGCACGACGGCGGCGTGCACGATGGAACCCGTGGACGGGCCGAGGCGCACGTCCTCGTCCAGGTCGCGCAACTGCTTCAGCGCGGCCTCGAGGTCGAACGGCTGGTCGGTGCGCGCCGCTGCGCACAGCTGCTCCGCCAGTTGCATGGCCAGGCGTCCGACGTCTTCTTCGCTGTATTCGACGACGACCTGGTAGACGCCGCGCTCCAGCGTGGCGGTCGTGCGGCTGAACGTGACGGGGCAGCCGGCCTGCGCCTGCAGGGCGAGCGCGGCGACTTCCAGCACCTGGGCCAGCGGGATCGTGTCGTCATGGCCGGTCGGCTGCAGCGGCCAGATCTGCGGGAACAGGGCGCGCAGGCGCGTCTCGAAACCGGGCAGGGCGCCGATCGATTCCTCGTCGGGCGTGCAGGTGACGATCGCCTCGATCGACGTGTGGTGGCTCCAGAGGTTGGGACCGCGCAGGGCCCGTACGCGTGTTACTTCCATAGATCTTTCCTTTAGGGTCTTGCTGCGCCAGAGCTCGTGGCAGCTGGCGCGCGTCGGCCCGGTCGTCCCGGGCACGTATCTTTATCAGGCCTTGCCTTTTTTCGCGGCGGCGTCGAACGTGCGCAGGCCGGCGCAGATCAGGTCGGTCGGCACGTCCAGCGCCCAGCCCGCGAGGGCGGCGGCCAGCACGGCTTCCGGCTGCGCGGCGGTGGCCGTCTTGAGCTTGTCCAGGCCCAGCAGCGGCATCTCTTCGCCACCCTGGGCCAGCACGACGTGGCCATCGCGCACGAACGCGACGCGGCCGCCGGCGGCGCGATGCGCCTGCAGCGTGGCGTTGGCTTCGTCCTGCGCATAGAACAGCACGGCGCCGTCGGACAGGTCGGCCAGCGCGGCCACGCGCGGATCCGCCGCGTTCAGCACGGCCGCGCCATCGGACAGTACCACGTCGACCTGGCCGCGCACGACGTTGTACAGCGCATCCTCGTCGCGCACGTACAGGTCGGCGACGTCGGCCACGTTGCCCATGTCCGTCACGATGCCGACCAGGCAGCGGTCGTAGGGCAGGCCCTCGTTCAGGATCGTGCGCGGGTTCGATTCGAACACGGCCGCCTGCACCGTGCGGTTGATCAGCAGGCGCTGGCCGGCATCGAAGCGGGTGCCGTCCTGCGTGGTGACCTGGCGGGCGTCGAGGAACAGGCCGTCGCGGTTGGCCACGCCGACGTGCTTGCCGGTCAGGTTCAGCACGGTGCCGAGGAGGCGCGCGGTCAGCGCCGCATCCTTGCCGCCCGTGATGCCCACGAGCGGGATGCGGCCCGTTTGGCCTTCCCTTATTTCACTCTCGTTAAACAGGTGTTCGACGATCGCGCGGCCGACGTTGCGCGGTGCGCCCTTGGCGGGCTTGATGTGGGCGAGCAGGCCCGGGCTGGAATTGACTTCGATGATGGCGCCGCGCTGTTCTTCGAGCGGACGCGAGATGTCTTCGCACACGAGGTCGATGCCGGCGATGTCCAGCCCGACGACGCGCGCGGCCAGCGCGGCGACATGGGCCACGTCCGGGTGAACCTCGTCCGTCACGTCGTCCGCCACGTTGCCGTTCAGCTGGATCAGCACTTTCTGGCCGGCCTGCGGGACGGAGTCGGGCGTGAGGCCCTGGCGCTTGAGGTCCAGCTGGATCTCGCTGTCCTGCGGCTTGACGCGGCTGAGCGGGAATTCTTCCGAGTCGCCGCGGCGCGGGTCGATGTTGATCTGGCTGTCGCACAGCTGCGTCACGGTGGAGGTGCCGTCGCCGACGACCCACAGCGATTCGCCCTTGGCGGCCGCGACGACTTTGGAACCGACGACGAGCAGGCGGTGTTCGTTGCCGGGGATGAAGCGCTCGACGAGGACGGCGCTGGAATCGCCTTCCTCGGCCGCGATGGCGTAGGCGGCGTGCACGTCCGCTTCCGACATCAGGTTCAGCGATACGCCGCGGCCGTGGTTGCCGTCGACCGGTTTCACGGCGACGGGCAGGCCGATGTCCTGGGCTTCTTCCCAGGCCGCTTCCGCGCTGCGGACGACCGTGCCCTCGGGCACCGGCACGCCGCAGGAGGCGAGCAGGGTCTTGGTCAGGTCCTTGTCGCTGGCGATGGATTCGCCGATGGCGCTCGTGCGGTCGGTCTCGGCCGTCCAGATGCGGCGCTGCGCGGCGCCGTGGCCCAGTTGCACGAGATTGCCCTCGGTCAGGCGGATCGACGGGATGCGGCGCTCGGTGGCGGCCTCGACGATGTGACCCGTCGACGGGCCCAGGCAGTAGCGGTCGACCAGTTCCGTCAGTTCGGCGACGGCGGCGTCGAGGTCGAACGGGGTGTCGTTGATGGCGGCCATCAGGAGGGCATGGCCGGCTTTCAGCGCGGCACGGCCGACGGTCTCGTCGCGCGTGCGGAATGCCATCTTGTAGATGCCGCGGTCGGCGGTGGAGCGGGTCTTGCCGAAGCCGGTCTTCATGCCGGCCAGGTTCTGCAATTCGAGGACGACGTGTTCGAGGATGTGGCCGGACCAGGTCCCGTCGCGCAGGCGCTCCAGGAAGCCGCCGCGCTCGCCGACGCCGCAGCGGTGTTCGATCAGGCCCGGCAGCCAGGCGGTCAGACGTTCGTACAGGCCGGGAAGTTTATTCGAAGGACATTCTTCGAGCTCGCCGATGTCGAGCCACGCTTCGATGACGGGACGGTAGGTCCAGATGTTCGGTCCACGCAGGTGGTTTACACGAAGAATTGCAATGTCTTTCTTTTTTGTCATGAAAAATATCCAGCCACGCGAGAACCGCTCTCTTCAATCGCGTGGCGTTGCCTATGTTTGCACATCGATGGTGGTTCAAGACGATTGCCGGATCGCGGCGGCCGTCTCCCTCTCTTTCCACAATGCACATGTTATATACTTACAAGAACGAAGCTTACCGTGCCGAACCGATTTCTGCCAGTCAGGCCCCTCCGATAGAATACAGTACACGCCCACGCACCAACCTTTCAGTCGGTGTGCGTGTCAACGGCAGTACCGCTCGCAACGTTCCATCGTACAGATCTGCCAGCCTTTGGCTGTCCCAATTCCAAAATAGAACCGGAAACTTCGCCTTTACCGGCGGCATCACATGACAACTCAACAACTTGTTCCCTCCGTTCCGCCGGCATTGTCTGCCGGTTTCCTGCCTGAGCACTGGCAGGCGGACGTCGCGAAAAAGCTTGCGCCAGGGGAAAACGTTTTAAACAGCGTCGAGGTTGACCTCGATGCGAAATTACGCTTCACCAAGGGCATTCTCGTCGTCACGAATTATCGCCTGCTCACCCGCGCCCCCGGCGACACGATGTGGCGCGACTGGCCCTACCGTGCCGGCCTCACCTTGCGCCACCACGACCACGCCGGTGTCGGCCACCTCGAACTGGTCGACCAGAACGGCCTGCTGGCCGCCTGGCGCTTCACGCTCGGCCAGAACCTGCAGGCGATCCGCGTCGTCGACCAGTTCGACGACCAGGTCGACAGTTTCGTCACCGGCGTTCCCGTGCAACCGCCCGAGCAACATACTTGTCCAAGTTGCAAGGCGCCGCTCGAGCCGGACCAGGAAGAGTGCCCGATCTGCACCAAGGTGTTGCATACGCCACCTTCCACATGGACCTTGCTGCGCCTGTGGCGCTTCGCCCGTCCATACAAAGGTCAATTGCTTCTCGGATTCTTGCTCATGTTGGCAAGTACCGGCGCACACATGATTCCGCCGTATCTGACGATGCCGCTGATGGACAACGTGCTGATTCCGTACCAGAACGGCCAGCACATCGACACGCGCCTTGTCTATCAGTACATGGGCGGCCTGTTCGCATCCGCCATGCTGGCCTGGGCGCTTGGCTGGGGCCGCACGTACATCCTGGCCCTCGTGTCGGAGCGGATGGGCGCCGACATGCGTTCGGAAACCTATGAACACCTGCTGAGATTGTCGCTGGAATTCTTCGGCGGCAAGCGCACGGGTGACCTGATGAGCCGCATCGGCAGTGGCTCGGACCGCATCTGCGTGTTCCTGTCGCTGCACCTGCTGGACTTTTTGTCCGACGTCCTCATGATCATCATGACGGGCGCGATCCTGTTCAGTATCAATGCCAAGCTGGCGCTGATCACCCTCGTGCCGCTGCCGTTCATCGCCTGGATGATCCACGTCGTACGCGACAAGCTGCGCACCGGCTTCGAGAAGATCGACCGCGTGTGGGGCGAGGTGACGAACGTGCTGGCCGACACGATTCCCGGCATCCGCGTCGTGAAGGCGTTCGCGCAGGAGCACCGCGAAGCCTCGCGCTTCCGCGAAGCCAACAAGCACAACCTGGCCGTCAACGACAAATTGAACAAGGTCTGGTCGCTGTTCTCCCCGACCGTCTCGCTGTTGACGGAACTGGGCCTGCTCATTATCTGGTGCTTCGGCATCTGGCAGGTGAGCCAGCAGGAGATCACCGTGGGCGTGCTGTCCGCGTTCATCGCGTACAGCGGCCGGTTCTACGTCCGCCTCGATTCGATGAGCCGCATCGTGTCCGTCACGCAGAAATCCGCGTCGGCCGCCAAGCGCATCTTCGACATCCTCGACCACGTGTCGAGCGTCCCCGACCCCGTGAATCCGGTGAAACTGGACAAGGTCCAAGGCAATATCGCGCTGCGCGAGGTGGGTTTCCGTTATGGCAACCGTGCCGTCAACCGCGGCATTTCGCTGAACATCAAGGCCGGCGAGATGGTCGGCCTCGTGGGTCACTCCGGCTCGGGCAAGAGCACGCTGGTGAACCTGATCTGCCGCTTCTACGACGTGGCGGAAGGCGCGATCCTGCTGGACGGCCGCGACATCCGCAGCTTCGCCGTGGCCGATTACCGCCGCCACATCGGCCTCGTGCTGCAGGAGCCGTTCCTGTTCTTCGGCACCATCGCGGAAAACATCGCCTACGGCAAGCCGGATGCGACGCGCGAAGAGATCATCGCCGCGGCCCGCGCCGCCCACGCCCACGAATTCATCCTGCGCCTGCCGCAGGGCTATGACTCGATGGTCGGGGAACGCGGCCAGGGCCTGTCCGGCGGCGAGCGCCAGCGCATCTCGATCGCGCGCGTGCTGCTGATCCATCCGCCGATCCTGATCCTCGACGAAGCGACGTCCTCCGTCGACTCGGAAACGGAAAAGGAAATCCAGAAGGCGCTGGACAACCTGGTGCAGGGCCGCACGACGATCGCCATCGCGCACCGCCTGTCGACGCTGCACCGCGCCGACCGCCTCGTCGTGCTGGACCGCGGCCAGGTCGTGGAAGAGGGCACCCACGACGACCTGATGGCGGCGCAGGGCGCCTACTATCGCCTGTACGAGGCGCAGGCGCGCAACGTGGACCAGGACCCGGACGACGACGGCAAGGAAGACTGAACGATGACCATTTTTAATCTACGCCGGGATGCGTTCGGCAAGCTGGTGCTCACCAATGCCGAAGGCGAGGAATTCGTGGGCGTGGCGCCGGTGCGCTCGTTCCCCGTGCAGGCACCCACGAAAGGCATTTCGCTCGTGCGCGACGGCGGCAAGGAAGTCGCGTGGATCGACGATCTCGAGGCGATGCCGGCCGATATCCGGTCTCTCGTCACGGAGGAGCTGGATGGCCGTGAATTCATGCCCGAGATTTTGTCGATCAAGGGGGTGTCCAGCTTTGCCACGCCGTCCACGTGGACCGTCAGGACGGACCGCGGCGATACCGAATTCGTGCTCAAGGGTGAGGAAGATATCCGCCGCCTGGGCGCGTATTCGCTGCTGATCGCGGACAGCCACGGGATTCACTTTCTGATCCGGGACATGCTTGCGATCGATAAGGGGAGCCGGAAGATACTCGACCGGTTCCTGTAGGCTTTCGCCTACCGGTGATGTGGCGGTCGGGCATTCGCGGCCGCCGTTCATGCATCAACATGCGGGACGTGCAGACCCGACGGCTCAAGCAATGTCCCGATATCGGACGCATGGTGTGCCGCAGATCGCTGCTTGGGCTGAAGGACAAGATACCGAACCACTCTGCCTCTCGGGAAGCCCGATGCGAACGTTTTTGAAAATTACTTTTTCAAAGGCGTCGCAACCGAAACCCTTTTTCTGATAACGCTCGAAGCACACCGTCGGGCCCTGCAAGGTGCTCCGATCCAATCGCAAAAAGAACTTCTGACTCTTTGCTGGAAATTGAAGCGATTGCCGCAGCCATCGATCTGTTTCGGTTTTTAAGGATATTCACATTGTAAAAACGCGAATAAGGGTCATTGAAAGCGCGTCGCTTCGCAACCGTGCGCTCCAATGCCTCCATGTCCGCCGATGTCCATGCAGCCACTTCATCTTTGACGATGCCATAAATAACGTGCGTTTTAACCAATTTTGAATACGCGTCAAAAACAGTTCCAGCGGCAGTTGACGTTCCGGTATCAAACGCTTTCATCTGGGCTTCCAGTCCCTCCAATTCACCTATTGGAATCCGATGTTCCTTAGCGAACGGAAGCAACTGTAACTCTGAGCCAAATTGCAAGTGTGGCGGATCGTCCTGAAGCGGATCATAAATTGGCATCACCATTGTTATAAGCCATGGCTTGGCGTGTGAAAATTCATCTTCGCTAAAAAAATTCGCCCGCTCAACCAGAATTCGATGGTAAAAATCGTAGTTTTCCGGGCCAATTGTCGTTCTGAGTAAAGGCGCCTGCGTAAAGCCGTTGGCTTCTATCTTCTGACTGACGCTTTGCGAATCCGATATGTCTGCTTCAACATACAGTTTGCGAGCCGATTTCAAAATGCTAGTTATATTTTCGCCGAGGTTTTGCTCGGCTGAAAAACCTGTATGTATAGTTCCTAAAAGGTAAGAGGTATGTCCGTCCTTTTCAATTGCGAACAAAAACCCATTACTCCGTGGTGCGACCTCCGCAGTAGCACCTCCTTGTAATAGGAGATAAACAAGTAGAGGTAATAGAGCTAAATACATTTTTCTGCGAAACTCAAATCGAAGCTTCATGTCGCATACCTTAAAAAGTAATTTAAATATTGCCGGAACTCCTTCGGCTGTTTTGCAAAGCCTTATTTCTGGGGGTAAAGACCGCCCGGCGATATCGTGTGTTTTTACATGATAACGCTGGGCGGATTCCTCAATTTAGCAAGCCTCTTGTTGCTCGAGGAGTTCCTTTCTGCTCCCTCCATAGGGACCATCGACTCCGATAGGGCCTTCTAAAGACTCAAGCGGCGGCAGAGAGTCTCCGCAAGCCTTGTCACCGATCCATCCCCCTGCTTTCTGCCCCAGTTTGCTCCCAGCCGAAGAGCCGACCTGTTTGCCGTATTTTTGTCCGGCCGCTGCACCTACAATCGCGCCCGCAGCCGGGTTACCTACTAAGGAACCTACGGCGAAGCCGGCAGTTCCGCCAAGGTCAGCGCCAAACATACCGCCAGCATATTTTCCAGCGACACCTCCGAGTAAGCCTCCGACGGTTGCAAGCGTACGCCGGCAGTCTGTGCCAGTTGGTAGGCGGACACCGCTTCCGGCGCCGCCACTTACTGCATTAATTTCAGTACGGTCAATTACTCGCATGATTTTTACCTTTTGAAAAAATATTGCGGAAAGCGATAGCAATGCAACAGGGTGTTAAGTGAAAGGCGCGGCCGATGACCAATGTCGATCAAAAGAATCGGGTTGGAAAACGACCTGGAGATGCTGATAAATCAAACTATAATTTTTGTAGGCAACCCTGAAGTATCGCCTTGAAAAGTCAAATGATCCATGATTTGCGTCGGTTCCTATCGCATTGAATTGAGTATTCGTATTGGTCCGATAAGGTGAGCTTCTTTATCTCGTCGATAATGTGCAGAGCCATATAAGTTAAATCCTCAAGAAATTGAATGAAGTAGAGAAATTGGCTTCGAAGCAGTTAATAAAATACCCCCTTATGCATGTAAAAGTATTGATTTAATGCAATTCGCCTATTGGAAAAGGTTTGGGAACTTGATGCGGATTTATTGCATAAATCCGCTCCCTCAGCGTCGAGCCGGGCTGCCGGTAAACTGACGGGATGAGTGCATCACCCAAACCGAAATACCGAACGACCAACTCTAAGGAATACGACGAAGCGTTGAGAGCGCGCGTATCGCTGCTGGTTTGGCAGGACAAGGACATGCGCTGGCATGGCGGCGCCAGCGGCAAACGGGGCCGTAGCCCCGAAGTACAGCGAAGCGGCGATTCAGTTGTGGCTGTCGATCAAAAGCTTGTTCAATCTGTCGCTGTGGCAGGTGATGGGCATAACGCAAAGCGGTTGGCCGGACTGGGCTGGTAAACTCCCGACTTCAGTACAGTCAGCCGGCGCCAGACACATCTGGCGGCGACGATGGGAGACGTCCAACGACCGCGGGATTATGTTTGCTAGTCGACAGCACCGGCATCGAGATGTTCGGCGAGGGCGAGCGGAGAACGAAAAAGCACGGAGCCGACTATCGGCGTCAATGGCGTAAGGTTCATCTTGGAATTGACACGGCCCACTGGAGATATGGGCCATTAAAGTTACCGGCACCGGCGACGCGCTGATGCTGCCGTGTCTGCTCGACCAGATCGGCGATGACGAATCCATTGCGAGCGTCCGTGGCGACAGTGCTTATGACACGAAGGCTGTCATGAGGCCATTGCACGACGAGGTGCGCAAGCGGCCATTCCGACTCGCAGGAACGCCAAACCATGGAAGGACCGGCGGCCGGCTTCGAAGCTCGCAATGCCATCCTCGACGCCACGCGTTGCCTCGGACGAAAAACATGGAAGAAATGGACTGGCTATCAGCGGCGCAGCCTCGTTGAAACCAAGATGCGTTGCTTTAAGCCGCTCGGTGAACGCGTCTGACGCGTGACTTCGACCGCCAAGTCGCCGAGTTGCAGGTACGTGCCGCCATCCTCAATCACTTCACGCGACTCGGCACGTCCACGACGGTTGCCATGCTGCAATGCCGTCCGGGATTTGGGGTATTACGTGCCCAGATGAATTATGCAACAACACCACTTGATATGACCGAGATGTTCTTGGGCACTTTAAGATATATGCGCAATCCATATCCGGGTTTCATGTTTTGAGGACGGGAAAATGCGTCAGAATGTGTTGCTACAGAGTTGTTAGATCGTTACTCGGAGATGCGCGCAACTAATCTGAGACTTGGGGAATGCACAGTGATCCTGTTGAATGGCCGCTTCCAGTGACATTCCGGCTTTTAAAATGTACTTTGACCTGCACAGAATGCTGTTTCAGTTTCACAATAGCGCGAAACGCTGCTTCCATTGTCGGGCCGGTCCTGTCATATGTTGAAGTTGGCGCCAAAACCCCGGCATTGAAGCCTCGTCCAACTTTCTTTTGGCTCATGAGCGCCATGGTCGGGCCCACGCAACTCCATTACGACTCCGCCCTGCAGCAGCACCACCCGTTCGGCCATGTCGATGGTTTCACGGCGGTGCGCTATCATCACGCGCGTGAGTGGCATCTGACGGAGCGCTTCATTCACTTTGAGTTCATTGTCAATGTCGAGGTGACTGGTGGCTTCGTCCAACGCTAATATCTTCGGCTGCTTGTACAATGCGCGAGCCAACAACAGGCGTTGCTTTTGCCCACCAGACAGGCTGCTCCCCATGTCTCCTACCAGAGTTTGATAGCCCATGGGCATGGCTGTGATCTCGTCATGGATAGCGGCGTGGCGGGAGCATTCGACGACCCTTGCCTGGTCAAGGCTGGCATCGAAAAATGCGATGTTGTCCTGCAGCGAACCCGTCAGCAATGCATCGTCCTGCATCACCGTTCCCACCAACTTGCGATAAGCCCGCAAGCCCAGTTGCGTGATCGGGATATTGTCGATCAGCACTTCGCCTTCGGTAGGAGGCAGCAAGCCCAGGATGATCTTGCACAGCGTGCTTTTGCCACAGCCGCTGGGTCCGACCAAAGCAATGCTCTGGCCGGCGGGTATGTGCAGATCAACCCCATTGAGCACCCATGGCTCGCCTTCGGCATAGCGGAATTTGACATTCTTCAGCGTGATATCGCATCGCAGGCGACTCAGGTCCGATTCCTGCCCCACTTCCTTTTCAACTGGTTCCATGACAATATCGGCGAGCCGTTCCGCGTGCAGGCTCAGCATTTTGAGGCTGAAAAATACGTCGATTAGGCTGAATAGTCTTCCCGAAAAAGTGCCCGCATAGCTGGTAAAAGCCATTAGCATGCCTACTGTCAAAGCATTGCGCATCACGGCATCTGCGCCCAGGTAAAACAGCGCCAGCCCTTGTATGCCGAAGATTGCGGTATTTGCCACCTTAAATAAAATGCCAAGCTTTTGCGTCTTAACATCGCGATTGATGACGTCTTGCTGCAGGTTTTGCCAACGCGCCCGTCGCTCGGCCTCGCGGCCAAACAGCTTGAGCGGAGTGATAGCGCGCAGCGTTTCGAGAAAATGGCTATTCTCCTTCGCTCCCAGCACCAGACGTTCCTGTGACGCCTCACGCAGCGGCTGATAAAAAGTCCAACGCAACAGCGCATACACAACCACGGCCGCCAGCACCAGAGCAGACAATGTCAGGCTGTACATCAGCATCATGGCAAGCGCGATCAACGCCATCAGGCCATCCAGGACGCTTTCCACAAATAGGCTGGTCAATGTGCCTTGAATCGCACTGATACTGCCGAAGCGTGAGACGACATCGCCCAGATGGCGCTTTTCAAAATACGTCACGGGCAGACAGGTCAAGTGTCCGAAAAGACGAACCGCCCATTGCTGGCCGATGTGTATGCTCCATCGCATCAGGAACCAACTGCGCGCTAAACTGATGGCTGTCTGAGTTGCTGTTAGCAGGCCAAAACCGAGCAGCAATACCTTTAGCAAATCATGGTCGCCGCTGACGATCACGTCATCGATGACGAACTGATTAAACAAAGGTGAGGCAATAGCAAAAACTTCGAGCGCCAATGCAAGCGCGATCACTTGGACCAGCGCGCGTCGCAGTCCAGTGATACGGCCGGTCAAGTCGCGAATGGCGACGCGCTTTCTCTCGTCCCGTACAACAAAGTCGGCGCTGGGCGTCAGTTCCAGGGCAATGCCAGTGAAATGCTTGGAGACTTCGCTCAAGGGTAAGCTGCATTCGCCAACCGCAGGGTCGAGCAGCGTGACGATGCGTTTGCCATCGAGGCGGCGGCTGACTTTTTTTAGAACGACGAAATGGTTCATGTTCCAATGCAGGATACATGGCATCTGCAGATGTTCGAGTTCATGCAGATCTAGACGTAGCGGGCGCGATGCCAGTTGCAATGCCGACGCATGTCGCATTAAGTGTTCGAGGGTTGCCCCTTTCAGGCTGATGGGAAACTTGCGTCGCAGGTCAGCCAAGTCCACACGATAGCCGTGATAGTTTGCCACCATCGCCAAGCTGGCCAGGCCGCATTCGCTGGATTCAGTTTGCAGTATGACTTTCATCGTCAGTATCGGTCTTTGATGAAAATGCTGGCAAGAGAGTTTGAGCCACCGCTACTTGCCACCGTGAACGGCACCATAACTTTGTCCGGAAAGCACCTTTTAAGATCCACGTCGACGTGTATTTATCTGGCCATCGCGAGCAACGGCTCGGCTATCCATTCCCATATTTTTCGACTATCTTGCATAACGTCCGCTTCCAGCGTCATGCCAGGCTTCAGGTATTGCGATCGGCCATATGCTTGGATTGTCTGTTTTTCCGGACGCACCCTAATCCGATACAGGGCCTCCCCACCACTTCCTCCCGTTGCGTTTTGCTGGGCGTTCGTTAATATCGTACTCGCCAGGTTTTGCGGTAACTCATTCGGAGCAAAGGGCGTGGCGCTTACGTCAATAACGGTACCTTTTTGCAGTCCAAATTTCTGATATGGAAATGCCTGATAACGTATCAGTACATTCTGTCCCCGTGCGACAAAGCCCGCAGTCCGGCTGGGCGCGTACAGGTCAACTTCCAGTTCTGTCGCACCATCCGCGTTATCCGACTGCATAGGGATGAGCGTGGCCAGTGTCTGCCCACCGTTGATTGCCTGCCCCACTTCGTATGTAATCGTCGTCAACTTCCCATCCTGCGGAGCAGTAATTAGCACCGACTTGCGACTATTGTTCTCAGCAATTTCTTGTTCAAGTGAAGCTTGTGCTCTCTGTAGCTGGGCAAGATCAGTAGCCAATGAAGTGGCCAGTGCGGCCAGTTCACCCTCGACCTCGAGCCGGGAGGCACGCAACTGCGCCGCGCTGCGGCCCTCGTTTGTCAGGCGTGCGCTCAAATCGATCACAACTTCCTCCTGCTGCTGGGTTTGCGCTGAAGAGAAATAACCACTGGCTTGTAGTGTTTCGTATTTGCGCAAGGTTTGCTGCGCGAGTGCCAGCCGGCGCTTGATCAATTCAGTTTCCTGTGCCAGTTGGTTTGCTTCAGCATTCAAACTTTGCAGGCGCTGCGTTAACACTGTCTTGCGCTCCTCGTTCTGGGCAAGACGTAACCGCCGCTCAGTTTCGAGACTGCTCGCCCGGCTCTTCAACTGCTGGGCGATCAAGGCAGTCAATTCCCCACGGCTACCTTGGCGCTCGGTCGATAATTCGAACAGGGGCTCGCCCGCCCGCACCCGCTGCCCTTCAGTTACATAATTTCGGACCAACACGCCGGCATTCGGAGCATTGATTGCCAAACTTCCCCTTCCCGGCACCAATATGCCAGTAACACGAGCCTTCTTTGTAACCGTGCCGACGAGTACAAACGTGACGAATGCAAGCAGAATGACAAAGGCCAAACCGGAAATCAGCCAAGAGGACAATGGCTGTGCCAGATGAATCGTACCGAGCCATTGCTGTCCCAACGACGCTGTGGCTTCCCGACGGAACAATGGCGAATGCTGCACTTCGATATTCGACATTTCTCATCTCTTACCGTAATCGATACACGAACAAAGAAAACAGCCAAATAACGCGTGGATCCTTGCGCTCCCGACCACTGAAAGGCTACACAATGACGATAATCTTGTTTCTGATTGGAAACAATAAGTGCTTAACTGTATTGATTCGGACGACTGCGGTAATCAGGTCTTCACGGTGCCGTCCCATGCGAAATCTGCGACCGGCGCCTGCATCTAATCGATTGCATATTCATCAGGTTGGCAGTCGAGCAGGTAGCCGAGTGCCAAGTCTCAAGTAAGCGACGGCACGCGAAACGTCGGCAATTCCAGACCACCAATTGCAACTCGATGTCTGCCACGCCAGCCGGCCGCACGCTTTCGCGTACAGTAGCGGCAACGCAAAACAAGGAGGCCGCCATCGACCCCACCCACTATGTCATCGTCACCATCGGCTCCGCCGGCGACCTGTTCCCCTTCCTCGCGCTGGCTCTCGCGCTGCGCGCACGCGGCCACCGCGTGAGCTTTCTCGGGCCGGAGCAGCACGGCCCGTGGGTGCGTCCGACCGGGCTGCCGTTCACGGGCCTGCCGGCCGACGAGGCCGTGCTGCACGACCCCGACCTGTGGCATCCCACGCGCGGGTTCAGCGTCGTCTGGCGCGCGACGCGGCCGGCGATGGCGCGCATCGTGCCCTTCGTCGACGCGTTGCCGCACGACGAGCGCTGCGTGCTGCTCGTACACCCGCTCGCGCTGCCGGAGGCGGACCTGTGCCGGACCGCGCACCCGCGCGTGAAGATCGCGGCGGCCTACCTCGCGCCCGCGAACCTGGTGACGGTGCATGATCCGCTGCTGGTCGGTCCGTGGCGCGTTCCAGCGTGGGTGCCGCTGGCGGCGCGCCGGGCCTTCTGGCGCTGGGTCGGCAGGCGCTTCATCGATCCGGTCGCGCTGGCGGACGTGAACGCGGCGCGCCTGGCTCGCGGCCTGCCGCAGGTTGAAACGCTGATGGAGTGGATCGCGGCCGTGCCCGACCTGTCGTTGACGCTGTTCCCCGACTGGTTCGCGCCCACGCAGCCGGACTGGCCGCGGCCGCTCGTGCGCGGCGATTTTCCGCTGTTCGATCCGCACCCGGACGTGGCGCCCGCACCCGCACTGGACGCCTTTCTGAAGGCGGGCCCGGCGCCGCTCGTGTTCACGCACGGCACCGGCAACACGCAGGCGGCCGCGTACTTCCGCCATGCGCGCGCGGCGGCCGGGCAACTGGGCCGGCGCGCGATCTTCCTCACGCCGCACCGCGACCAGGTGCCGGCCGGCCTGCCGGACACGATGCTGTGGCAGGACTATGTGCCGCTGCGCCGCCTGCTGCCGCATGCGGCGGCATTGATCCACCATGGCGGCATCGGCACGACGGCGGAAGCCCTGCGCGCGGGCACGCCGCAACTGGTCGTGCCGCTCGCGCACGACCAGTTCGACAACGCGGCGCGTGTGGCGGCACTGGGCGTCGGCGCCGCGCTGCCGGCGGCGCGGCTGGACGAAAAGCGGCTGGTGCGCCGGCTGGGCGCATTGCTGGCGGCGCCCGACCTCGCGACGCGCACGCACGCCGTCGCCGGACGTTTCACGCCGCAGCAGGGCGTTGACCGGATGTGCGCGGCACTCGACAACTTGGCGCGCTGACGCTCAGCCCTTGTGCCAGAAGCCGATATGCGCTTCCTTCGCCTCGTCCTCGCGCAGCGGCCCGATCACCTCGGTCGGCCGCTGTCCGCGCGCGAACACGTCGCGGCAGGGCAGGGACAGCGTCGGATTCTCCGGATCGCTGCCGGTCAGCGCCAGCAGGCTCGTCTCCGACATGCCGTAGACGACGCGGCCGACGCCGCTCCAGTACGTACCGCCTGCGCACATCGCGCACGGTTCGGCATTGCTGTACAGCGTGGCGCCGGCCAGTTCGGCCGGGCCGTGGCGGCGCGAGGCGGCGCGCAGCGCGTTCATTTCCGCGTGCGCCGTGCGGTCCGTCGACGAATCGTTCATCGCTTCGGCGATGACGGTGCCGTCGGCGCCGACGACGATCGCGGCGAACGGATGGTGGCCGTCGTCGCGCGAGCGTTGTGCCAGCGCGAACACGCGCGTCAGGAAGTCATGGTCCTGCGGCGTCGGCGCGCTCATTTCGGAATCGTGCCCTCGACACCCTGCACGTACCAGTTCATGCCTTTCAGGTCGGCCAGCGACAGTTCCTTGCCCGCGGCGACCTTGAGGGCACCCGACTGGTCTTTCAGCGGGCCCTGGAACGGCTTGATCTCGCCGCCGACGAGCGCCGCCTTCTTCGCCTCGAACAGCTTGGCCGTGTCGGCCGGGATGACGGCGTTCAGCGGCGACATCCTGACCATGCCTTCGGAGAGGCCGCCGCGTACCTCGCCACTCTTCCACGTGCCGGCCAGTACGGCCTGCGCGGTGCGGGTGTAGAAGTCGCCCCAGGCATTCGTCGTCGCCGTCAGGTGGGCCTTCGGCGCGAACTTCACCATGTCGGAATCCCAGCCGAACGCATATTTACCCTTTTCCTGCGCCACCTGCAGCGTGGCCGGCGAGTCCGTGTTCTGCGTGAGGACGTCGGC
>Ga0207705_10001600_pt1 | contig 17983 bp, 17 predicted proteins | sample KBSC13metaG_FD_184314 | JGI IMG/M metagenome (GOLD analysis project Ga0207705, IMG submission 184314) | Corn rhizosphere microbial communities from Kellogg Biological Station, Michigan, USA - KBS C1-3 metaG (SPAdes) (version 2) | ecosystem: Host-associated > Plants > Roots > Rhizosphere > Soil ...
CAGCATCGTCGAGAAGACCGCGGCCAACAAGAGCGGCGCCAGCACGGGCAACAAGTCGGGCAGCGTCAACGTGGGCGTGCCGGGGCCGCTGCAGGGCCGCCTGGGCGGCAATATCGCCACGAGCACCGGCACCAAGTTCGCCGATGGCGACACCCAGACCGCGTCGAACGCCTTCACGGGCACGATGGGCGTGACGGTGTCCGAGGTACTGCCGAACGGTAACCTGATCGTCGTCGGCGAAAAGCAGATCGCCATGAACAAGGGCGTCGAATTCATCCGCTTCTCGGGCATGGTGAATCCGGACTCCATCCAGCCGGGCAACGTCGTGCAATCGACCCTCGTGGCCGACGCGCGCGTCGAATACCGCACCAACAGCCAGATCGACCGGGCCGAGATGACGTCGATGATGTCGCGCTTCTTCCAGTCGTTACTCCCGTTCTGACCATGAACTTCAAAACCTTCGTCCTCTGTGTCGCCCTGCTGGGTCCGCTCACCGCGACGACCGCCCACGCCGAGCGTTTGAAAGACCTCGCCAGTATCGGCGGCGTCCGCCAGAACCAGCTGTCCGGCTACGGCCTCGTCGTCGGCCTCGACGGCACCGGCGACCAGACGACGCAGACCCCGTTCACCGTGCAGTCGATCATGGCGATGCTGCAGCAGAAGGGCGTCAGCCTGCCGGCCGGCACCCAGCTGCAGCTGAAGAACGTGGCCGCGGTGATGGTCACGGCCTCGCTGCCGGCGTTCGCCCAGCCGGGCCAGACGATCGACGTGACCGTGTCGTCGATGGGTAATGCGAAGAGCCTGCGCGGCGGGACACTCCTCATGACGCCGCTGCAGGGCGCCGACGGCCAGGTCTATGCCATGGCCCAGGGCAATGTGCTCGTGGGCGGCGCGGGTGCGGCGGGCGGCGGGGCGCAGGTGCAGGTCAACCAGTTGTCGGTCGGGCGCATCTCGGCCGGTGCCACGGTCGAGCGCGCCGTCGCGTCGAACCTCGGCGCCGACAACCAGGTCAAGCTGGAATTGAACACGACGGACTTCTCCACCGCCAGCCGCGTAGTCGAAGCCATCAACGACAAGTTCGGCCCGGGCATCGCGACGGCGCTGGACGGCCGCGTGATCCGTGTGCGCGTGCCGTCGTCGAGCGACCAGCGCGTCAGCTTCCTCGGCGTCCTGGAAAACATGGACGTCAAGCCGGCCGAGGCGGCCGCCAGGATCATCCTCAACGCGCGCACGGGTTCCGTCGTCATGAACCGCGCCGTCACCCTGGAGCCATGTGCGATTTCGCACGGCAACCTGTCCGTGAGCATCGGCGCCGATACCCAGGTGAGCCAGCCGCCGGCCGGTTCGCGCGGTGCCACCGTCGTCACGCAGAATCCGCAGGTGTCGGTGAAGAAGGATGCCGGCAAGGTCATCATGCTGAACGGCGGCGCGTCGCTGTCCGAAGTCGTCAAGGCGATGAATGCGATCGGCGCCACGCCGCAAGACCTGCTCGCCATCCTGCAGGCGCTGAAGGCGGCCGGTTCGCTGCGCGCCGAACTCGAGATCATTTAACCAGCGAGGCCATCATGCTCGGTTCCACTTCCGACCTGTCCAGTAAATTCGCCCTCGACACCAACAGCCTCGGCGACCTCAAGCAGTCGGCGAAGTCCGGCTCGCCGGAAGCGCTGAAGGGCGCCGCGACGCAGTTCGAATCCATGTTCGTCAACATGATGATGAAGAGCATGCGCGACGCGACGCCGCAGGACGGCATGATGGACAGCCAGGACACGAAGACGTTCACGGGCATGCTCGACCAGCAGATGAGCCAGAAGCTGGCCAAGCGCGGCATCGGCCTTGCCGACGTGCTCGTGCGCCAGCTGACCGCGCAGCAGCAGGGCCAGCAGCTGATGCAGGACATGAACAAGCAGGCCCTCGGGATCGGCGGCGATACACAGACGGGCACGGGCGGTGCCGCCCAGCGCATGCAGGCGGATCCGGACACGCTGCCGACCGACGGCGCGGCAGCGGCCGGCAAGGCGGGCATCACCGGCAGCGCGCGCGGCACGGAGAATGCGAACAAGCCGGCGCACGTGCGCGCATTCCAGGAAAAGCTGGCCGGCGCGGCCGAGGAAGCGGAACAGGCGACCGGCGTGCCGGCCAAGTTCATGCTGGGCCAGGCCGCGCTGGAGACGGGCTGGGGCCGGCGCGTGATCCGCAACGCGGACGGCAGCTCCAGCAACAACCTGTTCGGCATCAAGGCCGGTCCGGGCTGGAAGGGCAAGGTCGCGACCGCCGTTACGACCGAATACGTCAACGGCAAGCCGCACGCACGCGTCGAAAAATTCCGCGCCTATGATTCGCACGCCGACGCGTTCAAGGACTACGCCCGCATGCTGAGCAATAACCCGCGCTATGAAAAAGTGCTGGCGCATGGCGGCGACGCGGCCACGTTCGCGCACGGCCTGCAGCGCGCCGGCTATGCGACCGACCCGCAGTATGCGGCCAAGCTGTCGCGCATCATCAAGCATTCGCTTGCATAAAGTTTTGGCGGAACATGCCGTCAACGACATAGCGAAAGAACATTACCATGTCCCTCCTCAGCATCGGCAAGACCGGTCTGTTCGCGGCCCAGGCAGGCCTGGCGACCACCGGTAACAACATCACCAACGCCAACGTCGCGGGCTACAGCCGCGAGGTGGTGGTGCAGGCGACCGCGCTGTCGATGGGGGGCAGCAATGGATTCATCGGCACCGGCACGCAGGTCGCCCAGGTCAAGCGCTATTCGGACGACTTCCTGAACGCCCAGGTGCGCACGGCGCAGTCTGCGAGCAGCGGGCTGGACGCGTACCAGAACCAGGTCCAGCAGATCGACAACCTGCTGGCCGACACGACGTCCGGCCTGTCGCCGGCGCTGCAGGATTTCTTTTCGGCCGTGCAGAATCTGACGGGCGACGGCGCGGGCGTGTCGTCGCGCGGTTCGTTCATGACGTCGGCCGACACGCTGGCCGCCCGTTTCCAGAGCATGAACGGCCGCCTGGACGAGATCCGCAAGGGCGTCAACACGCAGATCACGGCCAGCGTCACGTCGATCAACACGTATGCCACGCAGATCGCGCAGCTGAACGACCAGATCGGCAAGCTGACGGATGCGGCCGGCCTGAACCCGCCGAACGACCTGCTGGACAAGCGCGACCAGCTGATCATGGAATTGAACAAGCAGGTCAAGGCGACCGTCATGCCGGGCGATAACCACAGCCTGACCGTGTCGATCGGCAACGGCCAGCCGCTCGTCGTCGGCACGAGCGCGTTCCAGCTGGCGGCGACGAATTCGCCGACGGACCAGACCCGCACCACGATCGGCTACATCACCAACGGCAAGGTCACGCCGATGGCCGAGAGCTCGATCACGGGCGGCGAGCTGGGCGCCGCGCTGCAATTCCGCACGACGTCGCTGGACCAGGCCCAGAACGCCCTGGGCCGCGTCGCGATCGCGCTGGCGACGACGATGAACGACCAGAACCACCTCGGCCTGGACGGCAACGGCAAGCCGGGCGGCGACATCTTCACGGTCGCGGCGGCCGAGGTGACGAAGAACGTCAACAACAATCAGACGAGCACGACGGCGATCACCGCCACGGTCGTCGACGCCACACAGTTGACGACCAGCGATTACAAGGTCGATTTCGACGGCACGAACTACAACGTGTACCGCCTGTCGGACAACAAGAAAACGGTGATCGCGCCGTTCCCGCAGGCCCAGCCGCAAGTCGTGGACGGCCTCGCGTTTTCCGTCACGGGCGCGGCCGATACCGGCGACAATTTCCTCGTGCGCCCGACGATCAACGGTGCCGCCGACTTCAGGCTGGCGCTGACGGACGGTGCCCAGATCGCGGCCGCGGCGCCCATCGCCACGAGCGTCCCGCTGACCAACAGCGGTTCGGGCAAAATCAGCGCGGGCTCGGTCGACAAGAACTACCTGGGCTCGCCGCTCGCCGCCAGCGTCACGCTGAGCTATGACAAGGCCACGGGCACGCTGTCCGGCTTCCCGGCCGGCCAGGCCATCACCATGACCCTGAACGGCACGATGACGGCGTACGCGGCCGGATCGAGCGTGCCGTTCCAGGACGGCGCCAGCTACACGGTGGCCGGGATGAGCTTCACGATGAACGGCGCCCCGGCCAATGGCGACACCTTCACGATTGCGCCGAACACCGGCCTGGGCGACACCCGCAACGCCGGCCTGATGGGCGATCTGCAGTCGACCAATATCCTCGATGGCGGCAAGGCGACGTTCCAGTCGGCCTATGCCACGCTGGTCAGCTCGGTCGGCAACAAGACGCGCGAAGTGCAGGCCAATGCCGAGGCCGCGGCAGCCCAGTTGACGCAGGCGCAGGCGGTCGCCAACAACGTTTCCGGCGTCAACCTGGACGAGGAAGCGGCCAACCTGCTCAAGTACCAGCAGGCATACCAGGCCGCGGGCAAGGTGATGCAGATCGCCGACACGGTCTTCAATGCGCTGCTGCAGATCGGCCAGTAAGCCGGATAGACAAACGGATTCATCATGACCCTACGTATCAGCACCAACGCGATCTTCGAAGCCGGCACCACGCAGATCAACACGCTGCAGGGCCAGATGGCCAAGACGCAGATGCAGCTGTCGACGAACAAGCGCATGCTGACGGCCGCCGACGATCCGATCGGTTCGGCCAAGGCGCTCGAGCTGACCCAGTCGCAATCGATGAACACGCAGTTCGGCACGAACCGCACCAATGCGAAATCGTCGCTGTCGATGGTCGACAAGACACTGAACGACGTCTCGGGCCAGATCACGGACATCCAGTCCCTGATCGTCACCGCCGGCAACGCCGGCTATTCGGACAGCGACCGCGCCGCCCTGGCCACCGAACTGGAAGGGCGCATGGCCGACCTGCTGGGCTCGGCCAACACGACGGATGGCACGGGCACGTATCTGTTCTCCGGCTACAAGACGACCACGCAGCCGTTCACGCAGACCCCGACCGGCGCCACCTACCAGGGCGACCAGGGGCAGCGTACCCTGCAGGTGGGGTCGGCGCGCAAGATGCCCATCAGCGAAAGCGGCAGCGCCATCTTCGAAGCGAACATGACGGGCAACGGCACGTTCGTGACGCAGGCCGCCGGCACGAACACGGGGTCGGGCATCATCGCGCCGGGCGCCGTGACGGATACCACCAAGCTGACGGGCCACGATTATGCGATCGCCTTCCAGGTCGCGGGCACGCCGGCCGTGACGACCTACACCGTGACGGACAATTCGACGTCACCCGCGAGCGCCGTGCTGAGCAACCAGCCGTACACGCCGGGCGCCGCGATTGCCTTCGACGGCATCTCGTTCGACATCAAGGGTGCCCCGGCCGACGGCGATGCCTTCAGCGTGCAGCCGAGCCAGAAGCAGTCGGTGTTCACGACGATCACGAACCTGATCCAGACGCTGCGCACCTCGGCCGGCGGCCCTGCGGGCAAGGCCGCGCTGACCAACAACCTGAACACGGCCAGCCAGAACATGAAGAACGCGCTGGACAACGTGTTGACCGTCCAGGCCTCGGTGGGCGCGCGCCTGAAGGAAGTCGATGCGCTGGACAGCACGGGCGACGACCTCAACGTCCAGTACCAGACCACGCTGAGCGGGCTGCAGGATCTCGATATGGTCAAGGCGATTTCGCTCTACACCCAGCAGCAGCAGACCTTGCAGGCGGCGCAGGTGTCGTTCAAGACGATGTCCGGCCTGTCCCTTTTCAATTACATCTCGTAGTCACACTACCGCGGCGGTGCCGGTAATGGCTGCGGCCGTTGCCCACCGACCCGCGGAATCTTGCGTCCGGCCTCGATCCCCTGGTTGAACAGGTTCTGCAACGGCGTCCCGAGATAGGGCAGCGTGAGGCTGATCACGAGGAATCCGGCCCCCAGCGTGATCGGAAACCCGATGCCGAACAAATTCAGCTGCGGCGCCGCGCGCGTGAGGATGGCCAGCGCGATGTTCGTGATGAGCATGGCCGCCACGATCGGCATCGCGATCTGCAGGCCGGCCGAGAACACGCGGCTGCCCCAGCGCACCATTTCCAGCGGTGCCGACAGCGACATCGGCGTGGCCGAGATCGGCAGCGTGAAAAAGCTTTCCGCCAGCGCCTCGACCAGCACGAGGTGGGCGTTCATGGCGAGGAAGGCCATCGTCGCGACGAGGGCGAGGAACTGGCTGATGGCCGACGAGCGGCCGGCCGACGTCGGGTCGAAGAAGGACGCGAACGAGAAGCCCATCGTCGAACTGGCGACCTCGCCGGCGAATTCGATGGCGGCGAACACGAGGCGCATGGCGAAGCCCATCGCCACGCCAATCAAAAGTTCCTGCGCGACGATCAGGATGCCCGCCCACGACGTGGGGTCGACGACGGGCACGGCCGGGAGGGTCGGCGCGATGATCGCCGCCAGCAGCACGCCGAGCGTCGACTTGATGAGGATGGGCACGGCCGTGTTGCCGAACACGGGCGCCACCGCGACGAGCCCGAGGATGCGCGTCAGCGGCCACAGGAGGCCGCCGATCCACGCATACAACTGCGTCGTGGTGAACGAAATCATCGAGAAATCATCGTGCGGCAGGCGTCAACCGATCAACTGCGGGATGCCGCTGAACACATTGCGCATGTAGTCCGTCATGACCGACAGCATCCACGGCCCCGCGAGCACGAGTGCGATGAAGATGCCGACCAGCTTGGGAATGAACGACAGGGTCTGCTCGTTGATCTGGGTGGCGGCCTGGAAGATGCTGACGACGAGGCCGATGACGAGCGCGACGAGCAGCAGCGGCGCCGAGACCATCAACGTGACTTCCATGGCCGTGCGGCCCATCGCGAGTACGCTTTCCGGGGTCATGGCCGGCTCCTCAGTAGAAACTCTGGGACAGGGAGCCCAGCAGAAGTTGCCAGCCGTCGACCAGCACGAACAGCATCAGCTTGAACGGCAGCGAGATCACGGCCGGCGACATCATCATCATACCCATCGACATCAGCACGGACGCGACGACCATGTCGATGATGAGGAAAGGGATGAAGATGGCAAAGCCGATCTGGAACGCCGTCTTCAGCTCGCTCGTGATGAAGGCGGGGATCAGCACGCGCAGCGGCACGTCTTCCGGGCCCTGCAGCGCGGGCGTGCGCGAGATCTTGACGAACAGGGCGAGGTCGGACTGGCGCGTCTGCTTCAGCATGAAGCCTTTCAGCGGCGCGGCGGCCTTGTCCATCGCCTCGCCCATCTGGATGCGGTTTTCCTGCAGCGGCACATAGGCTTCCGTGTAGATGCGGTCGAACGTCGGCCCCATCACGAACAGCGTGAGGAACAGCGCGAGGCCGACCATCACCTGGTTCGGCGGCGCCGTCTGCGTGCCGAGGGCCTGGCGCAGCAGCGAGAGGACGATGATGATGCGCGTAAAACTCGTCATCATCAGGAGGGCCGCCGGGATGAAGGTCAGCGCCGTCATCAGGAGCAGCGTCTGCACCGGCAGCGAGTAGGCGGTGCCGCCGCCCGGGGCCGGGCTCGTCGTGAAAGCGGGGATGGCGGGCGCGGCCACCGCCGCCGCCAGCGGCAGGGCTGCAAGGCCTGTCGCCAGCAGAAGTCGTTTATTCAGCATCACTTGCGTTTGTCGATCGTTTGTTTGAGCCAGTCGGCGAAGCTGTGCGCGGCCGGCGCCGCATTTGCGTGCTGCGCCAATGCCGCGTTGGTGCCGGTGCCTTCGCCATTCTGCCCGTCCTGGCGCGGCATGGTCGCCAGCGCGTTGATGCGGCCGGGTGATGCACCGACCACGATCCATTCATTGCCGACTTCGACCACCACGATGCGCTCGCGGCCGCCCAGGTTCAGCGAGCCGACGACGCGCAGGTTCGCATTGCCGCCGGCCACCTTGGGACCGTAGCGCTTCAGGAACCACGCGAGGGCGCCCAGCACGGCCAGCACGACGATCAGCGCGGACAGCGTCTGCAGCAGGCTGCCGGTGGACGAACCGGAGGGCATCGTGACCGGCGGCACCGTGGCGCCGGGCGTCACGGGGCGGGGCGCTGCGACGTCGGGCGCGGCCGGTGTGGCGGTGGCAGCGGTGGCAGCGGGTGCCGCGCTGGAATCGGAGGTGGAGGTGCCGCTTATGGAGGTGCCGCTCACGGACGTGCCCGCGCCGGATGCGGGCGGCGCCGTGGTGGAAGCCGTGGCAGGTGTCGCGGCCACCGCCCCATTGCCGGTGCGTGGTGGCGCGGCTGCGGCGCGGCGTGGCGCGGCCGTGCCGGCGCCGTGTTGCGCGCCTGGGGCTGCCGTATCGTTCTGGCGGGGGACGTCGGCCTGCGTGTCGGCAGCCGCCGGCGCCGCGGTGGTCGCCGGCGTCTGCACCGGCGCGGGCGCGGCCAGCGTGCCGGCCTGGTCCTGGCCGACGGTCGACGGGGCGGACGCCGCCTGCCCTGGTCCCGGCTGGGCCGCACAGGCGGCCAGCGGGAGCACCAGGGCAAGGATGGTCAGCGGGCGCGCCGTCATTTGTTGAGTTTGCGGATGCGCTCGGAAGGCGTGATGATGTCGGTGAGGCGGATACCGAACTTGTCGTTCACGACCACCACCTCGCCCTGGGCGATCAGGCAGCCGTTGACGAGCACGTCCATCGGTTCGCCCGCCAGGCCGTCCAGTTCCACCACCGAGCCCTGCGCCAGTTGCAGCAGGTTCTTGATGGCGATCTTCGTGCGGCCCAGTTCCACGGTCAGCTGGACCGGGATGTCGAGGATGAAGTCGATGTCGTTGGGCGTGTCCGGGCGCGGTCCCTTGTTCGAGAAATCCTTGAACACGGCGGCCGAGGCCGCCTGCTGCTGACTGGCCAGTGCAGCAGCTTCCGCGGCGGCCTGCTCGGCGATCGCGGCGCCCCAATCATCGTCGAGGCTGCTTTGGTCGTCTTGAGTGTCAGACATGTTTCTCTCCTGTGTTGCCTGGCGCCGCCGGATACCCGCCGGCGCCTCGTATGCGCTGTGTTATTTGTTGAAGGTCTCGCTGTTCGCCAGCAATTTTTCGACCTTCAGTGAATATTGTCCGTTGAACACGCCATAGCTGCAGTCCATCACGGGCACGCCGTCGACGGTGGCCTGGATCGTTTCCGGGACCGAGATCGGGATCACGTCGCCGACCTTCATGTTCAGTATTTCGTCGAAATTCGCCTTGCCGTGGCCCAGCACGGCCACCAGTTCCACTTCCGCCACCTGGATCTGCTGCGTCAGCAGGCGGATCCAGCGCTTGTCGACTTCCAGCGCCTCGCCCTGGATGCTCGACGTCAACGCATCGCGGATCGGCTCGACCATCGAATAGGGCATGCAGAAATGGATCTGGCCCGATACGGAACCGAGCTCGATGGTAAAAGTGCACGATACCACGACTTCGTTCGGGGTGGCGATGTTCGCGAACTGCGTGTTCATCTCCGAGCGGATGTACTCGAATTCGATCGGGTACACCGGTTCCCACGACTTGGCATACGCCTCGAACACGATGTCGAGGATGCGCATGATGATGCGCTGCTCGGTCTGCGTGAAGTCGCGGCCTTCCACGCGCGTGTGGAAGCGGCCGTCGCCGCCGAACAGGTTGTCCACCAGCAGGAACACGAGGCCCGGGTCGAACACCATCAGCGCCGTGCCGCGCAGCGGTTTCATGTGGACGAGGTTCAGGTTCGTCGGCACGACGAGGTTACGGATGAACTCGCTGTACTTCGATACCCGCACCGACCCCACCGACACCTCGGCGGAACGGCGCAGGAAGTTGAACAGGCCGACCCGCAGATACCTGGCGAAACGCTCGTTGATGATCTCGAGCGTCGGCATGCGGCCGCGGACGATCCGCTCCTGCGTTGCCAGGTTATAGGTGCGTACTCCCGAGGTATCTTCAGGCGTCGCAACGTCGTCCTGATCGCCGTTGACCCCTTTCAGGAGGGCATCGACTTCTTCCTGTGAGAGAAAATTATCGGCCATGATGCTGCTTACCGTTAATGACTTCTGCTTTACTGGATGATAAAGGAAGTGAACAAGACGTCGGTCACTTCCTGTTCGTCGCCGCGCGGCACGAACGGTTCGTTGACCGCCGCGAGGATCTCGCCGGCCAGTTGCTGCTTGCCTTCCACCGTGCTGATCTCGGACGCCTTCTTGCCCGACAACAGCAGGAGCACGCGGCTGCGCACCTTGGCCATGTTGGCCTTGATGAGCTCGACCTGCTCCGGTCCTTCGACCTGCAGGGTGAACGCGACCTGCAGATACTGGTCGCCATGTTCCGGCTGCAGGTTGACCGTGAAGGAGTCGATGTTCACGTATTCGGGCGGCGCCTCGTCCTTTTTCTTCTTTTTCTTGCTGCTGCCCGCATGCTCCTTCCTGGCCGGCTCGGCCGCGGCTTCGTCGCCGCCGGCGTGCAGGAAGTACCAGCCGGCGCCGCTGCCGCCCAGTCCCAGCACGAGCACGGCCGCGCCGATCATGATGAACAGCTTGCTTTTGCCGCCGCCGCTGGGGGCCGGCACTGCCGCATCCACTTTCGGATCGGCTTTGATTTTCGGATTCGCTTTCAAGAGTCTTCGGTCCCGCTGTTGGATCGTCCCGTCATTATGTCATTATCGGGAAAAGGTGAGCAGAAGCAACGGTCGAAAAGAGGGAGGAACCTCGGGTATCTCGTTGTTTCTTGATGGATTTGTTGTCGAGGCGGTATGTAAACGACACGGGGTGATTGACGCCCTGGCATCAATCACCCCGCCCGGCGTCGATCCGCTATCGATTATGCAAACGTATCGACCATCCCCCGGTCGCCGATGGCGGCCGTGCGCGTGGCCGGCCGCACCGTGGCTTCGCCGACCACCGTGCCCGCATCGTTGCCGCCGTGGCTGCGGCCGTTGTTGCCGCCCCGGCCGAAACCGTTCGACGCCATCGCCTGGTCCTGCTGCGCCTGGCCGCCGTTCGACATGCCGGCGTTGACCGTGGCATTGCCCAGCGCGATGCCGCTCTCGCTCATCATTTCCTGCAGGCGGGGCAGGGCGTTTTCCAGCGCCTGGCGCACTTCCAGCTGGTTCGACGAGAACGTCACGTCGGCCTGGCCGTTGGAGACGGACAGCACCACCTGCAGCGGACCCAGGTCCGGCGGGTTCAGGGTCAGCGATGCCGTCTGGTCCTCGCCGCCGACCATGTAGACGACCTTCTGGCCGACCTGGTCGTTCCATGCATCCGTGCCCACGCGCGCCGTCAGCTCCTCGCTGGCGGCCGCCGCGGCCTGGGCGGCTTCGAGCGCGGCCGGCTGCAGCTGGGCGGCCGTCGCGACGGCCGTCGGTGCCTGCTCCTTCTGTGCCAGCAGCGCGGCGTCGCGCGCCTGCTGCAGGTTGAAGTCGGCCGCGTCCAGCCGCGGCGTGGCGTCCGCCTTGCCGGTGCCCAGTGCGGCGTGCAGGTCCTGTGTCGCCGCCGCGGCCTTGTCGGCGCCGAGATCGGCGCCAGCGGCGGCGAGGGCCGGGTTCCTGATCGACGTGGCCGAGAAGGTCTTCGCGCCGGTGGCGTCCGTGCCGGCGTCTTTCGACACCGACTTCATCCCGGCCTGCAGCGCGGCCAGCTGCGTGGCGTCCGAACGCTTGCCCTTGCCGGCGAGCGCGTCGAAGGCCTGGCCCGCCGCCGTCTTGCCGCTGTCCGCGCCCGGCTTCTGCAGGCTCGCCATCAGTGCGAGCATGGCGCTGGCCGGATCGCCGGCCCTGGCCTTGTCGTCGTCATCCTGCTTGTCGTCGGCCTTGGCGGTGCTGCCGTCCTGTGCGTCGGCGGCTTCGGGCTTGTCGGCCGGCTTCGCCGCCTGCCGCGGCGCGGCGTCGTCGGGTTGCGCGGGCTTGTCCGCCTCGGCAGGTTTCGCTTCCTGTTTCGGCGCCGGTGCCGGGGTGGGCGCCGGGGCCGGCGCCGGCATGGACGCGAGCGCGAGTGCCGCGCCGCTGCGTCCCATTTGACCGGCCAGCAGGGCGCCGAACTGGCCGTTGTCGCTACCGCCGTTGCCCACATTGCCATTCACCGCGTTGCCGTTGCGCGGGTTGACGCCGCTGGCGGCGTTGAGCTGGATAGTGGAAGTCGTCGTCATGTCGCGTATCGCTCGTTGGGTGGGCGCCGGTCAGCGCTTGAAGCGCGCCGTCCGGGCCGCGTGGTCGTCCATCATCTTCTGGTCGCGCTTGTTCTCGAGCGCCAGCGCCTCGAGCGCGGCGCGCTCGTTCAGGGTCCGGTACGACAGGCGCTTGCGCTCGCTCTCCTGCCATCCCTTCTTTTCCATGTCGGCCTTCACGCGCGCATGCTTCAGTACTTCGCGCTGGCCGTCGATCGCCTGGTCCAGCTTGCCGAGGAACGCGACGAAATTCTGGTACGCGAACGGGGTGATGCCTCCCATCTGCGTTGTGTCGAGTTTGCGCGCGTAGTCGTCGCGGTAGCCGAGCAGCATCTGCAGCTTCTGTTCGCCCTCGTCGACGGCCTTCAGCGCGGCGCCGAGGCGCTTTGCGCAGGCGTCGGACTCGCGCTGGGCGAGATCGATCAGGGTTTCGAGTGCGGATGCATTGGCCATGGTCCGTCAAGTATAGGGCCGCGGCACGCGCCGCAATCAGCCGAACAGCGAGGTCAATTCCCCCAAGCTCTGCAGCATGCCGACGTTGTCGTGGATTTCCTGGCACAGGAAGGCCTCGATGCGGTCGTGCAGCGCGATGGCCTTGTCCAGCACCGGGTCCGTGCCCGGCGCGTAGGCGCCCACGCTGATCAGGTCGCGCGAGCGCTCGTAGCGCGAGTACAGCTGTTTCAGGGTGCGCGCGGCCTGCTGGTGTTCGCGCGACGTGATGCCGTGCATGGCGCGCGAGATCGATTGTTCGATGTCGATGGCGGGGTAGTGGCCCGCCTCGGCCAGCTTCCGGTTCAGCACGATGTGGCCGTCCAGGATACCGCGCGCCGCGTCGGCGATCGGGTCCTGCTGGTCGTCGCCTTCCGACAGCACGGTGTAGAACGCCGTGATCGAGCCGCCGCCCGCCTGGCCGTTGCCGGCGCGTTCCACCAGCACGGGCAGCTTGGCGAACACGGACGGCGGATAGCCCTTGGTCGCGGGCGGCTCGCCGATGGCGAGGGCGATCTCGCGCTGCGCCATCGCGTAACGCGTGAGCGAATCCATGATCAGGAGGACGTTCTTGCCCTGGTCGCGGAAGTGTTCGGCGATGGCGGTCGCGTAGGCGGCGCCCTGCAGGCGCATCAGCGGCGGCGCGTCGGCCGGCGCGGCCACGACGGCCGAGCGGGCGAGGCCTTCCTCGCCGAGGATCTGCTCGATGAATTCCTTGACTTCGCGGCCCCGTTCGCCGATCAGGCCGACGACGATCACGTCGGCCGTCGTATAGCGCGCGATCATCCCGAGCAGCACCGATTTACCGACGCCGGTACCGGCGAACAGGCCCAGGCGCTGGCCGCGGCCCACCGTCAGCATCGAGTTGATGGCGCGCACGCCGACGTCCAGCGTTTCCGAGATCGGCGCGCGGTCGAGCGGATTGATGGGGCGCGCGTTCAGCGGGCCCATGTCTTCCGTGACGACGGGGCCCTTGCCGTCCAGCGGGCGGCCGGCGCCGTCGACGACGCGGCCGAGCAGGCCCCAGCCGACGGGCAGGTGGCGCGCGCGGTCCATCGGCCGGCGGCGCGGATGCGCCACGGTGCCGGGTTTCGGCACGCTCGCTTCCACCGGGAACACGCGTGAGCCGGGCACGACGCCTTCCACGTCCGACTGCGGCATCAGGAACAGCTTGTCGCCCTCGAAGCCGACGACTTCCGCCTCGATCCGGGCACCGGAGGCGACCGGGATCATGCAGGCGCTGCCCACCGCGAGCTTCAGGCCGACACACTCCATCACGAGGCCCGCCACGCGCGTGACGCGGCCCGACACCTGCATCGGCTCGACGAGGTCGAGCACGTTGCCGCAGTCCTTCAGGTAGGACTTCCAGCGGCCCGTGTGCGCGTTTGTGCTATTCATTCGAGCCAGTCCAGGTTCTTGCCCAGCGCATGCGTCAGGCGCAGCCAGCGCGAGGCGAGCTGGGCATCGATCTGGTTGCTGGCCGTGTCCACGCGGCAGCCGCCGCGCGCGATGCTCTCATCCTCGACGATGCGCCAGCCGCTCTTGTCGAGTTCATGGCCGATGCTGCTCCTGACGATCAGCGCGTCTTCCGGATGCAGCATCAGCAAAGCCGGCTGCTGCAGGTTCGGAAGGTAGTCGATGGCTTCGCGCACGACGGGGAGGATCAGGTCCGGCTTCACGTCGAACGCCGTGCGCACCATGCCGCGCGCCAGGTGCAGCGCGAGTTCCAGCACGTCGTTCGAGATGGCCTCGTCGGCCTCCGTGACGGCGTCGCCGAACGTCGTCGCCAGCCGGCGCAGGTGTTCGAGCTCCTCGGCCGCTTCCGCGCGGCCCAGTGTCAGGCCTTCCTCGTAGCCGGCGGCGTGGCCCGCGGCCTGGCCCGCCTCGAGACCCTCGGCATAGCCTTCCTCGCGCGCGGCGGCGCGGATCGCTTCGAGTTCCTCGGCGGTCGGCAGCTGGATGGCCGGTTGCGGCGGGGGCGGGGGGGCGTAGGCGCGCGCGCTTGCTGCGGCCTTCTCGGCTTCGGCGGCGCGCTGGGCGAGGGTGCTGGGGCGCTCGTCGCCGAACGACGTCATCTCCCAGCGCTGGTACGCGGATTGCTGTTCTTTCGAAATAGCCATCAGACGAACGAGTCCTCACCTTTGCCGCCCAGGACGATCTGCCCTTCGTCGGCGAGGCGCCGGACGATCTGCAGGATCTGCTTCTGCTGGGTCTCCACTTCGGACAGGCGCACGGGACCCTTCGATTCAAGGTCTTCGCGCATCATTTCTGCCGCACGCTGCGACATGTTCTTGAAGATTTTATCGCGCAAGTCCTGCGACGCGCCTTTCAGCGCGATGATCAGCATCTCGGACTGCACTTCGCGCAGCAGCAGCTGGATGCCGCGGTCGTCGATGTCGATGATGTTGTCGAACACGAACATCTCGTCCATGATCTTCTGCGCCATGTCGTTGTCGTAGTTCTTGATGTTCTCCATGACGGAGCTTTCCTGCTCGCCGCTCATGAAGTTCAGGATCTCGGCCGCCGTGCGCACGCCGCCCAGCGACGACTTCTTGATGTTCTCGTTGCCGGACAGGAGCTTGGTCAGGACGTCGTTCAGCTCGCGCAGGGCGGCCGGCTGCACGCCGTCCAGGGTGGCGATACGCAGCACGACGTCGTTGCGCAGGCGGTCCGTGAAGTGGGCCAGGATCTCGCAGGCCTGGTCGCGCTCCAGGTGCACGAGGATCGTGGCGATGATCTGCGGGTGCTCGTTGCGGATCAGTTCGGCGACCGATGGCGAGTCCATCCACTTCAGGCTCTCGATGCCGGAGGCGTCCTTGCCGCCCAGGATGCGGTTCAGGAGCACGGCGGCCTTGTCGTCGCCCAGTGCCTTGGTCAGCACCTGGCGGATGTATTCGTCGGAATCGAGGCCGACGGTCGATTGCAGGTCGACGCGCTCGCGGAATTCGCCCAGCACCGTCAACACTTCCTCGTGCTGCACGGCCTTCATCTGCGCCATCGCGGCACCCAGCTTGAGCACCTCGCGCGGGCCGAGGAATTTCATGACCTCGGCCGCTTCCGATTCGCCCAGGGCCAGCATCAGGATGGCCGCCTTGGTCGTGCTTTCCTTGTCCTTGTCGCTCATTATTCAGTACCCAGCCATTCCTTGATCACGTTGGCCACGATGCGCGGATCGTTCTTGGCCAGCTCTTTCGCCATTTCCAGGTTGCTCTTGTAGACCTGGACCTTCTGCTGGTCCTCCACCTCACGCTGGAGACGGGCTTCCTCTTCGGGATCCGGCTCCGGTTCCGGTTCCGGCTCTTCCGGTTCCGGCTCGGGCGGGATCGCCACGGCTTCGTCGAATTTCTTGATCGCCGGCTTGAGCAGCGGCCGCACGAAGCGGAACCACAGGAAGGCCAGCACGAGGGCGATGAAGACGTAGCGTGCGATCTCCTTCGCCAGCGGCAGGTTCGCGGGGTCCTTCCACCATTCCGGCGCCTGCTCGTCCGGCTTGTCGACGCCGTCGAACGGGGCATTCGTCACGTTCAGCGTGTCGCCGCGCGCCTGGCTGTAGCCCATCGCCTGCTTGACCAGTTCATTGATCTGCGCGACTTCGGCGGCGGTCAGGGGCTTGATCACGAGCTTGCCGGTTTTCGGATCGAGCGAGCGGCGGTAGTTCACCACCACGCCCACCGTCAGGCGCTTGATGCCGCCCATCGGCTTCTGTTCGTAGCGGATCGTCTTGTCGACTTCGTAATTGGTCGTCGAATCCTTGCGGCTCGGGCCCGTTGTCGTCGTTTGGCCTTGTGGTTGCGCGCCGCCTTCGAGCGGCGCCGTGGCCACGCCCGGCGGCTGGTTCGACAGCGCGCCCGGGATGCCGGACGGGTTCGTGCTGCCCGGACCGGTCTGCTCGGACGTCTGCTGGCTGCGGATCGCCTGCGGTTCCGGCGGCGAATTCGGCTTGTACATCTCGGCCGCCGTGTCGGTCTGGGCGAAGTCGACTTCGGCCGTCGCCTCGGCGCGCACATTGTTCTGGCCCACGAGCGGGGCGATGATCGACTCGACCTGCTTGACGATGTTCTGCTGCAGCGCCTCGACATACTTCAGCTGGTTCGGGTCGAGCTGCTTGCCGTTCTTGTTGGCACTGTCCGACAGCAGGGTGCCGTTCTGGTCGACGACGGTGACGTTGGCCGGCGTCAGTTCTGGAATCGACGACGCGACCAGGTGCACGATGGCGCTGACCTGGGCCGGGTCGAGGGCACGGCCCGGCTGCAGGTTCAGCAGCACGGATGCGGTCGGCTTCTGCTGGTCGCGCACGAACACGGACGGCTTCGGCAGCGCCAGGTGCACGCGCGCCGAGGCGACGGCGGCCAGCGACTGGACCGAATTCGCCAGTTCGCCTTCCAGCGAGCGCTGGTAGTTGACCTGTTCGACGAATTGCGAGGTGCCCAGCTTCTGGTTCTCGAGCAGTTCGAAGCCGACGTTGCCGGCGCGCGGCAGGCCCTGCTGGGCCAGCTTCAGGCGCAGGTCGTGGATGCGCTCGGCCGGCACCAGGATCGCGTTGCCGCCGTCCGAGAACTTGTACTTGACCCCCATCTGGTCGAGCGCCGCGGTGATGGCGCCGCCGTCCTTGTCGGTGTAATTGGAGAACAGGACGCGGTATTCCGGCGCCGTCGTCCATAGCCACAGCGCCGCGACGATCGCCAGCACGCCGGCGATGGCGCCGCCGATGACGACCCGTTTGCCGGTCGTCGTCTGCCAGAACTTCGGCTTGTTTTCCGCCGGAGTTTCGAGGTCGCTGTCGAGGAGTTCTTCCGCTGTGGTTGCCATGGTTGGGGGAGGGAATGGGTTTATGAACGCCATTATGAAGCCGTAGAGCAACATTCAAACCCTCGAATAAGGCCATGTTTCCAGTGCTGCTCGAGGGCAATAGTTGGCGGGGCGCTGATATTCTGACAGCCTGAATCGCTGTGCATGGGCGAGAACCCGGGGAGAACTGACATGAATATCGGCGGCATCGACAGCAGCCGGATCGAAGCGATGATGGCGCAGCTGAAGGCGGCGGCCCAGAAGCCGGCCGGACCGGCCTCGCCTGCGGAGGCGCTGGGCGCGGGCGGCATCGGCGGCCTGGGCAAGGCGTCGGGCGCGGATGCGGCCGAGTCATCGTCGAAGGTCAGCTTCTCCGATGCGCTGAAGGCGTCGCTGCAGAACGTCAGCAACGCCCAGGTCCAGGCCGACGACATGGGCAAGAAATTCGCCGCGGGCGACGATTCCGTCAGCCTGTCCGACACGATGATCGCGATGCAGAAAGCCAGCATCAGCTTCCAGGCCACCGTACAGGTGCGCAACAAGCTTGTGTCGGCTTATCACGACATCATGAACATGCAGGTGT
>Ga0207705_10001601_pt1 | contig 17978 bp, 12 predicted proteins | sample KBSC13metaG_FD_184314 | JGI IMG/M metagenome (GOLD analysis project Ga0207705, IMG submission 184314) | Corn rhizosphere microbial communities from Kellogg Biological Station, Michigan, USA - KBS C1-3 metaG (SPAdes) (version 2) | ecosystem: Host-associated > Plants > Roots > Rhizosphere > Soil ...
CAGCCGCCGGCGAAAGCGAGGCTGCTGCGTGATACATGGCTGCCTGACACCCGCATCATGGCCGCCCGGCAAAAGGACCAATCAACCGATGGGCTCTATCTTGCCTGTGTCGCGTCCGACAACGGCAAGAGCCACAGCCACAACGATACCGGCAGCTTCTGGGTCTACTTCCAGGGACTCCCGGTGCTGATTGACCTTGGGGGAGAGACCTATCAAAAGAAGAGTTTTGATTCTCATCGTTACGAGATTCCATCGACGCAATCCGCTTTTCACAATCTGCCGACGATTGGCGATGTGCAGCAAGGCGTAGGCCCGATGTTTCGCGCCACCGATCTTGCCTACGAGTCCAATGATCGTTCGGCGCAACTCGGAATGGAGCTGGCCCATGCCTATCCAGCGGAGTCGAAGCTGAAGAGCTGGCGGCGCACGGTCAAGCTCGATCGCATTGCCAACCAGATTGAGATCGGCGACAACTATTTTCTCAGTGAGCCGGTATCGGAGATCACTCTCAACCTGATGACAGGCTGCAAAGTGACCGAGAGGAAGAAGGGCGAACTCACGTTGACCTCCGTACAGGGCACGCCGCCTACGCTTATCTCCTTTGACCCGGCCTTGCTGACGGTGAGCGTCGAGACCGTCCCCCTGCACAACGAAGAGCTTAACAGGAACTGGGGAGCCGAGGTCTATCGTATCCAACTGAAGACTTCGGGCTCGCGGACCTCGGGCAAATTGAAGGTCACGGTTTCTGTGGGTTGAGCCAGAACTCTATATATAGATGGAACCTAGTATCCCAGACTTTTACTGATATCGGCGCAGCATGAGACCAGTCGCTTTGCGATCGATGGAACCCGATGCATTGTCATCCGGAAGGTAGGGCCGGACAGACTGATTGCGGCAACCGGTTGACCCTCGGCGTTCAGGATCGGCGCGCCGATGCAGCGAACGCCTTCCTCAATCTCTTCATCGTCAATCGCATATCCCCGTCGACGAATCGCTTCCAGATCACGCAGCAACGACTTGCGATTCGCGTGCGTCTTTGGCGTAAGGCGTTCGTACTTGATGTCTGCGAGAATCTTTTCCTGCAATTCGCTGCTGCTGAAAGCCAGCAACGCCTTTCCTACCGAGGTGCAATGGACAGGATTCGTCTTTCCGATCCTCGATGTCATGCACACACTACGGCTGGGAGCGATCTTGTCCAGATATACCACCGCATCTCCCTGCATAACGCACAGATGACCCGTCTCCATAATCTCGGCTACCAGCATTCTGAAGTGGGGTAACGCGCGATCGCGCACGTTGAACTGCTGCAGTGCCCGGTTGCCGAGGTCGTTGAGACGCAGACCCAACGTATACCGCCCGTTCGCATTGAAGTTGACGAAGTGGTGGCCTTCGAGAACGCGAAGCACTCGCTGCACCGTGCTCTTATGGAGCTGAAGCTGAGTAGAGATCGTCGTCAGACTCATCGGCACATCGCTTCGCGCCAGGAGGTTCAGCATCGCAATGGCCCGATCAATCGACTGGACCTTGTAAGTGCGGGATGCAGCATGTTCGGTAGAAAACCGTGTAAGTCTCGTAGTCATGCGTTGCGCCAATGTATATCGTGCCAAGCGGCGTTGTCCATTGCAGTACCGGATTACGGTATGCCGGACCAGTTTTATCTCATTGAAGACTACGAATCAAGAAATGCCGTCTTCTGAGTCCGGTCTTACTCTCTCCCTTTTGCCATATGCCGTTGGTGCTGGTGAGCATGGATCGCCTGGCGTGGTCGCGACGGTACCCCCTACGGCCATTGTGCCGAAGGTATTCGGGAATACGAAGGAAGTGGCAGTCTGTGCGCTGGCTGAGTCGACGGAGAGGAGGGAGACACCGGGAGGAGGAGAACAGCAATCAGGCAGAAGACGGAATAAAATTTCGGAAACATTTCGCTCAGGTCATCAGGCGGGGCTTCGTGCATCCGCGCCAGCGAGCACGTCAGCTGCCTCTCTTCAGGTTGTCAAGAAAATCTCTCATTCGTTCTGGCTAATGGACTTGCGAGCAGTGGACGGCTCGATTTTCGTTGGCGCGGTTGCATGCTGGCATATAGCGTCTCAGGGCGAAACTGAGATGGTCGAAATCGGCAGTCCCATTTACTCATCTGCATGGCATCTCAATCTGAGTCGAGGCTGCTTAGCCGAAGATATTTGCGCCCCGGAGCTTCCGACGCGGCTGACAGCCCCAGTAAATTAAACGGCGATTGCACTTTTTTAAATTTCTTCGTTGACAAGGCACCTCATTCCACATATATAGTCTCCCTTACGTACTAAAGCCCCGCACAGGGAATGGAAGATGGCTGCAAGCTGGGAGGCCCGCCTCGCAGGCATTGCCGCCGGGATAAAGAATTGAATTTTTAGGGGGTCGTGATGAAGCGCATATTCTTCGTTGTCCTTAGCTTGTTTTTTCTATCTACCGGCTTATGTCTGGGACAGGCCGTGGACAGCCAACAGATTACTGGTGTGGTCACTGACTCCACGGGAGCCGCTCTCGCTCAGGCTGAAGTAACCGTGATCAATCAGGCGACGCGCGTAGCCCGCACGGTGCGTTCCAACGACAACGGGAACTACACTGTTTTGAATATTCCCGTGGGTGTTTATACCGTCACCACGACTATGCCGGGCTTCAAGAAGTCCATCCTGAGCGGCGTGAACGTTGATGTGGGCGGTAAGCCGGCCGTGCCTGTGCAGCTTGAGATCGGTCAGGTATCCGAATCAGTCTCGGTGAAAGCTGATGAGGTGCTGATTCAGACAACGACGCCGGAGATCGGTGGCGTCATCACCAGCAAAGAAGCTACGCAGATCCAGTTAAACGGTCGTAATTACGTTCAACTGCTGACGCTGCAGCCGGGCGTTTCGCAGACGGTGGCCAGCGGCTTTGCCATCTTCGGAACCTACGGAGTTAACGGCAACTCACAGTCCGTCAATGGTATCCGTACCGATTCGGCGAACTACTTTATCGACGGCGTGGACAATAAGGACAACGGCGGCGGCGGAAACAACTTCGTCAACATCTCGCCCGACTCTCTGCAGCAGTTCCGCAACGTCGCATCTAGCTACGACGCGAGCTACGGCGGCACCTCCGGCGCGACCGTCTCGGTCGCAATCAAGAGCGGCGGTCGCGACTTCCACGGGAGTGCGTACGAGTACATCCGCAACGATGCCGTTCAGGCCTACCCGTTCCGCGCCCTCAGCTCTTATGGCCAGACCCCGATAAAGGCGCCGCTGCGCTATAACGATTTTGGCTACACCATCGGCGGCCCTATCTGGATTCCGGGCCTCTTCAACCAAAATCGGGACAAGCTCTTCTTCTTTGCCGCTCAAGAGTTCAAGCGCTTACGTACTTCCACGGTGACAAATGCTTCAGTTCCGACGCCGGATGCGATCGCAAGCGCCATTGCAAACGGACCATCGACTGCAACCGGCCGCGCTCTGGCTTCAACGCTGCTGACGGACCCGAGCGGTAACTACCGCTATCTGAGCCTGGGCAATAACAACCAGTCTGAATATCTGGTCAAGATCAACTACAACATGAACGAGAAGAACCAGATCAGCGGAAACTTCGTTCACGACAATGTGCTGAATGTTGGTAATCCGACGAACTACATTGTCTACGACCGTACGATTCCCGGTCTCACTACCTCCCTCTCCTGGACGCACACCTTCAATTCCAAGACTGTCAACGTCGCGACGGGCTCCTACTCTGGAAACATCATCAATGAGGGCGGGAACATTCGGGCAAATCCACAGTTCGGAAGCAGAGCCATTAACCGCTCCGACTATGGCCTAACCTACCAGACCTTGTATGGCGCCACGGATATCATCCCGCAGATAACAATCACGGGTTACGGTAATCCCGGTGTGAGCCCGAGAAGCTTCGATAACTACCAACGCATCTATGCGCTCAAGGATGACTTCTCCCGTATACTCGGCAACCACTCTCTTAAGGTCGGGGGCTATTTCTGGCGCGCTCGCAAAAATCAGACTGCTCCTCCGCAGTTGAATGGTGCCTTTAGCTTTACCAGCCTGTCTTCGCTTGTGGCAGGTAATTTTGCAAGTTATACCGAAGGCAGCAACATTCCACAGATTCAAGCCCGCTTTCCTCAGTTTGAAACGTACGTGCAGGACGATTGGACGGTGAGCCGCAGGTTGACCGTGAACCTGGGAGTTCGCTGGCAGTACATGCCGCCGATCTCCAGCTGGCCTAACAACACGGCTTTCTTCGATCCGAACTACTACGATGCGTCGAAGGCTGCGACCATCAATCCCGCGAACGGCCTGATTACCTCGAATCCTGCTCCGTATAACGGCCTGATCCTTCCGGGCAGCGGCTTCTCCGACAAGGCGAAGAAGGCGGTCGCTCCCTCCGTTTATAACAATCCGCAGGTGCAGGCTCTGTTCCACGGTCTGCCGGGCGGCATTGTGAATACTGTCTACAACACCTTTGCACCGCGCGTTGGATTTGCTTACGACCTGACCGGAAGGCAGTCAACTGTCCTTCACGCCGGTTATGGTATGTCGTACGAGCGTGTTGAAGGCAACTACATCTACGGCGCGGCTTCTCAGTTGCCGTTCGTTGCGGTGGCTTCACTCGCCAGTTCCGGCAATGCGGACAGCCTGGGCAGTATCGGGGTCAACACCTCCGCTCCGACCAACATCTCCAATTCGGCGGCTCGCAACCTTGTGCCGCCGCGGGTTCACAACTACAGCATCGGTGTACAGCACAAGCTGTTCAATAACACGTCGGTCGAGGTCAACTACGTAGGCTCGCGTTCCACAAATTTGACCTATCGCAAGAATATGAACCAGGGAGCGGCGGGTACTGAAGGCGCAAACCCGGGTGTGGCCAGAAATGCCCTGCGTCCCTATAAGGGCTATGGCGAAATCTACCAGTACACGAACGGTGCGCACTCCAACTACAACTCGTTGCAGGCGCGTATGCAGACACGCATGAGCAAGGGTGGTCTTATCACCCTGTCCTACACATGGTCCAAGGCGCTGACCGATGGCTCCTCCTTCGACTACCAGCCGCAGGACAGCACGAATATCCACGGTGATTACGGTCCGGCCAGCTACAACCAGCCGAAGATCTTTGTTGCCAGCTATGTCTACCCTATTCCGTTCTGGCAGAATGAGCACGAGTGGTATAAGCAGATCATCGGCGGCTGGCAGGTCTCGGGCATTACCCGCATCGCGAATGGCCTGCCGATCAATGTCACTCAACCCTCCGGCCAGTCGGTCGCAGGTAACCTGGTCACGACGTCCAGCGTTGCGCAGCGCCCGAACCTAGTGGGCAATCCCTATGCTCATAACGGCAAGCAGTACCTGAACTATGCTGCCTTCCAGGTGCCGGCACCGGGAACCTACGGCAACCTGCACTATGACGACATCAAAGGGCCGTTGTTCAACAACTGGGATGCGGCACTGCAAAAGAACATTTCGATTCATGAACAGGTCGGACTGGAATTCCGTGCTGAGATGTTCAACGTCCCGAACCACCTGTCGTTCTTCGCGGTCAGTGGTGCGCTCGGCGCTCCGCAGCCAGACGGAACCTACCAGCCGAACTTCAGTTCGACCGGAAAATTCCAGAACAGCTTCGGCCAGGTGACGAGTTCAACCGATCCTCGCACGATGGAGTTCGTGCTGCGCGTTCACTTCTAACGTATGGGGGCGGACCTGCCTTTGCGGGTCCGTCCTGCCTTGCAGCGGGGCGCGATCAAGCTCACTTCCGGAGTGATCGAGTTCGGCGAGGCGCAACAAGGAGATCGGTTTGTGATGAAGTTTCCCTCGAAGAGAATGCTATTGGCAACATGCGGCCTGTCGGTGATGGCATTCCTGCTCCTTCCCGGTGTTGATGCACAGAATCCCGCCAGACCTCGTCCTGCTCGTCCTCCCGTTACGGTAGGCTCGCAGGGACCGATGCCGGTACACGCAAAATATACTGCGGGCCAGATAGAGGGCGGAGGAGTTTTATTTCTTCAGAATTGTGCCTTCTGCCATGGCAAAGACGCCGGTGGCGGTGAGTCGGGACCCGATCTGACACGATCCAAACTTGTCAGTTTGGATAAAGAGGGCGAAGCCATCGGCGTCGTGATTCGCAATGGACGAACCGACAAGGGTATGCCCAGGTTTAACCTGCCCGATGCCGAGATTGTGAATCTAGTGGCTTTTATTCATTCGCAGCAGGATAAAGCCATGTCGCAGACCGGCACTCGCAAAGGTGTTGACGAATCGGACCTGCATACCGGGAATGCCCGGGCAGGGAAGCAGTACTTCGATGGTCCTGGAGGCTGCACCAAGTGCCATTCCGCTACAACTCTGGCTGGTGTAGCGACACGCTACACGGGGCTGCGGCTGGAGCAGCAGATGCTGTATCCGCGAGATGTGAAGTCGAAGGTTAAGGTGACAGCGCGCAATGGGCGTACCTGGACGGGAACTCTTGAGTATCAGGATGAATTCACGATTGGCTTGAGAGATGCGAATGGCGAGTATTTCTCCTGGCCGGTGGATACGATTCGGTTTCACGTGGAGCGGCCTGTCGATGCCCATGTTACTGCGATGACCAAGTACACCGATGACGACATCCACAATGTTCTCGCTTACATACAGACGCTGAAATAGAGATGAACTGCATTCCCGGAGTGAACTGCATGAGTAGGATGAAATGCGCGCGTATCCTCGTTTTCCTGGTGGGCTCTGCTGTCTGCGTTGCCTCTTCGGCGGCACAGGGGGTGACGAATGAGATGTTGAAACATCCTCCGCGCGACAGTTGGCCGGGCTTCCATGGCGACTATTCGGGGCAACGCCATAGCCCGTTGACCGAGATCAATCCGCGCAATGTTGCGAATATGACACTTGCATGGACGTTCCAGACGCAGCAGAACGGTATCGTGAAGTCGACGCCGATCGTGGTGAACGGCGTGATGTACTTCACAACACCGGACAACATCTGGGCGATTGATGCTCGCAGCGGTCATACGTTATGGCATTACACAGCTCCTCCGAACAAAGCATTCCACATTGGGCAACGTGGTGTGAGCATCTATAAGGACAGGATCTACTACATGTCCTCCGATGCCCATCTGCTGGCATTCGAAGCAAAGAGTGGAAAGGTACTATGGGATGTGGTTGTTGCCGACTCGAGCAAGGGACAATGGGCAACGATGTCTCCTCTCATTGTTGGCAACCATGTTCTTGTGGGCACCTCGGGAGACTTTGACAACCTGCAGGGTTTTCTTCGCGCGATCGATCCGGATACCGGGGCAACGCAGTGGACATGGTTTGCGACTCCTCCAGTTGGAACCGCGAAGGCAACGAGCGGCGGCAACATGTGGATGACCGGGACCTACGACCCCGAACTTAACCTGGTTTATTTCGGTACCGGCAATCCGACGCCGGTGTTGAATGGAAAGGTTCGTCCCGGCGACAACTTATACACCTGCAGTATTGTGGCTATCAATCCCGACACTGGAAAACTTGCCTGGGCCTTTCAGCCTTCTCCGCACGACACTCACGACTGGGACGCGGTTGAGATTCCGGTGATTGCAGATGCCAGCTTCGACGGCGTACGACACAAGTTGCTGATGCAGGCCTCACGCAACGGCTACTTCTTCGTCCTGGATCGCACGACCGGAAAAAGTCTGCTAACGACGAGCTTTGGGCTGGTGAACTGGACGCTTGGCGTGGACAAGGAAGGGCGCCCTATTCCAAATCCAGCCAAGGAGCCGGCGCCGGATGGCCGACTGATCGCTCCGGACGAGGGTGGGATGACCAACTATCGCTCGCCGAGCTTCGACCCGAAGACAGGTCTCTTTATTGTGAGTGCATCGCCGAGCTTCAGCTTGTATTTTTCAAAGCCGGCGGATGGTGCGTATGGTTGGGCCGGCGCCGACTACAGCCTGTGGAGCAAAGGCGTGCTGGAGGCGATTGATTACAAGACTGGAAAGGTGCGATGGTCCCACGAACTCGGGCATCGAGCGGGATCGGGAGTGCTGACGACCGACTCCGGACTGACATTTACGGGCGACTCCAGCGGAAACTTTCTTGGACTGGATACTGCAACCGGCAAGACGTTATGGCACGCGAGCGCAGGTGCGCCGATAGCGTCTTCCCCGATCACCTATGAGTTAGATGGGCATCAGGTATTGGTGACCAGTGCGGGAAGTGTTTTGTATGCATGGAAACTTCCCCACGTGTCAGCCGTCAACAGCAAGATCATAGCTTTAAGCAAGAAATGAGAAAGAAGGTGATATGAAAAAGTGGCTTTTCATGATGGTTAGCGGGATTTTGCTGTTCCAGTCCGTGGCGGCGTTTGGCGCTTCGCGCATTCGCGTGCTTCTTCTGGATGGTGAAAGTGCGGCACCGTACCATAACTGGAAAGCCACAACGCCGATTCTAAAGGCCGAACTGGACGAGACGGGTCTCTTCGACACGATGGTGATCACAGCGCCACCGGCTGGCGGCGACTTCTCGCAGTTCCACCCTGAGTGGGACAAGTATCAGGTTGTAGTCTTTAACTACGATGCGCCAGATGATCGTTGGTCGACCGACTTGAAGAGTTCGTTTGAGACCTATATGAGGCAAGGTGGAGGCCTGGTCACGGTGCATGCGGCTGACAATGCCTTTCCCACGTGGAAAGCCTATAACGAGATGATCGGCATCGGTGGGTGGCGCGGTCGCGACGAGACCTCGGGCCCATATTGGCACTACAAAAACGGCAAACTCGTTGCAGATGATACTCCGGGCCGCGCAGGTAACCATGGCCTGCGCATACCCTTTCAGGTAACAGTGAGGGACGCTGCTCACCCGATCATGAAGGGGCTGCCGAAGGTATGGATGCATCAGGGCGACGAGCTTTATTCCAAGCTGCGCGGTCCGGGCAAGATGACGGTGCTGGCGACAGCTTATTCCGACCCAGCCAACCATGGCTCAGGTTTCGATGAACCGCAACTGATGGTGTCGAGGTTCGGCAAGGGACGCATCTTTCACACCACCATGGGACACGATGGTTTAGCCCTTAGCTCCGTGGATAGCATTGTGACCTTTCAGCGTGGTGTGGAGTGGGCGGCTACTGGCAAGGTGACGCAGCCGGTCCCTTCTACTTTCCCAAGCGCAAATACAGTCAGTTATCGCACCGATCTTGCAGCGAAAGATCCAAATTATCGCAAGGGGCTGAATCCTCTTGACGCAACCCTCGCACCCCGTCCCAGACCGGCCGTTACCGGATTGCCGAAGGGATCTCAATAATAGAGAAGAAAGGTAATCTCCATATCGAACTGCGAAAGCTCCGCAGCTTCATCGTTGTTCCGTTTTGGGCAAAGCCTTCTCGGAGGCTAAAGCAGTTTCCCTGTAGGTGTCATGCGGAACCGTAACCTCCATGGATGTTTTCTCTGATGAAAACGCCACTGAACTTCCGTCTCCGAACTTCCATCAACAGAGAAGATGCTCTACGGGCAAGCTATTCTTACTGATGTCGTAGTATCAGGACAGGTCACAAGTACGAATGATGAGTCCTTCTAAGCACGATAAGCCCAGCAATAGGAGGACTCTTGGCGTCCGGCAGATCGACCTGGCTTCGGTCCAGACCGCATCGAACGAAATTGTGCGTGATATCAATCGCGATATCATCCTGGAGCTGATTCGTTTCAAACAGCCTCTCGCTCGCGTGGACCTTTCCCGTCTGTCCGGGCTTCGTCGAAGTACAGTCTCAGCGATTGTCGAGCAGCTGATTCAGGAGAACTGGGTCACAGAGGGCGCAGTCGTCAAGCCCGCGCGCGGCAGGCCTTCCACGATGCTTTCGGTGAACGATGCCATGGTGACGTTCGCTCTGGACCTGCGGCCGAATCGTGCCATCCTCGCGGTCGTTGATCTTAGCGGTCGCTTTCTTTCCCGGGAGACGATTGCAACCGATCCGGATCCTAAAAAGACGATCTCACTTATTGGAAAGCGGATGCGCGCTTTGCGTAAAGAGAATCCTTTGAAGTCTTTCAAGGGTGTTGGCGTAAGCTTTCCGGGGCGAGTGCACCCGACGATGCAACGCATCCTGCTCGCTGCCAACATGCACTGGCATGAATTCGATCTTAAAAAAACGATTGAGCAGGTCTCCGGCTTGCAGGTTGAAATCGACAATGATGCTAACGTCTGTCTGATCTCAGAGCTATGGTTCGGCCGTCTGCAAGGCACGAAGAACGTGGTCCTTGTGGCGGTGGCCGAAGGCGTTGGAACCGCGATTCTTACAGGCGGACATATGTACTCGGGCTATAACGGCCTCGCCGGCGAATTTGGCCATGTGTCTGTCGACCCTGCCGGCCTCCTGTGCCAGTGCGGTCAAAAGGGCTGCTGGGAGACGGCTGCCTCGTCGCGCGCAGCCATCCGGACCTTCAACGCAGCAGCAAAGCGGAGGGTGAAGGACATCCATGAATTACTACAGCTCGGTCAGAAGGGTGATTCGAACGCCGTATATGCCCTGACAGAGCAGGCTCGCGCACTAGGGCGGGGTATGCGTCTTATCACAGCGACGCTTTCGCCGGAATTGATTCTTGTTGTTGGTGACATTACGACCGTATGGGAACTTTGCGGTCCGATTGTCGCTCAAGAACTCGCAAACTCCATGCTCGCCGGAACTCCTCCCTTGCTGAGAGCGACAGGCGATGCAGAGTTAGCCCGGCTGAGCGGTAGCGCTGCCATGTTGATGCAACGTCACGCGAACTATCATCATTCTACGCACGAGACTTCAGGTCTTACGATCAAACACCGTTAGGCGATATCGAGCCGATTTGAAGTGGAGCGGAAGACGAGAGAAGACTGCTCGGAAGAGCCGCACAGCACAAGCAGCTTCCAGATAAAACGCTCGTCTAATGGGACGGCAAATAGGTAACTGCCATCCGAGGTCACCGTTCCTTCACAATGCCTGCGTCCTTCAACGCGCACTTTTCCGCGTCGAGCGCAGCAATATGCAGATCGATAACGCGATGCATCGTAACTTCGGCGCGCGCTGTCTGGCCTTCCGATCGGTACGCCTTCGCAAGTAAGTAAAGCGCGCCCGAGTCACCGGGATTCAGGCGATGGTGTGCCCGTGATGAACACGAATCTGAGCGGCGATATCGGCGCCAAACACCCTCCTATCGACGCAATCGGCCAGTTCAAGATCATCAACAACAACCGGAGCGCGCAATACGGTCTCGCCAGCGGCATCGTCTCGTTCGCATTCAATTCGGGCACCAACGACTATCACGGAAGCCTGTTCGACTACCTTCAGAACGATGCGCTCAACGCCGCGGGGTTTGTGGCTAATGCCCTGGGATTGAAAAAGGAGCCAGGGAAGTTCGGCAATGCGCCCAACCTCTTTTCATCCCTGAGGATGCCAGCCTACATCAATGAAGACTTGTCCATCACCAAGAAAACGACCATCTATGGTCGAGCAAATCTCTTGTTCCAGGCCAATTTCTTCAATGCCCTGAACCGCCCCATCTTTTCCTTTGGCGGCAACGCTCAGACGTTTATCATCAACAACGCCCCGCCGGACTTGAGTACGGGATCTCTTGAACATTCAAATACTGTCTTCGGACTGATGACAGCGCAGCAGAATGCTCCCATAATCATACAATTCGGTATGAGACCGGAGTTCTGAACCTATGGCGATGACCATGCTTGCAAAGTCAATCCTTATTGCAGGCATGGTCGTGCCTTTGTCGGCCCAGACTGGCGCTGAGCAGACCGGCTCCGAGCAAGTTGCCGCTCATGCTCGCGCCGCGCCGCCCAGCAGGCTGAACGCCGGAATGATTTTCATACGGCAGTATTCGAATATGGGAAGGTGGCCAAGCTGCTGCCTCAGAGCGTGGAGATGCAGAGCAACCTTGGAGTCGCCTTATATTTCGATCACGATCTCGCGCGTTCGATTGCAGTCTTCCGTCGAGCGATCACGCTCAACCCAAAGTTATTTACCTCGCACCTCTTTTCCGGGTTGGCTTCGTACCGGCTTTCTAATCCGGATGCTGCTGTGCCGGAGTTGAAAAAGGCCACCCGCATCAACCCTTCGGACGCAGTCGCGCACACATGGTTGGGATATGCATACGTTGCACAATTTCGATATGACGAGGCGGCAAAAGAGTTTGAGACAGCGTGCCGACTCGCTCCCGACAATGCCAATGGCTGGTATGAACCTATAGCCTGCTCGGAAACTCGATCTGAGGCGCAGCGATTATCATGGGGCAATCACCGCACTTACCCATTATGTGTCTATCATCAAGGACAACTCGAGCGCTTATTATCTTCTCGCAAGCGTATATCGGGCAGTCGGCGAGAGAGAGCAGATGAACCGTGTGCTTGATCACTATAAGAAGACTTCGCAGAATGCCTGGCAACGGGGCCTTGCGCAACACGAACTTGCTCGCCTGAGCGGCAAAAACCAGATTGCAGAACAGGCAGCGAAATTACAGGATAAAGTAACGCAGACAGGTGTTAACCGCTAACAGGCTGCGGGGAAGACGGAGCTCCCGCGGCTCGATCAGAGTTTAAACGTTGGAAGAATGAAAGGATTTGCGATGCCAGGTTCCCATACGGATATGCCAGTGAAAGAGGTTGTCCTCATTACCAGCGGAGATTTGCGGCTCTCGGCAAACCAGGTATGCTGGCCGGCCCAGGAGGAACTGGAGCGCAAGCTGACACAATGCTTTCTCGACGAGGGCGTCAAGGTGCGGCGCGCGTTTCCCGTCGATACCGGCGCCGGGCACGGCTTTATATCGAGCCAGCGCATGGGCATGGATATCTTCAGCACTATCGACCCCGACGCGAATCTCGTCTTCGCGACCGCAGCGTGGCAGTACAGCCATCATGTGCTGCCGGGCATGCGCAGTCATCGCGGCCCCATGCTGACCGTCGCGAACTGGTCGGGTCAGTGGCCCGGCCTTGTCGGCCTGTTGAACCTGAACGGCTCGCTGGTCAAGGCCGGCGTTAAGTTCAACACGCTCTGGAGCGAGAACTTTACGGATGAATACTTTCTTCGCGGTCTCAGGGAGTGGATTCAGGAGAGAAGCGTAACCCACGATCTCTCTCATGTGCGCGATCTCGACGCTGCCACTCTGCCTGTCGGCGCCGGCGATGTGGGCAGGAAGCTTGCACAGTCTCTACAGAAGCGGAAGGCGATCCTCGGCATCTTCGATGAGGGCTGTATGGGGATGTACAACGCCATCGTCGACGACGAGCTGCTCAACCCGGCAGGTGTCTTCAAGGAGCGGCTCAGCCAATCCGCGCTGGTGGCCCGGATGCGTACTGTTTCGGACGACGATGCAAAGGAGGTTCGGCACTGGCTGGACGAGAAGGGATTGCGCTTCGTCACTGGCAAGGATGAGAAGACCGAGCTTACCGATACGCAGATTCATGAACAGTGCAAGATGTATATCGCGGCAGTTCGCATGGCGGACGAATTCGGCTGCGACGCGATTGGAATCCAATACCAGCAGGGACTGAAGGATATGGTCCCGGCATCGGATCTGGTGGAAGGCCTGCTCAATAATGTAGATAGGCCCCCAGTCTATAGTGAACACTCCGGCAAGGAGTTGTACGCGGGGCAGGCTCTTCCCCACTTCAACGAAGTGGATGAGTGCGCTGGTCTGGACGCTTTGGTGACGAATCGCTGCTGGACGGCTCTCAAGCTCGATCCAGCCATCACGCTGCACGATCTTCGCTGGGGCGAGCGCTATACGGGCGGCGGCATCGACGATTTTGTCTGGGTTCTACAGATCTCGGGAGCTGCGCCCGCCAGTCACTTCGTCGACGGCTATCGCGGCGCATCCAGCGAGCGGCAGCCTCCCATGTACTTCCCTCTGGGCGGGGGGACGCTAAAGGGCGTCGGGCGTCCGGGAAAGATCGTCTGGAGTCGGGTCTTCGTCGAAGGCAATGTGCTGCACGTCGATCTTGGCCTCGGCTCGGTGGTCAAGCTGCCTGACGAGGAGACGAACCGGCGGTGGCAGCAGACGACAATCCAGTGGCCCATGGTCAATGCCATTTTTGACGGGATTTCGCGTGATTCGTTCATGGCAAGACACCGGGCAAATCACGTCAGTATCGCTTATGCTCCCGACGCAACGGCTGCCGAAGCTCTCGCGGTTAAGGCCGCGATGTTCCATGAATTGGGCGTGAAGGTGCACCTATGCGGCCCGGTTCAGTTCGATTAAAAGGGATTGATTGACTGGCCCATGGAACTTGCTCGTTGCGAGGATCGGACACGTTCTACCTATGTTGCGTAAGATTGCAAGCGAAATCCCGAAGATTAAATGACCATCAAGTTGGAGATGCAATGACCATCAACTCTCATGTAATTAAGAGTACTGTCGTAGGCGCACTCGGAGGGCTGCTGTTTGGATTCGATACAGCGGTTATCTCTGGCACCACTCATGCCCTCACCGAGGTCTACCATCTTTCACCCTTTTCCCTTGGCGTCACCGTCTCAAGCGCTTTGGTGGGCACGGTTATCGGCGCCATGGCCGCGGGCATCCCCGGACAGCGCTTCGGCCGTCGAGACAGCCTCCGCGTCATGGCCATCTTCTACGTCATCTCTGCATTGGGATGCGCGTTTGCCTGGAGCTGGCCCGCCCTGATCTTCTTCCGCTTCATCGGCGGCCTCGGCATCGGAGGGTCGTCCGTGCTTGGCCCCATGTACATCGCCGAAATAGCTCCGACAGAATGGCGCGGGCGCCTAGTGGGATTCTTCCAGGTCAACATCGTGGTCGGTATCCTGCTCGCTTATGTGTCGAACTACCTGATCGGGACGATGCACCTCGGCGCGCATGAATGGCGCTGGCAGTTGGGCATCTCCGGCCTTCCGGCGATCCTCTTCTTCATCGCGCTGTTCGGCATTCCGCGCAGTCCTCGATGGCTGGCCATGAAGTCGAAATTCGACGAAGCGCTGGAGGTCCTGCGCCTCACCGGCATTCCTAATCCGAAAGAAGATCTCGATGAGATCATCGCCTCTGTCCATCTGGAACGGTCTGCGTCGGCGGACCCTCTCTTCTCTCGGCGATACCGGTTTCCCGTCTTTCTCGCCATCACGGTGGGCATGTTCTGCCAGCTTTCAGGCATCAATGCAGTCCTGTATTACCTCAACGACATCTTCGCCATGGCCGGAGCATCCAAGGTCTCCGGCGATCTTCAGGCAGTGGCTGTCGGCGCAGCCAATCTGGTCGCAACCCTGCTTGCCATGTCCGTGATCGACAAGATCGGCCGCAAGAAGCTCCTGCTCTTTGGCACGGCCGGGCTTGCGCTTTGCCTCTCTGCCGTCTCCTATGTCTTTCTCACGCACCGGCATCTCGACTGGTTGGTCTGGCTGCTGATGATCTACATCGGCTTCTTCGCGGTATCGCAGGGCGCGGTGGTGTGGGTCTACATCAGCGAAGTCTTTCCGACCAGAGTGCGGTCCAAAGGCCAGAGCCTGGGCAGCTCATCGCATTGGGTGACCAACGCCATCATCTCCCTGGTCTTTCCCCTGATGGCAATGTCTTCCGGAGCGTACCCTTTCATCTTTTTTGCCGCGATGATGGTGCTCGACTTCTTCCTGGTCCTGTTCTATTACCCGGAGACCAGCAACATATCGCTGGAGCATCTGCAAACCAGCCTGGGCATCGACTAGTGCTCACTTCAACTCAAAGAGGCAAAAAATGATGACACGATTTACGACTCTATTTTTGCTGGCAGCCACCTCCATAGCGATGGCTCAGGCCCCAATCCCAGGCTGGCAGCCGGATGTAACCCAGCAGCAGACCTATACGCTGCATCGCTCCTCCAGCGCGGATGTTACCGGCCGCAATGCCGACTTCAAAACCGTTCCCCCGGGAGAGACGGTCACCGTTCTGGACACCGACGGTCCGGGCGTCATCTCCCACATTTGGTTCACCATTAACGATCAGGAGCCGTACCACCTCAAGCGCATCGTGCTGCGTATGTATTGGGACGGAGAGGCTACGCCGAGCGTCGAGACTCCCATCGGTGACTTCTTCGGCCTTGGCCTGGGCACTTACCATAACTGGCAGTCCGAGATGCTCTCGGTCGGAAGCGTCAAGGCGCTCAATAGCTACTTTCCCATGCCCTACCGGCATCACGCGCGTATTACGGTCACCAACGAAGGCAAGCAGCGGATCGGCAGCCTCTACTACAACATCGACTACCGCACCGAATCTCATCCCCTACCGGCAGACACCGTGTACTTCCACGCGCAGTATCGCCAGGCTCAGCCCAACCATGGCTGGACCGATGATTGGTCAACCAACGGCACTCCGCTGGTCAACGACAAGGCCAACCTGGACGGCAAGGACAACTATGTTTGGCTCGACGCGAAAGGCCATGGCCAGTTCGTAGGTGTCACCATGTCCGTCCTGCAGAATCAAGATATGTGGTGGGGAGAAGGCGACGACATGTTCTTCATCGATGGAGCCAAGGCGCCATCGATCATCGGCACCGGTTCGGAGGACTACTTCCTGGGAGCATGGGACTTCGGCGGCCAGCCATTCTCACATCAACTTTACGGAGCCCCCGTTGTGGGCGAGGAACTGGCAGGCGGCCGATCGAGCGTTTACCGCTTCCACTTCGACTCTCCGATCCCCTTCACCAAATCTATCCGGGCGACTATCGAGCATGGCCACGCGAATCACCGCTCCGACAACTTCTATTCAGTTGCCTACTGGTATCAGGCCGAACCGCATGCGCCCTTCCCGGCATTGCCCCCGGTCGACCAGAGAATACCGGCGTTGCAGCCGACAGGCGGCCCCGGAAATGCTGGAGGATCTCACTAAAATAGAATCTCAATGCAAGATGCCTTCTTCGATTCACCCGAAGAAGGCATCTTGTTTTAAGGAACTCATCATTGAGCTTATTGCCGCACGTTGTAACCATCTCGAGCTAACGCACCGCCATCGACCACGCTGAAGTGACTTCTATTCCAGGTGATTTGATATTTGGCATGGGTATCCACGCCTGAAAATCGAATCTTCGCAGGCCGTGAAGCGGGAAATGTCTCCAGGTCGAATGAGACGGAGTGCCCTGTTACTGTTACATTGCGCAATGAGCAGGCATTGAAGCCTATACCTTCTTTCTTCTGAAGATTGATAAACGCATCTCCGAGCGCCGGAGACATGATCTCAACCGAAGTCATAGCGCTTCCAGGCCCCCAGTGAAATCCAGTCAGTGAGCCAGGTTCGTCAAGGTAGCCGGTGTGCGCCCAGTTTTCCCATGGCGCAACTGCGAATGTAGAACGGGCGGCTGCTACGGAACGCTCCAGATACTCCCATTCTCCTGTAGCCTTGTAGTAATCCCATAGCAATACAGCGGCATATCCTTGGCGGGCGTCGCTCCATTCCGCATCTGTGTTCTGGGTAGTAAATCCGCCGACCATCTTCGGCGAAAATGCTGGATTGTTCCATACCTGCTGAGTCAGCAACAGATAGTCCAACACCTGCGTACCTTGTTCGAGATACTTGCGGCTCTTGGTTACCTCATACAGCTTGAGATAGGCTTTCGCCGCCTGGATAGTGGCAAGATTGTTTTGCGGATACTGCGCAGTCCACTTATCGTAGAAATCGAAGGGCTTCCGCGCGCAGGATTTGAAGGTTTCGAAATCGAACCAGCGTTGCCGGGGCTCCACTTCTTTTGCAATAAAGTCCATCGCCCGTTCCGCCGCGTTGAGATAGGTACGATCTCCGGTCGCTTCGCTGAGTGAGGCAAGCAGAAGCGCCGAGGCTGCCGTCTCTGCATTGAAGTCGCGAAACTCGCTCCTGGGCTTCAGGTCCTTGTCATACCAGGAAGGAATCACGCCACTGGATAGTTGCTGCTTGACCAGAAAATCGCCATAGGGACGCACGAATGCGAGGATCTCATCCTTTCTTCCTGGAGTTAGATTTCTGCCCCATTGCAGCATCCAGTACGCGGTCCACGACATGCAGAATGCATGGAAATCATCCG
>Ga0207705_10001603_pt1 | contig 17964 bp, 19 predicted proteins | sample KBSC13metaG_FD_184314 | JGI IMG/M metagenome (GOLD analysis project Ga0207705, IMG submission 184314) | Corn rhizosphere microbial communities from Kellogg Biological Station, Michigan, USA - KBS C1-3 metaG (SPAdes) (version 2) | ecosystem: Host-associated > Plants > Roots > Rhizosphere > Soil ...
GCGTTATCGGCGTTTTCCAGCGCGATCATGACCTTCGCAGGCCGACAATGCCATGATCACGAGACGTCGCGCGCGGTCCCCAGGGGCCGAACGGCCAGGGCAACCACCACTGCAACAACCTGGCCGGCGGCGACAATCCCGATCATCCCTCGGGGTCCGACCGCGCTCGCGACCGAGCCGGCGAGCGCCGATCCGACCGCGAATGCCCCGATCTTCAGGCTGGCGGCGGTGGTGAACACCTGGGTGCGCAGCCACGCGGGAGCGTGCCGCTGCCGCAGATTGAGCGTCGCCGCCAATAGCGGCCCGTCGATCAGTCCGGCGCCGGCGGCCGCGACCAGCGCCACCGGCAGCGTCGGCGCGACCGCGATGCCGGTGAGCGCGACCGCGAACAGCACGAACCCGACCATGGCCGCCGGCTCCTCGGCGACCCGGCCGGCGAAGCGCGAGTAGACCACCGAGCCGATCAACGCGCCGACGGCGAAGACGGAGAACAGCAGGCCGCCGACCGCCCGCGCATGCCCGAGCGCGTGCGCCAGCAGCGGGAACGCCAGCACGAGCAGCCCGAACCACAGCTGCGCGACCGTCGTCGCGACCGTGACCGAACGCAGCGTCCGCACGCGCCAGAGCAGCGCCAGGCCGGCCCGCAGCGCCGCCAGCACGTCGCGGCTCTCCCCCGTGACCGGCACGATCGGCACCCAGGCGATGACCACGGTCGAGATCAGTGACAAGACGGCGGTGGCGGCGATCGCCCAGGAGGCACCGGCCGCGCCGGCGATCGCACCGGCCAACGCCGGCCCGGCAATGCCGGCGACGTTGTAGCTCACCGCCTCGAAGCCATACGCCCGGGGCAGGATCGGCTCCGGCACCACGGTCGGGATCAGCCCGCTGAACCCGCCGGTGCGCACCGGCGACGGCAGGCCGGCGAGGAAGCCGAGCGCGATCAGCACGCCGGCCGGCACCCGGTTGCCGGCGAGCAGGAAGCCGACCATCGCGACCGACAGCAGCACCGGGCTGGCCAGGAACACCGCACGGCGGTGCCGGCTGCGGTCCAACCAGACGCCGGCGAGCGGCCCGGTCACCACCGTCGGCAGCGTCGCCGCCGCAATCGTGAAGCCGGCGATCTGCGCGCTGTGCGTCTCCGCCAGCACGAAGAGCACGACCGCGACCGAGTTCATCTCGGTGGCGACCCGGGACAGCGTCGCGCCCAGGAACAGCGTCGTGAACGCCCGCTGCTCCCGCAGCCTCGGCGCCTCGTCCGCCCGCGACGCTTCGGTGATCATGGCGTTCGCAGGGCTATTCCGCGTGATCATGGCGTTAGCAGGCCGACAACGCCATGATCACGCGGAGGCAAGCCGACAACGCCATGATCACGCGGAGGCAGGCCGGCGGTCAGGAGGACATCGCGGCGGCGAAGGCAGCGCCGACGATGCCCAGGCCACGCGTGTCGCCGACCAGACCCGACTCCATGCGGTTCATCACGTAGGCGATGGCGATCCGCAGGTCCTGGTCGACGATGATGATCGAGCCGCCCCAGCCACCCCAGAAGCAGGTGTGCGGCCCGAGCGGCATCAGGTCGGACCCGAGCCCGTAGCCCATGCCGAACCGCATCGGCGCGCGCAGGATCAAGTCCTCACCGTTGGACTGCTCCTCGAACACCCGCAGCGCACCCGCCGGCGACATGAACGTCTTGCCGCCAACAGTTCCGCCGCACGCGAGCACAGACTGCGCCAGCGCGACCGACCGCGCGTTGCCGTGACCGCCGGCGGCCGGGATCTCGGCCGCACGCCACGCCCTTGTCTCGGTCACGCGCGCGTCGACCACCGGGTTGTCGAACGTACGCCGGATCACGCTGTCAGGCGGCAGGTCACCGACCTGCTCCGCCAGCGACGGCGGCGGCACCAGCCGACCGACCCGCGAGTCCAGGGAGGCGTCGAACCCGATGTGGAAATCGGCCCCGAGCGGCGACGCGATCTCCTTCGCGAAGAACTGCCCGAGCGAAAGGCCGCTGACCCGTCGTACGACCTCGCCGACCAGATATCCCTGGGTCACTGCGTGATAGCCGGAGGCCGTGCCGGGCTCCCACCATGGCTCCTGCGCCGCGAGCAGCGACGTCGCCTTGTCCCAGTCGTACAGGTCTTCGGTCGTCATCGGCTCGGCCCAGCCGGACAGGCCGGCGGTGTGCGACATCAGGTGGCGCACCTCGACCGCGTCCTTGCCGGCGGCCTTGAACTCCGGCCAGTACGTCGCGACCGGCGCGTGAAAGTCGATCTCGCCGGCATCGGCCAGCACCAGCGCACAGAGTGCCGTCATCGTCTTGGTCGTCGACCAGACGTTGACGATGGTGTCGCGTTCCCACGGCGCGCCGGTCTCAGCGTCGGCGATGCCGCCCCAGATGTCAACGACAGGCTCGCCGTCGACGAAGACCGCGACCGAGGCGCCCAGGTCGAGACCCGCGTCGATGTTGTCCGACAGCACCTTGCTTACTGCGGCGTACTTGTCCTCACAGATGCCGGAGATCTCGGCCATGCCACCCCTCATTCAGTCGCGACAAGTGCGTGCACATCGAGACCGGCAAGCCGCTCGCGCCCCCGCAAGAACGACAGCTCCAACAGCACGCTGACGCCCCTTAGTTTGCCGCCCGCCTGTCGGACCAGTGCAGCCGCCGCCTCCACCGTGCCTCCGGTGGCCAGAACGTCATCGACGATGAGCACCCGGTCGCCCGGCTCGAACGCGTCCTGATGTACCTGCAAAACAGCCTCGCCGTACTCCAATGCGTACGCCGTCTCATACGTCGCAGCCGGCAGTTTTCCCTTCTTTCGCACCGGAACCAGGCCCGCGCCGAAGTGGTAGGCGACCGGCGCGGCGATGATGAAGCCGCGTGCCTCGATGCCGACGACCTTGTCGATCGTGCCCCGGCCGTGATGCGCGACGATCGCGTCGACCGCACCGGCGAACGCGACGTGGTCGGCGAGCAGTGGGCTGATGTCCTTGAAGACGACGCCCGGCTGCGGGTAGTCGGGGATGTCGCGCACCCGCTCGCGCAGCAGCGCTGGCAGATCCAGCGTCACCTGCGTTTGCGCGAGCGGCCACCGCGGCCGCCAGGGCGGCCGCCGCGACGTTGGTTGTTCGGCCGAGCGCCCGGTCGAGGTGCCTGGCCGGTGGGTCGCGGTGCCGGTGCCGGTGCGCCCTCAGGTTCCGACTCGTCTTCGAGCACGGCGGTCGCGCGGGGTGCGGCCGCGGCGCGCTCTCCGCCCGACCCCGCGGTCGCAACGGCCGGCGCCGCGGCGGCAGCACCCTGCCTGGCGGCGACGCGGCGCGCGAGCTGGCGATAGGTGGGCTCGCGCTCCTTCAGCTCCGCGTAGAGCGGCGAGGCGATGAAGATCGACGAGTAGGCACCGGCGGCCAGACCGATCAGCAGCGCGAGCGCGAGGTCCTTCAGCGAACCCGCGCCGAGCAGGCCGGCGCCGATGATGAGCAGGCCGGCGACCGGCAGCAGCGCGATGATCGAGGTGTTGATCGACCGGACCAGGGTCTGGTTGATCGCGAGGTTGGTCGCCTGCGACAGCGTCATGCGGCTGCCGCCGGCGATGCCGGCGACGTTTTCCCGGACCTTGTCGAACACGACGACGGTGTCGTAGAGCGAGTAACCGAGGATCGTCAGCAACGCGATGACCGTCGACGGCGACACCTCGAAACCGACCAGCGCATAGATGCCGGCGGTGATGAGCAAGTCGTGTAACAGCGCGATGATCGCGGCGAGTGCCATCTTCCACTCGAACCTGAACGACAGGTAGATGACGACCGCGATGAGGAAGATGACGAGGCCGTAGATCGCCTTCTTGGTGATCTGCGAACCCCAGGTCGAGCCAACGGACTGCACGGTGACCTGGTTCTGCGAGATGCCGACCTTCGCTGCGAGCGCCTTCTGCACCGCGCCGACCTTGTCGTTGTCGGCCGCTTGCGGCAGCGACTTGGTCTCCACGCGGAACCGCGCGTCGGAACCGGTGCCGGTGATCTGCACGACCTCGGCGGTGACGTTCTCCGATGCGAGCGCGGAGTTGACGTCGGCGATCGAGTGACCGTTCCTGGCGAACTGGAAGACGTCGCCGCCCTTGAAGTCGATGGACGGGTTCAGCCCGCGCACCGCGAGCGCGATGACGCCGATCAGCATCACGACAGCGGAGATCGTGTACCAGCGGCGGCGGTGGCCGATGAAGTCGTAGGAGACGTCGCCGCGGTAGAGCCGGGTTGCGATCGACTCGTGACCTGGTTCGCGCGCCATTACGCCTCCCTCGGCTCGAGCACGGCGCCGGTCCTGGCTCGGCCGAGGCCGGTCCATGCCGCGCCGGAGTCGAACGCCTTGGTCCGCGCCACCACCGTGAGCAGCGGCTTGGTGAAGAAGAACACGATGAACAGGTCGGACAGTGTCGACAGGCCGAGCGTGAACGCGAAGCCGCGCACATCACCGATCGACACGAGGTAGAGCACGACGGCGGCGAGCAGCGACACCGCGTCGGCGGAGATGATCGTGCGCCGCGCTCGCGGCCACGCTCGTTCGACCGCGCTCCGCAACCGTCGGCCTTCACGCACTTCGTCACGTAGTCGTTCGAAGAACACGACGAAGGAGTCGGCGGTGATGCCGACCGCGACGATGAAGCCGGCGATGCCGGGCAGCGACAACGTGTAGCCCAGTGACGAATGACCGAGCAGCGTGGTCACGGCGTACAGGATCAGACCCGACAGCACGAGGCTCGCGACCGTCACCAGGCCGAGCGCGCGGTAGTAGAGCAGCGAGTAGACGATGACCAGGCCGAGTCCGATCATGCCGGCGATGAGGCCGCCGCGCAGCTGCGCCGACCCGAGTGTCGGCGACACGGTCTCGGCCGACTGCTTGCTGAGCTTCAACGGCAGCGCACCGAACTTCAGCACGTTGGCGAGGTTGTTCGCGTCGCGCTGGCTGAAGTTGCCGGTGATCTGCGTCTTGCCGCCGGCGATGCCGTCCTGCTGGCTGGCCGGGGCGGACTGTACGACGCCGTCGAGCGCGATCGCGATGTTGTTGCAGCCGTTCGGTGGGCCGCAGCTGCCCGAGGTGAAGTCGGTGCCGGCTTCATAGGCCTTCTTGGTGAGGTTGAACCACTCGCCGCTGCCCTTGTGGTTGAAGGTCAGCTCGACCAGCCACTGGTTGGTCTGCGGGTCGACGGTCGCGTCGGCGCCGGCGATCTCGGTGCCGGACAGCGCGGCCGGGGCGAGCAGCTCCTTGGCGCCGAGGGCCGGTTCGCAGGCGGCGATGTATTCATCAGCGGGGTCGAGGCCCGCGGTCGGGTTCGGCGTCTTGCTGCAGTCGAGCGTCGCGAGGAACGCCTGCACGGTGGCGATGTCTTTGCTGTGGCTGCCGGGCAGCGCTTGCGCGTCGGTGTTGGCGCCGGACGATGTGGTGGGCGACGGCGACGGCGCGGGTGTCGTTGCCGCTGACGCGGATGGCGACGGCGACGGTGTCGCGCGCAACGCGGCCGGGACACGGTCGTGCGAGGTCGTCTTCTTCGGCGCCGGTTTCACTGAAGGGCTCGGATGCGGCGAGACGGTGAACGACGTCGACGCCGGGGCGGGGCTGGTGCTCGACGAGACCGTCGGTTGCGGTGCGCCTTGGCTGGCCTGCAGCACCTGACGGAACCTCAGCAGCGCGGTCTGGTCGAGCGCGGCGAGCTGCGACCGGTTGGCACCGGGCGCGGACACGATGATGTCGTTGTTGCCCTGCGTGCTGATGCTCGCGCCGCCGACACCGGCCGCGTCGACGCGCTGCCGGATGATGTTGACCGCCTGCGAGAGCGCGCCCGAGCTGACCTTGGAGCCGTGCAGCGGCGTCGCCGTCAGGATGACCTGGGTGCCGCCGCGCAGGTCGAGGCCGAGTTTCGGCGACTGCGACGGCCCGAGGAACAACGCGATGTAGAGCCCGATGAGGACGACTGCGACGACGGCGAGAAATCGTCCAGGACGTGGAACTCCTGGCTTGGCTGCCACTTCAGTGCGTTCCTTCCGGCGGTGCTGCGTCGTCGGGATGGGGGTCGGTCTTGTGGTCGGTCGTGTGGTCGGTCGTGCTGTCCGGCAGGGGGTCGATCGGCTCGACCGGCTCGTCCGCTTCCGGGCTGGGTGGTACGACGACCCGGGCGATCGCCTGGCGCAGGAACTTGCTGTGCACGCCCGGCGCGATCTCCAGCGTCACGGTCTCGTCGTCGCCTTCGACGACGGTGGCGACCAGTCCGGCGGTGGTGATGACCTCGACGCCGGGTGCGACGTTCTGGCGGGTCTCGACCGCGGCGCGCTGGCGGCTCCGGCCGCGGCGCATGAACAGGATCACGGCGCCGACGATCAGCAGCAGGAAGATCAGGTTGACGATCCCGGCGCTGGAACTGCCTTTGGAGGCGGCGAGGACAACGCTGCCGCTGTAAACGAGCACCCGGCGAGTCTACGGGCGTTTCTTAAGGCCCTCCCCCGTTGATCATGGGCAAACCGACGCGGCGCGCCGGCGTGTCTGCGGCTTTGCCCATGATCAACGACAAGGGGGGGGGATCAGTCGGGGTCGACCTCGAACAGCGCCGCGTCCATCGCCGCCGGGGTGGGCGGACGCAGGCCGAGGTGCTGCCAGGCGGCGGCGGTGGCGACCCGCCCGCGCGGCGTCCTCGCCAGCAGCCCCGCGCGCACCAGGAACGGTTCGGCGACGGTCTCGACCGTCTCCGGCTCCTCCGCGACCGCGACCGCGAGCGTGGTGAGGCCGACCGGTCCCCCGCCGAAGCGCCGCAGCAGGGCGTCGAGCACGGCGGTGTCGAGGCGGTCGAGGCCGAGCTCGTCCACGTCGTAGACCTTGAGGGCGGCACGCGCGACCTCGCGGTTGACGACGCCGTCGGCACGCACCTCGGCGTAGTCGCGGACCCTTCGCAGCAGCCGGTTGGCGATGCGCGGCGTGCCGCGGGCGCGCCGCGAGATCTCCTCGGCGCCGTCTTCTCTCAGCTCGACGCCGAGCAGCCCGGCGCTCCTGGTGAGGACCCGCTCGAGCTCCTCGGGTGAGTAGAAGTCGAGGTGGGCGACGAACCCGAAGCGGTCGCGCAGCGGCCCCGGCAGCAAGCCCGCGCGGGTGGTGGCGCCGACCAGCGTGAACGGCGCGACGTCGAGTGGGATCGCGGTCGCGCCGGGGCCCTTGCCGATCACGACGTCGACGCGGAAGTCTTCCATCGCGACGTAGAGCATCTCCTCGGCCGGGCGCGCCATCCGGTGGATCTCGTCGAGGAACAGCACTTCGCCCTCGGTCAGCGTGGACAGCAGCGCGGCGAGGTCGCCGGCGCGTTCGATCGCCGGGCCGCTGGTGATGCGCAGCGGCGTGTTGAGCTCGGCCGCGATGATCATCGCGAGGGTGGTCTTGCCGAGGCCAGGCGAGCCGGACAGCAGCACGTGGTCCGGTGGGCGCTGCCGCGCCTTCGCCGCGTCGAGCACCAGGCTGAGCTGCTCGCGGACGCGTTCCTGCCCGACGAACTCGTCCAGCTGCTTCGGCCGAAGCGCCGCTTCGACGACCTGCTCGTCGTCACTCTCGGCGTACGGATTGATCACGCGCTCACTCATCCGGCGCGCCCACCCCTCGAACAATGTCTGCGAAATCGGACAGCGCCAGCTTGGCCCGTCCGATTCCAGAGACACAGTTCGGTCCAGAGACACAGTTCAGCGCGGGTCGGCGGCGCTGCGCCGTCGTCATGTGCGGCTCAGCAGGCGCAGGCTGGTCTTCAGCAGCGCGGCGACGTCGGGCGTGTCGCCGACCGCGACCGCAGCCTCGGCCTCCGGGCCGACCGCGGCGAGCGCCTCGTCCACCTCGCGGCCGGACCAACCCAGACCGGTCAGCGCGGATCGGAGCTGGTCGCGCCAGGCGCCGACGCCCGCCTGCCCGGGCAGCCGCACCGTGCCGGCGTCACCGCCAGCGCCGCCGGCAAGCTTGTCCTTGAGCTCCAGCACGAGACGCTGCGCGCCCTTCTTGCCGATGCCCGGCACCAATGTCAGCGCGCCGACGTCCTCGGTGGCGACCGCCGTGCGGACCGCATCCGGCGAATGCACCGCCAGGACGGCCTGCGCCAGCTTCGGGCCGACGCCGCTGACCGACTGCAGCACCTCGAAGACGACGCGCTCGTCGTCGGTCGCGAAGCCGAAAAGGGTGAGCGAGTCCTCGCGTACGACGAGGGCTGTCGCCAGCTTGGTCTGCATGCCGGGTCGCAGCGTCGCGAGCGTCGACGGAGTGCACAGCACGGCGAGCCCGATGCCGCCGACCTCCACGACCGCGGTGTCGCCGGTGACTGCGGCGACCTGGCCGCTGACGCTGGCGATCATCGGGCTGCCGCGATTGCGAGCCGGCGTTGGGCGGAGCCGCGCCACACCGCGCAGATCGCGAGCGCGAGCGCGTCCGCGGTGTCGGCGGGTTTGGGTGCGGCGGCGAGGCCGAGCAGCTTGGTGACCATGGCTCCCACCTGGGGCTTGTCGGCGCGGCCGTTGCCGGTGACGGCCGCCTTCACTTCGCTGGGCGTATGTACGGCGACCGGCACCCCGGCGCGCGCGGCCGCGGTGAGCGCGATCGCCGCGGCCTGCGCGGTGCCCATGACCGTGCGGACGTTGTGCTGGCTGAACACCCGCTCGACCGCAACCAGGTCCGGCCGATGCGTTGCGATCCACGTCGCGATCTCGATGTCGAGCGCCAGCAAACGGTGGGCGACGTCGTCGTCGGCGGGCGTGCGGACAACGCCGTACGCAATCGGGGACAGCTTGCGCCCCGGCTCGCCGTCAACCACGCCGAGGCCGCACCGGGTCAATCCCGGGTCGACGCCGAGCACGCGCACGCAAACACCTCCCGAACACCTGTTCGGAAGGCTAAGACGCCGCGGCCACTGCGCAGTGGACCGACACGCCCCGCAATTGCGCCACATCGGCGCGTACGCGCCGATCACGCGCGATTGCCTCAGGACTTGGCCTTGACCTGGTCGACGACCTGGGCGACTCGGCGTTCGCGCGTCTCGGGTTTCTTCGCCTCGGTGACCCACTGCACCCACTCGCGGCGGTGCGTGTAGGAGAACCCGTCGAACGCGGCGCGCAACGGGCCGAGCGCGTCGGCGAGATCGGCAGGTACGTCGACCATCCGCTCCCCCTCGTCGCGCCACACCTCGATGACGACGCGGTCGCCCGGGCCGCGGTCGGCCGCGAGCAGGATCTGCTTGTTGAACCGGATGCCTTGAAACTCGCCCATCCGGAACGCCCGGGTCCGGAAGAACGAGCCGTCGATCGTCCCGGCGACCGGGATCCGCACTCCCCCGCCCAGCGACGCAAGGTCGTCGTCGGACAAGGAGACGCCGGGCTCGTCGTCGAAGGTCAGCTCAAACCGCAGCCGCGTCATACGACAGATCTTCGCCCCTGCGACCACGCAAACGGCGTGTCGGGACCCAAACCGGTCGCGGCCGCGAAGATCAGACCGACTCGAGCACCTCGTCGCTCACGTCGAAGTTGGCCCAGACGTTCTGCACGTCGTCGCTGTCCTCGAGCGCGTCGACGAGCCGCAACACGCGACGGCCGGTGTCGTCGTCGAGCGGCACCGACACCGAGGGCAGGAACGACGTGTCAGCCGACTCGACCGCGATCGACGCCGCTTCCAGGGCGACCCGCACCGCATGCGCGTCGGTCGCCTCGCTGATCACCTCGAACGCCTCGCCGAGGTCGTTGACCTCTTCGGCGCCGGCGTCGAGCACAGCGGCGAGCACGTCATCCTCGGACAGGCCGCCGGCCTTCGGCACGATGACGACGCCCTTGCGATTGAACAGATAAGCAACAGAGCCCGGGTCGGCCAGCGAGCCGCCGTTGCGCGTGAACGCGGTCCGCACCTCCGACGCCGCGCGGTTGCGGTTGTCGGTGAGGCACTCGACCAGCACCGCGACGCCGCCCGGCGCGTAGCCCTCGTACATGATCGACTCGTAGTCGGCGCCGCCGGCGTCGAGACCGGCACCGCGGCGTACGGCCCGGTCGATGTTGTCGTTGGGCACCGAGTTGGACTTCGCCTTGGCGATCGCGTCGGCGAGGGTCGGGTTGCCGGCCGGGTCACCGCCGCCGGTGCGCGCGGCGACCTCGACGTTCTTGATCAGCTTGGCGAACAGCTTGCCGCGCCGGGCGTCGACGACCGCCTTCTTGTGCTTGGTGGTCGCCCATTTGCTGTGACCACTCATCGGGCGGACTCCTTGACGATCGAGACGAACAGCGCGTGCACCCGGGGGTCGCCGGTCAGCTCCGGATGGAACGCCGTAGCCAACAGCGGCCCTTGACGCACCGCCACAATTCTATTGGCCGCCTGTCCGAGCCGCGTTACCCCAGACCCGGCCTCCTCGACCCACGGCGCCCGGATGAAGACCGCGTGGAACGGCCCGCCGTCCACCCCCGCGAGGTCGAGCGCGCCCTCCCACGAGTCGACCTGACGGCCGAATGCGTTACGCCGCACCGTCATGTCCATGCCGCCGACCTGGACCTGGTCCGGCGGCGCGTCCAGCACGCGGTCGGCGAGCAGGATCATGCCGGCACACGACCCGTACGCCGGCATGCCGTCGCGCACCCGCTTCTGCAGCGGCTCGAGCAGATCGAACGTCACCAGCAGCTTGCCGATCGTGGTCGACTCGCCACCCGGGATGACGAGCCCGTCGACGTCGTCCAGCTCGGACGGCCGCCGCACCCGAACCGCGTCGGCGCCCGCCGCGTACAGCGCCGCCAGGTGCTCGCGCACGTCGCCCTGCAGCGCGAGCACCCCGATCCGCGGGTTGTCTTTGCTGTTCATGTCTTTAGCGCCGAGGCGATTCGCGAGCGCAGCGAGCGAATCGCCTCGGAAATCACCAGCCGCGCTCGGCCAGCCGGTGCCCGACCGGCAGTTGCTCGACGTTGATGCCGACCATGGCTTCGCCCAGGCCGCGCGACACCTTGGCGACAACGTCCGGGTCGTCGTGCATCGTGGTGGCCTCGACGATCGCCCGGGCCCGCTTGGCCGGGTCGCCGGACTTGAAGATGCCCGATCCCACGAAAACGCCGTCGGCGCCGAGCTGCATCATCATCGCCGCGTCGGCCGGCGTCGCGATCCCGCCCGCGGTGAACAGCACCACCGGCAGCGATCCGCGGGCCGCGACCTCGGCCACCAGCTCGTACGGCGCCTGCAGCTCCTTGGCCGCGACATAGAGCTCGTCGGCCGGCAGTGCCGAGAGCCGGGCGATCTCGGAGCGGATCGACCGCATGTGCGTCACTGCGTTGGACACATCGCCGGTGCCGGCCTCGCCCTTGGACCGGATCATCGCCGCGCCCTCGGCCAGCCGCCGCAGCGCCTCGCCCAGGTTGGTCGCGCCGCAGACGAACGGCACCGTGAACTGCCACTTGTCGACATGGTTGGTGTAGTCGGCGGGGGTCAGCACCTCGGACTCGTCGATGTAGTCGACGCCGAGCGCCTGCAGCACCTGCGCCTCGACGAAGTGCCCGATCCGGCACTTGGCCATCACCGGGACCGAGACCGCCTCGATGATCTCCTGGATCATGTCCGGGTCGCTCATCCGCGAGACGCCGCCCTCGGCGCGGATGTCGGCCGGCACCCGCTCCAGCGCCATCACCGCGACCGCGCCCGCGTCCTCGGCAATCTTGGCCTGCTCCGCGGTGACGACGTCCATGATCACGCCGCCCTTGAGCATCTCGGCCATGCCGCGTTTGACCCGCGCCGTACCGACTTCTGGTGTCTCGCTCACACCTCAATCGTACGGCGCTGCAGCACGGTGTCGTCCATCTCAAAAAACGACGGCATCCGCGCGGATCCTGCCAGGTGAAACAGGCGTACGACGCGCCGCCGCCGCACGACCAGCGCGTCGCGGACCGCGTCGTTGTGGAAGCGGCGCGCGAACGCCGTGCGCACCGTGACGTCGGCGAGCGACGAGTCGCCGGCGGTCTGCAGCGCGCGGGTGAGCGCGTTCTCGGCCGCCTCGCGGTCGTGGCCGAGGCCGCGGACCTCCAGCGCCAGCCGGGCAGCTGACGCCAGGTCGCGCGCAGGCGCCGAGCGGGCCGGCCCGGCGAAGGCCAGAGCCGCCTCGGCCCGTTGCCGCAGCTGCGCGTCCAGCGCGCCCCGGGCCGCGTCGACGCGCTGATGCAGCCGGTCCAGCCGCTTGGCCGTCCACATCGAGTAGGCCACGTTGAGGACGGCGAGCACCGCGAACAGCGCCCACAGCACGTCCATCCCGGCGACGTTACGGCAGTTCCGGGCCCGCCGCGCGTGGCTTTGGCCACACCGGCAGGTTTGCCTAATGCACCTGGCGCCGCCCTACCGCACCTGAATGACGGGCTGAATCGTTGTCTGTGTAATCGGACACACGCGGCACTCGATCATGGGATAACCGGACATTGATCAGGTGCTTCGCGGGGCGAAGCATACGAACTGCGACCGTGGGTATCCGACCCCTGACAATTCGTGACCAACACGCCCAGACTGGATATGCCCAGACCCAGACTCCGCAGACTGAGCTCTGTACGCCGGCACCTCGAGATCGCCGTTCTCGAGCTGGTGTCGCGTGCGCTCCGGCGGGTTCCCCGGCTGCGGCTGAGGCTTCCGCACTGGCCCCAGATTCCGCATTGGCACCGGTCGGTGGCCCGGCACGCCAGGCGGCGGCCGCGCTGGGCCGCGGGCATCGCCGCGGCCGTGCTGGTGCCGAGCCTGGCGGTCGGGGCGACCCTCGTGCAGCGGGCGTCGGCCCATCCCGGGGACATCGACCCGCAGAGTGTCACCACGGCGCCGGTCACACCGGGAGCTGACCCGACTCCCCCACCGCCACCGCCGATCGACCCGGCCGTGTTCAAGGCCGCAGCCAAGCGCGCTCCGGCCTCACCCGCGCTGCAGCGGCTGCCTCAGGTCGACCTCAACGGGCTTTCCGTCGCCGGCATCCCGCGCCCGGCGCTGCGGGCCTACGTCACCGCAGCGAAGGTGACCGACGCGCAGGACCCGTCGTGTCACCTGCACTGGTGGCTGCTCGCCGGCATCGGCCTGGTCGAGTCCGACCACGCGCACTCGGGCGGCTCGGACCAGCCGAAGTGGAACGGCATCGCCAAGCCGGGCATCTACGGCCCGACGCTCGATGGCAAGCACGGCTTCGCGGCGATCCGCGACACCGATCACGGCGTGCTCGACAAGGACAAGAAGTGGGATCGCGCCGTCGGGCCGATGCAGTTCCTGCCGTCGACCTGGCAGACGTGGGGCGGCACGACCAAGGGCAAGCTGCGCGACCCGCAGGACATCCGCGCCGCGACGATCGCGGCCGGCGGCTACCTCTGCGCCAGCTCGGCCGACCTGTCCAAGCTGCAGGGCATGGCCACCGCGGTCTACAGCTACAACCACTCGTTCGACTACGTCCGGCTGGTGCTCTCCGTCGGCGCCCGCTACGCCGGCATCGACCCGAACGCCCTCGGCGTCGACCGGCTGCCCAAGGACAAGCCCAAGAAGGAGGCCAAGAAGAAGGCGGCGGCGTCACCCAAGCCCAGCCCGTCGGCGAGCTCGACCGCCGGCAGCCGGGCCACCAGCTCGTCGCCCTCGCCGTCGCCGAGCAGCAGCAAGAGCAGCTCGTCCCCCGCGCCGGCGCCCAGTAGCCCGCCGTCACTCCCGCCGCTGCCGACCCCGAGCAGCACCCCGCTCTAGCCGCCGCTGCGACCAGCACACAAAGGTGACGCGCGGGGCAGGAGATGCGCCCTCCACGTCAACAATCGCCCCACCGGCAACGTTTGTGTGCTGCCGCATGACGGTCGACGGGGTTGTCGCCAGCGCGGCCTAGCGCCGGGGGCACCCGCTCAGGCCGCGTTTGCGTGCTGGATCCGGCGCGGCATCGGCCGGCCAAGGAGGTCGGCGACTAGCCCTACGACATAGAACGGGTCGGCCGTCACGTCGAACCACGTGACGACACCGCTCTTCCAGTCCATCCGGTTGAGCGTGCTCCAGCGACGCCGATCGCCTTGGAATGCGTCTCGGCCGGCGTGCCATTCGTAGCCGTCACACTCGAGAGCGACGCACAGCTCCGGCCAAGCGAAGTCGAGCCGGCCCCGCCAGCCGGTGGCCGGGTGCACGAGCGGGTATTGACTCTCCGGAGGCAGCATGCCGTTGCGCCACAGCAACACTCGGGCTAACGACTCGAGGATGCTGCCGCTGTCGGGATCGACGAGCGAGGCCACGGTCTGGATCCGCAGCCGCCCAGGCCCGGCGGACAGCGCAGCGGCCTGCTGGAAGTCGTCGTAGCGAAGCAGCCGAGCCCGGAAGAACGCGTCCACGATCGCGACCGCCTCCTCGAGTGACTCGTGGCGAGCGATGTCGAGTGCCGTCCGAAGCGGACTTGTCACGCGTACGCCGCGATGCCACAGCACGTGGTGCGGCCGCAGGTCCGCGCGGTGGAGACGCACACCGTCGATCGCGTCCTTCCGACGTCCGCGGTTACGAGACGCCGTGACGTGCATCAACACGGGCGCCTTGGGCAGGTCGACCCCCCACCATGCCGCTGCAGACAACCGGCTGAGTACGACGTCGTGCGCGCGGGTAACGATCCACGGCGTCGCGCTTGCCGTGACGGCCGCCACGGCGTACACACCGCGGGCGACTCGCGCGACTGCGCCGAGACGCGCCAACCGCTCCAGCTGCCCCACGTGAATGCCCACGCCGCGGAGCAGCTTGCGCGTAATGAGGCCGCCGTTGCTCCGGGCCAGGTCGAGAATGAGCTGCATCCGCGCACCCTCGGCCGGCCGATGACCAGTGCGGCGGGGTTTCGCCGCCGCTGTGGACCCCGGGCCGAGTTAGTTGCCCTGTGGGCAACGGATCCAGCACACAAACGTGACGCCGGTGGCCGCTCTGGTGGCCGCAGCGCCAGCAGACGCCCCACGCGCAACGTTTGTGTGCTGAAGCCGTCGCAGTGGGTGGTCGCTTCGACGGGGCGCCGTTCAGGCGAGGTCGGGCGTCACCGCTTCCGGTTCTTCGACCACGCCGCCGGAGTGCATCGCGATCGCGGTCTCGTAGACGTGCAGCACCTCGACCGCGACCACCGACCAGTCGTAGCGCGACACCAGCGACCGCCCAGCCGCCGACAGCTGCGTACGACGCAAAGGCGAGTCCAGCAGCGACGCAATCCCATGGGCAAAGGACGATGGGTCACCAACGGACGCCAGCTGCCCGGCCGCGCCATCGCCGAGCACGCGCCGGAACGCATCGAGGTCCGAGGCCACGATCGGGGCGCCCGCCGCCATCGCCTCGAGCAGGATGATCCCGAACGACTCGCCGCCAGTGTTGGGCGCGACGAAGACGTCGACCGACCGGTACAGGGACGCCTTCATCTCTTCCGACACCTGGCCCAGCAGCGTCACGCCATCAGGCACCGACGGCAACGACCCCGGGCCCGCCACCAGCAACCGCAACGAAGGCCGTGAGGCGCGCAAGGAAGCGAATGCCGACAGCAGCACCGACAGGCCCTTGCGCGGCTCGTCCACCCGCCCGACGAACCCCAGCGCCCCACCCTCAGCAGGCCAACCCGGCAACGCACCACCGGATGCAAAGAACCGAACGTCCACCCCGTTGGGGATCAGCACCGCGTCGCCGCCGAGGTGCTCGACGATGGTCTTGCGCGCCGCCGGCGAGACCGCGATCGTGCCGTTGAGCTTCTCCAACTGAACCTGCAGCGGCGACTGCATCATCGCGAGTAAGCGTGACCGCGGGTTGGCCGCGTGGAAGGTCGCGACCATGGGCCCGCGCGCGTTGAACAGAGCCAGCAACGACAGCGACAACGTGTCCGGCGAATGGAGGTGCAGCACGTCGAACGCACCCTTATGGATCCATCGCCGCACCCGGGTCGCCGACACCGGGCCGAACACCAACCGCGACACCGACCCGTTGAACGGGATCGGCACCGTCCGCCCGGCCCGCACGACGTACGGCGGCAGCACCGCGTCCTCGTCGTCCACCGGCGAGATGACCGACACCTCGTGCCCGAGCTCCACCAAAGAAGCGGCCAGATCGCGGACGTGCGCGACGACGCCGCCCGGGACGTCCCAGGGGTACGGCGAGACCAGCCCGACCCTCACGGCTCAGACCGTGACGGCGTTGGACGACAGCCGGGACGCGTCCAGGTCCTCCACCCACACACGCTGAAGCATGTGCCAGTCGGCGGGGTGGTCCGCAATACCCTCCGCGAACGAATCCGCGACCGCCTGCGTCATCGCGCGGATCTTCTCCGCCCGGTCCCCCGACCCGGACGGCACCACAACCTGTGGATGGATCCGGGTGGCCCAGTCATAGCGCGAGGGATAAGAGAGCGTCACTGGCAGCAGGGCGGCGCCGGTGTCGTAGGCCAACGCGGCCGGCCCGGCCGGCATCCGCGCCTCAGCGCCGAAGAACGACACCGAGATGCCGCTCGCGGTCAGGTCCCGGTCGCCGAGCAAGCACAGCGTCCCGCCGGCCCGCAACCGGTCCGCCAGCACCGAGAACGGCGGCCGGTCGCCGCCGGTCAGCGGGATGACCTCCATCCCGAGTGACTCGCGGAACTCCACGAACCGCGTGAACAGCGACTCCGGCTGCAGCCGCTCGGCCACGGTCGTGAACGGCACCCCGGTGCCGGCCAGCCAGGCGCCGGCGTGGTCCCAGTTGCCCATGTGCGGCAGCACCAGGATCATCCCGCGTCCGGCCGCGACCGCGTCGCGCAGCCGCCACTCGTCCTCGCACTGCATCCGCGCGACGAGGTCCGCGGTGTGCATCCGCGGCATCTGGAACACCTCGCGCCAGTAGCGGAAGTAGGACCGCACGCCCTGATGCGTCACCCGCCGCAGCTGCTCCGTGGACACCGACGGTCCGAGCACCCGGCGCAGGTTGGCCTGCAGCCGCTGGACACCCTTGCCGTGCCGGGCCCACACCCCGTCGGCGATCGCGTCGAACTGCCGCCGCGCGATCGGCTCCGGCATGCCCCGTACGACGGCCCAGCCCGCGGCGTACGCGGAATCGACGAGCCGGCCGCTCATCGCCCCCCGCGAGCCGTCGCTCATGGCGAGGCCACGAGGCGGCGTGACTGCCGGCGTACCTCCACGATGCGCTGCACGACCGTGATCGTGGTCGCCACCGCCAGCCCCCACAGTGCGATGTCCCGCAGCACGGACACGTGGAACAGCCCGGAGAGCCCGGTCAGCACCAGGATGGCGATGAGGCGTTCGCTGCGTTCGGCGATGCCGACGTTGCAGGTCATGCCGAGCGACTCGGCGCGCGCCTTGGCGTACGACGTGACCGAGCCGGCGACCAGGTCGTAGATCGCCACCGCGCACAGGATCGTGTTGTTGCCGCGCCCGGCGTACCAGAGGGCGAGCGCGCCGAAGACCGCACCGTCACCGATCCGGTCCAGCGTGGAGTCGAGGAAGGCGCCCCACGGGCCGCTGGTGCCGCGGACCCGGGCCACCGCGCCGTCCATCAGGTCGCTGAAGACGAACAGCGTGATGACGACGGTGCCGAGGAAGAACACGCCCCGGGGGTAGAACGCGAGCGCGCCGGCGCAGACGCCGATGGTGCCGATGATCGTCAGCGCGTCGGCTGTGACGCCCATCTTGACCAGCCACCGGGCCACCGGCTCGGTGACCTTGCTGATCTGCGGCCGGGCGCGGATACCGAGCATGTCGCGCCGAGGATATCGACGCTCGTGCCGGATTCCCTGCTAGCGCGTGCGCGCGCCGCGCTCAGTCGGGATCTTGACGACCTTGCCCTTGGTCTCGAGCTTGCGCTGGGTGGCGCGCAGCCGGGCAGCCGCGGCGGCGCCGGCGCAGCGGTTGGCGGCGACCTGCAGCAGCAGCATGTCGTCGTCGCTGAAGCGGCGGTCGTGGCTGCGGGCGAACAGCACGCCGAGCAGGGAGCCTTCGCTCACCAATGCGACCGCGCCG
>Ga0207705_10001605_pt1 | contig 17958 bp, 12 predicted proteins | sample KBSC13metaG_FD_184314 | JGI IMG/M metagenome (GOLD analysis project Ga0207705, IMG submission 184314) | Corn rhizosphere microbial communities from Kellogg Biological Station, Michigan, USA - KBS C1-3 metaG (SPAdes) (version 2) | ecosystem: Host-associated > Plants > Roots > Rhizosphere > Soil ...
CGACGGGCAGCGCTTCTTTTCCATCGCCCGCACGGTGACCGCCGGGGGCGGGGCCTTCGGCGCGCCGCGGGTGGAGCGGGCGATCGCGCTCGGCTGCGCGGCCGAACACGCGGGCAAGCTGATCTACACCCAGGGCCGCGCCGGGCCGGACGCCGAGGCCGCGACGCCGATCGGGGTCACCTGCCGGCTCTGCCAGCGGACCGAATGCGCCGCCCGCTCGGAGCCGCCGATCGGCCGCCAGATCCTGTCGGACGACATTCGCCGCACAAGCTTGCCGTTCGGATTTTCGGACACCTGAGCTTCAGAGAACAGAATCGGCGAACAGGATTGCCCAAAGACTTGGTTTGCGTCAGAGCCGGCATGCGTAAGTGGCTGGCGCAACGGTGAAATCCATGCACAAATTCCTCAAAATAACGGGGGTGAAACACGCCCCCGCATAAGAGCTGGGGAGAGACATGGGTCAGGGGGCGGTCCAGTCCACGGACCGGTTCGAGCGCAAGCGCGAGGCCATACTCGATGCTGCGACCGGACTGCTCAATACACGTGGCGTGAAGGGTCTGACGCTGGGGGTGGCGGCGGCGTCGGTGGATCTGTCGACCACCAGCGTCACCTATTATTTCAAGCGCAAGGACGACCTGGCGGCGGCCTGCATGATGCGCGGGGTGGCCGCGCTCATGGAGGCGGTCCAGGCCGCGCTCGCGGAGACCACGCCGCAGGCCCGGCTGCACACCCTGTTGCGGCTTTACGTGGAGCGGATCCGCCGTTCGACGACGGGCGAGGCGCCGCCTCTGCCCATGCTCTCCGACCTGCGGGCGCTGAACATGCCCCAGCGCGGCGACGTCGCGGCCGCCTACATGAAGATGTTCCGCCGCTTGCGGCAGATCTTCGAGACGCCGGACCTGGCGTGGATGTCCCGCGGCCGGCGCACCGCGCGCTCCCAGATGCTGCTCGAGCAACTGTTCTGGGCCACCGCCTGGCTGCCGAAGTACGATCCGGAGGACTACGGCCGCGTCCGCGAGCGGATGTACGACATCCTGGTGGCCGGCCTCGCCGCGCCAGGCCAGCGCTGGGAGCCGCAGCCGCTTCCCATGGTCCAGCTCAGCCCCCGCGACCGCCACGAGATGAGCCGCCAGACCTTCCTGCTGGCCGCCACGCGGCTGATCAACGCCCGCGGCTACCGCGGCGCCTCGGTGGACAAGATCTCCGCCGAACTCAACGTCACCAAGGGCAGCTTCTATCACCACAACGACGCCAAGGACGACCTGGTGGTCGCCTGCTTCGACCGCACCTTCGACGTGATGACGCGCGTGCAGCGGCTGGCGATCGCGCTGCCGGGCGACCAGTGGACGCGGCTGACCAGCGCGGCCGCGGCGCTCGCGGAGTATCAGCTGTCCGACAACGGCCCGCTGCTGCGCACCTCCGCCCTGGCCGCGGTGCCCGAGCCGATCCGGCTTGAGATGGTCAGGCAGGCGGACAAGGTCTCGGAGCGCTTCGCCTCGATGATCTCGGACGGCATCGCCGAAGGCTCGTTGCGCGCGGTCGACCCGTTCCTCGCCGCCCAGATGCTGCACGCGACCCTGAACGCCTGCGCCGAGCTCGAAGTCTGGGTCCCCGGCGTCACCCAGAAGGCCGCGCCGGCGGTGTTCACGCGCCCGCTGCTGATGGGCATCTTCGAGCGTTAGGCGCGGGGTCCGCCGTCCGGCCCCGCCGGCTCGCCTTCGGCGGCGAGGTCGGCGGCGGCGGCGAGCCTGGTCAGCGTCTCGGCGTGGCTGGCGCGGCTGATCCGGTAGCCGATCAGCAGCAGGACCGTGACCCCGTAGAGCACGGCTTGCACCGGCAGGTAGGTGAGGCCGAGGCCGCGGACGATCTCGGCGGGGACCGCGCCGGGCTTCGCGCCGGTCGGGAAATGGACGGCGCTGATGATCATGCCGGAGGCGAAGATGCCCATGCCGGACACCGCCTTGTTGACGAACGCGGCGGCGGCGAAGAACAGGCCCTCCTGCCGCCGGCCGGTCTTGAGCTCCGAATCCTCGACGACGTCGGCGATCATCGAGGTGAAGAGGATCGACCCCATGATGCCCAGCCCCACGCCCACGACATTGATGGCGAAGATCAGGGGATAGAGCACCGGCGCTCCATTCGCGGGGAAGGCGCCGACCAGGCGCAGGACGATCGGCGCGGCCGATATGGCCAGGCCCAATGGGATCAGGATCATCGCCGCCGGCTTCTTGTCGAACCCCCGGGCGATGCGCGGCGCGATCGCGAAGGCCAGGATCGCGGCCGCCAGGCTCGAGAAGGTGAAGCCCGCGATCTGGCCGGCCGAGAATTCCCAGAAATAGGTCGTGAAGTAGAGGTTGATGGAGAAGCCGAGCCCGATGCCCATGGCGTAGAAGAAGCTCGAGCCCAGGATCATCAGGAAGTCGCGGTTCGCCAGCGTGCCGCCCATCTCGCGGACAAGCTGTCCCAGGCTCGTCCGGTCGTGCGGCGGCGCCCGCAGGTTCGGGATCTGACGGTGGGTGCCGATGGATGTCGTCAGGATCGCGACCATCATCAGCCCGGCCGCGAACAGGCCGTAGGTCGCGTAGCCCGCCGGATTGAGCTGGCCGACCGGATGCGTCGCGTCCGGCTTCAGGAAGACCGACAGCGCCAGGCCGTACATGGCCAGGCCTCCGACCCAGCCGAACAGGAAGCGGTAGGACAGCAGCCGCGTGCGCTCGTCGTAGTCGGTGGTGAGTTCGGCCGCGAGCGCCGCCGACGGGATCTCGTAGCAGCTGATGAAGCTGCGGATCAGCACCGAGGTCGTCACCAGATAGGCGATGAGCGCCGGCTGGTCCCAGCCCTTCGGCGGGTTCCAGAGCAGCAGGTAGGAGGCGGCGACCGGTATCGCCGAGAGATACATGAACGGGTGCCTGCGGCCCCACTTCGAGCGCGTGTTGTCGGAGAGCTGGCCGATCACCGGATCGATGAAGGCGTCGATCACCAGCGCGAACATGATCGCCAGGCCCACGGTCGCCGCCGGCAGGCCGACCACCTGGGCGTAGAAGAACTGCAGGAAATAGGAGAAGCCGTTGTCCTTCACCCCGAACGCGACCGAACCGAAGCCGTAGAAGAAGCGGGTCGGCAGGCTGAGCCGCCTGGCGTTGGGGTGGGTCGCGCTGCTGGCGGACATTTTGGCTCCTCCGGAACCGCCCAATTATTCGATCGGCGAGCCGGCGCCGGTTTCGATGTGCGCGGTTTCGGCCAGGGCGGCGGCCTCGCGCAGGCGCGCGACGTTCTGCTCATGCGCGCCACGGTCGATCTTGTAGAACTGCAGCACCACCACCGAGCCGCCGTTCAGCAGGATCACGCAGGGGATGTAGTAGATCGCCAGCCGCCGGACGATGTCGGGGTCGACGCTGCCGGGCATCGCGTGCGTCGGAAAGCCGACGAGCGTGATCAGCAGGCCGGCGATGAAGGCCCCGATGCCGCCGGTGAACTTCGGCACCAGGCCGTTGAAGGCGAAGAGCACGCCCTCGGACCGTGCGCCGCTCTTCACCTGCTGGTCTTCGACGACGTCGGCCACCATCGAGGCCACGATCACCAGGCCGATCAGGCCGCAGACCGCGGTGAAGACCACGTCGGCGAAGAGGATTGCGACCAGGAGCGGCGACCCGTTTCCCGGCATGATCCCAAGCAGCCGGGCGGAGATCGGAAGCAAGCCGGCGAACACCGACAGCGACAGGAGGTAGATCATCGCCCGCTTCTTGCCGAAGCGGGTGGCCAGCGCCGGAGCGAGGAAGACGCCGATGATCGAAGCCAGCAGGCCGCCCGGCGCCAGCACGGCGATCATCTGCGGCTTCAGGCCCCACAGATGCAGGTAGAAATAGTTCTGCAGCGCCGAGGTGATCCCGAGCCCCGCGCCGCCCAGCACGCCGGACGCCATCAGCACCAGCAGGGCCGGATTGGCGAACACCACGCCGATCTCGCGCAGGGACTTCGCGAAGCTGAGCTGCCGGGGCCCGGCCTTGTAGAGATAGGGGATGCGGCTGTGGGTCGTGGCGGTGGAAACCAGGATGCAGACGAACATGGCGATGGCCATGACGGTCCCGAATTCGGCGTAGCGCCCTCGGTTGAGGATACCCAGCGGGTTGCTCGCGTCCTGCCGAAGGAAGACCGCATAGAGCAGGATGCTGACGACGGCGATGGCGCCGATGCCGAAGAACCAGCGGTAGGCCAAAAGGCTGGTCCGCTTGTCGTAGTCGGGCGCCAGTTCGGGCGCCAGCGCCGTGGACGGGATCTCATAGGAGGCGATCGCCACTCGAACCGCGATCAGCATGACCACGGCGAAGATCAGCAGCGGCACGCCGTCGAGGCCCTGCGGCGCATGCCAGAGGAAGTAGAAGAAGACCCCGACCGGCAGGGCTGAGGCGTACATGAACGGATGACGCCGCCCCCAGCGGGAGCGCAGGTTGTCGGACGCGTAGCCGATCAGCGGATCCAGAACCACGTCGGCCGCCAGCGAGACCATGATGGCCAGGCCCACCCACACGGCCGGCAGCCCGATCACCTGGTTGAAATAGAGCTGCAGGACCGAGTTCGCGAGCACGGCGACCGAGACGCCGTAGGCCACGGACCCGAGGCCATAGGTCAGCTTGAGCGAGACGCCGAGCGGCGGCGGGGCCGGAACCGTCGAACTCACGGTCGGGCCATCCCGGGATAGCCGCTGCCTGCCGCCATGACGTCCTCCTGCCGCCGATGGCGGCCTGTGTCAGGCGTTCGGCGGCTCTGCACCCCGTCGCCCGCTCGTGTCCCGAAACCGTGGGGGAGGCCTAAAGGGGCGTCAACGCTTTTGATCTTACATCGCTGAAAGGTTCGAAGAATCGGCATGTTCCGTTACGGAAAGCCGCGAAAAAACAAAGGGCGCGCCCTTGCAGGCGCGCCCTCCGAACCGGAAATCTCCGGATGGTTAGAAGCGGTACTGGAACTCCACGCCGAAGGTCCGCGGCGGGGTCAGGTTATAGGTCGTGTTGATCCCGCTGTTGCGCGCGGTGCCGGCCGTCTGGATGCCATTGACCGCACCCGTCAAAGCGCTCGCCGTCGTGAGCGGCACGCCGGGCGTGATGCCGCCGTTCGACGCCGCGACCGTGGCGGCGTTGAACACGCCTTTCAGACGCGAAGAGGATGCGCCGCCGTCATAGCCGAGATCGTCGAAGACGTTCTTCACGTAGCCGATGATCGAGTACTTGCTGTCCCGGCTCTTCCAGGTGACCCGCGCGTCGGTCTGGTCCCAGGACGGGGCGGCGTTATACCACCGCTCGAACAGGCCGCCGTACTGCTTGTCGCGCCAGATGTAGCTGACCGACGGCGACAGCGAGCCCTTCTCGAACTCCCAGGTGTAGGTGACCGAGAGCGCGACCTTGTTCTTCGGCGTCTGCGGCAGGCTGTTGCCGGAGAGGTCCTGGGGCCGCTGGACGAGGCCGGTGTTGACGTCGCACAGCGGGTTCGGCCGGGGATTGGTCGCCGAAACGGTCGAGCCCGTGCCGGTGCAGGTCAGCAGAGCTTGGCTCAGCGGCTTGGCGCCGGGGGCGAGGGCCGCGGGGTCCGACGGATCGATGATGCCCGAGAGCTTGTCCACATAGGCGTCGGTGTAGGAGTAGTTGAAGAGCACCTGGAGGTTCTCGATCGGCTGCCAGATCGTCTCCAGCTCGAAACCGCGGCTGACGGATTTCGGGATGTTGACGTAACGGCTTTCGCTGACGGCCAGGCCGCCGGTGTTGTTGGCCACCGACAGCGGCGCCTGGAAGCCGGAGAGGTCTTCCCAGAACAGCGCCAGGTTGACCTGTAGACTCCTGTTGAAGAGGTCCTTCTTCAGGCCGATTTCGTAGTCGTTGACGTGTTCGGAGTCGGTGAACGGGAACGCGCCGAGCGTGCTGGTCACGCCCGAGTTGATGCCGCCCATCAGGTAGCCGCGGCTGTAGCGGGCGTAGACCATGGTGCCGGGGTTCGGATCCCACTGCAGGCCGGCCGTCCCGGTGGTGGCCGTCCAGGTGTGGTCGTACCCGCGGGTCGCGAAGCCGTCCGGCGTCACCGTCACGCCGCCCGGCTTGCCGTTGTCGACCACGCCGGCCGGAATGCCCGGGCCGAGGTAGGCGACGGCGCCGCTGGCCGTGACGTCGACCGGCGGCGTCAGGGTGCCGAGCAGGTTGGGCGAAGAGCCCGACAGGCAGGCGGTGGTGCCGAAGCAGATCACCCGCACCGATTCCGTGCCCTGCAGGTTGTCGTGGCTGTAGCGCAGGCCCAGCGTCGCTTTCAGGGTGTCGGCGAACTTCCAGTCGACCTGCCCATAGGCTGCATAGGATTCCTGTTCGAACTGCGTGCGGTTGTCGAACAGCCGGCGCCGGAAGTCGGCGCCGACGCCGGTCGGGTTGATGCCAAGCGCGGCCCCGGCGTTGACCATCGTGCCGTCCAGTTGCGCCTGGTCGAACAGGGTTGTGAAGACCGGCTGCTTATAGCCTTCCTTGTAATAGTAGAGCCCGCCGATCCACTGGAGCGGGCCGTCGCCCGAGGACGCCAGGCTGATCTCGTGGCTGATGTTGTGATAGTCCTCCTGGTAGGTGGAGGCTTGGCGCGGGTTCACCGTCAGGGGCTGACAGGCGCCCGGATGGACCAGGTTCGTCGCCGCGCAGCCCTGGGCCGCGGCGGGAGCCGCCGGGTTGAACGGCGGCACCACGACCTGGAAGGAGCTGATCGAGCCGCCGCCGTTATCCTGGAACAGGGTGTAGTGGTAGTTGATCCCACCGCCCACGTACTTCAGGTCCATGCCCGGCAGGTGGTAGGTGTAGTTCACCGCGATGCCGAAGGCGTTATCCAGGGAAACGCTTTGGGCGATGTTGTTGGCGAACTTGCGCGGGTCGGTGCTGGCGGGGTTCACGCAGCCGAGCGGTGAGGTGTTGACTACGTTGGTGACGACACCCCCAGGGGCGCAGGCGAAGCCTGAGGCGACGTTCTGGTCGCCGTATTCCGCGACGCTGAACGGGCCGGGCGAATAGCCCGCGCGCGCGCCGGGGCCGCCTGCGCCGTTGTTCCAGCCGGTGATATAGGCCTTGGCCCAGCCGTCGGCGTTGTCGCCGAACTTCGCCTGAAGTTGGCCCTCGACGTAGAACTGGTCGATGACGTTGCCTTCGCTGGGCATGCCCGGGACGACGTTCTTGAAGTAGCCGTCACGCTGCTTTTCCCAGTTGCCGGCCAGCCGGAACTGCAGGTCGGGCGCCAGCGGCCCGGACACGGCCATTTCCAGCAGCGTGCGGCCGTAGTTGCCCACGGTCGCCCGGACCTCGCCGTAGGGGTCCTCGGTCGGGCGCTTGGAGATGATGTTGATCGCCCCGCCGATCGAGTTGCGGCCGTAGAGGGTGCCCTGCGGGCCGCGCAGCACTTCGACCCGGTCGGAGAAGATGGGCGACTTGCCCGCGGTCACCGTCGAGGTGGTGTAGATGCCGTCGTCGTAGACCGCCACCGGCACGGCGACCGGGTGGGCGTTGGTGAGGCGGCCGATGCCGCGGACCGCGGCGCGGTCGTTGGCGCTGGTGTAGTTCAGGCCCGGCGTGAAGTTGGTCATGTCCTGGATCGAATTGATGCCCAGGAGGTCGCGCTTCGCCGAGGTGAAGGCCGAGATGGCGACCGGGATGTCCTGCAGGCTCTGCTCGCGTTTTTCGGCGGTGACCACCAGTTCTTCGATGGTGTTGCTCGCGGCGGCCGCGGCGGCCGGTTTCGTCTGAGCATGTGCGGCGGTGGCGCCGAGGGCTGCCGCGACCAGCAGGGCGCTGGACGCCAAAAGGCGAATCTTGTGTTGCAACTTAACCTCCCCAGAAGGCCGTTCCGGCCCTTGTTTGAAACTGATGTTGTCGTGCTTCGATCGCATGGCGGGCGTCAGGGCGCAGGTTCGCGCGGCCGCGCCCGAAGGACCGGCCGTCGCAAGGCTTCGAAGGCGTATGCCCTCCGCGGGCGTCGCCCGCACACGGGCTCAAGCCCGCGCGTCCGACCAAATGCTGTCGCATGCCCCCATTTGCCCTCCCACCGCCCGAGGGCGGCCTTCGGCGCGCGTTTTGGAAGCCACGAGAAGCCCCATCGCCCGCTCTGTTGTGGGCGAAACCTGAGGTACCGCTACGACAGCGTCAACATTTTTCCTTTGTTACCCAGGATTTTTCAAAATGTCGGGATGGAAACATTCCAGAAGCCCTGCAAAAACAAAGGGCGCGCCCTTGCGGAGCGCGCCCTTCATCCCGGATTTTTCAGCCGTAACTAGAAGCGGTACTGGAACTCCACGCCGTAGGTGCGCGGCGGGGTCAAGGGGTAGGTGACGTTGAAGCCCGGCTGCACGATGTTGCCTGCCCCGGGGGTGAAGCCGGCGATCCGGGCGCCGGAAGCGCCGCCGTCGTAGCCGACGTCGTCGAACAGGTTCTTCACATAGGCGATGACCGAGTACTTGTTGTCCTGATCCTTCCAGGTGACGCGGGCGTCCACCTGGCTCCAGGACGGGGCCTCGTTGTAGAACCGCTCGAAGATCGAGCCGAACTGCTTGTCGCGCCAGATGTAGCTCACCGACGGGGTCAGCGAGCCCTTCTCGAACACCCAGGTGTAGGTCGCGTTCACCGCCACCTTGTTCTTGGTCGACTGGGGCAGTTGGTTGCCGCTCAGGTCCTGACCACGCACCACGTTGCCGGTGTAGATGTCGCAGACCTGGGTCGGCGCGGCGGCGCAGGTGCTGAGCGCGCCGATCGGCCGGGCGCCGGCGGCGACGCCGGTGGGGTCCGCCGGGTCGATCACGCCCTTCAGTTCCTTGATGTGCGCGTCGTTGTAGGCGTAGGTCAGCGCGATCTGCAGGTGGTCGATGGGCGACCAGATGCTTTCCAGCTCGAGGCCGTAGCTGACCGCCTTCGGCACGTTCAGGAACACGCCCTGGGACTGGGCCACCCCGCCGCTGACCGCAGGCACGGTCACCGGAGCCTGGAAGTTCCGGTAGTCGAGGTAGAACAGCGCCACGTTGGTCTGCAGGGTGTGGTTCAGGAAGTCCTTCTTCATGCCGACTTCGTAGTTGTTGGCATGTTCGGGGCCCGTGTAGGGCGCCGGGCCTTCCGTGGTCGAGATGCCGACGTTGAAGCCGCCCGCCTTATAGCCGCGGCTGTAGCGGCCGTAGAACATGGTGTCCCGATCGGGATCCCACTGCAGGCCCGCGGTGCCGGTCCAGGCCGAGAAGTTGGCGTCGTAGGCGCGGTGGGCGAAACCGCCCGGCAGGAAGCTGACGCCGCTGCCGTTGACGCCGCCGGCGACGACCCCGCGCGGCAGGCTGGCCAGGTTGACCACGGCGGCGGTCACGTCCACGGGGGGCGTGAAGGAGCCGAGGCCTTCCGGCGTCGCGCCGCCCAGGCAGGAGGTCACCGCGAAGCAGACCAGGCGCACGTCTTCCGTGCCGTACTTGTGGTCGTGGCTGTAGCGGATGCCCAGCGTGGTCTTCCAATCCGGCGCGAACTTCCAGTCGATCTGACCGAAGCCGGCGTAGGATTCGTCGTGCATGTCCGGACGGTCGTCGTACGGCCGCTGCAGGGTGTCGGCCGAAACCGCGCCGGTCAGCGCCGGCACGGCGGCGACGATGCCGCTGGAGGCCAGTTGCGTCTGGTCGAACAGGGTCGTGAAGACCGGCTGCTTGATGCCTTCCTTGTAGTAGTAGGCGCCGACCAGCCATTGCAGGTCGCCGTCGCCGGAGGACGACAGGTTCAGCTCATGGCTGACCCAGTGCTTGTTCTCCTGGTAGGTCGAGGCGTAGCGCGGCCGGACGTTGACGCCCGTGCAGGCGCCCGGCGCCACGAGGTTGGTCGCGGCGCACGGCTGGGCCGCGATCGGGAGGGCCGGATTGAAGGTCGAGATCGGCAGGGTGAAGCCCTGGATCCCGGTGCGGTCCTCGTCGGCGATCAGCGTGTAGTGATAATTGTCGTAGCCGCCGATGTACTTCAGGTCGGCGTTGTCGAAGTGGTAGGTCCACTGGGTCGAGAAGATGTAGGTCTCGTCCAGCGACACCGTGTTGCGCGTATCGGCCGCGAACTTGCGCTTGTCGCGGTCCGCGGGGTTGACGCAGCCCAGCGGCGAGACGTTGACCACGTTGGTCACGGCGCCGCTGCACGCGTAGCCCGGGTTCACGAACAGCGCGGCCGGCGCGAACTCCGTGGTGTTGATCGGGCCGGTGATGGCCGTCGCCCGCGCGCCGGGGCCGCCCGCCCCGTTGTTCCAGCCGGCGACCGAGGCCTTCACCCAGCCTTCGAGGCGCTCGCCGAACTTCGCCTGCAGCTGGCCCTCGACGTAGTAGGTGTCGATGACGTTGCCTTCGCTGGGCATGCCCGGGACGACGTTCTTGAAGTAGCCGTCACGCTGCTTTTCCCAGTTGCCGGCGAGCCGGAACTGCAGGTCGGGCGCCAGCGGGCCGGATACCGCCATTTCCAAAAGCGTGCGGCCGTAGTTGGCGACGGTCGCGCGGACCTCGGCGTAGGGGTCCTCGGTCGGGCGCTTGGAGATCACGTTGATCGCGCCGCCGATCGAGTTGCGGCCGTAGAGGGTGCCCTGCGGGCCGCGCAGCACTTCCACCCGGTCGGTGAAGATCGGCGTCTTGCCGGCTTCCACGGTCGAGGAGGTGTAGACGCCGTCGGAGTAGGTCGCCACGCCCGGGTCGGCGGACTGCACGTTGGTCAGGCGGCCGACGCCGCGCAGGCTGATGCGGTCGAGCTGGCTGGAATAGGCCAGGCCCGGCGTGAAGTTGGTCATGTCCTGGACGCTGTTGATGCCCAGGAGGTCGCGCTTCTCGGAGGTGTAGGCCGAGATGGCCACCGGCACGTCCTGCAGGCTTTGGCTCCGCTTTTCGGCGGTGACCACCAGCTCCTCGATGGTGTTGCTCGCGGCGGCCGGAGCCGGCGCCGCGGCAGGCGCCTGAGCGTAGGCGGACGTGGCGAAAGCGGCGGCGGCCAGGACGGCGCCGGACGCGAAAAAGCTAAGCTTGGTGCGCAACCTTAAAACTCCCCGAGTGCCCGGAAGGGCTGGATGGATTGATGTTGTTTTTCTTTTGTCATTGGCCCGGCCCCCAGAGGGCGTCAAGCAGCCCTGGCCACGCCTGTGATGAGTTTTCGAAGATGTGGTTTGCACCACACAGCCGCGGAACTGATCACCGATAAGCTGACGAGCGGTTAACCGTCCGAACCCGGAGGTGAAACCCTCAGGTCAGCAGCACGATCTTGCCCAGGTGCGAGCCCGATTCGAGGTGGGCGTGCGCCTTGGCCGCCTCGTTTAGTTGAAAGGTCGCGTCCACCTGCGGCCTGACCTTTCCGGCCTCGATCCACGGCCAGACCAGCCGCTCGACGGCCGCCGCCAGCCGCGCCTTCTCGTCCGCGTCGCGCGGGCGAAGGGTCGAGCCGGTGACCACCGCACGCTTTTGCATGAGGCGGCCGATGGGCAGCATGACGTCGCCGCCGCCCAGGCTGGCGATGAACACGATCCGGCCGCCGACCTTCAGCGCGTCCAGGTCCTTGGCGAAGTAGTCGCCGCCGACCATGTCGAGCACCACGTCGCAGCCGCCCTCGCGCTTGGCGATCTCGGCGAAATCCTCCGTGCTGGCGTCGACCGAAATATCAGACCCAAGTTTCGAAGCGGCGGCGGCCTTGTCGGCGCCGCGGGCCGTGGCGATCACCTTCGCCCCATAGGCCTTGCCCATCTGGATGGCCGTGGTGCCGATCCCGGAGGTCGCGCCGTGGACCATCAGGGTCTCGCCCGGCTTCAGCGCGCCGTGCTCGAAGACGTTGGCGAACACCGTGAACACCGTTTCCGGCAGGGCGGCGGCCTGGACGAAATCCAGGCCCTTGGGGATCGGCAGCGCGTGGCGCGCGTCGCAGACGGCGTATTCGGCATAGCCGCCGCCGCCCAGCAGCGCGCAGACCTTGTCGCCCGCCTTCCAGCGGCCCGCGCCGGTCACCACCTCGCCGGCGACCTCCAGGCCCAGGGTCGGCGGCGCGCCGGGCGGCGGCGGATAGAAGCCCATGCGCTGGATGATGTCCGGGCGGTTGATCCCGGCCGCGCGCACCCGGATCAGGATCTGGCCGTCCGCCGGCTCCGGCCTGGGGATCTGAACCGGCTTCAGCGCCTGCGCCGGGCCCTTGCCGCCCTCGACGGCGATCGCAGTCATGGTCTCGGTCATGTGGACAGCTCCGGCAAACCTGTGTGCGCAACGCCTGCGCGAACTTGCGCTTTGGCGGCTCGCGCGGTTGGATAGCCTCCCATCGGGGAACCGGAAAGGTATAGCCCGTCATGGAAGAGCCGGCGGAAGTCCGCGTTGGCCGCGGCCAGCGCCTCGTCGAGGCGGTGCGCGAGGACCTGGAGCTGTTCGGCGTGGCCGAGCTCGAGGAACGGATCGAGATCCTGCAGTCGGAGATCGCCCGCGCGCAGGCGCAGATCGACCGCAAGCGGGCCGGCCGCGCGGCGGCCGACGCGCTGTTCGGCGCGCGATCCGGCTAAGACCCGAAAAGGACCAGATCGCGTGGCTCGATATGGCTGGCCCAATCTCGACTGGCACAGGGGTTGCACGGACGGTTTTTGGCGACCGCGACGCGAGCTGAGTGTAGGTTGAGCACCCGATGATCGATCTGAACGTTCCCTCCACGCCCTGGCGCGCCGAAGTCATCCAGGACTTCGCCCGCTCCGAGCTGTTCCAGCGCACCTTCCAGGAGGGCATGGACCTCGTGGAGGAAACCGCCGGCTACCTGGACGGCGCGGGCCGCCAGGCCTCCAAGCTCCTGTCGCGCAACGCCGCGCTCGCCTATGCGGCGGAGAGCATGCGCCTCACCACGCGCCTGATGCAGGTGGCGTCCTGGCTGCTGGTGCAGCGCGCCGTGCGCGAGGGCGACATGCCGGCGCTGGCGGCCTGCGAGGAGCGCTATCGCCTCACCGGCGAGGAGGTCTGCCGCGCCACCGGCGAGGCCGAAGGCCTGCCCGGCGAACTCATCCTCCTGCTGGACCGCTCCGAACGCCTCTACGAGCGGGTCCGCCATCTCGACCGCCGGATGTACGTGGAGGGCGCCCACGATGAGGCGCCGCATCCGGTGCTGTCGCAGCACGACCGGCTGAAGAGCGCCTTCGGCGCCTGACGCGCATGCCTCGAAACGAGAAAACGCCGCGGAGAGCGATCTCCGCGGCGTTTTCTATTGGGATAGCTCGTGGGCTGGACTCTGGATCCCCGCCTGCGCGGGGATGAGTCCGGCCTACGGCCGGCTCACTTGCGCGTGAAGCCGCCGAACTTGGCGTTGAAGCGCGAGACCCGGCCGCCGCGGTCGAGCATCTGGTGGCCGGCCGCCGGTCCACGCCGGATGGGTCTTCGGGTCGATGTCGAGGTTCAGGGTGGCGCCTTCCTTCCCGTAGGTGGAACGGGTCTGGTAGGTCGTGCCGTCCGTCATCACCACGGTGATGAAGTGATAGTCCGGATGGGTGTCTTGTTTCATCGGATGAGCGCCTGACGTAAAGCAGCGTCGAAAGAGCGGACGGTCGCCTTCGGAAAGGCCCCCGTTCGAGGAAGCCGGGCGTATAGAGAACCGCCGTTCGAAATGCAAGGTGTGAGCGTTAATGAGTGACACCCTGGCGCCCGACCTGGGCGCCGAAGCCGTCGCCGCCGGGCGGCCCACCGCCGGCCAGGCCCTGGCCCAATCCCTCGACGACGCCGCCGAGCGGCGCCCGAAGAGCCGCAATGTCCGCGCGCTCGGCCACCTGATCCCGTTCGCCGCCGGCCATCGGTTCAGCGCCGCGGCGGCCGGCGTCTTCCTGGTCACCGCCGCCGGCTCCAGCCTGGCGCTCACCGGCGCCGTGCGGCTGCTGGCCGACCATGTGCAGCAGGCGGTCGCCGCGCGCGCGACGGCGCTCAGCGTGGAGCCCTGGTTCTGGGCCCTGGGCGGGGTCGCGCTCGCCTTGGCGCTCTCCTCGGCGCTGCGCTACTTCTTCGTCACACGGCTCGGCGAGCGGATCGTCGCGGACCTGCGCAAGGCGGCCTACGCCCACATCCTGTCGCTCGATCCCGCCTTCTTCCTGATGACCCGCACCGGCGAGGTGCTGTCCAGGCTGACCACCGACATCCAGATCGTCGAGAACCTGCTCACCACCTCGATCTCGGTGTCGCTGCGCAACCTGCTGATGCTGATCGGCGGGCTGGGCTACATGCTGTTCGTGAGCCCCAGGCTCACCGCCCTGGTGCTGATCACCGTGCCGCTGATCATCGCGCCCCTGTTCCTGTTCGGCCGGCGCGTGCGCAAGCTCACCGCCTCCACCCAGGACCAGTTCGCCGCCGCCATCGGCCACGCCGGCGAGACGCTGGACGCGCTGGAGATCGTCCAGGCCTTCGGGCGCGAGGCCTCGGGCGCCGCGCGCTTCGGCCAGGCGGTGGAGGCCTCGTTCCAGACCTCGATCCGGCGGATGACCGCGCGCGCCGGCATGACCGCGGCGGTGATCGCGCTGGTGTTCTGCGGCGTGGTCTGGATCCTGTGGCTCGGCGTGGCGGCGCTGTTCAACCACGAGATGACCGTCGGCGCCCTCTTCCAGTTCGCCCTGCTGGCGGTGATGACGGCGAGCTCCGTCGGCGCGCTGGGCGAGACCTGGGGCGACGTCCAGAAGGCGGCCGGCGCCATGGAGCGGGTGTCCGAGCTCCTGGCCGCGCGCCCCGGCATCGCCGCGCCCGCCCATCCGCGCCCGCTGCCCACCCCGCCGCGGGGCGAGGTCGCGCTGGAGAACGTCACCTTCGCCTATCCGGGGCGGCCGGACCTGCCCGCGGTGCGCGGCGTCTCGCTGTCGGTGAAGCCGGGCGAGCGGGTCGCGCTGGTCGGCCCGTCGGGCGCCGGCAAGAGCACGGTCTTCCGCCTCTTGCTGCGGTTCTACGACCCGCAGGCCGGCCGCGTCCTGGTGGACGGCGTCGACGTGCGCGAGGCCGACCCGGTGGAGGTGCGCGCGCGCATGGCCTTGGTCGCCCAGGAGTCGCCGCTGTTCTCCGGCTCGGCGCTCGACAACGTCCGCTTCGGCCGCGAGGACGCCACCGCCGCCGACGTGGCCGCCGCCGTCCGCGCCGCCCAGGCCGAGAGCTTCCTCGACGCCCTTCCGCAAGGCATCGAAACCCAGATCGGCGAACGCGCCCGCAGCCTCTCCGGCGGCCAGCGCCAGCGCCTCGCCATCGCCCGCGCGCTCGTCCGCCACGCGCCCATCCTGCTGCTCGACGAGGCCACCAGCGCGCTGGACGCCGAGAACGAGCGCCTCGTCCAGCGCGCCCTCGACGAAGCCATGGTCGGCCACACCACCCTGGTCATCGCCCACCGCCTGGCCACGGTGCTCAAGGCCGACCGCATCGTCGTCATGGACGAAGGCCGCATCGTGGAGAGCGGCACGCACCACGAGCTGGTGGCGAGGAACGGCCTTTACGCGAGGCTGGCGGCGCTGCAGTTCGGGGAAGCGGCGTAACTGGGTGACTCGGGTATCTGATTCCCAAATCCGTCATCCCGGCCGCAGCGAAGCGGAGAGCCGGGACCCAGCGGCTCAGGTCCGCCCTTCTCTCAAGGGCGTAAGCTCTCTGGGAGAGGCTGGGAGAGAGCGGCGGCGACGCCGCCTGGTCATCGCTTGAGCATGCCGATCGTGTGCAGCCACTGCTCGGCCAGCTGCGGCCAGCGGCCGATCGGAAACTTGGTCGCGCGCAGGCCGAAGGCGTGGCCGCCCTCGGCGTAGAGGTGCATTTCCGTGGGGACGCCAGCCTTTTGCAGGGCGACGTAGTAGGCGAGCGACTGCGCGATAGTGTCCACAGGATCATTCTGCGCCTGGAGCAGAAAGGTAGGCGGCGTATCGGCGCGCACGCGGATATCCGGACGGAGGCTCAGGTCCTCCTGCTTGCGGGTGGCGCGGTCCTCGTCCTCGTGAACCCACAGGTGGCCTGGATAGACGGCGATAGCGAAATCCGGGCGGCAGCTCAGCGCGTCGGCGGCGTCGACGGGCAGATAGGTCCGCTGTGCGAAGCGCGTGCTGACGGCCGCGACGAGGTGACCCCCCGCGGAAAAGCCGATCACGCCGATCTTGTTCGGATCGACGTGCCACTGAGCCGCATGCCGGCGGACTAGCCGCAGTGTTCGCTGCGCGTCTTGCACCGCCGTTTGGACCTTCGGGTAATAGCGACGCCCCTGGAGCATTGTGGGACCGGAGTTCGGCACGCGGTACTTCAGCAGCACGCAGGTGATACCGCGCGAGGTCAACCAGTCGCAGATCTCGGTCCCTTCGAGGTCCATGGCCAGAACCTGGTAGCCGCCGCCGGGGAACACCACCACGGCCACGCCGGTGTTGCGCCCCTTGGGTGCGTAGACGGTCATCGTCGGCTGGCTGACATGGGTCGACGCGCCCGACTCCGGCTTCGGATCACGGACCAGGTCCGGAGGCGTCCCCGGCCAGATCGGCGTCTGGACATGCCCTGGCGAGGGTTGCCAGACGACGGCCGGCGGGGCCGAGGCAGTTGCGGCGGCGGAGCTGGTGAATGCGATCAGACAAGCCGCGAACAGCTCGCGGCCGCCCATCCGGCGAGAACGGCGTCCTCCCCCAAGTTCACTCATGCGCGCACCCCCGAGGATTTCCGGGAGCGAAGGTCGACGGTTTCAGCCCAAGTCGGCAAAGGATAAGAACGCGGCCAAGGCATGAGGAAAACTTGGGGCTGAGCGATGCGCGCCACGATCCCCTTGAACGCGCTGCGGGCCTTCGAGGCGGCCGCGCGCCACCTGTCGTTCACTCGCGCAGCCGATGAGCTGTGCGTGACCCAGACGGCGATCAGCCATCAGGTGAAAGGGCTCGAAGAGCGGCTGGGCATGAGGCTGTTCCGGCGCTCGAACCGCGGGTTGGTTCTGACCGACGAAGGCGTGGCGCTCGCGCCCACCCTGTTCGAGGCCTTCGGCGCCATCGACCGGCTGTTCGAGCAGTTCGAAGCTGGTGGCGTGCGCGAGGTGCTCACGGTCAGCGCCGTAGGCACCTTCGTTGTCGGCGCGCTGCTTGAGCGCCTGCCTGCCTTCCGCGCCGCCCATCCCCTCGTCGATCTGCGCATCTTGACCAACAACAACAAGGTCGACCTGGTCGCCGAGGGGTTGGACTACGCGATCCGTTTCGGCGACGGGGCCTGGCACGGCTGCGAGGCCGAGTTGATCTTCGAAGCGCCCATGTCGCCACTCTGCGCGCCGCGCTTGGCGGAGCAGCTCCGCGAACCGGCCGACCTACTGCGCCTGCCGTTGCTGCGATCCTACAGGTCGCAGGACTGGCTTGCCTGGATCAAGGCGGCGGAACTGAACGCGGTGAACGTGCACGGCCCGCTGTTCGATTCCTCGCTGATCATGGCCCAGGCGGCGATACGGGGCGAAGGCGTGGCGCTCGTTCCCTACGGCCTCTTCCGGCGCGAGATCGCCGAAGGCCAGCTTGTGCGGCCCTTCGCCATCGACGCCGACGTCGGCGGCTATTGGCTGACGCGGATCAAGTCTCGCCCACTCTCTCCGGCGATGCAGGCCTTCGGCGGCTGGTTGATGGACGTGTTTCGCGACGCAAAGGGGCCAGCCCAGGCTCGATGGGTCGAGCCACGAGCGGCGCTCAATGGTCTGGATTAGGCCCGCGGTCGCGGCGAACGATGTGAGGCGTTGATGGGCGCGATTCTGTTCGTCACTCACCCTGAGGTCGTGATCGATCCGTCCGTTCCCGTGCCTTGCTGGCCGCTTTCCGCGCGCGGACGGCGGCGCATGCAGTCGTTTGCAGAGCGGATCGCCGAGGCGGGGGTGCGATCTGTCTGGTCGAGCACGGAGCAGAAGGCAATCGATGGAGCCCGGATCCTCGCGGGACGACTGAAGCTTCAGCATCTCGTGGACAAAGCGCTTGGGGAGAATGATCGTTCGTCGACAGGCTATATCG
>Ga0207705_10001606_pt1 | contig 17949 bp, 13 predicted proteins | sample KBSC13metaG_FD_184314 | JGI IMG/M metagenome (GOLD analysis project Ga0207705, IMG submission 184314) | Corn rhizosphere microbial communities from Kellogg Biological Station, Michigan, USA - KBS C1-3 metaG (SPAdes) (version 2) | ecosystem: Host-associated > Plants > Roots > Rhizosphere > Soil ...
GGAGCAGGCATTCACCGGTAAGGTGCAGAACTACGGCACGGACGTGGACGGCGATCCGTTGACGGCGATCCTGGTCAACGGCCCGCAGCACGGAAGCCTGGTATTCAATGCGGACGGTAGCTTCACCTACACGCCTGACGCCTTGTACCGCGGCACCGACAGCTTTAGCTACCAGCTGAGCGACGGCCAGCTCAGTTCCGCCGTGGCAACGCTTACGTTCACGGTGGACCCGGTGAACCACGCGCCGACCGCCACCGATGTCAACGCCACGGTGGCCGAGGAAGGCGTGCTGTCGATCGATCCGCGTAGCGGTGCCACCGATGTGGATGGCGATACGCTGAGCACGGTGATCGTCAGCGGCCCGCAGCACGGCACCCTCACCCTCCTGCCGGATGGCAGCTACCAGTACGTGCCGGATGCGCTCTACCACGGCACGGATAGCTTCAGCTACAAGATGAACGACGGCACGGTGGACTCGAACGTCGCCACGGTAAATCTCACCGTGACGCCGATCAACCATGCGCCGACCGCGGCTGATGCAAGCGCCACATTGCTCGAGGACGGCAGCATCACGCTGGACCCGCGCAACAATGCCACCGACGTGGATGGTGACGCCCTCGCCGTCATCATCGTCAACGGTCCGACCCACGGCACCCTCACCCGCAACGCGGACGGCAGCTACACCTACGTGCCCGACACGCTCTACCGCGGCACGGACAGCTTCAGCTACAAGGTCAACGACGGCGGCACCGATTCCAACGTCGCCACCATCACGCTGACCGTCACGCCAGTGAACCATGCGCCAACTGCTACGGACGGCAGCGCCACGGTGGCGGAGGATGGCGCTGTGGCCATCGATCCTCGCGGCAATGCGAGCGACGTGGACGATGATCCGCTGTCGGTGGTGATCGTCAGCGGTCCGGTTCACGGCTCGCTGGTTCGCAACGCCGATGGCAGCTTCACCTACACGCCTACGGCTTACTATGCTGGCGGCGACAGCTTCACCTACAAGGTGAACGACGGTGCAGCTGACTCGAACGTTGCGACCATCGTGCTGACGGTGACGCAGGTGAACCATGTGCCGGTCGCGGTCAACGACACCGCCGCTACCGACCAGGGCGTGCCGGTGACCATCAACGTGCTGGCCAACGACAGCGACATCGACAACAGCACGGGCACCAATGCGGGTGCGGGCCGTGCGGCCAATGCGGGCCTCACCGCTCGCATCATCAGCCAACCCGCCAATGGCGTACTCACGATGAACGCGGACGGCACCATCACCTACACACCGAATGCTGCCTTCAGCGGTACCGACAGCTTCAGCTACGTCGCCAACGACGGGCAGGCGGATTCGGCGGTGGCGTCGGTGACCATCACGGTACGTGCCACCAACCATGTGCCGGTCGCCAATGACGACCAGTTCAACGGCAAGCAGGGCCTCCCGCTGACCTTCAACCCGCTGACCAACGACACCGACGCCGACGGCGATCCGTTATCGCTGGTGCTCGTGTCTGGCCCAACGCACGGCACGCTCACCCGCAACGCCGACGGCAGCCTGAGCTACGTTCCGACAGACAACTGGTACGGCACCGACACGCTCACCTACCAGGCCAGCGACGGCAAGTCGCTGTCCAACGTGGCGACAGTGCGTCTGGTGGTCGCTTCGGCCAACCAGGCGCCGGTAGCGGCAAATGACAGCGCCAGCGTGCATAACAACCAGACCGCGACGATCCGCGTGCTCGCCAACGATCGGGATGCCGACGGCGACGCGCTGGCCTCGCGCATGGTGACGGGACCCAAGCACGGCACCGTGGTACACAACGCCGACGGCAGCTTCAGCTACACCGCCGACTGCTTCTACACGGGCACCGACACGTTTACCTACGTCGCCAACGACGGCAAGGCGGAGTCGAACCTGGCCACCGTGACCATTACGGTGCTCGGCCCGAACCTGCCACCGCTCGCCTTCGACGACTCGGCCAACGTCAACGAGAACGGCTCGGTGAAGGTCAATCCGGTCGCCAACGACTGGGACATCAACGGCGATCCGCTCACCGCGCGGATCCTGTGCGGCCCCAGCCACGGCAGCCTGGCGCTCAACGCCGACGGCAGCTACACCTATACGCCGGACGCGAACTGGTACGGCCTGGACGGCTTCGTCTATGCGGCCAACGATGGCCAGTTCGACTCCAACCCGGCCACGGTGTGGATCCGGGTGGCGCATGTGAACCAGGCACCCGTCGCCAACAACGACACGTTGACCGCCCGGGCCGGCCAGTCCACCCGGATCAACGTGCTGGCCAACGATAGTGACGTCGATGGCGATGACCTTCGCGCCACTATCAGCAGCTCGCCAAAACACGGCACGCTGACGCGCAACGGGGACGGCAGCTTCAGCTACACCGCGCAATCAGGCTTCGTAGGCACGGACAGTTTCGTGTACGTCGCCGATGATGGCCAGCTGAAGTCGGCTCCCGCCACCGTGACCATCACGGTGCTGGCGCCGAACCACGCACCAGTGGCCCGCGATGACCAGGCCACCACCAATGCCGGTACGGCAGTGCGAATCAACGTGCTGGGCAACGACACCGACGCGGACGGTGACAAGCTCACTTCCCGTATCGTCTGTGCCCCCAGCCACGGCTCGCTCAGCCTCAACACTGACGGCAGCTACACCTACACGCCGAACAAGGGCTGGTACGGCACCGACAGCTTCACCTACCGCGACAACGACGGCACGGTCGACTCCGGCACGGCGATGGTGTGCATCACGGTCGTACCGGTGAACCACGCCCCGACCGCCCGCAACGCCAGCTTCCAGGTACAAAAGGATGGCAGCGTGTGCATCGACTTCGGCTGCCTGATCGACGACGTGGACGACGATTGCCTGACACTGACCCTGGGCAGGGCCTCGCACGGTAGCCTGACGCGCAACTACGACGGGACGTACACCTATCGCCCAAGCCACGGGTATACAGGCACTGACGGGTTCGCATACACCGTCAGTGACGGCAAACTGAGTGCCACGGCGACGATCAGCCTCAATGTCGTTGCCAATGGTGGTTGCTGGAATGGGCAGAGCGTCATGGTCGCCGCGGGCGCTCAAACCTACGGGTGGTCGACTAGCGGTGGTGGCTATATCGTGGTTTTGCGCAGCAGCACCGACAGTAGTTCGACGCAGGCCATCGATTGGCAAGGCAGCTCGGACATCGGCAGCTCGGAGAACATCGGCAGCGCCTGGTGGAATACTCTAGTCGCCGATCCACTGTTGCCGCCGGGCGACCTGGCAACACAGAGTGGGCTGTCGATCAAGCGGGTGAACTGATCTGATCGGCCTGGGAGTGGGCTCGACCCGCCCCAGGCTGCTCGGAACGACCGAACTACTCAAGAAGAGGCTTCTGGGTCATGAAAACTCATCGCGACTTTTCCTCATGGGCTGCTACGCTCGCGATCGTGGCTGCGGGAACCTTGCAGCAGGCGCATGCGCAGTCGTACTTCGGTGACCCGGTGGAAGGCACTCTGTGCCAGGCGGGCGAAACGGTAATGTTCGCCTGCCCCTCGGGCCAGAAGCGGATTGCCGTCTGCGCAGCCCCAGCCGGGGGCTCACCTTTCGGTATGCTGCAGTACCGCTTCGGCAGCAGCAGCAACGTTGAGCTGAAATTTCCCGCGTCATCTGTGCCTCCGCGGGACTACGCGAGCGGTAACCGCCTTGGCGATGGTGGACGAGGTACGCTGGTCTATCTACGGCTGAAGCATGGCGACACTAGCTATACGGTATTCGCCGAGGCGGTCGCTCCCACCTACCAGGCCACCGATGCTAGCGAGAGCAGTGGCGTCATCGTCGAAAGACATGGCAAGCTCTTAGGCAAACGCATGTGCAACGGACACGAGCGCACCTACGCAGGCATGCTGTCGGATTCGAAATTCCTCGGCGACGCGGTGCCGATAGATTCGCGGGTGCCGCCCGGCTTTCCCGCCTATAGGCAACCATAGACGGACGCGCCTACGACTCCGGCGGCACGATCACCACCCCATGCAACCCTTCCCTTCGCGCCACCCCCGGCCCGAACTGCACCACATGCCCATCCTTCATCACCACCGTGTAGTCGGTATGCACCATCGACACGCGTGAGCGATGCCGCGCCAGATAGGTATAGACCTCGAAATCCCCCATCGTGCTCAAGGCATCCGGGCGGCCCAGCGTGGCCACGACCTGGTCGCGGCTGCTGTCTGGATCGAGCTTGGTGATTTTCTGGCCGGTGGTGTGACAGCCGGCCAAGGCGGCCGCCAGTGCGGCCGCTCCCATGATGCGCTTCATGACTCCCCCTGAGACTGGCGCTGCCTGCGCCATGCGCTTGCGAATTAGCCGGCATGGTAGCGCACGGCGGGAGGGGTGCAAATCGCAGGATATTACGAAACAGCCTGAACGAGACAACCCTTGGCAGGCCCCGGGGCCAGTGCCAAAATGACCCTGCGTCAGGGGGAAATCTTTGGAAAGCGACTGTCCGCACCGTGCGGTTTCCGGTGCGGGCGATCTCGTCGTGGTCCATGACGGACCGGCCTCTCCCCCTTCGGCGCAGCGAAAGGATGTGAGGGTGCGACGCGAAAGTATTCACGCCAGGGGGCAAGTTCAAGCCGCAGGTTCCGGAAGGTCACCGATGTGGCTGCGCGTCCTGTCCCTGGGCCTGCTTTGCCTGGGCATGCTCGCAACGATGCCGGCCTTCGCGGCCCCTGCCGTCACCTCCCTGGGCGAGCTGTTCTCCATTGCCCACGACAGCGAACCGGGCTATCGCGCCGCCAAGGCCAGCCTGGACGCCTCGCGGGCGCGCACGCGCGAAGCCTTTGGAGCGATGCTGCCGCAGATCTCCGCCACCGCCACCAGCAACGGCAATCGCCGCCGCTATGACGAACTGGACGCCGTCACGCGCACCCTGCATGACCGCTACCACGGCGACACCGGCCAGGTCAGCCTGACCCAGCCGCTGTGGCGCCCGGCGAACACCGCAAGTCTCCACCAGGCCGAGCAGGTGGAGCGGCAGACCGAATACCAGCTCAAGGACACCGAGCAGCAGCTCTACCAGAAGCTCGCTTCGGCCTGGTTCGACCTGATGGAAGCGCGCGATGCGGTGGAGTTCACCGCCGCGCAGCGCGATGCCCTGCGCGCGCAATGGGACATCGCCCGGCGCGCCGTGGAGCTGGGCGCACAGGGCGAACCCCAGGCCGACGACGCGCACGCCAAGTACGAAGAAGCCGCGGCGGACGCGGCCTCGGCGGAAGCCGACCACGCGACCAAGCTCGCCGCGCTCGAGCAGTGGGTGGGCCCGGCGGAAGACCTGCAGCAGCCCTACCTGGACGACCAACTGGAATTGCCCGACCTGGTCGGCGACGATCTCGACGCGTGGCTCGCCCGGATCGATACCAGCAGCCCGGCCCTGCGCGCGGCCTCGCGCGCCATCGTTGCCGCGGAGGAAGAAGTGAGCAAGCAGCGCGCCGGCCACCAGCCCACCCTGGACATGGTGGCCAGCTACGGCAACACCGACCAGAACGTGGGTAATTTCCCCGGCCAGGCCGGCTATCGCATCCGCACGTTCGTGGTGGGCTTGCAGCTGAACGTGCCGATCTATTCCGGCGGCACGCAATCGGCCAAGGTGGCCGAGGCATTGGCCTTGCGCGACAAGGCGCGTGACGACCTGGAAGCCGCGCGGCGACAGGCCATCCTCAACGTGAAGACCGCCTTCCTCACCTGGCGCGCCGGCCTGGCCAAAGCCCATGCGGCACGCATCGCCATTGCCTCCGCGCAGCGTGCCCTGGCGGTGGCCGAGCGCGGCAGCGAGCGCGGGCTGAAGACCCAGGCCGATACGCTCGCGGCCAGGCAGCAGATCGCTGCCTCCCGCCGCGACATGCGCAAGGGGCGATACCAGCAGCTGACTTCCTATATCAAGCTCAGGGCCACGCTCGGTGACCTGGACATCGCCGACGTGGACGAACTGGACCATTGCTTCGGGCCATCGCATGTCGACGCCACCGCTTCGCTCAAGCCGGAGCACGCGCCGCGATGAACGCCCTGCCCGTCATGCCCGATCCTTCCGCGCCAACACCCCTTCCTGTTGATGGCTGGTCACGCTTCGTCGCCGCGCGCACCTCGGCCGAATTCTGCGACGCGTGGCTGACCGTGCTGCGCGACAAGTTCCCGCTGATCGCACAGGCGGCGATCCTGGTGGAGTCCACCGACGGCCAGAACTACGTGCCGATTGCCGTGTGGCCGCAAGCCAACAGCGATATGGCGCGCATGGGAGAAGCCGTGCAACGCGCCCTGGCCGACCGTCGCGTGGTGGTGCAACCCTGCGCCGAACCGGCAGGGCTATGGCACCTGGCCGCGCCTTTGGCCGTGCACGACCGCATCGCAGGCTCCGTGGTGCTTGAACTCACCGCGCACGACGAGACCTTGCCGGCACTACTGCGCGAACTGCATTGGGGCAGCGCCTGGCTCAGCAACCTGTTCATCCGGCGCGAACACGACGCCGCACTCGCCGCCAGCGTCCGCTCCCTGGGCGTGCTCGAAGCCATCGCCATCGCACTGCGCCACGAGCGTTTCCAGCAGGCCCTGTTCGACCTGAGCAATGAGCTTCGCCGCCGCTTCAACGGTACACGCGTGGCCATCGGCCTGATGCGCCACGGCGATGTGAAGCTGACAGCACTGTCGGAAGCGGCGACGTTCGAGAAATCCTCGCCGCTGGTGCAGGCGTACTCCGCCGCCATGAACGAGGCTTGCGATCTTGCCCAGCCGGTGGAAGCGGCCGCGCCCGAGCACGATGCGCCCGACAGCTTCCGCGCGCATACCGCGCTATTGCAACGCACCGGCGCCGGGCGATTGCTGTCGCTGCCCATCACGCAGAAGGCCAAATGCATCGCGGTGGTGACGATCGAGCGTGAAGCGCCCGCAGCCTTCGGCGAGGAAGAGCGCAAGTGGCTGGATACTTTCGGCGCCCTGCTCGCCCCGGTGATCGCGCAGCGCGTCGATGCCGAGCGCGGTTCGTGGCAGCGACTTCGGGATGAAGGCCGGCGCTTCCTGGGCGCCCTGCTGGGTCCCCGCCATCTGCTGTGGAAGGCCGGGGCCCTGGCCGCGGCGCTGGTACTGGCCTTGCTGGTGTTCCTGCCGGTGTCGTATCGCGTGTCCGCCAAGACGGTTACCGAAGGCGAGAGCCAGCGCGTCGCCGCTGCGCCTTTCGAGGGCTTCCTGGCCGCCAGCTTCGTGCGCGCTGGCGACATCGTGGCCAAGGGCCAGCCGCTGGCCCAGCTCGATGACCACGACCTGCGCGTGGAGCGCGCCAAGTGGGCCAGCGAGCGCGACCAGTACGACAACAAGCTGCGGGAGGCCATGGCCGGGCACGACCAGACCGCGATGCAGGTGGTCGGCGCGCAGCTGCGCGAAGCGCAGGCGCAGCTCGACCTGCTGGACGACAAGCTCGCGCGCGTGAAGATGCTGGCGCCCTATGACGGCGTGGTCGTCACCGGGGACCTGAGCCAGCAGGTGGGTACGCCGGTGGAAGCGGGCAAGAAACTGTTCGAGATCGCTCCGCTGCACAGCTACCGGATCATCCTGCAGGTGGACGAGCGCGACATTGGCCAGGTGCGTGTGGGCCAGACCGGCGAACTGGTGATGACGGGCCTGGCGGGCGAACCCATGCCGTTCACCGTGGCCAAGATCATGCCGGTGGCGACCGCGCAGGACGGCCGCAACTTCTACCGTGTCGAGGCGCGCCTGAAACAGGATTCGCCGTTGTTGCTGCCGGGCATGGAAGGCGTAGGCAAGATCGGCGCCGGCGACCGCAAGCTCGGCTGGGTGCTGCTGCACAGCCTGTTCGACTGGCTACGCCTGAACCTGTGGAGCTGGGGCCTTTAAGCCATGGCGCGCAGTCCGTTCAGCCCTTCCTGGCATAGCGCGGCGCAACTGCGGCCGAGGCTGATGCCGTACGCCACCGTGCAGCGCGTGGTGTTCCGGGGCCGGGCCTGGTACGTGGTGCAGGACCAGACTGGTGGCCGGGTCTATCGCCTCTCTACCGCGGCCTATGCCTTCATCGCCGGCATGGACGGACGGCAGACCGTGCAGGCCCTGTGGGAGCGCGCCAACGCGTCGGAGTCGCGCGACGCCTGCACGCAGCCGGAGGTGATCGACCTGCTGGTGCAGCTGCACGCCGCGGATCTGCTGCAGACCGACGTGGCGCCGGATTCGGCCGAGGCGCTGGACCGCCACAAGCGCAAGCGCACCGAAACTGTGCGGCAATGGCTGTTGAATCCGATGAGCCTGAAGCTGCCGTTGCTCAATCCCGATCGCTTCCTTACCCGCTTCGCGCCCTATGTGTCGTGGTGTTTCGGCCCGATGGGCGCCCTGTTGTGGCTGGCGGTGATGCTGCCGGCCGCGGTGCTGGCTACGCAACACTGGGGCGAGCTGACGCATAACCTCTCCGACCGCGTGCTGTCTTCCAGCAACCTGCTGGTGATGATGGCGGTGTACCCCGTGGTGAAGCTTTTGCACGAGCTGGGCCACGGCTTTGCGGTGAAGCGTTGGGGTGGCGCCGTGCGCGAGCTGGGCGTGATGTTCCTGATCTTCGCGCCAGTGCCGTACGTGGAGGCCTCTTCTTCCGCCGCCTTCCCGTCCAAATACCGCCGCGCGCTGGTGGCAGCGGCCGGCATGCTGGTGGAGCTGTTCCTGGCGGCGCTGGCGCTGTTTGCATGGCTGGCGGCGGAACCGGGCGTGCTGCGCGCGGTGGCCTTCAACGTGATGGTGATCGGTGGCGTCTCCACCCTGCTGGTGAATGGCAACCCGCTGTTGCGCTATGACGGCTACTACATCCTGGCCGACCTGATCGAGATGCCGAACCTGGCGCAGCGCGGCCAGGCCTGGTGGACCTGGCTGCTGGACCGCTACGCCTTCGGTTCGGCCGACGCGGTAAAGCCGGACGAGACGCCGGCCGAACAGCGCTGGCTGTTCTTCTATACGCCCATGGCCTGGTTCTACCGCACCACGGTGACGATCTCGGTGATCTTCCTGGTGGCGGGAAAATACTTCATCGTCGGCGTGGTAATGGCCTGCTGGAGCGCGTTCGGTCTGATCGTGGGGCCGATCCGCAAGGGGCTGAAGCACTTGCGTACCGCGGGCGGCCTGCACCGCGTGCGAGCCCGGGCCTATCGCCGCACGGCTTTGGCCGTGGGTGTCCTGCTGGCGGTGCTGCTGTTCGTGCCGGTGCCCCTGCACACGCGTGCTGAGGGCGTGGTGTGGCTGCCGGACCGCTCCATGCTGCACGCCCAGGAGAACGGCTTCTTCCATGCCTGGATGACCACGCCCGAGCAAACCGTAAGGCGCGATGAGCCGGTGTACCTGATGGACAATCCGCAGTTGCAGGCGGAGCTGGCGGTGGACCAGGCCAAGCTCGACGAGGCGCAGGCACGCTACGACGCTGATGCCTTCGTCGATCCGGTGAAGGCCCAGGTCAGCGGCCGCCAGTTGGAGGAGGCGCGCGAAGTGCTTGAGCGCGCCGAGCTGCGTGCCGCGCGGCTGATCGGCCACGCCGGCGGCGATGGCCAGCTGATTGCCGCCACGCCGCAGGACATGCCCGGCCACTACTACAAGAAAGGCGAGCTGCTGGGCTACGTGCTCAGCCCGCGCGACCTGATGGTGCGCGTGGTGGTGCAGCAGGACGATATCGACCTGGTGCACGAGCGCTTAGGGGGCGTGCAGCTGCGCCTGGCCGACTCGCCTGGCGACGAGCACGATTCCTCGGTGGTGCGCAGCTTTCCCGGCGCGGTGGACGAGTTGCCCACCGCGGCGCTAGGCCTCAATGGTGGTGGGAGCATCCCCACCAACCCCAACGACAGCAACGGCCTGAAGACGCTGCAACGCGTGTTCATCGTCGATATTTCCTTGCCCGCCGGTACCGCGCCGCCCTTCGGCGAGCGTGTGCACGTCCGCTTCGACCACGGCAGCGAATCGCTCGCGCGCCAGGGCCTGCGACGCTTGCGGCAGGTCTTCCTGGGGCATTTCGGTGTCTGACGTGCGAGCCCTGTTGGCCAGCCGCGACCTGCGGCTAGGAGACGGGCCCTACCTGGAACGGCTCGATGCCAAGCGCTCACCCTGGGAAGACCGCCTGCGCGCCATGCTCGACAGCGTGCCCCGCTTCGACGGCCGCCGCGTGCGTGCCTTTCTTGCGGCCACCGGAGCACGCGAGGAAGAAACGCGAGCGGCCAGCGACGCGCAGATACGCGAGCGGTTGCAGGTTGTCGCGCACCGCATGCGCCTGGAGGGCTTCATCGACGCCGTGCTGCCCGAGGCCTTTGCACTGATCCGCGAAGCCTCGCGCCGGACGCTGGGCATGCGCCATCACGACGTGCAGTTGCTCGCTGGCCGCGCCCTGTTACAAGGACGCTTGGCCGAGATGTCCACCGGCGAAGGCAAGACCCTTGCCGCCACCCTCGCCGCCTGTGCCGCCGCGGCGACCGGCGCGGCGGTGCACGTGGTGACGGTGAATGATTACCTGGCCGAGCGCGACGCGGAACACAACCGGCCGCTGTTCGATTTCCTCGGCATGAGCGCCGGCGTGGTGCTGCAGGACATGGCGGTGGCGGATCGGCGCAAGGCGTATGCCTGCGACATCGCCTATGTGTCGAACAAGGAGCTGACGTTCGACTACCTGAAGGACTGCATCGCGCTGGGGGAGATTTCGCTGACCCAGCAACGGCTGCGCGAACTGGCCGGCGGCGCGCGCGGCGAGCCGCCGATCCTGCGCGGATTGCACTTTGCGATCATCGACGAGGCCGATAGTGTACTGATCGACGAGGCCAGCACGCCGCTGATCATTTCCGAGACCTTGCCCGACGACCTTGATCCAGCGATCTACGCGCAGTCCGTGGAACTTGCGCAGACGCTCACGGCCAGCGTTGACTACATCAAGGGCGCGCGACGCGATATCTGGCTGACCGAGGCGGGCCGGCAACGCGTAAGGGAACTCACCGCCTCGTTCGGTGGCCTGTGGCAGTCGCGGCTGTGGCGCGATGAGTTCGTGCAGAAGGCGCTTTCCGCGGTGCACTGCTTCACGCGCGACCAGGATTACATCCTGGCCGAAGACAAGGTACAGATCGTCGATGAGTCCACCGGGCGCGTGATGCCGGACCGTACCTGGGAGCGCGGGTTGCACCAGATGATCGAATGCAAGGAAGGCTGCGAAATCACCGGGCAGCGACGAACCCTCGCGCAGATCACCTACCAGCGATTCTTTGGCCGCTATCTCCTCTTGAGCGGCATGACCGGTACCGCGCAGGAAGTGGCGACCGAGGTGAAGCAGACCTATGGGCTGCCGGTCACCCGTATTCCCACCCACAAGCCAAGCCGCCGCCGGCGCCTGGCCGACCGCATTTGCGCCGATAGCGAACAGCGCTGGCGCGAGGTGGCGCGGCGTGCGATGGAGCTCGCGGCGGAAGGCCGCGCGATACTGGTGGGAACTCGGTCGGTCGAGGCATCGGAAACGCTCAGCCGGCTATTCGAAGAAGAAGGCGTCGAGCACATCATGCTCAATGCGCGGCAGGACAAGAGCGAGGCGGAGATCGTCGCCGACGCCGGCCAGCCCGGGCGCATCACCGTCGCCACCAACATGGCCGGGCGCGGCACCGACATCAAACTGGCCAAGGAAGTCGAGGACAGCGGCGGCCTGCACGTGATCCTTACCGAGTTCCACGAATCGGCGCGCGTGGACCGTCAATTGTTCGGCCGCAGTGCCCGCCAGGGTGATCCAGGCACCACCGAGGCCATCATCAGCGTTGACGATGACCTGTTCCAGCACTTCTCCCCGGCCGGTGGGCGCCGTTTGATCGGCCTGCTGATCCGCGACATGCGCTATAGCGAACGCTGGTTCCGGCGCTGGGTGACCTACGTGCAGGACAGGGCCGAGCGCCACTACCGCAAGCAGCGCGTGCAGACCACGCGGAGGGATGCGGAGTGGGTGCGCGCGTCCGGTTTTGTGGGCAGGACCAGGAAATGAAGACGGCCCGTCGTTTTCAGCTTCCGGAAAGCTCCTTGCGACGCACGATGATGCGCGATACCAGGCCATAGGCGACCGCTTCCTCGGCCGACATCCACAGGTCCCGCTCGATGTCCCCGAGCACGCGCTCGATCGGCTGGCCGGTTTCGCGCGCGATGACCTGGGCGATGCGCTGGCGTGCCTTGATGATCTCCTTGGCCTGGATGGCGATGTCGCTGGCAGGCCCGCCTGCGCCACCGCTGGGCTGGTGAATCAGGAAGCGCGTCTGCGGCAGGCAGAAGCGGCGCTCGCGCGGTGCACCGAGGTAGAGATGGGTGGCGGCGCTGCCCACCCAGCCCGTGCCGATCATGTTGACGGGCGCCGATATGAAACGCAGCACGTCGTGGATCGCATCGCCGGATTCCAGGTGCCCGCCGGGGGAGGAAACGATCACGTCGATCGGCGCGTCGGAGTCGGCATCCAGCGCCAACAGGCGACGCACGGTCTCGGACGCAACAACGTCCGTGACGGTGCCGAACACCAGCACGGTCCGTGCGCGGAACGCCTTTTCTTCCAGGAAAGCGCTGTTCTGCAGCGCGGCAGGCTGGGCGGCGGTGTCCGGATCGCTGGCAAGCATCATGAATTTTCCTTTGTGATAAGTTCATTGGATAGACGAACCAGTGGCCATCTCCGTGACATTCCTGCCCGATCTGCATCCCCTGGCCGACGACAAGGCACTGCGCCAACGGCTGATTTCGCTGGCGCGATACTGGCTGCGGGACCGTGGCGAGGCCGAAGATCTGGCGCAGGACGCTTACCTGCGCATGGCAGATGGAGGGTTACAGAAGAACACCGCCAGCCAGGAAGCCTGGCTGGTGACTGTGCTGCGCAACCTGTGTATCGATACCTGGCGCCGGCATGGCCGCTACCAGGCAGTCCTAGGCCAGGTGGCCGAAGACTGGACACCGGATGTCGACGACGACCAGCCCGAGCGCTTGGCCGACCAGGCGCAGGGTGTCGAACAGGCACTGCGCCGCCTGGTCCACACCCTGCCGGCCAGCGATGCGGCGGCCGTGTTGCTGTACGAGGTGTTTGGTTGGAGCCATGCCGAACTCGGCGAGCTGGCGGGACGCACTGAAGAGGCATCGCGCCAGCAGCTGCGCCGCATGCTTCAGCGCCTGCGCCAGACTCGTCCGGCGGAGGCCCTCGTGAACGAGGATCAGTCCTGCCTGTTCGCGCTGTGCCAATTGGCGCTGGCGCAACGCAACCCGGCTGGACTGGTCGCGGTGATTCGGGTCGCCAGGCCGCAAGCGATGAAGGCATCCGCGCAGGCGATGCACACTGGCCCAACCGGTACCGTCCGACCACCCCGGACGCAGTGGGTCCAGATCGACAATCAGCTGGCCCTGATGATCCAGATTGGCGACGGGCCGGTGGCATGGCTGCCCCTGGGTGAAGCCTTCACCGAGCTGGCGTGACGACGTAAAAGCATCCTAGTGGAGCTGCCGTACGCTTCGCTCCAGCCAGAGGAATGAAGCCAGTGCCGTGGCGGGTGCAGATGCCCGCGTGGCGGCTACCGTTTCAAGCAACGCCAATACGGCGGGCTGGTCGACCAGGCCAAGGTCGGCCAGCGCGCAATCGCGCAGTTGCCTGGCAATTGACGAGGCGTGCCGGGATATCGATTGGGCCATCACCCCGGTAAACGTCTCCTTGGTGTAGTCGCGCTGGAAAACGTCATTGCCCAAGTGCGTGTGCAGGTATTGCCGTATGAGTTTCCGGCCCTGCCGATACTCGCGCGGAAGCCGGTGGCAGAAAGCCGCAAGGCTGGGATCGCTGAGCGGATTGACCGGCCACAATCCATGCCGGACCAGGTCGGGGGCGCGGCAAGCAACGGCCAGCAACGCCGTCGATGGCACCGGGCTTGCCGGAGCATCGAAGTTTCGCAGGCTCTGGGCTGCGCTGTGTGCGTGGGGAGTGAGCAGTTGCTCGGCGTAATGCCTGACCTCGTGCACCCTCCCCGGCTCATCCGCTTCTAGCGCCTGCACTTCATCTACATAGCTCGGGAAAAGCTCATCACCGCCGATGCCGGTAAAGAGCATGTCGTGTCCCTGCGCTCGTGCCTTACGCCAAAGGGCCGAGCACGCTTCCAGGTAATATTCCCGGGACAGGCTTTTTGGCTGCGTCGGCTGCCCTATGTCCAGATCCGGCGGGAAGGCGGACATCTCCACCGTCTCGTCGACGAGGCCAAGTCGGCTCGTGATCTGATTCCGACGTTCGATTTGCGGATGGCGAACCTTGCCATCGAGCAGGATGCCCTTGCTTGCAATCGTCCCCAATCGCCTGGCCAGGGCGCAAGCAACGCTGCCTGAGTCCATGCCGCCGCTCAGTTCGAGCGACAGGCGGTCCGCCGCCATCGGTCGGGCCGACACGGCACGCTCGAGGAGTTCGGCGAACATCGCCAATGCATCGCGCCCTTCAGGCAAAGGCGTGGGAGCGGTTTCACCGGCCGCTGCGGGATACCGGTAGCTGGCGCCGCCCGGCCGGACATCAAGCGACGCCCGCTCGGTCAGCAAACCGATGCCCACGCACAGCTGCCGCGCGGAATAGACCGGGTTCATCACAAGGCGGTGGCTGGCCACTTCCACATCGATCGCCAGCGGCTCGGTCGCCAGGTCGGTGACGTCCCAGGACATCCTGATCCTGTCTTCGGTGGCGCGGTAGTAGACAGGTACGGAGCCCAATACACCGGCACGGACTTTAAGCCGGCATCCCGCCTGCGCGCCCTCGATCATGAGGTAGTCCAGATGCCAAAGCAGGCACTGCCGGTAAAGCCTTGCGAATTCCTCGCTGTCGACGTCGCGGGTGGCGGCGGCCGCATTCGCCGATGCCGCGGCGGCGCGCTCCCTCACCATGACGAACCACTGGCCATTCGTCCTTATCAGCAGTGTCTCGAGGCTCGGGTGCGCATGCGGGGAGATTCGGCTATCTCCCAGTGCGATCGAACCCTCCCTCCACTGCGCCTGATGGGTGAGATCCCGCAGAGCGATATCGGCCTTCAGCATGAGGGATGCTTATCCATGAAGAAGCCGCCTCCCCTTCAAGGGAAACGGCTTCGTATTATCAAAGACGAGATTAATTTGCCGAATTTGCGCTTAGCCGCCGCCGTGAATGGTGCCCACCCTGCCGATATCGCCGTCGGCATTGATTTTGGGTGCGAGCTTGCCCGCCCCTGCATGGAATTGCAGCGGCCCTTCCAGTTGAACAGCAAAGGGATTGATTTCGCTCTGAATTTCTTCGTGCATCACAACGTTAAGCTGATCCATGAAAGCACTCCGAATGAGATGAATAGGCCGCCCCTATGACGGCTTCTGGAAGCTAGCATGATTCATCATTATTAAATGCACTTTAATATAGCAATTATATTTAATATGAAATGGCGCACATTCCGCCTGGCGGCTCTTCTTGTTTCCCTGCCGCAATATCTTGCGCCGGACGTGTTCAAGCCTTCCAGGCACATAAGCCGCCGTAGCTAGCCCCTCAGATACCCGGTCACCAGGCGCGCGGCCTCGTCGATGAGCGTTTCCATCGTTTCGCGCGAAAGCATCTTGGGATGGTGCAGCACTGCGTTGTGCGTCAAGGCCTCGATCGTGGTCACGCATACGAAGGATGCAAGTTCCAGGTCATCAACGCCGAGTTCGCTCCGGCGGCTCTCAAGATACGCCCGGAACAAAGTGAAGTTCTCGCGGCTGAATGTTTCCAGGTCCTCAAGCTTGCCCACGCGCGGAATCTGCTCCGCCAGAACGCGGTGCAGCTTTGGATCGATGCGGTGCGCTTCAACGGCCAGGGCGACGAGCCTGCGCACACCTTTCTCCAAAGGCTGTGCCAAAACCTCTGCCAGCTCTCCACGCACCGTTTGCGTGATCTGAAGCTGGTGACGCTCGATGACCGCGGCTACAAGCGCCTCCTTGCCAGGAAAATACTGGTAGAGCGAGCCCACGCTCACCCCCGCCAGTTCCGCGATGCGGTTGGTGCTGGCCTTGTCGAAACCTTCCTTGACCAGAATGCGAGCGGTCGCTTCGACCAGCGCGTCGACGGTCGCTCGAGACCGATCCTGGGCGGCGGTTTTCCTGGGTTTGATGAGGGGTCTGCGCGCCATTTTCCCATGCCGCCAATGCGAGTACAAAACGCGAATGATCACTCGTATTCTGCCTACACGGTAAACGACAAAGCAATACTTCAACTTCGGAGACCATGACATGCAAGACACCATGCAACGCCTGTTCCGCTACAAGGCCTGGGCCAACGACGAACTGCTGACCAGGCTGGCAGCACTCGGCAACGGCTCTTCCATTACCGGATTGGCTGTCAAGGCCCTTAGCCACACTTATGTCGTCGACCGGATCTTTGCCGCGCACGTAAGGCGAGAGGCCCATGCGTACGCATCGGCCAATCTGGACGAGATGCCAACACTGGAAGCGTTGTCCGAGGACATCAGGAAAAGCGATCGGGGATTTATCGAGTACGTTTCAACGCTCAACCACGACCAGCTAGCAGAACGTATCGATTTCGTGTTCACCGATGGCGCCCCAGGCCAGATGTCCCGAGAGGAAATGCTCATGCACGTGATCACCCATGGGATCGGCCACCGCGGGCAGATCAGCGCAGTCATGCTGCTCAACGCCGTTCCGGCAGCGAAGGATGGCTTCACTGCATATCTGCATGAGGCGGAAGCTTCGACGAGAGGACGGTTCGCCACGCCCAGTTGAAAATCGCCCTGCCTGGGCGTTGCGAGCGCGTTATAATAAGCACAAGCCGTGCTGATCGGCACCAAGGCAAGGTTTCCGCCATGCACGCCACCATCTATCACAACCCCCAATGCGGCACGTCGCGCAACACGCTGGCGATCCTTCGCCATGCCGGCATCGAGCCGACGGTGATCGAGTATTTGAAGACGCCACCGGACCGCGCAACGCTTCTGCGTCTCCTGGTCGACGCAGGCGTCACGCCGCGGCAGGCGGTGCGGGAGAAAGGCACGCCGTTCGAGGAGCTTGGCCTGGGCGATCCGTCCGTCAGCGACGAAGCGATTATCGAGGCCATGCTGCGGCACCCGATACTTATCCAGCGTCCGTTCGTGGTTACCGAGCTCGGAACGCGCCTGTGCCGGCCGTCGGAGGTGGTGCTGCAGGTCATCCCCCCGCTCGCCACGCCATTCACCAAGGAGGATGGTGAGATCGTCGGAGCGGGAATACCCAGGTAAACGCTATGCGGCGCTGCTGACTGCTTGCTTGAGCACCTCAAGCACTCGATCAACACCGATCGTCGCCATGTCGACATCCGGCAAGTGCCGGGCACTGTTATATCTCTCTCCTTGCGGATAGAGCTCCTTGTGCATGTCGATGCAGAACGATTTATCCCGATACGGCCCGTAGGTCACCGTCGAAGTGGCGCCATAAAGTCCAACCGCGGGCACGCCCAATGCATCGGCCAGGTGTATCGGGCCGCTATCGGGCGCCACCAGGCACGTTGCACGAGTGAGCAAGCGCGCCAGGCCAACCACCGAGACATCCAGGAACTCGGCCCCGCGGGGAGCGCGAATTCGCTCCCTGGCCGGCTGACTGGCAATCACCACCTCCAGCCCCCGGCCCAGGCACTCTTCGATCACTGGTGACCACGACGCCTCGGGCCACTCCTTGTACCCGATCGCACTATTTGGACAAACCACCACATACTTCCCGTCCCGAATCAGGCCCGGTAGCGGCTTCAGCATCGCACCCAGCTTTTCGCGCACCGCTCCCGCGGCCCGGGCCATGGTGTCGCGCACATGGCGCCCATGCTCGGGGCCCGGCCAATGACCGCCCGGACGGGCGACCCATCGCGACCCCGTCGCGTTGGCGACCACCGGCAGCCCCTGGTTCTCGAAGATGGGGGCAAAGGGGAC
>Ga0207705_10001608_pt1 | contig 17927 bp, 13 predicted proteins | sample KBSC13metaG_FD_184314 | JGI IMG/M metagenome (GOLD analysis project Ga0207705, IMG submission 184314) | Corn rhizosphere microbial communities from Kellogg Biological Station, Michigan, USA - KBS C1-3 metaG (SPAdes) (version 2) | ecosystem: Host-associated > Plants > Roots > Rhizosphere > Soil ...
ATGTGGCCGAGTGCTATGCCAATACCGTGGCGGCCGAGCAGTTGCTCGGGTGGCGCGCGCAGTACGGGCTCGATAGGATGTGCGCCGATCATTGGCGGTGGCAGTCGATGAATCCTAAGGGGTTTGAATAGTGGGTCAGACAAAAGAGTCGACATCTGCGTGGAACAGCGGCCAACAGCCTGGCTGGGCAATGCATCCGAGTTAGCGCGCCTAGGTGCGCCGGAGGTCGCTCCGGCAAAAGCCTCTCGATATGAAAAGGACTTCGCGCGGGGCCTCAATGAGGATCGTTGTTGCGCCTATCTCCAGGCCCGAATCTCATCGGACAAGACACGCAGTTGACTGCCGGTGGTGTTTTCATTAGCGTGGCACGCGGGTCCGTGTACATTTCCTTGTACTTTTTAGACTCTTCCCGTACAGTGGTCGCCGGCTCACCGGTAGCTCCAGTTAAGCAGTTGAAATGCAGCCCGACCCGGTGCCGTTCGGCACACTCGGAATGTCGCCGCGATCGAAAGTCGAGTAACCGCGACGCTGCAATCCTCGCTGGTCGGGCCCACGCAAATCGATCTCCGCTAGATTCCGAAAGATCACGGTGTTTTTATGTTTTCCAAGCCCACGTCGCTTTTTCCCGCTTTTCGTCCGGATTTCTTCGCTGTCTTCATTTGCTCGTTACTTGCGGCCGCTCCGCTGTGCCTTGTGACCATCGGTGGCTGGGCGAGTGGAATATTGTTTGCCAGCGGCCTAGGCTCTTTTCTGTATTTGATGACAGCCGATCGTCAGGCAAGCCATCCCGAAAGCACTGCAGAAATCCGATGGGTAGGGGTAACACTGCTGCTACCTATCATTGCAATTTCCGTAAGTTCATGTTTTCGCGGGACGTTGGGTCTACCGCTGTTCGATAGTCCATCGCGCTTTCTGATCGCGATTCCCATCTTCCTGTTCGTTGTGCGCAAGCGTGTCAACATAGGCTGCTGGCTGCAATATACGCTTCCTTTGGCACTCGTTATTATCTTGGGCGACCAATATGTTTTTTACCATCCGTATTATTGGGGTGGAAGTCGTATGGCAACCTACTTCGCGGACCCGTTGACGTTTGGTCAATACTCGATGACCCTCGGGCTAATGTGCCTAATTTCGATCAATCGGTTTAGCAAAGATAGCGCTGCACTGTTAGCGCTGAAGATCGTCGGGTTCGCGCTCGGAATTTATTTTTCGGTTCAGTCAGGTAGCCGCACTGGGTGGCTAGCAGCGCCGATTGTGATCGGTTTTTACATCCTTGAACGCAATCGCAAAACGTGGGTGCGGAACCTCCTCAGCGCAGTTGGGGTAGTGTCGGTTATGGTGGCTGCGACCTATCTGTTCTCGCCGATCGTTCACGAACGCGTTGGAGCGGCGTGGCATGATCTCATCACTTACAACTGGATCGGTGTTGCACCCGAGACATCCATCGGGCGACGTATCACGTTCCTGCGGATAGGCATCGAGCTGCTAGCTGAGCGGCCTTTGGCCGGTTTTGGCGATCACGGCTTCGCGAGTTATCTGAGCGACCCCCGCCTTGCGGCGTTCGCCTCGCCGGCTGCGCGAGACTTTGTCGTGCACTCCGGTTTTCACAATGAACTGATGACGAATGCCGTACGCTCGGGAGTGTGGGGCGTTCTCTCTACACTCGCGTTGTTCATCGTTCCTTGCGTTATTTTTTCTCGCGCTCTACGCTCCGCATCTAGGCAGCAATCGGGCAATGCGCTGATGGGCCTGACTTTCGTGATTTGCCAACTCATAAGCGGAATGAGCACCGAAGTGCTCAATCTGAAATTTACCGCTAGCTTTTATGCAGTCGTAATTGCTTGCCTTTGCGGCGCATCGCTCGTCCGGCCGGTGGTGCCAAAAGTCGATCACAGTAGTGCTGCTGTGTCATAGAATCTATGGGAGTGTCTGGCCTAGGAGGTTGCGCGGAGCGATTTTCGGCCCTTCGCCTTCGCCGGCACAAACCCATTCCGTTTCCCGTCGGGACGGTGCCAACACCCACGCAGCCTATTGATTCATGGACAATGATCGCGTCAAGAAGCAACGCATTCTGCCCAGACATTTCCAAGCTATCGAGCAGCCTTTTTCCGCGACCGCTTGATGTTTGTTCGTAAGCGCCTCGCGAAGGCCGTTCGCAACACGACGCGCACGTGAGGCATGATTGGGTATCGGGCGCTCGGGTTGGGCCCGCTGGCAATCAGCCCGTGGAGGCAGGCGGGCAAGGCTGCCCTGGCAGCTTACTTGCCACGTTCCAGGGTAGTAATTCGTCGATGCGGTTAATGGGGTGATCAGCGATATGGGTCAGCACGTATTCGAGATAAGCGCGCGGGTTGATCCCGTTCAGCTTGCACGTGCCGATCAGACCGTACATCGCCGCGGCCCGTTCGCCCCCGCTGTCGGAGCCGGCGAACAAGAAGTTCTTCCTACCCAAACTCACACATCGCAGCGCGTTTTCCGCCAGGGCGTTGCTGATCTCGGCGCGGCCCTCTTTGCAGTACAGCGCGAGGGCATCCCACTGGTTAAGCGAGTAACGGATCGCCTTGGCCAGTTCGGATTTCTTCGACAGCGTGGCAAGCTTTTCCGTCATCCACGCCTTGATAGTCGCCAGCAGCGGCACGCTTTTCTCCTGCCGTACGCGCAGCCGTTCAGCGGCAGGTTTGCCGCGGATGTCGGCCTCGATCGCGTAAAGTCCGCCGATCAGCTCGAGCACCTCCCGAGTCGCCTCGGTCGGCGTTCGGGCATGCACGTCGTATATGTACCGTCTCGCGTGGTCCCAGCATGCCGCCTCGCGAATCTTGCCGCTCTCGTACAGTTCGTTGAAGCCGCTGTAGGCGTCGGCCTGCAAGATGCCCTCGAATCCGGCCAGATGGGTCTGGGGATGGATGCCTTTGCGATCCGGCGAGTAAGCAAACCACACTGCGGCCGGTTCGGTGGAGCCCGAACGGGTGTCATCGCGCACATACACCCACAGGCGCCCAGTCTTCGTCTTCTTCTTGCCCGGCTCCAGTACCGGGATAGGCGTGTCATCCGCGTGCAGCTTCGACGGCGCCACCGTGTAGCGGCGCAGTGCCTCGGTCAGCGCATCGCAAAGGGCCTCGCATTGACCAACCCAGCGGCCCATGCTGGCCGGGTCCAGCTTCACGCCGTCGCGTGCGGCAATCTGCGACTGCCGGTACAACGGGGCGTGGTCGGCGTACTTCGAGACGAGGATGTCGGCCAGCAGGCTCGGATGGGCGATGCTGCGCGTAATCGGCAGGCCGGGCATCGGCGGCTGCGAGAAGTGGTGGCCGCACGGACAAACCGTCTTGCGCCGGATCGTACGAATCACCTTGAACATCGCCGCGACGCGGGCGAGCTGCTCGGACACGTCTTCTCCGAGCGGTTGCATCGCGCTGCCGCACTTCGGACACGTTGCGTCAGCCTCCAGTACACGTTCTTCGCGTGGCAGATGCGGCGGCAGCGCTTCTTTGGGCGATGCGTCGCTTACAGGCGTGCTCGCGCTTGATTGGCGGGCGCGCCGCACATCAGCGACGCCGCGCTCGCCCGTCAGATCCTCGAGCGCGGTTTCCAGCCGTGCAACCTCCCGGTCCAACTGCTCGGACTTGCGCCCGAACTGCATGCGCCTAAGCTTGTCGAGTTGCGCCTTGAGCTGCTCGATCTCCAGATCGCGCTCGGCAAGCTGAGCACGGGCCTCGAGCAGCAAGGCTCGCAGCGTTTCAACATCGTCAGGAAGTTCGGCGCCGTTCGACATGCGGCGCAGTTTACGAGCGTTCTGCTCGGTTTACAACATCGACAGTGCAGCGGTGCGACGCGGTTGCCGCCAATCGATGCCTTCGAGCAACATCGACAGTTGCGCCGCCGTCAGATGGACCTTGCCGCCATCGGCCTGTGGCCAGACGAAGCGACCACGTTCAAGCCGCTTGGCAAGAAGCCAGAGCCCGTCCTCGGTCGCCCACATGAGCTTCACCAGATCGCCGCGCCGGCCCCGGAAGATGAACACGTTGCCACCCAACGCATTGTCCTCGAGCGCCGTCTGCACCTTCGCCGCCAGCCCTTGGAATCCGCAGCGCATGTCGGTGACGCCGGCCACCAGCCAGACGCGTGTACCTGTGGGAAGAGAGATCACGATCGCATGCTCCCCAATACAACGCGTAGCGTATCGGCGTCAACGATGCCGTCGACCTTGACCACCACGTCACCGAATCGAATCTCGATCGTCCCGGCTCGTGTAGTGCGGCTGCCGACGGCCCGAGCATCGGAGGGCATCGTCGCGCGCTGCGGCGGCGTTTCATGGACCACCGCCACGGGAATCAGCGACGTCGTTTCGGTCTGCAATTGCTCGCGATAGCGACGCCGCCACATGAACAGCATGTTTGCATTGATGCCATTCTCGCGCGCCAGCTTTGCGACCGAGGCACCCGGCTCACATGCAGCGGCGGCAAGACGGCGTCGAAACTCGCGATCATAATTCGGGCGTCCCTTGCGGCTACCCGGCTTGGCTTCCAACTCTGTCACAGTGATGTCCATCAAATCGAAAATGATGGGCACCACTTTGATGTCGGTTCTCGCCGCCGTCTACGACGGTCGTTGTGAGGCGCTTACAGACATCCGCAACTTCGTACTGAATATCGGGAGTAAAGCCGCAAGACGCGCATGCCGCCAGAAAGCGCTCGCGCGCCGCCGGATTGATCGATTTCGGCAACGCGATCCACGGCATACCGTCCAAATCGTCAGGCTCGATCGTCGTCCGCTCGGCCAGTGGATGATCGTCCGCAAGCGCAAGTACGAACGATTCGCTAGTGAGCAAACGGCTCATCAACGATTCATTCGGTTTAGGCCGGTTGTAGGCGCATGCAATATCGATCACCGAGCGCTCGAGCGCATCGATCTGCTCGGCTGAACGCATCGCCGAAAGTTTCAGGTTCACGCGCGGGTGGGTTGAACGAAATCGGCGCAGTGCGGCAGGCAACCGCCCGTTGTGGATGATCCCTTCGCAATAGCCAATCGAAAGCGAACACGCCTCGCCTTTACCGACTTGCCGCGCCCGCTCTTCGATGCGCTCGGCCTGGGCGAGCAGATCGCGTGCTTGCACGAGAAAATCGCGCCCCGCCGGCGTCAAGCGAACACGCTGCTTGACGCGCTCGAACAACTGCAAGCCGAGATGCTCCTCCAGCTGGCGGATCTGGCGCGACAGCGGCGACTGCGAAATGTGCAGCCGCTGCGCCGCGCGCGCGACATGTTCCGTTTCGGCGACGGCCACGAAGTACTTCAGTTGCTGTAGCTCCATCGTTATGTCCTTTTCGGCAACATCTCTGACCCATTAAGTCTTGGACAGCATTATATCCGGACCACTAAGCTCCCTTCCTGAAAGCTCGTTCGATCGGGTTGCCCGAAGCCGGGCCGGGCCGATCGCGAATTGCCATTCGCAGAAGAGAGGAAGACCAGCGATGACCCAACCGCGCTTTACCATTCCCCATGGCGCCCTGCTCGTCACGCTCGTGCTGCTCAGCGCGAGCGGGCTGTTTGCGTCCGACATCAATCTGCCCGGGATGCCGCTCGCAGCGCACGCCTTCGGCACGCCGATCTCGGCGATGCAGCGCACCTTCAGCGTCTATGTCGTCGGGCTAGCCGTCGCACAGGCCATCTACGGTCCACTCTCGGATGCCTACGGCCGCAGGCGTCTCGTCATCGCGGGCATGCTGCTCTACACGGTTGCTTCGGTCGCGTGCTCGCTCGCGCCGACGGTCATGACCTTCGGGCTCGCGCGCATCCTTCAAGCGCTCGGTGCGGGGGCCGGCATGGTGATCGGCCGCGCGATCGTCAGCGACATCTTCGACGCGAAAACGGCCGCACGCACGTTCACGACGATCATGCCGATTGTCGGCGCGTCGCCGGCGCTCTCTCCGCTCATCGGCGGCTACATCACGACCTACATCTCTTGGCGCGCGCCGTTCTTATTCACGGCGGCGCTCGGCGCCCTCGCCGTCGCGTTGCTCGTTATCTATATCCCCGAGACGGTGCCGAAGTCCAATCGCCACCGCAGCGTCGCGCGCATGTTTCGCAGCTATCCGATGTTGCTGGTCCAGCCTCGATTCTGGTCCTACGCGCTGAACCTCTGTGTCGGCTACGCGGCCTATCTCGGCTATTTGGCGGCGTCGCCGGTGATCCTCGTCAGCATGGGTCTGTCGACGAAGGCCATCAGCTACTGCTACATGAGCCTGTCGGTCACCTATATCTTCGGGAATCTGACCTCGCGCCGTTTCGCCAAGACGTACGGCATCGATCGGCTGCTTGGTGCCGGCTTCGCGATTCTCGCAGCAGGCGCAGCGTGCCTGCTCGTGGCAGGCTGGCTCGGCGGCAAGACGCCGCTGCCAATGATCCTCGCGATCTCGGTCGTGACACTCGCCAATGGATTTCTCGTCCCGCTCTCGTTCGCAGGCGGCGTCACGAGCTTCCCCGACAACGCGGGCGCGGCATCAGGCCTCATGGGTGCCATGCACTTGATCGCGGGCTCGCTCGCGATCTATCTGGTAGCCGCAATGCCCGGCACTGTCTCGGCACTCGCGGCCTTCGTCACCGTCGTCGCCGCAATCGGTTGTATCGCGTTCCCCGTCCTGCTGCGGTGGGCCAATGCGCCGCGACCCGCCGCTGCGGTGCCCTGTTCGACAAAGACGACGGCGTAAGCCCGTGGCGATGAGTTGAGCCAGCGTCGAGGGTTGACCGATCGGCAGGCCGACGCCGGCGCCCAGTTCATCCCCAAGCGCGCTCGCCTTCAGCGGACACGACGGTGCACTGCAACCCCTGCGACGCGCCTGCTCGGTCGATGGCCGTCTCGAGTTGAGCGAACGGGTAGGTTGTCACGTCCACCCCATCGAGCGACAACTGCCCCGATGCGACGAGCGAAACGAGCATCAGATAGTCGGCGCGGGTGTACATGAAGTTGCCGATCAGCTCCCAGTTGTTCAGCAGCATCTCGCCGTATGGGATCGGCAACTCGACCTGCATGCTGCCCATCAGCACGAGCCGCCCGTTGCGGCGCAAGCTACGCAGGGCGGCGAGCGTCGCGTTCGCCTCCGTCGCTTGGCCCACCATGTCGAAGGCGAGGTCCGCTCCGCCGCCGGCGGCTTCGCGAATGGCTGCGACGTCGCGCGCAAGGTCGCCCGTGAGCAGGACGGACGCCACGCGCCCGCCACCGCGTTCGACGAGTTCGGCCAGCGCTCGCTCGCGGCGGCCCAATGCCACGACCCGGCTCGCGCCGAGCGCGAGCGCGGCGAATACGGCGGCCGAGCCGAAGTATCCGGTCGCGCCGTTTATGACAACCCCCTCCCCTGCAGCCAACCGGCCGCGCCGCAACCCGCCGAATGGAACCGAAAACTTTCCTAACGCTGCCAGCCTCGATGACGGTACAGCGTCGAGCCCATCCAGCGCAACGAGGGTCGAGGCGGGATATTCGGCCAATTCGCGCAGGGTGCCATGGCGGAAATCGCCCAGCAGCGGCCCGCTCGCGGCGCTAATGCCCGTGAGTCCGATCAAGACTTGTTCGGGCTCGGGCACGGTTTCGTCAGCGCACCAATAGGGATTCACAGCCACGCGCTGCCCCGGGCGAAAGCTAAACACGCCTTCCCCCACTGCCTCGATGCGGCCAATGCCGTTGGTCCCCGGAGAAAACGGTCCGGGCGGAAAAGCGTACGGCAGTTTGCCTTCCAGATAAGCACGCGTATAGCTGAGCAGCGGCACGGCCTCCATGCGCAGCAGCACGGCGCCGCGGCGCACGTGCGGCGTCGGCTCGTCGCGCAAGGTCAAAGGCTTACCGGGTTCGTCGAGCATCCAGGCTTTCATCGCAGTTTCCTCGTTGCGTTCGAGACATCCAATGAGATCGGGCCATTGAACTTTAGCGAGACCACACCTATTCTTGAAATCAATTATTTACATTCGACCCATCAATATGATTGATCTCAGAGGCGTGGACTTGAATCTGCTCGTTTCGCTCGATGCCTTGCTCGAGGAGTCGAACGTGACGCGCGCCGCCGAGCGGCTGCATCTGACGCAGCCCGCGGTCTCGACGCAGCTTGCGCGGCTGCGTCAGCTGTTTGCCGACCCGCTGCTGATTCCGTCGCCGAGCGGCCGCGGCATGACGCGCAGTGTTCGAGCAACGGAACTCATGGCGCCGCTCAAGGCGGCCCTCGCACAAATTCAAACAATCGTGCGCACCCAGCCCGCCTTCGACCCGTTCGTCGACACGCGCCGCTTCGCCATTGCGGGCAGCGACCAGGCGGTGGCTGTCTTGGGATTTCGCTTGATGCAGGGATGGGCTGCGCATGCAGGGCCGAACGTGCAACTGGCGTTCGTTGCAGCGGAGCTTTCAACGAGCGTCGAGCGCTTCGAGCGCGGCGACATCGATCTGCTGATCGGTTCCGAGCGAATGATCCCCGTATGGGCGAAGGCACGGAAGCTCTACGACGAACACTTCGTCTTCGTGCAACGCAAGGGGCACCCGCGGGGGCGCGCACCGCTCGATCTCGATACCTATTGCACGCTCGATCACGTGCTGGTCTCAACGAGCGGAGGCAGTTTCTTCGGCTTCATGGATGAACATCTACAAGCGCTCGGCCGCACCCGCCGCATCGCGCTGTCGGTTCAGCACTTCGGTGTCGTGCCGCAACTGCTCGCGCTCACCGATTATGTCTCGACGCTGCCCTCGCGGCTCGTCGCCCCCCATCGCAACACGCTCGATGTCTTCGATTTACCGTTCGAGGCGCGAGGGTTCACCATGTCGGCCGCTTGGCATCCGCGCAGCCACGTCGATCCAGCGAATGTGTGGCTGCGCGAGACGCTCGCCGATATCGCCGCGAATACAACAGCATGACGAAGTCGCGCCGTGACGGGACGGCAATCTAGACGATTATGTCTTCGGAAACTCGCCCCTTTGCGCTCGTCGCGCGAATCGTCAGCCGCGCAGGCCGAGAAGCGAGTGAACCGCGACATCGGCATCTCAACGGCCACCGCGCAATCGATCGCGCCCGCTTTGCGTGCCCGGCGGCACGCCGGGCTGGGTGGCGGGTTCAGCCGTCGGCGCCGCGTTCTCTTCGACTGGGCCGGCGACCGGACCGGCCACCGGGCCCGCGGCGGGACTGGCGCCAGGCGCCTGGCGCATGTCGCCGTCCACCGGTATGTTTTCAGGATGTCCAGGCACGGGCTGGCGTTCGACGTGCGTGCGCCCAACCGCCTCATCGGCTTGCGCTTTGTCACCCTCTTTCGGTTCGGGCTGCTCGGCATTCGCATTCGACATGAACACTCTCCAACGGCGAAAAAATTCCTCCCAAGCGGCAAGCATCGCGCGTGCCATGTAGCTGTCTTCTTCGCACATCGGTCGGTTTGGCAACCCACGCCGCACAGAGCGCGTCATGCAACCATGCGATGACCAGGAACGCCCACGCGCCCGATCGTTCGCTTGTCCCCGTTTCGCCCCACGCGTCTTACGCCCCGCCCTCGCGCTCAAAGACGGACACAAGCCGCTTGAGCGCCCGCCATGCGAAGCTTTCCCGAGCACCGCCGATCGTCGCCGTGCCGTCGATCTCCCGGGGCCACGCGCGATTCGCTGGACATTCGCCGATCCGCACCCGGTACAGGGCCACCAGGGGCACTAGCAGGCGCGTACCGGGTTGAAGTTGTACCGGCAGCGGCCCGCCGTAGACGCTCGCAAGCGACGGGGCGTCGAGCGTCGCCACATTGACGCGGTCGACGGCAGCCACACGGCAATGCAGCGCGCCGAGTTCAGGCAGCGATGCCACGAAATCGACGCGATCGCCGGCACTCACGCGCGCCGCATCGTCCTCGCCGACGAAGGCTTCCCCTTTCACGCCCATCGGCCCGAGCACATCGAACAGATGCTCGCCGCGCGGCAGCCACGTGCCCGGCGCAAGGGCTTCATTGGTTTGCACCACACCGTCGAACGGCGCACGCAGCGTCAGTTGCGCGACTTGGGCCGTGAGCCCCGCCACGGTTTCCCGCGCGGCATCCCAATGGCGACGCAGCGCGACGCCCTGCTCGAGCAGCCGCTCGTCGAACGACTGCTGCTCGACCTGCCAGCCCAGCAGCGCTTCGTCGGCCCGCGCCGCTTGGAGCCGATGCACGAGGTCGGGCGACGCCAGCACCGCCAGCACATCGCCCGCGTGCACGCGCTGCCCGTCGCGCGCGATCGGGACTTGCTCTGTCATGTAAGCCGCATCGGGCGCATACAGCCCTTGCGCGCGCAACGGCCCAAGCACGGCCGGCGCACTGACGCCGCCATGCCAAGGCAGCACCAAGAAGCCGAGCAGCGCCGCGCCGACGATCGCACTGCGCCGAGTCTCGCGGCACCAGTGCAGATCCGAGCGCCGATGTCCGCATGCGAAGATCTCGCGCACGACCGGCCGCGCAATGAACCACCCGAACTCGACGCAAAACAGCAACAGCCCCAGTGCCTTGAAAAACGTGTGATAAACGATGAGCGCGATCGAGAAAAACACGACGAGCCGGTAAAGCCAAGTCGCGAACGAGAAGGCGACCAGAAAGCGCCGACGCTTAGGCGCGCACGGCTCGGGCTGCGGATCGCCCAGGCCGAATAAACGCTCGCGCATCCACCAACGGCCGAACGCGAATGCACGGTCGTGCAAATTAGGCATGTCGAGCCAGTCCGACAGCAGGAAATACCCGTCGAAGCGCATGAACGGGCTCGCGTTGATCGTCAACGTGCCGATCCAGGTCGTCGTGGCGAGCAGAAAGGCGCCCGCGCGCACGGGGCCGTCGGGCAGCACGCTCCAAGCCAGCGTCGCGAAGGCGGCAAGCGTCAGCTCGGTCAGCATCCCGGCCGCCCCGATACGCAATCGTTGTGCGCGCCCCGGCACTTTCCAGGCTTCGGTCGTATCGGTATAGAGCACCGGCACCATCACCAGCAGCGCGATGCCCATCGTCGGCACGCGGCAGCCATACCGATGCGCGGTAAAAGCATGGCCGAATTCGTGCAGCACTTTCGCGCAGCCGAGCGCGACGCCGATCGCAACGAGTCCGCGCAGATCGGCATAGCCGTGAAATGTGTGAATGAACTCGTCCCAGCGGCGCGATACGAGCACGAGCCCCGTCAGCGCGACGAGTGCCACGACGGCCCAGAACCCAGGACGGTAGGCCATTTCGGCGTAGCGCGCGAAGCGCCGCAGAAACGGCATCGGCCGCCACAGCGGCACACGGATCATCAAGTAGTGCTTGAGCAGCCACATTGCGTGCGAGAGCTTGCCCGCCGCGGCCGCGCTCGCGAGCCGCCCGGTATCCTCAGCGCTGGTCGCCACGAGCAAATGCTGATGATGCAGCAGCCGCACGAGCGAGTCGAAGTCGTCCAGCGTCAGATGCAGCGTCGTATCCGCGTTGACCGATGCGACGATCGCCTGCGCATCGTCGAGCGGCCAACGCGAGAGCATTTCGAATGCGGGCCAGCCGATCTGAAAAAAGCGGTTCGCCGCCGGATCGTGAAGCATCCACGTCGGCGCGCCGTCCGGCGTCGCGGCGCCGGGCGTCAAGCTCAGTTCTTGGCGCAGGGAAGGAAGTCGAGCCATGGAAGCGAAGCGCTATGTCGGGCGCGAGCGTAGGCCGGGCACGGCCTACCAGCCGAGCCACTGCCGGGCCGTCGCGAGCGGCCGGCGCAGCAGATAGTAGACGAGCGGTACCCAGCGCCCATGAATGCGGGCGGTGCCCATGACACCGAGCGGCGGTTTGACGGTGCCGGAGAAGGTCGCCCTCACGCGATAGGCGACGACGCCCTCCGGCGTCGGCTCCGCACGGTACGCCACCGTATCGATGCGAGCATCGTACGCTGCGAACGGCGAGCTCTTCGGATAAAGCGTGATCTCCGCGCCCGGCACGACGTCGACGTTATCGGCGACCGGCACATAGGCGGTCAACTCGACGTGCGCCGGATCGGCAAGCAGCATCACCTTCTCGCCGACCGACACGGCTTTTCCGTTCCAATCGTTCGGGTCGGAGAAGACCGCTACGCCCGCGCGCGGCGCGTTCACACGCACGCGCGCAAGCTCCCGCGCCGTATAGTCGAGCTCCACCGCGCTTTGCTCGAGCTTGCCCTTGCGCAACGCCATGTCGAGCCGGTCCTTGTCGTCGGTAACGGCGAGCTGGGCGGTCTGCCGATACTCCGCCTGCGCCGTCGCGTAGTTCTTGTTCGCAAGCGCATAGCGTGAGGCAAGCGCTGTGGAATCCAGGGCGAACAGCGGCGTGCCCGCGTCGACGCGCTGATTGGGCTGCGCGAACAGGCGGTCGATCACCCCATCGAGCGGCGCGCGTACGACGAATGGATCCTTCGGCGTGACTTCGGCCGGTGCGAGCACCGTCAGCGGCACCGGCACGACGAGCGCGCAAGCGATACCCGCAAGCACTCGCCGCCGATACTTGCCGACCCGTAGCGCAAGCTTGGCGCGCTCGATCCACGACGCACGCGGAGCGAAGGCGCTAAGAGCATGGGACCAAACTCGCGCCAACTCGGCGAGCAGGGCCTCGTCCAGGTGAGTCCAGGGTTGCTCGCGCGCGAAGACGACCCCGCCGAACGAGCGCCCCGTCCGGTCGACGAGCGGGACCCACAGTGCATGCGTCGGCCACCAGGCATCCCAATCGGCTGCGAGCGGGTCGGGCAAAGCCTCGGCGGTGAACGAACGAGGCCAGGTGTGCACCGCGGGATCGAGGCTCCCGGCTGCGGCGTTCGCGTCCGCTTGGCCTGCCGCGCCGGACGCCTGCTCGCCCTGTGACGCGGCGGGTCCGCGCGAGGTTTGTCCCAAACGGCGTTCGAGCGCGCGGCACACTTCCCCGAGCCATTGCACGTAAGGCGCACCGGGGTCGCTCTGGGGCAGACCCGACACCGCTGCCACCACCCCCGGCACGGGTGCCGGCGCGCGCCACCATGCCGCCTGGCGGTGCGGCACGAGCGAGCGCGATTCGTTCACGATGACGAAGCCGAGCGTCTCTTCGCTCGGTGCTTCGCGCGCACGCGAGGACAGTTGCCAAAGCAGCGCGAGCGCGGTTGCCTCGATCCGAAGAGGGGCGTTCATGGGGCGGCCCGCGGCGAGCGGCTAATGGCCGGCGCCGGCGAACTTCGCCCAGCCGCTCATGCCGGGCAACAGCTCTGGCGGATGCCCGGACAGCGCGGCCGTCACGTCGACGGTCTGCGTCACGGGGTCGACACGCGCGCCGATGCGCGCGACGGTGGCCGGATAATTCTTGCCCACCTCATCGACGGTCACGGTCAGCGCATGGCCGGGTTTGAGCCACGCGAGCCATTTCGACGGCACGATCATCTTGAGTTCGAGATGGCTCGTATCGACGATGGTCAAGAGCGGCTTGCCCGGTTCGGCGAACTGCTGAGCAGCGGCGCTGCGCTTAAGGACACGCCCGTCGAACGGCGCGGCGATGCCGCACTTTCTCACGGTCGCCTGCATGTACGCGACCTCGGCCGCGCTCGCTTTCGCCTTCGCCTCGGCTTGCTGTACGTCGATCTCCCCGATCGAATGTAACTGCGCGAGGCGATCGTCGACGCGTTTTAGCTGCACGGCCGCGTCGGCCTCGGCCTGGGCCTTGTGCAACTGCGCCGCGTACAGCGAGCAATCGAGCGAGACGAGCATCTGCCCTGCGCGAAACGCGTCGCCCTCGCGAAACGGCATGGAAGCGATTTTGGCGCTGACTTCACTCGACAGGTCGACTCGATCTCGTGCGACCAACTGAATGCGGATTCGGCCATCGTCGTCGGCACGCGCCGCCGTGGGCGCCGCGCCTTCGCCGGCAGCCCAAGCGCTGTGCGCCATGACCATCACCGCCGTACTGATCAGCCCTGCCCTGCACCATCGATTCATTGCGTCTTTGCTCCGTCCGCGTTGCCGAACGAGGCCCAATGCATTTGCGCTTTGTCGATCGATTGCTCAATCGATTTCAAATCGCCCTTGCCGGCCTCGGCCGGCAACGGGTCCAGCCCGAGTGTCTCAAGCAGTTGGCCGTAGGCGCTTTCCAGCTCGCCGTAGCTTTGATATAGACGCAGCTCGGACATCATCGCTGAGCTAGCCGCGCGAATTTCCTCGAGCTTACCTTGCGCATTGACCATCGTCGCGTTGTGCGTGTGCTGCAGAATTTGGCCGTCGACGTCGTTAATCTGCTGGTACAGATCGAACTGGCGCTGCTTCGCGCTGAGCTCCGCGCGCGCAACGTGCACTTGCGTCAGCACGGCCATCGACAACGCGAGTTGCTGCGCATGAGCAACGTCGCGCTGGGCATTGGCCATGCCCCGGATGTTCTTCTCGTTAAGCAGGTTCAGCAAGTTCCAACTGACGTTGATGCCAGCCGCCCGCCAGGCGTGATAAGCAAGAAAGCTGTTGCTGTCGTAGTGCGCACCCAGTTGGAACTCGATGCCGGGCAGCAGCTTGGCGATCGCCTTGTGCGTCTCGTTGATGCTGATGCGCTCGTTGTAGCTCGCTTCGACGAGCTCGGGGCGGCGCTCGAGCGCCGTCTCTTCCATGCGGTCCATCGGCATGTCGAAGGTCGGCACTGCGAAGCCGCCGGGCGGCGCGAGCGCGATATCGGTGCCGGGGGCGACGTTCATCAGCGAGGCAAGCCGCGGCTTCGCCTCATCGAGCTGATCGCGCACCGCTTCGAGTTGGCGCATGATGTCGAGCAGCGCATGCTGATACGCGAGCGTGTCGAGCGGCGAGCGCAAACCCTCGAGTTGCGACTGGCGCGATTCGTCGAGCGCTTGCTTAGCCTGCGCCAGCAGCGGGCCGACGCGGCGCTCGAGACGCTGCGCACCGACCGCTTCCCAATAGGCCTCGCGCACCTGCTGCATCATCAATTGCACGACCTTGCGCCGGCGCTGCTCGACAACGAGCACGCGGTCGGCCTGCTCCTTGGCCTCGAAGTAGCTGACGCCGAAGTCGAGCAAATTCCACGAGAACGTGAGGTCGGCCGTGCGATCGTTCTGATCGGTCGAGTACGACGGCTCCAATGACACCTGGTGGGTCTGGAGTGAGACGGACTCCGACGCGAGCGGATGGTCGCGATTCGTATAGCCGGCGGCTGCCGTCAAGCGCGGCAGCATGTCGAAGTTGGCGACATCGAGTTGCTTTTGGGCAAGCGCTTCTTCCATCATCTTCAAGCGGTGGTCGAGGTTGTAGCGGATCGCGCGCGCCATCGCCTCCTCGAGCGTTACCGGCCCCGCGATGGGCGGTTGATCCGCGAACATCGCCGTGCGATCGGCATGCGCGTCCTGAGCGCGTTCGGCGTCGGTAAACGGCGTGGGGTGAATCGCGCAGCCCGACAGCCACAATACGGCCACCGACATGGCGATCAACGACGGACGCCATCCGTGCTTTGAACCCGGCTCGCGCGCGGCATGTGCAGTTGGAACCATGGCGGGCGACGGCATCGTTTCAGCAACTGACGTGGGTAGTCTCATGGGTCTAGGAGAATGACGGGGAATTCATACGCGACGCGTAGCGCCGGCCGGATTGAACACGTGCAACGCGGCCCGCGCCCGCGCGAACTGCTGATCGAGCGAAGGCTTGCCGACGGGGCGAGCCGCACGCGCGACCGACGGCTCGACCAGCGTGCGGGCCGCATGCCCCCGCGGCGTCGGATGGCCCACGCCGTGCGAAGCGCCGTGTCTGTCGTGCGGTGTCAGCACGATCTCGCGACGGGTTTCATGGCCCGATGCATCGCGGGTACGAACGACGATGTGGACATCCTCGACACCAGGCGGCAGCCTGCCGCGCAATACGCCCTTCGCTGCGTCATAGCGGATCCACCCCGGTAGCGTTCGGCCGTCGGCAAGACGCACTGTGACGTCGGAGCCGCCGTGCATCGCCTCGGACGGCGGCAGTAACGTCGCCACGTTGATCGAGAACGGATCGCTCGGTTCGATCTCGAACAAAACGTCGGGCAGCGGAACCGGCGCGTCGACCGGCGTGAGCGCGATCGCCGCATCGAGTGCCGTCATATCGAACCTGGGCACCGAGGCACGATCGAGCGAGTGCCTATTCGGCGGCGCGTTGGGGTCGGTAAACGTCATCGTCGGGACGACGGGCACAGAGCCGATCGGCATCGCTTGATCGAACTCGTTGAGCACATCGGGCGGGGAGGTATTGTCGTCGCCCATGAACAACGACGAATGCGTCGAGGTAGGCGTCTCGATCACCGTCGGAGGCTGGGAAGGCAGAATCGGCGGGAACGACGGTGCGTTGGTGATCGCGATCGTGTTCGATGCCACCGCACTCGTCTTCGCGCCGTCGTTGACCGTAAAGGTCACCGTGCGGCGGGTACCTGCGTTGAGCGCTTGGTTCGCGTAGGTGACCGATTGCAGCGCGGTGGTCCATTGCGCGATCGTGGCCGTGCTGCCCGCCGAGGTCAGCGTCAGCACGCCGGTCGCGGCGTCGTAGCTGGCCGTGATGTTGCCCGTCGCCACGCTGCTCGTGAAGGCGAGCGCATCGTTGGTCGCGTCAAAGCCTGCGCCGATCGATACTTGGGCCGACGCGAGCGTGGCGTTGTCCCGATCGGTGATCGTCACTTGCGGGGCGACCACCGCCGGCGTCGAGCCGTTTCCGCGCGCCGTGAACGACGCGCTGCCCGCCGTCGTAACGATCGGCGTTTGATCGGTATCGGTCACGCTCACGCTGCGCGTTTGCACGTCGCTCGTCGTGCCGTTACCGTCGGTCACCGTGAAGCTCACCGTGCGCGCCGCGTTAGCGGGCGTGACAGCCGTATCGGTATAAGTCACCGAGGCCAGCGCGGCCTGCCACTGCGCGAGCGTGGCCGTTCCACCACCCGTCGCGCTCAGCGTCATGACGCCCGTGTTGACGTCGTAGCTCGCGGCGATGTTGCCCATTGTCGCCCCGTCGCTCCTGAACGCGAGCACGTCTTCGCCAGCATGGAAGCCGCCCGTGATCGATACCGTCGCCGAGGTTCCCGACGTGCTGCTGAGATCGGTCAGCGTCAAACCCGGCGAAACGACAACTGGCGTCGATGCCACGTTGTCGCCCGCAACGAACGAAGCCGTACCCGGATCCGTGCCGATGTGCGGCCGATCGAGCACGGCCACCGTGGCGTTCGCCGCCGCGCTCGTCTTCGCACCGTCGTTCGTCGCAAACGAGATCGTGCGATTGCCGAAATGCGTGCCGTTGCTCGAAAACGTCACGGCCGACAGGGCGTTCGCCCATTGCGCATCGGTGGCCGTCGGGCCCGCCGAGGTCAGCGTCAGCACGCCCGTTGCAGCATCGTAGCTCGCCGAAATGTTGCCGAATGTCGCGGCGTTGCCGTTCGTGAAAGCGAGCACGTCCTCGCCGGTGTGGAAGTTGCCCGTGATCGAGACGGTCGCCGACGATTGCGTCGCGTTGTCGAGATCGGCGACGCTCACGCCCGGGTTGACGATAGTCGCCGACGCGCCGGCCACGTAAGGCGTCGTGCCGCCGGTTGCCGAGACGACCGGCGTTTGATCTGTATCGGCCACCGTCACCGTGCGCGCCGCCGTATTGCTCGTGACGCTCGCCGTATCGACAACCGAGAAGCTGACCGTACGTGTCGAGGTGTTCGGCGTCACCGCCACGTCGGTGTAGGTCACCGCATCGAGCGCCGCCTGCCATTGCGCGAGCGTCGCCGTATTGCCGGAAGACGACAACGTGAGCACGCCCGTCCCCGCGTTGTACGACCCGGCGATGTTGCCGTACATCGCTGAACTCGTGTTCGTGAACGTAAGGACGTCTTCGCCCGAATGGAAGTTGCCCGTGATCGCGGCGGTCGCCGAGGATAACGTCGATGCCGCGCCGTCCGTCACGCTCAATCCCGGATCGATGGCCACGGGCGTCGATGCCGTATTGTCGCCGGCCACGAACGAAGCG
>Ga0207705_10001609_pt1 | contig 17924 bp, 12 predicted proteins | sample KBSC13metaG_FD_184314 | JGI IMG/M metagenome (GOLD analysis project Ga0207705, IMG submission 184314) | Corn rhizosphere microbial communities from Kellogg Biological Station, Michigan, USA - KBS C1-3 metaG (SPAdes) (version 2) | ecosystem: Host-associated > Plants > Roots > Rhizosphere > Soil ...
GTGCAGAAGCTCGAGGATGTCATTCTCACCAAGGCCCGCGACCTTCGGCGTTCCGACCTCGGCTGATTTCGCTTAGGGGCAACCCATGAGTGACAGTCGATTCGATACCCGGTTCGACCCTGGGCAGGCCGACGGACGTTGGCAGCGCGCGTGGGACGAGGCACAGACCTTCCGCGCCGATGACGCGAGCGCCAAGCCGCGCAGCTACGTGCTGGAGATGTTCCCCTATCCTTCGGGGCGCATCCACATCGGCCACGTGCGCAACTACACGATGGGCGACGTACTCGCGCGCTACAAGCGCATGCGCGGGCACGAAGTGCTCCATCCGATGGGGTGGGACGCGTTCGGCATGCCCGCCGAAAACGCCGCGATCGAAAAGGGCGTCCACCCCGGCGCGTGGACCCGGCAGAACATCGCCAACATGAAGGCGCAATTGAAGCGGCTCGGCTTCGCGCTCGACTGGAGCCGCGAGCTGGCGACGTGCGAGCCCGACTATTACGGGCACGAGCAGGCGCTGTTCCTCGATCTTTACGAAGCCGGACTGGTCTATCGCAAGGAAAGCGCGGTCAACTGGGATCCGGTCGACCAGACCGTCCTGGCCAACGAGCAGGTAATCGACGGCAAAGGCTGGCGCTCCGGCGCGCCGGTCGAGAAGCGCAAGCTCTCCCAGTGGTTCCTCAAGATCACCGACTTCGCGCAGGAACTGCTCGACGGGTTCGACCAGTTGAAAGGCTGGCCCGAGAAAGTCCGGGTGATGCAGGAAAACTGGATCGGCAAAAGCCAGGGCCTTCAGTTTTCGTTCGCGCTGTCCGACGGCGGATCCGTCGAAGTCTATTCGACCCGGCCGGACACGATCTTCGGCGCGAGCTTCGTCGCCGTCGCGCCCGATCATCCGATCGCGCAGGCCGCGGCCGCTCGCGATCCCGAGGCCGCCGCGTTCATCGACCTGTGCAAGCAGGGCGGCACCACCGCTGCCGAGCTCGAGACGGCCGAGAAGCTCGGCTACGACGTCGGCCTCAAGGCGATCCATCCGTTCACCAAGGCTCCGCTGCCGGTCTACATCGCCAATTTCGTGCTGATGGAATACGGCACCGGCGCGATCATGGCCGTGCCGGGGCACGACCAGCGCGACTTCGATTTCGCCACCAAGTACGGCCTGCCGATCGTCCGGGTGATCGCCGCCAATCTGGCCGAAGCCGACGCTCCGCTGACCGAAGCCGAGGCCGGCGATGGCGTGTGCGTCCATTCGGATTTTCTCGACGGCCTGCCGGTCGATGCGGCCAAGAAAGAGGTGATCGCCCGTGCCGAAGCCGGCGGCTGGGGCGAAGGCAAGACCGTCTGGCGCCTGCGCGACTGGGGCGTCAGCCGCCAGCGCTACTGGGGCACGCCGATCCCGTTCATCCATTGCGACAAGTGCGGCGTGGTGCCGGTGCCGAAAGACCAGCTCCCGGTCGTGCTGCCCGAGGATGTCGACATGGCCGTTCCGGGCAACCCGCTGGCGCGGCATCCGACGTGGAAGCATGTCCATTGCCCGCAGTGCGGCGGCGCGGCGACACGCGAGACCGACACGCTCGACACCTTCGTCGACAGCTCGTGGTACTTCCTGCGCTTCGCCAGCCAGCCGGCGGACAAGCCGTTCGACCCCGAAGTGGTGGCGAAGTGGATGCCGGTCGACCAGTACATCGGCGGCATCGAGCACGCGATCCTGCACTTGCTCTACGCCCGTTTCTGGACCCGCGCGCTGGCGCGGATCGGCAAGCTCGACGTGACCGAGCCGTTCGCCAGCCTGTTCACCCAGGGCATGGTGACACACGAGACTTACTCGCGCGTCGAGCAAGGCGGGCGCGAGGTGTTCTACGAGCCGCGCGAAGTTGAGCGCACGGCGAAAGGTGCGACGCTGAAGGACAGCGGGATACCGCTCGAGGTCGGCCGGGTCATCAAGATGTCGAAGTCGAAGAAGAACACCGTCGACCCGGACGAGATCGTCGCGCGCTACGGAGCCGACGCGGTGCGCTGGTTCATGCTCTCCGACAGCCCGCCCGAGCGCGACCTGCCGTGGTCCGAAGCCGGGATCGAAGGCTGCTGGCGCTTCGTCCAGAGGCTGTGGCGGCTGTTCGGGCAATACGATGCGAATGCCGCCGGCGAGGACAAGGCGCTCGCCCGCAAGACCCATCAGACGATCGCCGCGGTGGCCGAGGATATCGAGGCGCTGGCGTTCAACAAGGCGGTCGCGCGGATTTACGAGCTGACCACCGCCGCCGAGAAAGCGGCGCCGTCGGCGACCCGCAACGAAGCGATCCGCACGCTGCTACTGCTCGCCGCGCCGATGATGCCGCATCTCGCCGAGGAGGGCTGGGCGGCGCTTGGGCGCGGAGGGCTCGTCGCCGACGCGGCCTGGCCGGCGGCAGACCCGGCGCTGCTGGTCGAGGACGAAGTGACCATCGCCGTGCAGCACAAGGGCAAGCTGCGCGACACGCTGACCGCGCCGAAGGGCGCCCCGCGCGAGCAGCTCGAAGCGCTTGCACTGGCGAGCGAGAAAGTCCAGCGTTCGCTCGACGGGGCAGAAGTGCGCAAGGTTATCGTCGTGCCCGACCGGCTGGTGAACATCGTCACGTGAAGCGGTTCGCGCTTCCCCTCGCCGCGCTGCTGGCGCTGTCCGGCTGCGGGCTGACCCCGCTCTATTCCGGCGGCGGTCACGGCGCGGTCGCGCAAGGCCTCGCCGCCGTCGAGGTGCCGCCGATCCAGGGCAAGGCCGGCTGGCTGATGCGCAACGCGCTGAACGACCGGCTCGGCCAGTCCGGCCAGCGCGCCACGCCGCGCTATCGCCTCGACGTGGTGCTGGACGACAAGCTTGAGGGCATGGGCCTGATCAGCGACGACACGATCGGGCGGGAGCGCCGGACCTTGCGCGCCCGTTACCAGCTGGTCGACCTGGCGAGCGGCGATATCGTGCTCGACGCGACGGCCGGCTCCGATGCCGGCATCGACGTCGTCTCCAGCGAATACGCGACCATCGCCGCGGAGGACACCGCGCTCGAGAATCTGTCGAATGAAGTCGCCGACAGCATTGTCGCCCGCCTCGCGCTCACGCTGCGCGGCGCGAAGTCGTGAAGGCGACCCAGAAGGATTTTCGCCAGACCGCCCCGCGCGCCGCCCGCGAGTGCCGGATCTTCTTTTTCTGCGGTCCCGATGAAGCTGGCGCCGCCGCCGCGGCGGCGACGATCGCCGCGCTGCTCCCCGATGCCGGCGAGCGGGTCGAGCTTTCGGGGGCCGAGCTGCGGCGCGATCCTGTGCGCCTGGCCGACGAGGCGCGCTCCTCCTCGTTGTTCGGCGACGCGCGGCACATTTACGTGCTGACGACCGGAGACGACGCGCATGACGCGGTTCGCCTGCTGATCGAGACGATCGATGCCGGCGAAGGCGAAGGCGCTTGCCCGGTCCTGATCGTCGCGACGTCTGCCACCGACAAGGCGCGCACCGCCAAGTTGCTGGAGAAGCGCAGCGACGCGCTGGTGGCGATGTTCTACCCGCCGGACCGCGCACAGGTGATCGCCGAGGTCGACCGGATGGCGGGAATTGCCGGCCTCAAGATGCCGCCGGAACTGCACGAGAGGATCGCTCGAAGTGTCGCCCTCGATCTGCGGCTGGCGCAATCCGAGATCGACAAGCTGGCGCTCTATTGCGACTCCAGCCCCCAGGCCCCGAAGGATGTGCGCGCCGAGGACATCGAGGCGATCGGCGCGACGACCGAGGAGGATGGCCTCACCCCGCTGGTCAACGCCGTGCTGTCCGGTTCGGCGGCGCAAGTGCCCGGCGAGCTGCGGCGCATGCGCGAACTGTCCCTCAACCCGGTCGGCGTGCTCCTGGCTTTCGAGCGGCGCGCGGCCCAGCTCGCCCAGCTGGCCGCCCGTTGCGGCACGCGGGGGAGCGTTTCCGAATTCGTGGAAAGCGAAAGGCGCGCCGGGCGCGTGTTCTGGCGGGACGCGGAGGCTCTCAAGATGCAGCTCGGTTTCTGGCGCGGCGATCGGCTAGACCGGCTGGTCAGGCGGCTGGCCGCAACGCATCGCGCCCTGTTAACCAACAGTTCCTCCGCGGAAACCTTGCTTGCCCAGGAACTATCTGAAATCGCATGGAAATCCTTAAGCCGACGGACGAGCCGCCGAAACGCCTGATGCGGCCTCAGTAAGGCGCCCATCGCTGTTTTCGCTTCCTCTGAAACGAAAAGCCGAATAGGTGTTCTCCCCTATTTTGGCGGCACAGCAGGAGCGGGCGGCAACGATGAACTTGCCGTTGGTCGAGCGGGAATTGGCCTTGCCCTCGGGCTCGCCACCCGGCGCGGGCCTCGCCTCGTCGTTCGAACGACGGCGCTTGCGCTTCTACCTCGTGCAGATCGTCCTCGATATCGCCGCCCTGGCCGCTGCGTTCCTGCTGACCTCACCGATCCTGGGCGCGTCGATCGGTGTTCCCTTGAGGACGGCGGGACAGTTGCTCATGCCGCTGTTCCTGACGATCGCGCTACAGAACGGAACCTATTCGCTGGAATCGCTGGAGGATTGGACCATCGCCGCGACGAAGGCCGCCGCGGCCATGTTCGTCAGCGCGGTGCTGCTTTACTTCATCTTGTCGTTCTCGCGCTTCAACTGGCTCTTCGCCCGCGGCGCCTTTGTGCTGGCGATCACCCTGTCCGTTGGCCTGATGATCGTCTCCCGCCGTCTGGCGTTCGCCTGGATGCGCAAGCATTGGGGCACGAATCCGCTCAATGTCCTGATCGTCGACGATGACGGTCCGCCGGTCGATCTCGCTGGCGCCTACCGTGTCAACGCGCGCGAACAAGCGCTCCAGCCGAGCCTGGCCGATCCGCACATGCTCGACCTGCTGGCGCGCTACGTGCGCAACATGGATCAGGTCATCGTCAGCTGCCCGCCGGAGCGCCGGATCGCCTGGGCGCTGGTGCTCAAGGGCTCGGGCGTCCACGGCGAGGTGCTGTTCGATTACGTCAACGAGATCGGTGCGCTGGGCGTGGTCAATCGTGGCGAGATCGGCATTACGACCTTGCTGGTCTCGTCGGGACCGCTGGGTCTTCGTTCCCGCGCGATGAAGCGCATTCTCGATGTCGCGGTGTCGGCTTGCTCGCTGGTGATGGTCATGCCGATCTTGCTGGCCGCCTGCCTCGCCATCAAGCTCGAAGACCGCGGCCCGCTGCTGTTCAAGCAGATGCGGGTGGGGCGGCGGAATCAGTTGTTCGCGATCTACAAGCTGCGAACGATGAAGGTCGCCAGGACCGACGGTGACGGCCGCCGGTCGGCGAGCAAGAACGACGACCGGATCACCCGCGTCGGGCGCTTCCTGCGCCGTACCAGCATCGACGAGCTGCCGCAGCTGTTCAACGTCCTCAAAGGCGACATGAGCCTCGTCGGCCCTCGCCCGCATGCGATCGGCTCGCTCGCCGGAGAAAAGCTCTTCTGGGAAGTCGATCATCGTTATTGGCAGCGCCACACCCTGCGTCCGGGGCTGACCGGACTCGCCCAAGTGCGCGGCTTTCGCGGCGCGACGGATCGGGAGGCCGACCTGACCTCGCGGCTCCAGGCCGATCTCGAATACCTGGCCGGGTGGACCATCTGGCGCGACTTGCGCATCCTCCTGGCGACCACCCGCGTGCTGGTCCACGACCGCGCGTTCTGACCGCCGAGCGCGCTTGCGGGCGGGACCGCCGGACGGCATGAGGGCGGGGTGTCCGAAGTCGATTTCCATCCGCTGAGCGACGGGCGCCGCATTGCCTTTCGCCAGTGCGCGGGCTCTGGGCCGGCGATCGTGTTCCTGCCCGGTTACATGTCGGACATGGCCGGCAGCAAGGCGACGGCGCTGTTCGAATGGGCCGGGGAAAGCGGCCGGGCTTGTCTCCTGCTCGATTATTCCGGGTGCGGCGAAAGCGATGGCGATTTCGCCGACGGCACGCTGTGGCGCTGGTGCGAGGACGTCGTCGCGGTCGTGGAGGCGCGCCTGGCGGGACCGGTTGTGCTCGCCGGCTCTTCGATGGGCGGCTGGCTGATGCTTCTGGCCGCCCGCCGCCTCGCCGAACGCGTCGCGGCCCTCGTGGGCATCGCGGCGGCGCCCGATTTCACCGAATGGAGCTTCGACGCCGCGCAGAAGGCGCAACTTGGCGCGGGCGAGACGTTGCGCCTGGACAATCCTTACGGCCCCGAGCCGACGCCGGTCCATCCGGGATTCTGGGCCGATGCCCAAACGCAGCGGCTGCTCGACGGCACGATCGCCTTCGATGGGCCGGTTCGCCTCTTGCACGGCCAGGAGGACCGCGACGTGCCCCCGGAAATCTCGCTACGCCTCGCCGCGGCCTTGCGTTCAGAGGACGTGCAGGTGACGCTGGTCAAGGGCGGGGACCACCGGCTCTCGCGGCCACAGGACATCGACCTGCTGCTGCGCACCCTGGCCGCGCTGACCTGAAGGTTCATCATGCTGTTGACCGCCCTGGCCCTCCTTACCGCTCCAGCCGTCCAGGTGGCGACAGCGGCCAAAGGAACCACCGAGCAGGCGAGGCTGACCTTGTGCCTGGACCAGGCGCGGAAGGATCCGGCGACCGCGATCACCACCGCCGGCTTGTGGCTGAACGAAGCGCACGACGCCGGGCGGGCGCTGCCCCAGCAGTGCCTCGGCCAGGCTTACGTCAGCCTGCTGCGCTGGGATGCGGCGCGGACTGCGTTTCTCGCGGCGCGCGATTCCGCGCTGGCCGGCGGTTACGCGGTGCGCGCCCGGCTGGGCGCGATGGCCGGCAACGCGGCGATTGCCGGCAAAGAACTGGCGGCCGCGTTGGCCGACCTCGACAAGGCGGCGGCCGATGCCGGACTGGCGGGCGACAAGGTGCTGGCCGGCTCGATCGAGGCCGACAAGGCGCGCGCGCTCGTCGGCCTCAAGCGCGACGCTGAAGCAGCGGCGGCGCTCGAGCAAGCCCGCGCCGACGCTCCGCAGGACGCCGACGTATGGCTGCTTTCCGCCACGCTCTCACGCCGCGGCGGCGATCTCAAGTCGGCCCAGGCGCAGATCGAGACGGCGGTCGGGCTCGACCCCAAAGACCCCGGGATCGCGCTGGAGGCTGGGGTGATCGCCGAGCTTGCCGGAAACGAAGAGGCCGCGCGCAAGAGCTGGAGCGCGGTGGTGGCGCTGGCCCCGGACGCTCCCGAAGCGCAAACCGCCCGGACCTATCTCGCCGAAACCGGCGTTACCTCGAAATGATACCGCTTTCGGTTCTCGACCTGATCCCCGTGCGCGAAGGGAGCGACGTGGGCGAGGCCCTGCACGAAGCCGGCCAGCTCGCTGCATGCGCCGAGCAGGCCGGCTACAAGCGCTTCTGGGTCGCCGAGCACCACGCCTCGCCGGGCATCGCCGGGGGCGCCGTCTCGGTCGCGCTGGCGCACATCGGCCATGAGACCTCGACCATCCGCATCGGCGCCGGCGGGATCATGCTGCCCAATCACAACCCGTTCGTGATCGCCGAACAGTTCGGCGCGCTGGACGGGCTGTTTCCCGGCCGCGTGGACCTCGGCCTGGGTCGCGCGCCGGGCGCCGCCCCGATCCTGGGGCAGGCCTTGCGCAAGGATATCGGCCGCGCGGCGGAATACTTCCCGCAGGACGTGGTCGAGCTCCGCGCGCTGCTGACCGGCGACGTCGCGCTGCCGATCCAGGCCACGCCGGGCTTCGGCGCCCAGGTCGAGCTGTGGATGCTCGGCTCGAGCCTGTTCGGCGCGCAGCTCGCCGCGCGGCTCGGGCTGCCCTATGCCTTCGCCAGCCATTTCGCGCCCGACCATCTCGACGCCGCGCTGGCGGCTTACCGCACCCAGTTCCGCCCCTCGCAGGCCCTGGCGCAGCCGCACGCGATGGCGGCGATGACGGTGATCTGCGGCGAAACCGACGAGGAGGCCGAACTGCTCGCTTCCTCGCAGGACCAGGCGTTCGTGCGGCTGCGCAGCGGCGATCCCGGCAAGCTGCCGCCGCCAATCCCCGGTTACCGCCACTCGCTGCCCGAGAGCGCACAGGCGATGCTTGAACGGCTGTCGGTAGCGCGCGGCGTTGGCTCGCCCGAGACGGTCCGGACAAAAATGCACCGCTTCATAGAGCGAACCCGCGCCGACGAGATCATCGTTTCGGGCGCGACGTTCGATCCGGCGGCGCGCCGCCGTTCGCTGGAATTGATCGTCAGGGCCGTTGCCGACTGACCGCGGCGAGGCTAAGGCGGCCGACAAACTCGTTTCAGTTGTAACGAAAGGCAGGGCGGGAATGGCGGCGGAGGGCGGAGAAGGCACCGGACTGCCGCGATCGGAAAAGGCTCTGGCCGGCAAGCTCGGCGAGCGCATGGCCGAATCGCTGCTGCCGGGCGACACCCCGCTCACGCCCGATCGCCTCCTCGAAGCCGCCGAGTTCGTCCTCGAAGGCGCCCTCCTCCGGAGCGAAGGCGAGCCCTCGATCCTGGTCCGCACCGCGCCGGGCCGGCGCTCGATGCAGATCGCTGTCGTCAACGACGACATGCCATTCCTGGTCGATTCGGTCGCCGCGACGATAGCGGCGCAAAACCTGCCGATCGACGTGCTGGTTCATCCAATCGTCGCGGTCGAGCGCAAGAGCGGCAAGCTGACCGCGCTGCGCGAGAGCGGCACGCGCGAATCGATGATCTACCTCGAGACCCAGCGGGCCGACGCCCGGCAGCGCCGCGCGCTCGAGCAGGCGCTCGCGGTCACGCTGGCCGACGTGCGCGCGGCTGTCGCCGACTGGCCGACGATGGTCGCGAAGATGCGCGGCGATGCGGAGTTGCTGCGCGACCCCGAAGGGGCCGCGCTGCTGCGCTGGTTCGCCGAAGGCATGATGACCCAGCTAGGTCACGTCAGCGTGAGCCGAGACGGCCGCCAGGTCGGCCGTCTCGGCGTGTGCCGCAAGAGCGCCCGAGCGCTGCTCGCGGAAGACAGCCAGAAGCGCGCCTTCGCCTGGTTCGACGCCAACGCCGGGCCGCTGATCGTCAAGGCCAACCGGCTGTCTAACGTCCACCGCCGCGTCCCGCTCGATCTGATAATCGTGCCGCTGGTCGAGCGCGGGCGGGTAGCGGCGTTGTCGATCCACGCCGGCATCTGGACCAGCACCGCGCTTGCCACGCCGCCGCAGGATGTTCCGCTGCTGCGGCGCGAGCTTGCCGCGACGATGGCCGAGCTCGCCTTCGATCCGGCGAGCCACGACGGCAAGGCCCTGGCCCACGCGTTGGCCACCCTGCCGCACGACCTGATCATCGGCTTCTCGCACGCCGACATCACCCGCGTCGCCACCGCGATGATGGCGCTGGCCGACCGCCCGAGACCGCGCGTCGAGCTCGTCGCCGCACCGCTCGCCCGGCACTTGTTCGCGTTCGTGTGGCTGCCGCGCGACGCGCTGTCGAGCGAAGCGCGCGAGCAAGTCCAGGCGCTGCTCGAAGACGAGACCGGGGCGGCGACGCTCGACTGGAGCCTGGTGGTCGAAGGCAGCACGCTGGCGCTGCTGCGCTATGTGCTCGATTTCCGCGGCCGGGCCAAAGCCCCCGACCAGCCCGCGATCGAGCGCCGCCTGCAGGCGATGCTGCGCGGCTGGGGCGAGGCGGTCGAGGCGGAGCTGGCGAAGACCAACGAGGCCGGCCGTGCCGCCGCACTCGCCGCCCGCTACGCCGACGCCTTCCCGCAAAGCTTTCGCAGTGCATTCGGCCCGGCCGAAGCGGCGCGCGACATCGAGCGCCTGCGGCTGCTCGGCACGCTCGACCCCGACCGCCCGATGGGGCGCGACTGCCGTCTTTATCGGCTCGACGGCGATCCCGAAGGCGAGCTGCGGCTGAAGATCTACCAGCAAGGCGGCTCCATGCCCCTGTCCGACGCCGTGCCGGCGCTGGAGAATTTCGGCTTTCGCGTGCTGTCCGAGCTGCCGACCGATCTCGGCAACGGCGACCGGGCCACGGTGCACGACTTTCGCCTGTCGACCCTGCGCGACGACCCTGCCGAAGTACTCGCCAGGGCGGACGCCATCGAAGCGGCCATCGCGGCGGTGCTCAACGGCCTTGCCGAAGACGACGTGTTCAACCGCCTGGTCATCGGCACCTCGCTTGAAGCGCGCGAGGCCAACTGGCTGCGCGCCTTCTACCGCTACTTGCGCCAGACCGGGCTGCCGTACACGATCCAGACCGTCGTCGACGCGCTGCGCGCGGCGCCGGAAGTGACGCGTGGCCTCGTGCGCTTGCTCCACGTGTGCCACGATCCCGATTTCAAAGGCGACCGCGAGGCCGAAGGCGCGCGAGCGCACGAGGCCGTCCGCCAGGGGCTGACCCAGGTCGCCGCGATCAACGACGACCGGCTGCTGCGGCTCTACTGGGCGACGATCGGCGCGATCCTGCGAACCAACGTGTTTTCGCCCGCCGCGCGCGCGGCCATCGCCTTCAAGTTCGATTCGGCCAAAATGCCGGGCTTGCCCAGGCCGGTGCCGTGGCGCGAGATCTGGGTCTATTCGCGCCGCGTCGAAGGCATCCACTTGCGCGCCGGCCCGGTCGCCCGCGGCGGGATCCGCTGGTCGGACCGGCGCGACGATTTCCGCACCGAAATCCTCGGGCTGATGAAGGCCCAGCGGGTCAAGAACGCGGTCATCGTGCCGACCGGCGCCAAAGGCGGCTTCTATCCCAAGCAGCTGCCCGATCCCGCGGCCGACCGCGACGCGTGGTTCGCCGAAGGCCGCGCGAGCTACCAGCTGTTCATCCGCAGCCTGCTGTCGCTGACCGACAACATCGTCAGCGACAAGGTCGTGCATCCGCCATGCGTCGTGGTGCACGATGGCGACGACCCGTATTTCGTCGTCGCCGCCGACAAAGGCACCGCGACCTTCTCCGACCTGGCCAACGCGATCGCCGAAGAACACGGCTTCTGGCTCGGCGACGCGTTCGCGAGCGGCGGCTCCCACGGGTACGACCACAAGGCGATGGGCATTACCGCGCGCGGCGCGTGGATCAGCGTCCAGCGGCATTTCCTCGAAATGGGCATCGACGTGCAGAAGCAGCCGGTGCGCGTCGTCGGCTGCGGCGACATGTCGGGGGACGTGTTCGGCAACGGCATGCTGCTGTCCAAGGCGCTGAAGCTGGTCGCCGCCTTCGACCACCGGCACATCTTCCTCGATCCCGATCCCGATCCTGCGGCAAGCTGGAGGGAGCGCAAGCGGCTGTTCGGCCTGCCGCGATCGAGCTGGGCCGATTACGAAACAAAGCTGATCAGCAAGGGCGGCGGGGTGTTTCCACGCACCCTGAAGCGGATCGCGATCTCGAAGGAGGCCGCCGCCGCGCTCGGCACCGAGCAGCGCGAGTTCGATCCCGACGGGCTGGTCAACGCGATCCTCAAGGCGCCGGTCGACCTCTTGTGGTTCGGCGGCATCGGCACATACGTGCGCGCCAGCGGCGAGACCGACGCGCAAGTCGGCGATCCGGCCAACGACGGCTTGCGGGCCACCGGCGAGGAGGTGCGCGCGCGCGTGATCGGCGAAGGCGCCAACCTCGGCGTGACCCAGGCCGGCCGCATCGAGTTCGCCCTCGCCGCCAAGAATGATTTGGGGGGACGCATCGATACCGATTTCATCGACAACTCCGCCGGCGTCGATTGTTCGGACAACGAGGTCAACATCAAGATCGCCCTCGACGCCGCGCGGCGCGCCGGGCGCCTGTCGCAAGAGCGGCGCAACGCGCTGCTGGTCGAGATGACCGGCAGCGTCGCCACTCTGGTGCTCGAGGACAACCGGCTGCAAGCCCTCGCCTTGTCGATTGCCCAGGCCGGCGGCGCCAGGGCGGTCGCTTCGCAGACGCGCCTGATCGAAACCCTCGAAGCCACCGGTGAACTCGACCGCAAGACCGAAGGGCTGGCTTCCAGCGATGCGCTCGCCCGGCGCGCGATGGACGGCAAGGGCCTGACCCGGCCCGAACTGGCGGTGCTGCTGTCGACCACCAAGCTCGTGCTGCAGGATGCGATGGAAGCCGGCGACCTTGCGGCCGACCCGGCGCTGGAGCCCTTGCTGCTCGGGGATTTTCCCACGGAAATGCAGGGCCCGCTGCGCACCCGCATCCTGCACCACCGCCTGCGCAAGCAGATCGTTGCTACGGTCGTCGCCAACAAGGTGGTCAACCGGATGGGCCTGGTGCATCCGTTCGAGCTGGCCGAGGAGGAAGGCGCGAGCCTCGCTCAGGTTTGCTCCGCCTTCGTATCGGCCACGACGCTGCTCGGCCTCGACGAGGTCTGGCAAACCCTCGAAAGCGCGGCGATGCCCGAAACCGCGCGCATCAAGCTGTTCGAACAGGCCGCGCTGGCGCTGCGCGGCCACATGGCCGACTTGCTGCGCGCCGACGGCGGGCCGCGGCCGCCGAACGAAGCTATCGCCGAACTCTTGCGCGGGGTGGCCGAGTTGAACGCCCATGTCGGCGATCTGCTCGAAGACGAGACGCGCGACCACGCGCAGCGCATCGTCCTCCAGCTGGCCGAAATGGGCGCGCCCGAACGGGCCGCGCGGATGGTCGCCAGGCTATTCGAGATGGATGGCGCGATCGGCCTCGCCGCTCTCGCGCGCGACAGCGGCATTGACGCGACCCGGCTGGCTCACGCGTTCGTCGACCTCGGCGCCCGGCTGGGGCTCGACTGGGCGCAGTCGGCGGCGGCCGTGATGAGCCCGTCCGACCCGTGGGAACGCCTGCTGGTGGCCGGCCTCGCGCGCGATTTCCAGCAGATGCGGCTCGACTTCCTGCGCCGACTGGCGCGCCGCAAGACATCCCAGCGCGACCTTTCCGGGCCAATCGAGTCCTGGGCCGCGAATCACGCGGACTCCATCCGCCAGTTCCGCGCGATGGTCGACCGCGCTCAATCCGCCGCTCCGGTCGCGCCGGCGATGCTGGCGCAGATCGCCAGCCAGGCGCGGAGTATCCTGAAGCGCTGATCCGCTCGGCTTCGGCGTGGTCGAAGCCCGCTTGACGGGCGGCGTGGTTTCGCCGAGCGCTGACGCATGAGCAACGCGGATCTCGTGATCGTCGGCACCGGCCACGGCGGCGCCCAGGCCGCAATCGCGCTGCGTCAGAACGGGTTTGCCGGCTCGATCCTGATGCTCGGTCGCGACCGCGAGCCGCCCTACGAACGGCCTCCGTTGTCGAAGGAATATCTCGCTGGCGACAAGCCTTTCGAGAGGATGCTGATCCGCCCCGAAGCGTTCTGGGCGGACAAGGGCGTCTTGCTGCGGCTCGGTTGCGCGGTGACCAGGGTCGATCCGGCGGCGAAGGAACTGACCATCGCCGGCGGCGAGACAGTCACTTACGGGACACTGATCTGGGCTGCCGGCGGCGACCCGCGGCGCTTGTCGTGCCCGGGCGCCGATCTCGGCGGCATCCACGCGGTGCGCGACAAGGCGGACGTGGACCGGATTAAAGGCGAGCTAGAAGCCGGTGCCAAGGAGGTCGTCGTCATCGGCGGGGGCTATATCGGCCTTGAGGCGGCGGCCGCGCTTACCAAGCTCGGCTGCAAGGTGACGCTGCTCGAATCCCTCGGCCGCGTGCTCAGCCGCGTCGCGGGCGAGGACTTGTCGCGCTTCTATGAGGACGAGCATCGCCACCACGGCGTGGACGTGCGGCTCTGCGCCGAAGTCGCCCGCATCGAAGGCGACGGCGACCGGGTGACCGGCGTGACACTGGCATCCGGCGAGACGCTGGAGTGCGACATGCTGGTCGTCGGCATCGGCATCGTCCCGGCGGTGGGCCCGCTGATCGCGGCTGGCGCAGCCGGGGCCAACGGTGTGGAGGTGGACGCCTTTTGCCGCACCAGCCTGCCGGACGTCTACGCCATCGGCGACTGTGCGGCGCACGCCAATTCCTATGCCGGCGGGGCGGTGCTCCGCCTTGAGAGCGTGCAAAACGCGACCGACATGGCGACTTGCGCGGCGAAGGCGATCTGCGGGAACCCGCAGCCGTATTCCGCGCTGCCGTGGTTCTGGTCGAACCAGTACGACCTGCGCTTGCAGACGGTCGGCCTCAGCCTGGGGCACGATGCCACCGTGCTGCGCGGCGATCCGGCGGAGCGCCGGTTTTCCGTCGTCTACCTTAAGGAGGGCCGGGTCATCGCCCTCGACTGCGTCAACCGCACGAAGGACTATGCGCAAGGACGGCGACTGGTCGAGGACCGCGTGGCGATACCGCCGGGGCAACTGCTCGACGCGGGCACCGAGCTCAAGGCGATGCTGTAAGGCGGGCGAGAGCCCATTCGGCCGCTTCAGCCACCACCGGGTCGGGATCGGCGATGAGTGTCTCCACACGGTCCAGCAATGCCGCTTCTCCGCTGTTGCCGGCCGCGATCAGGCAGTTGCGGACGAACCGGTTGCGCCCGATCCGCTTGATCGGCGAGCCGGAGAACTTCAGCCGGAAGCCGGCGTCGTCGAGCGTGAGCAGCTCGGCGAGGGCGGGCGCGAGCAGCTCCTCGCGCGGGAGGAAGTCGCGATGCCGGCGCGCCGTGTCGGCGAACTTGTTCCACGGGCAAACCGCCAGGCAATCGTCGCAGCCGTAGATGCGGTTGCCGATGGCGCGGCGGAATTCCTCCGGAATCGGGCCTTTATGCTCGATCGTCAGGTAGGAAATGCAGCGTCGCGCATCGAGTTTGTAGGGAGCGGGAAAGGCGCCGGTAGGGCAGGCGGCGAGGCAGGCGTTGCAACTGCCGCAGGACCCAGGATGTGGCGCATCCGGCGCGAACGCGAGCGTGGTGTAGATCGCTCCGAGGAACAGCCACGAACCGTGCTCGCGGCTGACGAGGTTGGTGTGCTTGCCCTGCCAGCCGATTCCGGCCGCTTCGCCGAGCGGCTTTTCCATCACCGGCGCCGTATCGACAAAGACTTTGAGCGCCGTGTCGGGCGCCTGCTCGACGAGCCAGCGGGCCAGCGCCTTCAGGGCCTTCTTGACCGTGTCGTGGTAATCGCGGCCCTGGGCATAGACCGAGATGCGCGCCTTGTCCGGATGCGCGGCCAGTGCCAGCGGATCGGCCTCGGGCGCGTAGCTCATCCCCAGGGCGATGACGCTGTTCGCCTCAGGCCACATCGACTGCGGGCCCTGGCGGACGTCGGCGCGGTCCTCCATCCACGCCATTTCGCCGTGGAAGTCCGCCCCGAGCCATTCGCGCAGCCGGCGGCTGCGTAGCGGATCGTCGGCCGCCGGAGCGAAGCCGACGGCGACGAAGCCGAGCTCGCGCGCCTTGGCGGCGAGGCGCTGCTTGAGATCGTCGGTATCCGCCGCGTTAACCACAATCGTCCTTGTTCGCATTTACCCGCGCCGTGTACCTCCGCGCGATGAACGTAGCGCTAGGCCAGCTCGACAGCCCCCGCAATCGCAGCGGTGCGGTGCCGCTCGCCATCGAGGCGCGGGGCCTGGTCAAGCGCTTCGACGGCACGCTGGCGGTCGACGGCGTCGACCTCGAAGTTCCGGAAGGCGCGATCTACGGCATCCTCGGCCCCAATGGCGCCGGCAAGACGACGACACTGCGCATGCTGCTCGGCATCATCGATCCCGACGCGGGCGTGCGCCGGGTGCTCGGCCACGAGCGGCCGCAGGATGTCGCCCGCCTGATCGGCTACCTGCCCGAGGAGCGCGGCCTCTACCCGTCGATGAAAGCCTGCGAGGCGATCGCCTTCATGGGTGCGCTGCGCGGGGTGCCGCTGCAGATGGGGCGCGAGCGTGGGCGCGAACTGATGGAGCAGTACGGCCTCGGCTACGCGGTCGAGCGGCAGATCCGCCAGCTCTCGAAAGGCATGGCGCAGACGGTGCAATTGCTCGGTACGCTAGTCCACGATCCGCGCCTGATCGTTCTCGACGAGCCGTTCTCCGGCCTCGACGCGATCAACCAGGGCAAGCTCGAAAGCATGCTTCGCGGGCTGGCCGAAAATGGAACGACGGTGATCTTCTCGACCCACGTGATCGCCCACGCCGAGCGCTTGTGCGAAAACGTCGCGATCATCGCCGGCGGCAAAGTGCCTTATGCCGGCTCGGTCGACATCGCCCGTGACCGGATTCCGCCGCAAGTGCGGCTCGAAACCCGCAATGCGGACGGCCCGTGGCGCGCGGCGCTGCCCCGGGAGGCACGGCACGAGGGTGCGTTCTGGTACTTCGCGCTGCCCGAGACCGGTATTGAGCCGCTGTTGCGTGCGCTGATCGAAGGCGACGCCGGCATCCTCTCGCTGTCGATCGAGCGCGCGGGCCTGCATGACGCCTTTGTCGCCATTGCCGGAGAGGCGGCCGCGCGGGCGCTCTCCGAAAGCCCGGGGGAGGGCGGTCGATGAGCGAAGCCACCCCGAAATCCCGCCTGCCGGTGTGGCACGCCGTGTGGGTCATCGCCCGGCGCGATTTCGCCGCCATCCTGCTGAGCCGCTATTTCGTGTTCTTCCTGCTCGGCCCGCTGTTTCCCATCCTCGTGGGCGCGCTGGCCGCCGGTGTCGGCCAGCGAGTCCAGCAGGCGACCACCCAGAACAACATCGGCGTGGCGATGGCCGCGCCGGATGTCGACGCGATGCTGCGAGCGCGCAACGCGCTCACCGCCTCGCTCGGCACGGCCCTGCCCCCGATGATCGCGCTCAAGCGCCTCGCCCCGGGCGAGAGCTTCGACGCCAAGGCGGCGCTGGCCAGCCGCAAGGGGAATATCGCCGCGGTGCTGAGCGGCTCGCCGGTCCATCCGGTGCTCACCGCGCCGCCGGACCGTGCCGCGCAGTGGAAGGGTGCGGTGTCGCTGATTGCCGCGACCGCAGCAGCCAAAACGGAGCCGAGCTATCCCACGGTGGCCACCGCCAAGGTGACGAGCAGCACCGCGAGCGAGCGCGTCGGCCGCGTGCATACCGCGCAAGTCTCGCTGACGCTGCTGTTCATCGTCACCATCTTCCTGACCGGCATGGTGATGTCGACGCTGATCGAGGAGAAGGCCAACAAGATCATCGAAATCCTCGCCGCGGCGATCCCGATGGACGCGGTGTTCCTGGGCAAGCTGTTCGCGATGTTCCTCGTCTCGATGGTCGGCCTGACGGTGTGGGTCACGGTCATCGGCGGACTGGTCGAACTGGCGGGAATGAACCCGTCGATCCTCGGCGGCGTGGACGTCCACAACCTGCCGACCCCCGGCGTGGGCTGGCCGCTCTATCTGGCCTTCGCGGTGCTCTATTTCACGATGAACTACCTCATCATTGGCTCGATCTTCCTGACCATCGGCTCGATCGCCGCCACCGTGCGCGAGGTGCAGACCTTGTCGATGCCGGCGACGATGGCGCAAATCGTCGTGTTCTTCGTCGCCACCCTGGCGCTGGCGGGGCCGGGCAGCCCGATGGAGATCGCCGCGATCCTGTTTCCGCTGAGCTCGCCCTACGCGATGCTTGCCCGCGCCGCGGTCGACGAAAGCCTGTGGCCGCACCTGCTGGCAATCGGCTGGCAGGCGCTGTGGGTGGCGGTGTTCATCCGCATCGGCGCGCGGATGTTCCGCCGGCGGGTGATGAAGTCGGGGCCACAGCCGGTCAGGCGCCGGCGGCGCTTGTTCCGGCGCGCGGGCGGGGCGGTTGCGGCGGCCGGCAATAGGGTATAGATTGCGTTCAGCTACCGTTCTTTCCAAAACGCAGTAGAGTCAGTATCATGATCGATCATCCGCAAAGCCGCCGTACCACGCTTACGTGGCTCGGCGCGGCCGCCGCCGCTTCCTTCGTCACCGCCTGCAGCTCGGCCGCCCGCGCCGCGACCTTCAAGGTCAACTACCCTGACGCGGAGTGGAAGAAGCGCCTGACCAAAAACCAGTATTACCTGCTGCGCGAGCAAGGCACCGAGCCGCCGTTCAGCTCGCCGCTGCTCAACGAGCATCGCAAGGGCACTTTCCTGTGCGCCGGCT
>Ga0207705_10001611_pt1 | contig 17921 bp, 18 predicted proteins | sample KBSC13metaG_FD_184314 | JGI IMG/M metagenome (GOLD analysis project Ga0207705, IMG submission 184314) | Corn rhizosphere microbial communities from Kellogg Biological Station, Michigan, USA - KBS C1-3 metaG (SPAdes) (version 2) | ecosystem: Host-associated > Plants > Roots > Rhizosphere > Soil ...
TTGTCGTTGGTCATTCATGTCTCCCTTTAATTGATATCATAATTATATGAATGCGAGTTTCGCGTCAACTGGCGCGGGCGGGAAGGCGCCGCTAAGGCGCGCGGCATGACGGAAACACCCTGGCGACTGGTAATTCACGGCGGCGCCGGATCGGAGCGAATCGCGCATGGCGATCCGGACCACGAGGCGAGCGCGCGGCGTGGACTCAATCAAGCGCTGGATGCAGGAGCGGTGATCCTCGCAGCGGGCGGAAGCGCGGTCGATGCAATCGAAGCGGCAGCGCGCAGCCTTGAGGACAACGTCTGCTTCAACGCCGGACGCGGGAGCGTCCTGACCGAGCAGGGAGTCGCCGAACTGGACGCCGCGATCATGGAAGGGCGCGAACGGCGGGCCGGCGCGGTGGCGGGAATCACCACCACCCGGGCGCCGGTCAGCCTGGCGCGGCGGCTGATGGAGCAGGGCCCGCACGTCTTCCTGAGCGGACATGCAGCGGATCATTTCGCCGAAGCCGCGGGGCTCGAACAGGTGGACAACGGTTATTTCATCCTGCCCGAACGGCGACGACAGCTCGAGGAGGCCTTGGCCGCCGGCAGCGATGCCGATCCGATCAAATATGGGACCATCGGCGCGGTCGCCGTCGACCAACACGGGAATGTGGCGGCGGCAACGTCGACCGGCGGAATCACCGCCAAGCGCTGGGGACGGGTCGGAGATTCCCCTCTGATCGGCGCCGGAACGTACGCCGACAATCGCGCGGCGGCGGTCTCGGCCACCGGTTCGGGAGAGTTTTTCATCCGCGCGGTGGCGGCGCATCAATTAGCGGAGCGCATCCGGCTGGGGGGCGAGAATCTGCAGCAGGCGCTCGACGCGGTGCTCACCGACATCGAGGCGCTAGGCGGCAAGGGCGGGCTGATCGCGGTCGCGCCGGATGGCGAGGCGGCATGGGGCTTCACTACGCCGGCAATGTATCGCGGAGACGCCAGCGCGAAGGGCCGCACCGTGGCAATCTATGCCGGTGAAGAAGACCGGTAGGGAAGATCCCGGCTGAGCCATTCGACCTGGGCCGCCACGCCTTCGCGCTCCGCCTTCAAAAACTCGGCGACTGCAGTGCGGAAGCGTCGATTGGGAAGGAAATGCGCGCTCCTGGTGACGACGGGTTCATAACCGCGCGCGACCTTGTGCTCGCCCTGCGCGCCGGCCTGGACCGAGGCGAGTCCATGCGCGATCGCCCATTCGATGGCCTGATAATAGCAAAGCTCAAAGTGCAGGAACGGCACCTCCTCGCTGCAACCCCAATAGCGGCCGTAGAGCGTGTCCGGACCGACGAAGTTCAGCGCGCCCGCGATCGGCTGGCCGTCGCGGAGCGCGAGGAACAGCAGAACCGCATCGCCCATCCGCTGTCCCACAAGATCGAAGAACGCGCGGGTGAGATACGGGTGGCCCCACTTCCTTGAGCCAGTGTCCTGATAAAAAGTCCACATCGCGTCCCAGTCGTCCGCGCCGATTTCGTCCCCGCGCAGGACGAGGACATCGAGCCCTTGGACCGCCGCCGCCCGCTCCTTGCGGGTCGCCTTGCGCTTGCGGCTCGACAAAGCGGCGAGGAACTCGTCGAAGCAATCGTAGCCGCGGTTAAACCAGTGATATTGTAGGCCGTCGCGCATTAGCCAGCCCCGGCGCTCGGTCTGGGCGGCACCGGCATCGTCGAGGAAGGTGATGTGCGCCGACGACATTTGATGCTGCGTCGTCACCGCCTCGATCGCCGCCAGCAATTCCTGCGGACGTTGTCCGAGCAGGCGCGGTCCCGGTGTAGGCGTGAACGGCACGGCGACTTGCAGCTTCGGATAATATTCGCCACCGGCCCGCTGCCACGCGTCCGCCCAGCCGTGGTCGAAGACATATTCGCCTTGGCTGTGCATCTTCAGATAGGCGGGTGCCGCGGCGACCAGTCGCTCAGCTTCGTCCTCGACCAGGATCGGCGCGGGGGTCCACCCAGTACCAGGACCGACGCTGCCGGATTCTTCCAGTAGCGAGAGGAAGGCGTGGCTCAGAAACGGATCGCCGGCGCCCAGGCGATCCCAGGCGGCGCCGTTCAGGCCGGCGACGCCGGAGGCCATCTTGGCGATATACTCAGCTTCGCGGTCGGCCATACCTCACTTGGATAGGGACACGAAAATGAACTAGGCCTTCACCGCGACGATGGCATCGACTTCGACCGCGACGCCGAGCGGGAGCACGGCGACACCGACCGCGCTGCGGGCATGGCGGCCGGCCTCGCCGAACACGTCCTGCATCAGCTCCGACGCGCCGTTGGCGACCTTGGGCTGATCGACGAAGTCCGGGCTGCTGTTCACGAACACGCCGAGCTTCACGACTTTTTCGACCCGGTCGAGCGAGCCGAGTGCGGCCTTCATTTGTGCCAGCAACATGATGCCGCAGCGCCGGGCCGCTGCCATTCCACCGTCGAGATCGACGTCGTCCCCAAGCCGTCCCTTAATCAGGCTGCCGTCCGCGGCAAAGCTGATCTGGCCGGAGATATGCAACAGCCCGTCCCGCTCGACAGCGGGAACATAGGCGGCGACGGGGGCGGCAGGCTGCGGCAGTTCGATGCCCAGCTGGGCGAGGCGTTGGTCAATGCTCATGGCGCGGCCCAAGCACTGCGCGCGCGTCGAATCAAGCCTCGCGGTTCACCGCGAACCCGGCCCAGCTCTGCGTCACCGGCATCAGTTCGACCGCATTGATGTTGAGCCGCGACGGGAGATTGGCGATCCACCAGAACAAGTCGGCCAGGTCGTCCGCCGTCATGGGATCCATGCCCGCGTACAGCCTGTCGGAGGCTTCGCGGTCGCCGCCGGTGCGGACGACGGTAAACTCGGTCTCGGCCATGCCGGGCTCGATCGAGGTGACGCGCACGCCGGTGCCGGCAAGGTCGCAGCGCAGGTCGAGCGAGAATTGGCGGACGAACGCCTTGGTCCCCGCATAGACCGCGCCGCCCTTGTATGGATAGGTTGCCGCGACCGACGACAGGTTGATGATCTGTCCCTTGCGCGCGATCAGCCGAGGCAGCAGCGCGCGGGTGAGCGCGACGAGGCCGGTGATATTGGTATCGATGACGGTTTCGACCCGATCCCAGTCGGTATCGGGCAAGGGATCGGTCGGGGGCGCGAGGCCGGCGTTGTTGAGCAGCAGGTCGATGGCACCCCAGGGCGCGTCGAGCTCGGCCAGGCCCTCCACGGCTTCGTGATCGCGCATGTCGACCTCGAGCGGAAGGAAGTTGTCGCCCAGCTCTTCCTGCAGCGCCTTCAGCCGGTCGCCGCGACGTCCGGTCCCGATCGCCCGCCATCCGCCGCCTACGAACTTGCGGGCCGCGGCCTCGCCGAAACCGGCTGTCGCGCCCGTGATCAATATCGTCTTCATCGCTCGCCTCGTTCGAGTTGCTGGCGCGCCTCTACGAGCGCTTGCGGCTTCACATCAATCGCTGTCGCGACGGCAATTAGGTCGGGTTCGTAGCTTTCGAGGAAGCGCAGCAAGGCCGCCAGCAGGCCAGGCTCGCCTGCCCGCGCGCGCAGCTCCTCAGTCCCGATTCCGGTCAGATCGAGGAACCGTTGCGCCCGACGCTCATCGCCGAGCGTTGCCGCCAGCGCGGCGAGAGCAAGAACCAAGGGATCACTGTCGTTTGAACGCGTCACGGGCTAGACTGTGGCGAGAAGGGGGTAAGTTTGGCCAAGATCCTGATCGTCGAGGACAATGCCCTCAACATCAAGCTGTTCTGCGACCTGCTGGCGGCGCACGGGCACAATCCCGAGGCGGTGACCGACAGCCGCGAAGCGCTGGGCGCCGCGCGCGAATTCCGTCCCGACCTGGTGATCACCGACATCCAGCTGCCGCATGTCAGCGGGCTCGAGCTCATCCGCCTGATTCGCAAGGACGAGCAGCTGGCGGACGTGCCGATCATGGCGGTGACCGCTTATTCGGCGCAGGGCGACGAGGAGCGCATCCGCGCGGCGGGCGCGCAGGCCTATGTGGCCAAGCCGATTTCGGTGATGAAGTTCGCCCAGACCGTCGAGGACCTGTTGATTGCGGACGTCGAGCCGCCCGAGGACATGAGCGGCGACGATGACGGAGGCGGTGGCGGCGGGCCCGATGAGCCCGGCGGGGAGGAAGATTAAGCTCTTCCGTTTACCCCGGCCTAGATCCGGAGCCCGCCTGCTCTGGAAGGTTTAAGAAGGAAACTGGATCCCGGATCAGGTCCGGGATGACTCCGCGACGGCTACGCCGTCTGGGTCACTTGATCTTCGCTTCCTTGAACTCGACGTGCTTGCGCACCTTCGGATCGTACTTGCGCATGACCATCTTTTCCGTCTGCGTGCGCGGGTTCTTCTTGGTGACGTAGAAGAATCCGGTGTCAGCCGTGCTGACGAGCTTGATCTTGACGGTTGCCGGCTTGGCCATCGCTAAAGTCCCAAAGGCTTGAAAAATAAAAGCGGCCTAACGCCGCTCGTTCGGCGCGCTCCATGACGAACGCAGCCGATTCTGTCAACTGAAGCACCGCTGTAACCGGCTCTTAACCTTCCTGAGCGAACCTGCGTTAAATCGACGGAGGCAAGGGATGGCCACGGACCCGCTCGCCAAGGTGCGCAATGAGATCGGCCTGCGCTTGGCCGAAATCCGCAATGCGGGAGCGCGCCTGTCGCCGCTCGACCTCCACGCCCGGATGGATGCGATTCGCCAGCTCGCCGCGATCAACGGCCTCGCGGCCCTGGAAAGCCTGGCGCGGTCGACGGCGCAGCGCGCGCTGCTGCCGGGTCACCGCATGGCGATGCGGACTTGCCTCGAGCATGTCGAGGAAGCCCTCGACAGCCGCTCGCCAGGGGACACCAACGCGATCCTCGCCGCCTTCGCCATCCGCCTCCACTGACACCGCGAAGCCGGTTCGTGCATTAAGGCGCCATGCGCGCCTTTTCGCAGCTTCTCGACGATCTGGTCTACACGCGGTCGCGCAACACCAAGCTGCGGCTGATCGGCGAATATCTCAAGGAAACGCCCGACCCCGACCGCGGCTACGGTTTGGCGGCCCTGACCGGCACGCTCGACATTCCGCATGTGAAGCCCGCCGCGGTGCGGGGGCTGGTGACCGAGCGGATTGATCCCGTGCTATTCGTCATGAGCCGCGACTATGTCGGAGACAGCGCGGAGACGATCTCGCTGCTGTGGCCCAAGCGCAAGGGCGAGCCGGCGGATATCGACGATGCAACCATCCGGATTTCGGATGCGGTCGACCGGCTGCGGTCAGCGTCCAAGCTCGACGCGCCGCGCATCCTCGAGAGCATGCTCGATCATCTGGATGCGTCGGGACGGTATGCGCTGTTGAAGCTCGCGCTGGGCGAGTTGCGCGTCGGCATCAACGCGCGGCTCGCCAAGCAGGCGCTGGCCGATGCGTTCGGGCTCGACGTCGATGCGGTGGAGGAAGTCTGGCACGGCCTCAGTCCGCCATTTTCCGAATTGTTCGACTGGGCGGAGGGTCGGACCGGGCAGCCGATGGTCCGCGACGTGCCCGTGTTCCGGCCGTTCATGCTGGCCCACCCGCTAGACGAGACGCGGGTCTCGCTCGACGCTTATGCGGCCGAGTGGAAGTGGGACGGCATTCGCGTGCAGCTGGTCCACGCGGGCGGCGATACGCGGCTGTATAGCCGCACCGGCGACGATGTGTCGGGCAGCTTCCCCGATGTCGCCGATGCGTTCCGCACGCCCGGCGTGCTCGATGGCGAACTGCTGGTGCGCGGGACCGACCAGGGCGTCGCCGACGTGCACGGCGGCGCGGCGGCGAGCTTCAATTCGCTGCAGCAGCGGCTCGGGCGCAAGAACGTCAGCGCGAAGATGCTCGGCAGCTATCCGGCGTTCGTCCGGCTGTACGACATCCTGTTCGACGGCGACCAGGACTTGCGCGGGCTGCCGTGGACCGAGCGGCGAAAGCGGCTGGAGGACTTTGCACAGGGACTCGATCCGGAGCGGTTCGACGTGTCCCAGTTGATCGACGCCGACAGCTTCGAGACATTGGAGGACATGCGTCTGAACGCGCGCGACGTGTCGATCGAGGGCATGATGCTGAAGCGGCGCGACAGCCCTTATGTCGCGGGACGGCGAGCGGGTCTGTGGTACAAATGGAAGCGCGATCCGCTGACCGCCGATTGCGTGTTGATGTACGCGCAGCGCGGCTCGGGAAAGCGGTCGAGCTATTACAGCGACTACACCTTCGGGTGCTGGACCGAGGACAGTGAACTGCTGCCGGTCGGAAAGGCCTATTTCGGCTTCACCGACGAGGAGCTGAAATGGCTCGACCGCTGGATTCGCGGCCATACCACCGCGCGCTTCGGCCCGGTCCGCGAAGTGGCAAAGGAACTGGTGCTCGAGGTCGCCTTCGATTCGATCCACAAGAGCAGCCGTCACAAGTCCGGACTGGCCATGCGTTTCCCGCGCGTCAGCCGCATCCGCACCGACAAGCCCGCCCATGAGGCGGACCGGCTGGCGACCCTGCAAGCAATGGTAACTTGAAGCGGCCGCGAAGTGCGTTAATCCATCGCAAACATTTGAGGGGGATCCGATGATCAGAGCCTTGCTTGCCGGCGCGGCCGCGCTGGCCGTTGCCGCCGCCGCCAACGCGGAGACCTACGCCATTCAGGCCGGACGCCTGATCGTCGACGCCGCCCAGCCGGCGCGGGGCAATTCGACCGTGATCGTCGAGAATGGACGCATCGCGCGGATCGAGCCCGGCTTCACCGCGCCCGCGGGAGCGATCGTGGTGGACGAGCGCAGCCGCACCGTGCTGCCCGGCATGACCGACGTGCACGTCCACCTGACCGGTACGAGCGGGCTGCCCTGGTACGCCGGCTACACGCAGAAATATTCGAACGCTTATGCGACCACCGTCGGCCTGACCCACGCGCTCGAAATGGCGCGCGGGGGATTTACGACCGTGCGCGATCTTGGTGGCGACACCAGCAGCGTGATCGCGGTGCGTGACGCCGTTGCAGAAGGGCGCTTCCCGGGACCGCGTATCAAGGTGTCGGGCAACCCCTTGTCGATTATCGGGGGCCATGCCGACGCCGCGACCGGCCTGCCGCCCGAGCTCGCTCAAGCGGTCCGCGACGAGGGGCTGACCCCCCAGGTCTGCACCGGCGCCCAGCAGTGCGCCGAGGCGGTGCGCAAGCTTGCCGCCGCCGGGGTCGACGTGATCAAGTTCATGGCGACGGGCGGCGTGCTCGATCCCGGCGCGCGCGGTCTCGACCAGCATTTCAGCGATGCCGAGATGAAGGCGATCGTCGATACCGCGCACGAAGCAGGCCTCAAGGCCGCGGCGCATGCGCATGGCGCGCGCGGAATCCTCGCGGCGACCAACGCCGGGGTCGATTCGATCGAGCACGGTACCTTCGTCGACGAAGCCGGGGTCCGCGCCATGAAGGCGCACGGCACCTATTATTCGGCCACGTTGATGGCCTTCAGCGGCGTGAAGGGTCTGCTCGGTACCGGCAAGCTCGCGCCCGAATCCGAGGCCAAGGCTCAGCAGACCTTCGCCGTCTGGGGCAAGGGCCTCAACCTCGCCTACCGCACCGGGGTGAAAATCGCGCTCGGCACCGACAGCGCCGTCGCACCGCATACCGAGGCCAACAAGGAACTGGCTCTGATGGTCGAGAAAGGCGGGATGACCCCGCGCGATGCGTTGATCGCCGCCACCAAGGGCGGACCCGACCTCATGAATCTATCGGCCGAAACCGGCACGCTCGATCCCGGCAAGTCGGCCGACCTGATCGCAGTCGATGGCGACCCGTTGGTCGATCCGGTCGCGGTGCAGCGCGTCGGCTATGTCATGGTGCGCGGGCGCCCGATCCCGATGAAAGGACAATGATGCGTTCGTCACTTTTCGCTCTCGCGCTGATCCTCAGCGCTCCCGTTTATGCCCAGGGCACGCCGGCCGGGGACGTTCCGCCCAAAGACGTCAAGGCCGCGCCCAAGGACGATGCGGACAAGGACGTCGTCAAGGCGAGCATCGAGGAAGACGCCCAGCCCGTCCGCCGCTCCATCTCCCTGCGCGGAAAGACGCTCGCTTACACGGCCACCCCGGGACATCTGACGGTGCGCAACGAAAAGGGCGAGCCGGTGGTGAGCATGTTCTACACCGCCTACACGGTGTCGAGTCCGGGACGCGCGCGGCCGATTACGTTCCTGTTCAACGGTGGTCCGGGGTCGTCGACCATGTGGCTGCACATGGGCTCGTTCGGACCAATGAAGGTCGATGCCTCGGTGCCCGATACGATCGCGGGCCCCCCGTTCCGCTACGGTCCGAACCCCGACACCTTGCTCGACATCAGCGATCTCGTCTTCATCGACGCGCCGACCACGGGTCTCTCGCGCCTGCTCGGCAAGACCGAGAATAAGGACGTGTTCGGGGTCGACAACGACATCAACGTCTTCACCAAGACCATCCAACGCTACCTGACCAAGTACCAGCGCTGGAACAGTCCCAAGTTCATCATCGGCGAAAGCTACGGGACGACGCGTGCGGCGGGATTGTCGAGTTCGCTGGCCAATGCCGGAGTCCAACTCAACGGCATCGCCTTCGTCTCGACGGTATTCAACTTCGCGGATTTCCAGGGCGACCAGTCGCTCATCAACTTCCTGCCCACTTACGCTGCCGATGCCTGGTACCACGGCAAGATTGCGGGCAAGCCGCCGCTGGCCGGATTCATCCAGCAGGCGCGCGCCTTCGCCAGCGGGCCCTATGCCTTGGCCTTGCAGAAGGGGAACGATCTGGACGACGCCGAGCGGCAGTCGATCGCGCAACAGATGTCGCAACTGACCGGGCTGTCCGCCGATTATCTTGTTCGCTCGAACCTTCGCGTTCAGCCTGAACGATTCCGCCGCGAATTGCTGCGCGATCGGCGGCAGATCATCGGCCGCATCGATTCGCGCTATCTCGGCACCGAGGCCGACCCGGTCGGCGAATCCGCGACCAGCGATCCGCAGGCCAGCGCCATTTCCGGTGCCTTCGTCGGGGCGCTCAACGACTATCTGTTCCGCGATCTCGGCTACAGCACGCCGCTGACCTATCGCCCGAACAATTACGGCGAAATCTATGGCGGCAAGGACGGCGGCTGGAGCTTCCAGCACAAGGCGCCCGATGGTCAGCAGCCGATCGCCGACACTAGCGCCGACCTCGCCGACGCAATGCGGCAGAACCCGCGATTGAAGATTCTCTCGGTCAACGGCCTGTACGACCTGGCGACGCCGTTCGGCGGCGCAGATTACGAGTTCAGGCACATGGCGCTCGAGCCGCAGCTGCAGGCGAACATCCGCTACCATTATTATGAAGCGGGCCACATGATGTACACGGATCCGCCGTCCGCGCGGCAGCTCAAGGCTGACCTGGCCGCCTTCTACGCGAGCGCTTTGTAGACGCTGGACTTCGGACAAAGGAAAAGGGCCGGGAGAACGAGTCCCCCGGCCCTTCCGCCCCCAAAGTTGGGGTAGAGTTTATTCGCTCTTCGGCGCCAGATTCACTGCGGCATGCTTGCCGCGGCGGTCGACCTCAAGCTCGAAATCGAGCCGGTCGCCTTCGTTGAGAGTCGGCATGCCGGCGCGCTCGACCGCGGAGATGTGCACGAAGGCATCCGGCTGACCGTCATCGCGCTGAATGAAGCCGAAGCCCTTCATCGCGTTGAAGAACTTGACCGTGCCGCTGGCCTTTTCGCCGGTTAGCTGACGCTGCGGACCACCGGCGCCACCGCCGGCCGCGCCGCCAGCAGCACCGCCGCCGCTCCGTTCGACGGCCATCGGCTCGCCTTCGATGCGCAGGTTCGTGGCCGACACGCGTCCGCCACGATCGACGAGCGTGAACTCCAGCGGCTGACCGTCGGCGAGGTCGGTGAGACCTGCCTGCTCGACCGCGGAGATGTGCACGAACACGTCCTCGCCGCCATCATCGCGAACGATGAAGCCGAAACCCTTTTGCGGGTTGAAGAACTTTACGACGCCCTTGCCTTCGCCAACGACCTGGGGGGGCATGCCGCCACCACCACCGCCGCCGCCGCGGAAACCGCCGCCGCCGCCGCCGCGGAAACCACCGCCACCGCCGCCGCCGCCGCCGTAGCCGCCGCCACCGCCGAAGCCGCCGCGATCACCGCCACCGCGGAAACCACCGCCACTACCGCCGCCGCCGTAGCCGCCGCGCTCCTGGTAACCAAATTCACCGAAATTCTGCTGTTCGCCGCCGAAATCGTCGCGTTTATCGCGCCCACGACCGCCACGATCGCCTTTGCGCCCTCTGTCGAAACCCATGAACCGTCCGTACTTAAAAGCCCGCCTACCCCTGAAACCAACGCGCTCGGGCCGAACGGCGCAACCGGTCCTGGCGCGTAATCCACTCACGCACCGTTCAGGGCCCTTACAAGAAAAAAGGTGGCGGCTCTAGTGACTCAGTTTGGGACGGGGCTGGCAACGGGAGGGGATAGGCGACTAAAGCGTCGGCAAGACTTGATCAGGAGTGAAAATGGCGGTTCATCTGCACGAAGAAGACCTTCCCGCAGACGTGAGATTCGCCGACGGCCCGATCGCCGTCGACACCGAAGCCATGGGCCTGATCTACGGCCGCGATCGCCTCTGCGTCGTGCAATTGTCCGACGGCAAGGGCGACGAGCATCTGGTCCGCTTCAAGCGCGGCAGCGACTATGCCGCGCCCAACCTCAAGGCGCTGCTGGCCGATTCGAACCGGTTGAAGCTCTATCATTTCGCCCGATTCGATATCGGCATCATGAGTGCCTACCTCGGGATCATGGCCGCGCCGCTCTATTGCACGCGCACCGCTTCGCGGCTGGTCCGCACTTACACCGACCGCCACGGCCTCAAGGACCTGGTCAAGGAACTGCTCAACATCGACGTCTCGAAGCAGCAGCAAACCAGTAACTGGGGCGCGGACGAGCTGAGCGAGGCGCAGCGTGAATATGCAGCGGGCGATGTGCGCTATCTCCATCAGCTCAAGGAAAAGCTGGACATCCGCCTGGCGCGCGAAGAGCGGACGGCGCTGGCGCAGGCCTGTTTCGACTTCCTGCCGACCCGCGCCCTGCTCGACCTGGCGGGCTGGCCCGAGCAGGACATTTTCGCGCATGACGGATAGCGCCGCCGTTCGCGAACGGATCGTCAAGCAACGCTGGGCAACGCCCGGCAGCGGCCACGACCGCATCGTGCGCTGGGCGAAGATCGCGCTGCCGAGCGCGGTCGGCGTGCTGTTCGCCATCCTGTTACTCGCGCCGCTCGACCGGAAGGGGGATGTCAGCTTCATTCTCGACAAGAAAAAGGTCGACAGCGCGCAGGAGCGGATGCGGGTCGAGGCCGCGCGCTATACCGGTACCGACGACAAGGGACAGCCGTTCACGATGACCGCCAACCGGGCCGTCCAGCCCAGTTCGGATACGCCGCTGGTCGACATCCGCGGAATGTTCGCACGTCTGAACCTTGCCCGCGGTCCGGTGGTGATCGCCGCCAATCAGGGGCAGTACAACGTTGACACGCAGCGGGTGACCATCGACGGGCCGGTGAAAGTCGCCGGCACCGACGGCTTCCATCTCAACACCAGCGACGTCACGGTCGATCTCAAGGCACGCCAGCTTGCCAGTCAGGGGCCGGCGGCGGGGACCATGCGGCTGGGCCAGTTCCGCGCCAACCGCATCCGCGCCGACCTTGGGGAGCGTAAGGTGGTGCTGGATGGCGGTGTCCGCTTGAAAATCGTGCAAGGCGCCGTCAGATGATGCGCGTGCGCTTCCCTGGCATCATCCTTGCACTGGCGGCTTCCGGGGCGGCTTTCGGAGCTTGCGTGGCGACCGCCGCGCTCGCGCAGGTGCGGCAGGAGCAACCGACCTCCGCGCTGAAAGGACATAACAGCGACGCGCCGGTGGATGTTACCGCCGACCGCATCGAAGTGCAGGACCGCGCCGACCGCGCCATCTTCGCGGGCAATGTTCATGTCACCCAGGCCGAACTGACGCTCGACACGCCGCGCCTCACGGTCGCTTATTCGGGCGGCGCTGGCGGCAGCGGCGTTCAGATCAAGCGGCTCGACGCGGCAGGGGGAGTGACGGTGAAAAGTCCGTCGGAAACGGCACGCGGCGACTTCGGGATTTACGATCTCGATCGCAAGCTCATCACCTTGCTCGGCAACGTGCAGCTCGACCGCGATCAGAACCGCGTCAGCGGCGCGCGGTTGGTGATCGATCTCGACAGCGGCCGCGCAGTGGTCGACGGCGGCCCGCCCGGCGTCAATTCGAGCGGTGGCCGCGTGACCGGCCACTTCACCGTCCCGCAGCGCCAGCAGCAGCGCTGAAGTGAACGAAACCGCGGCCATCGTGCGTCCGGCGGAACATCCGGCCGGTCGGTCGCGGCCCGCCATCGATGGTCTCGAAGTGCGCTCGATCGCGAAGTCCTACGACAAGCGTTCCGTATTGCATGACGTCAGCCTCGACGTTCATCGCGGCGAGGTCGTCGGCCTGCTCGGGCCCAACGGTGCCGGCAAGACCACCTGTTTCTATTCGGTCATGGGGCTGGTGAAGCCCGACAGCGGCCTCATCTTCCTCGACGGCAACGACATTACTGAGCTGCCGATGTACCGCCGCGCCATCCTCGGCCTCGGTTATCTGCCGCAGGAGACCTCCATCTTCCGCGGCATGACGGTCGAGGAGAATATCATCGCCGTGCTGGAGGCGGCCGAACCCGACAAGTCGGCGCGGCGCGCCCGGCTCGAGCAACTGCTGTCGGAATTCGGCCTGACGGCCCTTCGGGAATCGCCGGCCATGGCGCTGTCGGGCGGCGAGCGGCGGCGCTGCGAGATTGCACGGGCGCTGGCGGCCAAGCCGTCGATCATGCTGCTCGACGAGCCGTTCGCGGGCATCGACCCAATATCGATCGCCGACATCCGTGAACTAGTGCGCGAGCTCAAGAGCCGCGAGATCGGCGTGCTGATCACCGACCACAACGTCCGCGAGACGCTCGACATCGTTGACCGCGCCTGCATCATTTACGATGGGCAGGTCCTGTTCGCCGGAACGCCGGAAGCGTTGGTCGCGGACCAGGAAGTCCGCCGCCTGTACCTCGGCGAAAGCTTCGCGCTGTAGGCGCTGACCGCGATGGGCCTGGGCCCCTCCTTAAGCATCCGCCAATCGCAGCAGCTGGTGCTGACGCCGCAGCTGCGCCAGGCCATTCAGTTGCTGCAACTCAGCAATCTGGAGCTGGACGCGTTTCTCGCCGAGGAGCTGTCGAAGAACCCGTTGCTGGAGGCGCAGGCCGGAGACGGTGAAACTCAGCCGGCCACCGACTATGCCGAAGATGCTGACGGAGACGAAGCGCCGGACGATCCGGGGGCCGACAATCTGATTGCGGGCCAAGCCGACGACGACCGGCCGCTGGACATGGACTGGCAATCGGAAGCGCTGGACACCGACAGTTTCAATGACGTCGTGACGTCAGCCGGCGGCGAGGAGGCTTTCGATTTTGACCGGGTCGAATTCTCCGCGTCGTCGCTTGCGGAATATCTGCAGGCGCAGTTGCACGGTCAGTCGGGAGAGGTGGGCGACCTCGCCCGGATTCTTGCCGAGGCGCTGGACGAAACGGGATATCTGACCGTTCCGCTGAGCGAAATCGCCGAACTGACCGGAGCACCATTGGCCTCGATCGAGCGCGCGTTGGCACTGGTGCAAGGCCTGGAGCCGGCAGGCGTCGGCGCGCGATCGCTGGCGGAATGCCTCGCGCTGCAGGCCAAGGCCGCCGACCGTTACGATCCGGCCATGGCGCGGTTGATCGACAATCTCGACCTGCTGTCCAGGGGCCGGACGACCGATCTCAAGCGCATTTGCGGCGTGGACGACGAGGACCTGGCCGACATGATCCGCGAGTTGCGGGCCTACGATCCCAAGCCGGGATGCCAGTTCGCCGGCGCCGCTGCGGAAGATGTGACGCCGGATGTCTTCGTTCGCGGGATGCGCAGCGGGTTCGCGGTCGAGCTGAACCAGGCCACGCTGCCGCGGCTGCTGGTCAATCGGCGATACTATCAGGAGCTCAAGTCCGGTCCGCAGGACAAGGGGTCGCGGGCCTGGCTCAGCGAGTGCCTGCAGAGTGCCAACTGGCTGGTGAAGGCGCTCGACCAGCGGGCACGGACCATCGTCAAGGTGGTCAGCGAGATCGTCAAGCGGCAGCAGGGCTTCTTCGAGCGGGGAGTGGCGGCGATGAAGCCGATGACGTTGCGTGAAGTCGCCGAGGCGATCGGCATGCATGAATCGACGGTCAGCCGCGTCACCTCGAACAAATATCTGCTGTGCGACCGGGGGCTGTACGAGCTGAAATACTTCTTTGGATCCGGCGTTGCCTCGGCGGAAGGCGACGGCGCGGCGGCGGAGGCGGTGAAAGCGGGAATCAAGGATTTGATCGATGCCGAGACCGACATTCTGAGCGATGACGCCATCGCCGGCCTGCTCAAGCAGCGCGGCTTCGACGTCGCCCGGCGGACGGTGGTCAAGTACCGGGAGGCGATGGGCATTGGTTCGTCGATCCAGCGGCGGCGGCAGCGGAAGATCGGCGGCTAACCGGTCACCCTCGCCCAGATCGGCAGATGGTCGGACGCCTTGCGGGCCGCGGGGCTCATGTGGACGCCGGCGGCTTCGATATCGAGGTCCTTGTGGACAATGATGCGGTCGAGTGCGGCGACGGGATGGCGGGCGTGAAAGCTGTTCCCGGTCGGGGCGATATGGAATTCTCCACAGAGGTCCGTCAGGCAACCCGCCGCGGTGCGCCATTCATTGGTATCGCCCATCAGGATCGTCGGCATTTTCTGCGGGCGGGCGGCGATCGCCTCGAGGATGGCCCGCAGCTGCCGCTTCCGCCACAGACCGCTCAAATCGAGGTGCATGCCGACGACCCGCAGCGGGCGTTCGCCAACCAGCAGTTCGGCGATCACCGCGCCGCGGGGTTCGAGCGTCGGCAGCTCAAGCGCCAAAGCGTCGAGCACGCCGACATGCTGCTTCACAAGGATCGCGTTGCCATGCCAGCCGATGTTGCGGGTGTTGAGCTTGAGCAACCGGTCGCTGTGTTTGCGGACCTTGTCGAACATCCGTTTGTGACGGACGCCAAGGTGGACCGGCTTGTAGGTGCCGTGGCGGTCGATCAGCTCATGCGGCACCGCCGACCCGCGCCCGCCGACGCGCTTGTCGGCTTCCTGGAGGGCGACGATGTCGGCGTCGATCTCCTGCAGCACGTCGAGCACGCGCTTCGGATCGCGCCGCCGGTCAAGACCGACCGCCTTGCGCATGTTGTAGCTGGCGAGGGTAATCGACGCGCCTGAGATCACGGGAGCGCCAACAACGGCCATTGCGGTCGGTTCCTAAACGTCGAGGTTGGCGACGTTCAGGGCATTGTCCTGGATGAATTCGCGGCGGGGTTCGACGACGTCGCCCATCAGGCGGGTGAAGATCTCGTCGGCGACGTCGGCCTGGTCGACCGCGACGCGGAGCATCGAGCGGTTGAGCGGGTCGAGCGTGGTTTCCCACAGCTGCTCGGCGTTCATTTCGCCGAGGCCCTTGTAGCGCTGGATCGAGAGGCCCTTGCGGCCGGCGGCGAGGATTGCGTCGAGCAGTTGCGAAGGACGCGCGACAAGGGTTTCGCCCTTGCCGATGGTCAGGCCTTCGTCAGCCGAGCTATCGTCATCGCCCGCCTGTGAGTCCTCGGCAGCGGATTCGTCCTGCTCGGTCGTCGCCGATTTGATCGACACCAGTTTGCGCGCGCCGACGTAGATTTCGGCCTGCTCGGCGGCCAGCGTGTGGAGCTTGCGCGCCTCCGCCGAGCCGATGAAGGCGGCTTCGATGACGTGATGGTCGGTCACGCCGCGCCACAGCCGTTCGAAGTGGAAACCGCCCTCGTCGGTCATGCGCGCGGTCCAGCGCGCCTCGGGATCGCCCTGGTCGAGTCGGCGGGTGACCTCGGCGAGACGCTTGGTGCGTTCCGCCGTGTTGATCGCCGGATCGAGCGCGCCGCCGAGCGCCAGGGTCTCGACGATCACCGGATCATAGCGGCGCGGCGCGTAGTGCATCAGGGTGCGCAGGCGGCGAGCGTGGTCGACCAGCGCCAGCAAGGGCTTGCCCGACCCGATTCCGTCGAGCGCGGTCAGCTGGACGCCGTTGCGAACCAGATAATCGTCGAGCGCGGCCTCGTCCTTGAGATATTCCGCCGCCTTGCCGCGCGTCGCCTTGTACAGCGGCGGCTGGGCGATCAGCAGGTGACCCGCCTCCACCAGTTCGGGCATCTGCCGATAGAAGAAGGTCAGAAGCAAGGTCCGGATGTGGGCGCCGTCGACGTCGGCGTCGGTCATGATGATGATCTTGTGATAGCGCAGCTTTTCGAGGCTGAATTCCTCGCGCCCGATGCCCGTGCCCATCGCCTGGATCAGCGAAATGATCTCCTTCGACGAGAGCATGCGGTCGGTCCGGGCGCGCTCGACGTTGAGGATCTTGCCGCGGATCGGCAGAATCGCCTGGAACTCGCTGTTGCGGCCCGACTTGGCAGAGCCGCCGGCGCTGTCGCCCTCGACGATGAACAGTTCCGACTTGGCGGGATCGCGTTCGCGGCAATCGTGCAATTTGCCGGGGAGGCCGGTGACGCCCATCACCGTCTTGCGGCTGGCGTCGCGGGCCTTGCGGGCGGCCTCGCGCGCCGCGGCGGCATCGATCACCTTCTGGATGATCGAGCGGGCATCCCCCGGATGTTCCTCGAGCCACTCGGTCATCTTGTCGCTCATCAGGCTTTCGAGCGGCTGGCGGACTTCCGAGCTGACCAATTTGTCCTTGGTCTGCGAACTGAACTTCGGGTCGGGTAGCTTGACGGAAACGATGGCGGTCAGGCCTTCGCGCATGTCGTCGCCGGTCAGCGTGACCTTTTCCTTTTTGAGCATGCCGGACTTGTCGGCGTAATTGTTGATGGTCCGCGTCAGCGCGGCGCGGAACGCGGCCATGTGGGTGCCGCCGTCGCGCTGCGGGATGTTGTTGGTGAACGGCAGGACGTTCTCGTAATAGGAATCATTCCATTCGAGCGCGACGTCGATGCCGATGCCGTCGCGGACCGCGGAAATGGCGATCGGCTCGGGAAACAGCGGCGTCTTGGCGCGATCGAGGTATTTCACGAAGGCCGCGATGCCGCCTTCATAGAACAGCTCATGCTCCACCCGCTCCTCGTGCCGCGCGTCGGCGAGGATCATGCGCACGCCCGAATTGAGGAAGGCGAGCTCGCGGTAGCGGTGCTCGAGCCGCTCGAAGTCGAACTCGGTGATCTTGAAGGTCTCGGGGCTGGGCAGGAAGGTGACGCGGGTCCCCTTCTTCCCTTCCGGGGCCGGGCCGACGACCTTGAGCGGCGCTTCGGCGTCGCCGTGACGGAAGCGCATGAAATGCTCCTCGCCATCGCGCCAGATGGTCAGATCGAGATGCTCCGACAGCGCGTTGACGACGCTGACGCCGACGCCGTGAAGACCGCCGGAAACTTTGTAGGCATTGTCGTCCGAGGTGTTCTCGAACTTACCGCCGGCATGGAGCTGGGTCATGATGACCTCGGCCGCCGACACGCCTTCCTCGGCATGGATGCCGGTCGGAATGCCGCGGCCATTGTCCTCGACGGTGACCGAGCCGTCGGGATTGAGCTGGATCAGGATGCGGTCGCAATGCCCCGCCAGCGCCTCGTCGATCGCATTGTCCGACACCTCGAACACCATGTGGTGGAGGCCGGAGCCGTCGTCGGTGTCGCCGATATACATGCCGGGCCGCTTGCGGACCGCGTCGAGGCCCTTGAGCACCTTGATGCTGTCGGCGCCGTATGAATTCTGATTGGGGTCGGTTGCCATAGTGGAG
>Ga0207705_10001612_pt1 | contig 17920 bp, 12 predicted proteins | sample KBSC13metaG_FD_184314 | JGI IMG/M metagenome (GOLD analysis project Ga0207705, IMG submission 184314) | Corn rhizosphere microbial communities from Kellogg Biological Station, Michigan, USA - KBS C1-3 metaG (SPAdes) (version 2) | ecosystem: Host-associated > Plants > Roots > Rhizosphere > Soil ...
ACGTCAGGGTGCAAGGCGCGCTGGAGGACGAGCTCGCCAGCGGCATGCGCGCGGTCGACGCGGTCGGCGCGGCGGGTATCGTGCTCGATGTCGATTCCGGCGAAGTGCTCGCGCTCGCCTCGCTGCCTTCGTTCGATCCCAACAGGATCGACGCCGAAGGCGCGAAACACATGTTCAACCGCGTGACCAACGAGGTTTACGAGCTTGGCTCGGTGCTCAAGCCGATCACCATCGCCGCGGCGCTGGACACCGGCGTGGTGACCGATCTGGCGAAGCGCTATCCGGCCACGCCGCTGCATATCGACGGGTTCACGATCCACGACGACGAGAACCTCGGGCCCACGCTCAACGTCCCAGAGACTCTGATCCATTCGTCGAACATCGTCAGCGCGCAGATCGCCGATCAGATCGGCGGCGCCCGGCTCAGCCGCGTGCTGGCCGATCTCGGGATGAACGAGCGGCCCTATATCGAGCTGCCCGCGAAGGGCTTTCCGATCTGGCACAAGCCGCCGTGGCCGCGCCTGAGGACGATGACCATCGGCTTCGGCCACGGCATCGCGGTCACGCCGCTGCATCTTGCCGCCGCCTATGCCGCCCTGGTCAATGGCGGCATCTGGCGCCCGTCGACGTTGCTCAAGGTCAAGCCGGGCGAGGAAGCGCGCGGGCGGCGGGTGTTCAAGGAAAGCACCAGCGCCACGATCAAGCAACTCCTGCGGATGGTCACGGTGTACGGCACCGGGCGCAGGGCCGACGCGCCGGGCTTCCGCGTCGGCGGCAAGACCGGCAGCGCCGAGAAGGCGACCGCCGGCGGTTACAACAAGCACGCGGTGGTGGCGACGTTCGCCTCGGCCTTCCCGATGGACAAGCCGCGCTATGTCGTGGTGGTCATGCTCGACGATCCCAAGGCCAATGCGGCCAGTTCGTTCCAGCGCACCGCGGCGTGGAACGCGGTGCCGATCGTCGGCCGGCTGATCCCGCGGATCGGGCCGATGCTCGGGATCACGCCCGACGATAGCCGCGACATCGACCTCACCGACCTCAAACCGCTGGTCGGCGATGGCGGGGGCAAGGAATGAAGCTCGGCCCGCTCGCCGCCGCGGTGGGTCTCGATGCCGGAGCCGCGGCGGACTGCGCGGTGACCGGCTTCGCGATCGATCACCGCAAAGTCGCGCCGGGCACCGTGTTCGGTGCGTTCCAGGGCGCGCTCGTCAACGGCGAGGACTTCATTCGCGCGGCGGTGAGCGCGGGCGCGATCGCCGTCGTCGCCCGCCCGGAAGCGCGGGTGGAACAAGCCGCGCATATCGCCGACGCCGTGCCCCGCCGCGCGTTCGCCCGGCTGGCCGCGCAGTTCTTCCGCCCGGTGCCCGAGACGATCGTTGCGGTCACCGGCACCAACGGCAAGACCTCGACCGTCGAGATGACCCGGCAGATCTGGCGCATGTGCGGCGAACGCGCGGCGTCGATCGGCACGCTCGGCGTGACGACGCCCGACGAGAGCGTCTCGACCGGCCTGACCACGCCCGATATCGTCACGTTCCTCTCGAACATGGCCGGCCTGGCGCGCGAAGGGGTGACGCATGTCGCCTACGAAGCCTCCAGCCACGGCCTCAGCCAGTATCGCAACGAAGGCCTGCCGGTGGCCGCGGGCGCATTCACCAACCTGTCGCGCGACCATCTCGATTATCACGCCGACATGGAAGACTACTTCGCCGCCAAGATGCGGCTGTTCGGCGAAGTCGTCGTGCAGGGCGGCGCGGCGGTCGTCTGGGCCGACGACGAATGGTCGGGCCGCGTGTTCAAGCGGGTGCGCGGCCGTGGCCTGCGCCTGCTGACCGTCGGCGAGCACGGCGACGACATCCGCCTGCTCGGCTGCGAGCCGACCCACCTCGGGCAGGAACTCGAGATCGAGATCGGCGGCGAGAGCAAGGTCCTCATGCTGCCGCTGATCGGCGCTTACCAGGTGGCCAACGCGCTCACCGCCGCCGGGCTGGTGCTGGCGACCGGCGGCGATCCGGCGAAGATCGTCGACGCGCTGGGTCGCCTCCAGCCAGTGCGTGGGCGGCTGGAGCGCGCGGCGATCACCGCCACCGGGGCGCCGATCTATGTCGACTATGCGCACACGCCCGACGCGCTCGGAGCGGCGATCGAGGCGCTGCGGCCCCATGTCGAGGGCCGCCTGATCATCGTCTTCGGCGCAGGCGGGGATCGCGACCAGGGCAAGCGGGGGCCGATGGGCCGCATCGCGGCGGAACTTGCCGACGTGGCGATCGTCACGGATGATAACCCCCGCGGCGAAAACCCGTCGGCGATCCGCGCCGCGGTGCTCGCCGGGGCCGGAGCGAATGCGATCGAGGTGGCGGACCGGCGCGCGGCGATTGCCGCGGCCGTCGCCGAAGCCGGCAAGGACGACATCGTCCTGATCGCCGGCAAGGGACACGAACAGGGACAGATCGTGGGGGCCGGCGACGCGATGCGCGTGCTGCCGTTCGACGACGTGACGGTCGCGCGCCAATGCGCCGCGGCGGAAGGAGCGAATTGATGAGTGCGCTTGAAAAGCTCCTTGCCTGGCCGGGGAAAGCGACCGACCGCTATCAGCTCGCTCTATGGACCGCCGCCGAGATCGCGGACGCTACAGGCGGCACCGCCAGCGGCCCGTTCCAGGTCGCGGGCGTCGAAACGGATTCGCGCGAGGTGCGCCCCGGCGACTTGTTCGTCGCGCTGCGGGGCGAAAGCACCGACGGGCACAAGTTCCTCGACAAGGCTTTCGCCAACGGCGCGGCGGCCGCGCTGGTCGAACAGCCGATCGACGCGCCGCACGTGCTGGTCGCCGACACCACCAGGGCCCTCGAAGCGCTCGGCGCCTTCGCGCGCGACCGGGTCGGCGGCAGAGTGATCGGAGTGACCGGCTCGGTCGGCAAGACGGGGGTCAAGGAAGCGATCTTCACCGCGCTCGATCGCGCCTGCCACGGCGCCGCGCACCGTTCGGTCAAGAGCTACAACAACCACGTCGGCGTGCCGCTGAGCCTCGCCCGGATGCCGGGGGCGAGCGCCTACGGCGTGTTCGAGATGGGCATGAATCACGCCGGCGAGATCGCCGCGCTGACCGCGCAAGTGCGCCCGCACGTCGCGGTCATCACCACCATCGCCCCGGCGCACATCGAGAACCTCGGCAGCGAGGAAGCGATCGCCGACGCCAAGGCCGAGATATTCGCCGGGCTGGAGCCGGGCGGCACCGCGGTGATCCCCGCCGACAGCCCGCATTTCGCCCGCCTGCGCGACGCGGCGCTGGCGGCGGGCGCGAAACTGCTCTCCTTCGGCAAGGCGCGCGAGGCCGACGTACGGCTGCTCGACGCGGTGCCTTCGGCCAACGGCGGCTCGCTGGTCACCGCCGCGCTTGGCGACCGGCGGCTGTGCTACACCGTCGCCGAGCCGGGCGAACACTGGATTTCCAACTCCCTGGCGGTGATGGGCGCGGTTTACGCCGCCGGCGGCGATCTTGGCTCGGCGGGCCTCGCGCTCGCCGAGATGGGAGGCCTCAAGGGCCGCGGCGCGCGCCACCGCATATCCGTGGCCGGCGGTCAGGCCTTGCTGATCGATGAAAGCTACAACGCCAACCCGGCCTCGATGCGCGCGACTCTCGCACAGCTCGGGCACACGCCCGCGACACGGCGCATCGCGGTGCTCGGCAGCATGAAGGAACTGGGCGACTTCGCCCCGGCGTTCCACGAGCAGCTGGCCGAGCCGCTGGCCGAAGCGCGCGTCGATTATGCAATCCTCGTCGGCGCGGAGATGGCCGCTCTGGCGCGCGAGCTGGGGAAAGGGGCGCACAACACGCTTGGCAAGCCGGTCGCGTTTGCCCATTGCGAAGGGCCGGGCGAGGCAATCGCCGCGCTCGAGGAGTTCGGTCTGATCGGCGGCGACGCCGTGCTGGTGAAAGGCTCGAACTCGGTGGGGCTGGCGCGGGTGGTCGCCCACTTCGCCGCCAGGGAAGGCTGACGTTCGAGAATGCTCTATCTTCTGGCCCAATGGCTGAAATTCGAGGGACTGTTCAACCTCGTCCGCTACCAGACCTTCCGCGCCGGGGCGACGCTGCTGACCGCGCTCATTCTGGGCCTGCTGATCGGGCCGAAGTTCATCTCGATGCTGCGCGTTCGCCAGGGAAAGGGCCAGCCGATCCGCGCCGACGGCCCGCAGACTCACCTCGCCAAAGTCGGCACCCCGACGATGGGCGGGCTGATGATCCTGGCCTCGCTGATCGTCTCGATGTTGCTGTGGATGGACTTGCGCAGTCCGTTCGTGTGGGCCTGCGTGGCGGTCACCGCCGGTTTCGGGGCGATCGGCTTCCTCGACGATTTCGACAAAGTCACCAAGCGCAGCCACAAGGGCGTTTCGGGCAAAGTGCGGCTCTTATGCGAGTTCCTCGTCGCCGGGGTCGCCTCATACCTGATCGTCAGCCACATCAGCACGAACCTCTACGTGCCGTTCTTCTCCGGCCGGGTGATACCGCTGGGCCCGTTCTACTACGTCTTCGCGGCGGTGGTGATGGTCGGAGCCGGCAACGCGGTCAACCTGACCGACGGGCTCGACGGGCTGGCGACGATGCCCGTGGTGATCGCCGCGGGGACTTTCGCGATCATCAGCTACCTCGTCGGCCGGGCCGACTATTCGCACTACCTCGGCATTCCGCACGTCGCGGATGCCGGCGAGCTGGCGATCATGTGCGCCGGGATCATGGGCGCGGGCCTCGCCTTCCTGTGGTTCAACGCGCCCCCGGCGGCGGTGTTCATGGGCGACACCGGCAGCCTCGCGCTCGGCGGCGCGCTCGGGGCGATCGCGGTTGCCACGCACCACGAGATCGTGCTGCTGATCGTCGGCGGGCTATTCGTGATGGAGACGGCCAGCGTGATGATTCAGGTGTTCTGGTTCAAGCGAACTGGCAAGCGCATCTTCCGCATGGCCCCGATCCATCACCACTTCGAGCAACTGGGCTGGTCGGAATCGACCGTGGTGATCCGCTTCTGGATCGTCTCGATCGTGCTCTCGCTGCTCGGCCTGGCGACTCTCAAGCTGCGATGATCGTTTCGCCAGCCTTCGCCGGCAAGCGCTACGCTGTGCTCGGTCTCGCCCGGTCGGGGCTGGCGACGGTGCGGGCGCTGCACGCCAGCGGGGCCCACGTGACCGCGTGGGACCGGCGGCCGGGGCCGCGCGAGGAAGTCGCCTCGATAGCCGAGATCGCCGATCCGCTGGAGATCGACCTCGCCGGGTTCGATGGCGTGGTGCTTTCGCCGGGCGTGCCGCTCAACACCCACCCGATCGCCGCCCGGGCGCGCGAGGCGGGCGTGCCGCTGATCGGCGACATCGAGCTGTTCGCGCTCGCCCGCCCGAGCTTGCCGCCGCACAAGGTTGTCGGGATCACCGGCACCAACGGCAAGTCGACGACGACCGCGCTGGTCCATCATATCCTCAAGACCGCCGGCGTGCCGACGACGATGGGGGGCAACATCGGCTTGCCGATCCTCGGCCAGGACCCGCTGCCCGAAGGCGGGGTCTACGTGCTGGAGCTGTCGAGCTATCAGATCGACCTGACCTATAGCCTCGATTGCGACGTGGCGGTTCTGACCAACATCACGCCGGACCATCTCGATCGGTATGCCGGCTTCGAGGCCTACGAGGCGTCCAAGCTTCGTCTATTCCAGATGCAGGACACCGATCGTCACTTGGCGGTGTTGACCGAGCAATGGCCCGTTCGTCCGGTGATCGAACAGGGAGTGCGGAACGCCAACATCGCTTGGGTCGATGCAGAAACCGTCACTGACAGACAGGTGAACTGGCCCGCCCTCCAAGGGCCCCACAACGCGCAGAACGCCGTCTGCGCCATTGCGACTTGCCACGAGTTGGGCGTGGCCGACGAGGCGATTGAAACAGGCCTGCGCACCTATCCTGGCCTGCCCCATCGGATGGAGCGCGTTGCCGAATTCAACGGCGTGCTGTTCGTCAACGACAGCAAGGCGACAAACCCGACTGCCACCGCTCCCGCGCTCGCCGCGTTCCCGCACATCCATTGGATCGTCGGCGGCTTGCCCAAGGGCGACGACCTCGACGAGTGCAAGCCGCACTTCGATCACGTAGTCGCAGCCTACACCATCGGCGAGGCGGGCCCGCATTTCGCGGACATTCTTCCGCCGACAATGCACGTCGAGCGCTGCGAAATGCTTTGCGAAGCCGTGCAGCGGGCGATCGTCGCCGCGAAGCCCGGCGAGACGGTGCTGCTGTCACCCGCCTGCGCCAGCTTCGACCAGTTCAAGGATTACGAAGTGCGCGGCGATTCCTTCCGCCAGATCGTCGCCCAACTGACCGGCGCCAAGTCAGCCGAGCGGGAAACCGCCGCGTGACCGCCGTGCGGCCCTACATCCCGCGCCCCGGCGAACGCGCGCCAACCGCCCCGCGCTTCAAGCAGACGCGCCGCGCGCTGCTGCGGGTGTGGTGGCGCGAGATCGACCATGTGCTGCTGGCGCTGGTCCTGGCTCTGATGGCCCTGGGCGCGATCGCTGTCGCCGCCGCCTCTCCGGCGAGCGCGCGGCGCCTCTCGACCAACGCCGCTAAGCTGGATGACCTCTACTTCCTGTGGACTCACTTGCGCTGGCAGTTCCTGGGCCTGTGCACGATGATCGGCGTGTCGATGGCGCCGCGCGAAATGGCCCGGCGCGGCGGCATCCTGCTCGGTGGCGCGATGCTGTTGTTCCTCCTGCTGGTCCCGATCATGGGCAGCGAGGTGAATGGCGCCCGGCGCTGGATCAATCTCGGCATCAAGTTCCAGCCGAGCGAGTTTATCAAGCCGGCCTACGCGATCCTGATGGCCTGGATTCTGTCGTGGCGGCTGCGCGACCAGACTTTGCCGGTTATTGCGGTGAGCGGCGGCCTGATGGCGCTCGTCGCCGGACTCCTCATGGCCCAGCCGGACCTTGGCGACGCGATCCTGTTCGTCGGCGCCTGGCTGGTGGTGGCGATGCTCGCCGGCATGCCGATGAAGCGGATCATGATGGCCGGGGGCGCCGGACTGGGGGCGCTGGTGCTGGCCTATTTCTTCTACGCCAACGCGCGCCACCGCATCGACAACTTCCTCGGCGGAGGTAGCGCGTTCGACCAGGTCGACCTCGCCAGCCGCACCCTGCTTGCGGGTGGCTGGACCGGCACCGGGCTGTGGCTCGGCCAGCGCAAGATGCAGCTGCCCGAGGCGCACACCGACTACATCTTCTCGGTCATCGGCGAGGAGTTCGGGCTGCTGGTATGCGGCCTTGTCGTGCTGCTGTACCTGGCGATCGTGCTCAAGGTGATCATCCGCCTCATCGAGGAGGAGAACCTGTTCACGGTGCTCGCCTGTTCGGGCCTGGTGGCGTTGTTCGGGGGGCAGGCGTTCATCAATATTCTGGTCAACCTGCAGCTGTTCCCCTCGAAGGGCATGACCCTGCCGCTGGTCAGCTATGGCGGGTCGTCGACCATTGCCCAGTGCCTGACGATGGGGCTGCTGCTGGCGCTGACCCGGCGCAACCCGTTCCTCAGCCGCGAAGGGCTCGGCCTGGTGGGTGCGCTCGACCGGCGGGAGAAGCCCCGATGACCGGAGCAAATCGCCATTACGTCCTCGCCGCCGGCGGCACCGGCGGGCACCTGACGCCGGCTTTCGCGCTGGCATGGGAGCTTGAGCGGCGCGGGCACCACGTCGCGCTGATTACCGACGGCCGCGGGGCGGACATCCCCGGCAAGCCCGACTTCCTGCCGGCGCACGTGCTGCCGGCGGGCCGGTTCGGTTCGAACCCGCTGCATTGGCCCAAGGGCCTTTCCGCGGTGCTCGAAGGCCGGCGGATGGCGCTGCGGCTGTTCGAAAGCTTCCAGCCGAGCGCGGTCGTCGGCTTCGGCGGTTACCCCGCGCTGCCCGCGCTGCTCGCCGCGCGCAAGGCCGGCATCCCGTCGGTGATCCACGAGCAGAACGCGGTGCTCGGGCGGGTCAACCGCCTGCTCGCCGGCCGCGTCGATGCGATCGCCACAGCTTATCCCCAAGTCGACCGGCTGAAGGCGACATACGCCGACAAGATCCATCTCGTCGGCAACCCGGTGCGGCCGCAAGTGCTGGCCCTGCGGGAGGAACCGTTTCCGGCTTTCACCGGTGAAGGCCTGCTGCGGGTCCTCGTTACCGGCGGCAGCCAGGGCGCGCGGGTCCTGTCGGAAGTGGTGCCCGACGGGCTGGCGATGCTCCAGCCGGCGCTGCGCAGCCGCCTGCAAGTGACCCAGCAGTGCCGCGCGGAGGATCTCGATGCCGTTCGCGAGCGCTACGCCAGCCATCACATCCCCGCCGAGCTGGGCACTTATTTCGAGGATATGGAAGCGCGGCTGGCCGATGCGCATCTGTTCATCGGCCGCGCCGGAGCCTCGACCATTGCCGAACTGACCGCGGTCGGCCGGCCGGCGATCCTGGTTCCGCTCCCGATCGCCACCGACGATCACCAGGCGGCCAACGCGCGCGAAGTGGTCAACGCGGGGGGCGCGAGGGCGATCCGCCAGCCGCGATTCATCGCTAAAGAGCTGGCCAAGCAGATCCAGGCGATGGCGCAGCATCCCGAAACGCTCGCCACCGCAGCGCACGCGGCGTGGAACTGCGGCCGGCCGAACGCCGCGCGCGACCTCGCCGACCTGGTCGAAAGCTTCGGCGGGGCGGAAATCCAGGATGTGATCCGGGTCGGCCGTGAAGCGCCCAAGACCGTGGCAGCGCGTGCAACAGCCGCGCACCGCGAGATCGAGGACACGCTGTTCGGCCCGCTCGCCCGCCATCTCGAAGGCGATGCGCGATGAAAGGCGTCGGCACCGACATCGGCACGATCCACTTCGTCGGCATCGGCGGGATCGGCATGTCGGGCATCGCCGAGGTGATGCACAACCTCGGCTATTCGGTGCAGGGCTCGGACTTGAGCGAAGGCGCGTCGGTCGAGCGGCTGCGCAAGCGGGGGATCGAAGTGTTCGTCGGCCACAAGGCGGCGAACCTCGGTGAAGCGGCGGTTGTCGTCACGTCCACGGCGGTGAAGCGTGACAATCCGGAAGTCGTCGCCGCGCTCGAACGGCGCATTCCGGTCGTCCGCCGCGCGGAAATGCTCGCCGAGTTGATGCGGTTGAAGAAGACCGTCGCCGTCGCCGGCACCCACGGCAAGACCACCACGACCAGCATGGTCGCCGCGCTGCTCGACGCCGGGGGGATCGACCCGACGGTAATCAACGGCGGGATCATCGAAAGCTACGGCTCCAACGCCCGGCTCGGCGACAGCGAGTGGATGGTGGTCGAGGCCGACGAGAGCGACGGCAGCTTCCTGCGCCTCGACGGCACGATCGCCGTCGTCACCAACATCGATCCCGAGCATCTCGATCACTACGGCTCGTTCGACGCGGTCAAGCAGGCGTTCGTCGAGTTCATCGAGAACGTGCCGTTCTACGGCCTCGCGGTGCTGTGCATCGATCACCCCGAAGTCCAGGCGGTGATCGGAAAGGTGCGTGACCGACGTGTGCTGACTTACGGGCTGTCCGCCCAGGCGGATTTGCGTGGCGAGAACGTCCGCAGTCAGGACGGCGGCAATCTGTTCGATGCCGTGGTGCGCGACCGCGATGGCAAGGAACGGCGGATCGGCAACATCCTCCTGCCGATGCCTGGGCGGCACAACGTGCAGAACGCGCTGGCGGCAATCGGCGTGGCGCTGGAGATGGGCTGCGACGACGACACGATCCGCAGCGGCTTTGCCCAATTCGGCGGGGTCCGCAGACGCTTCACCCGTGTCGGCGAAGTCGCCGGGGCGACGATCATCGACGATTACGGGCACCACCCGGTGGAAATCCGCGCGGTGCTCGCCGCCGCGCGCGAGGCGTCTCGCGGCCGCGTGATCGCGGTCGTCCAGCCGCACCGCTATACCCGCCTGCGCGACTTGATGCGCGAGTTCCAGACGGCCTTCAACGACGCCGATCTGGTCTATGTCGCGCCGGTCTATCCGGCGGGCGAGTCGCCCATTGCCGGCGTGGATTCGGCGCACCTCGTCGAAGGCATGCGCGCCAGCGGCCATCGCTCGGTCAGCGAGATCGGCGGGCCGGACGAACTGGCGGCGGAGCTGGCGCAAGTCGTGAAGCCGGGCGACTTCGTGGTCTGCCTTGGCGCCGGCGACATCACCAAATGGGCGGCAGGCCTCGCCACGGCGATTGCCGGCAAGCGGGAGCTGGCGGCGTGATCGTCGAGGTTGCTCCCAAGGGCAAGCTCACCCGAAACGCGCCGCTCGCCAAGCTGGTGTGGTTCAAGAGCGGCGGGGCGGCCGACTGGCTGTTCGAGCCGGAGAACCTCGACGACCTGCTGACTTTCCTCGCCGAGCTCGACGAAGGCACCCCGGTGATGGCGCTCGGCCTCGGCTCCAACCTGATCGTGCGCGACGGCGGCATTCCCGGCGTGGTGGTGCGGCTGGGCAAGGCGTTTGCGCAGGTCGAGGTGCTGCCCGGCCACGAATTGCGCTGCGGCGGCGGGGCAAGCGGCATCCTCGTCTCCTCGACCGCGCGCGATGCAGGGATCGCCGGGCTGGAATTCCTGCGCGGCATCCCCGGCACCGTCGGCGGCTTCGTGCGAATGAACGGCGGGGCTTACGGGCGCGAGGTCGCCGATATCCTCGTGGATTGCGATGTCGCGATGCCCGACGGCCACCTCGTGCGCCTGGCGGCGGGCGAGCTGCGCTATTCCTACCGCCACTCGGCGCTGCCCGAAGGCGCGATCGTCGTCGCGGCCCGCTTTCGCGGCACGCGGGGCGATCCCAAGGCGATCGGCGCGGAAATGGACCGCATCGCCGCAGCACGCGAAGAATCGCAGCCGCTGCGGACCAAGACCGGCGGCTCGACCTTCAAGAACCCCCCTGGGGACAAAGCCTGGCGCCTGGTCGACGCCGCCGGATGTCGCGGGCTTAAGCTGGGCGGTGCGCAAGTCAGTGAGAAACATGCCAATTTCCTCATCAACACAGGCGAGGCGACCAGCGCGGACATCGAAGGCCTCGGCGAAGAAGTCCGCCGCCGCGTGGCCGAGAGCCAGGGCGTGAGCCTCGAATGGGAAATCCAGCGGGTGGGGCGGTGGTGAGAACTTGCGCTTGCAAGACGCTCCCCCTCCGGGGGAGCTGTCAGCGCGCAGCGCTGACTGAGGGGGCTTGCGGCCCACTGGCCCCCTCCACCACACCGCTTCGCGGAGTGGTCCCCCTCCCCGTGCCGGGGAGGATCTCATGAGCCGCCTCCCCAAACTCCACGTCGCCGTCCTGATGGGCGGTTGGTCCGCCGAGCGGCCAGTGTCGCTGACGAGCGGCGAGGGCGTGGCCAAGGCGCTCGAGGAACGCGGCCATCGGGTGACGCGGATCGACATGGACCGCGAGGTCGCGCTGCGGTTGCACGAGGTGAAGCCGGACGTCGTGTTCAACGCGCTCCACGGCGTGCCCGGTGAGGACGGCACGGTGCAGGGCATGATGGACCTGATGGGCGTGCCCTACACCCATTCGGGCCTGGCCACTTCGGTCATCGCCATCGACAAGGAGCTGACCAAGCACGCGCTGGTGCCGCATGGCATTCCGATGCCCGGCGGCCGCATCGTGAACAGCGAGGAACTGTATCAGGGCGACCCGCTGGCGCGGCCGTATGTGCTGAAGCCGGTCAACGAGGGCTCCTCGGTCGGCGTGGCCATCGTTACCGCCGAGGGCAATTATGGGAACCCGATCGGCCGCGAGACGAAGGGGCCGTGGCAGGAGTTCGAGCAGCTCCTCGCCGAGCCCTACATCCGCGGGCGCGAGCTGACCGCGGCGGTGCTGGGTGAGCGCGCGCTGATGGTCACCGAACTGGTGCCGAAGAGCGGGTTCTACGATTTCGACGCCAAGTACACCGACGGGATGACCGAACACGTCTGCCCGGCGCAGATTCCGGAGAATATCGCCCGGCTGTGTCTCGAATACGCGCTCAAAGCGCACCAGCTGCTCGGCTGCCGCGGGTGCAGCCGGTCGGACTTCCGCTGGGACGACGAGCGTGGCGAGGAGGGGCTGTTCCTGCTCGAAACCAACACCCAGCCGGGCATGACCCCGCTCAGCCTGGTGCCGGAACAGGCGCGCCATTGCGGGATCGAATACGGCGCGCTGGTCGAGATCGTCATCGAGGACGCCTTGCGCCACTTCGGCAAGCTCCCCGCCGCTGCGGAGGCGCGCTGATGGCGCAGACGATCCGGCGCAAGGCCACCGGGGTCCGCCGCCAGGCCCGCGCCCACGACACCAAGCGTCAGGTCCGCCAAGCCAAACAGACGACCAATTCCCTGGTCGTCTGGCTGCTACGCAAGTTGCCCTTCACCGAGGAGCAGTTGCACAAGACCTTCCTGGTGGTGATCCTCGCGGCTATTGCCGGCGTGGCCCTGCTGATCGCCAGCATGGCCGGGCTGACGCTGCTGGTGAACGACAAGGTCGCGCAAATGGCCGCCAATACCGGCTTCGAAGTCAACAGTGTCGACGTGCGCGGCACGAAGCACCTCAACGAGCTCAAGGTGTATGACCAGGTACTCGGCGAGCGGAACCGATCGATGACCCAGGTCGACCTCGCCGCCCTGCGCGCCAAAGTGATGACGCTGAGCTGGGTCGAGGACGCCCGCGTCTCGCGCCAGCTGCCCGACCGGATCGTGGTCGACATCGTCGAGCGCACGCCGCACGCGGTGCTGCGCAAGCCCGACCGGCTGGTGCTGATCGACGCCACTGGCCACGAGCTCGAGCCGATCGCCCAGGGCAAGGCCAAGGGCATGCTGATGATTTCAGGCCCGGGCGCGCAAGCCGAGGTCGAAGGGCTCGACAAGCTGCTCGACGCCGCGCCGGCCTTGCGCCCGCAAGTCACCGCCGCCGAATGGGTCGGCAACCGGCGCTGGAACCTCACTTTCAAGACCGGGCAAGTCCTGGCCCTGCCGCAAGGCGACGACGATTCGGCCAAGGCCCTGATCGAGTTCGCCCGGCTCGACGGGGTCAATCGCCTGCTCGGCGGCAAAGTCGTGGCGTTCGACATGCGCACGCCAGACCGGATCTACATGCGCTGCCCGGATTGCGCGGCCGAGAACAAGCCGCCGGTGGTGCAAGGGGGGGCGACCTGAATGGCTAGCCAGCAACAGCGCATCGCCCGCGTTTTCGCGGCGGTGAACATCGGCAGCTTCCGCGTTTCGGCGATGATCATGGGTGTGTCCGAAACCGGCGAGATGACCGTGCTCGGCTCCGGCCACCGCGCCGCGCAGGGAATCAAGCGCGGCTACGTCACCGATATGGCCGCCGCGACTTATGCCGTGCGCGACGCGCTCGAACGGGCGGAGAAGCTCGCCGGCGTCACCGTGCAGAGCGTCTGGCTCGGAGCTTCGGGCGCGGGGCTCGCCAGCCGCATCAGCCAGATCGAGATCGAGATCGGCGGCCGGCGGATCGAGGAGGAGGACATCGAGACCCTGCTCACCGCCGGCCGCAACGCGCTCGAGCCCGATGGGCGGATGGTGCTGCACGCGCAGCCGGCGTGCTATTTCCTCGATGGGGCAGAAGGCATCGCCAATCCCAAGGGCCTCCATGCCGAGCGGCTCGGGGTCGACATCCACACCATGCTCGCCGACGGGGCGCCGATGCGCAATCTGCGCGAGGCGGTGGAGAACGCGCACCTGGAGGTCGAAGGGATCGTCGCCTCGCCCCTCGCCGCCGGCTACGCCTGCCTCACGGCGGAGGAGCGCGATCTCGGAGTCGCGCTGGTCGAGTTCGGCGCCGAAGTGACCAACGTCGCGGTGTTCGCCGGCGGGATGCTCGTCGGGCTGACGGTGATCCCGATGGGCTCGGGCGACATCACCGACGCGATCGCCAGCGCGCTCGGCATACGCCGTTTCCAGGCCGAGCGGCTCAAATGCGTCCACGGATCGGCCCTCGCCAGCCCCAACGACCATCGCGAGTTCGTCGCGGTCAACGGCCCCGGCGACGACCGCGGCGGGCCGATCGCCCGCGGCGCCGACGAACAGAACCGCATTCCCCGCTCCGACCTCGTCGCGGTGATCAGCGGCGAGCTCGACCGACTGGTCAGCGACGTCGGCCGCTCGTTGGAGGCGATGGGCTTTGCCGGCAAGTCCGGAACGCGCAACCGCCAGGTGGTCCTCACCGGCGGCGGGGCGGAGATGGCCGGTGTCGCCGACTATGCCCAGGCGGCGCTGGGCAAGCCCGTGCGCGTCGGCCGCCCGCCGCAATTGAAAGGCCTTCCCGAGGCGCACGCGGTGCCCGGGTTCGCTACTCTGGCCGGCCTGGTGCTTTACGCGGCGGAAGATCCGGTCGATATTCGCGCGGTCGGCCAGCGCCATCAGATCAGCCGCCGCTATGGCGCGGCGGCCATGGCGCAACACCTATGGCACGCGATGAAGGAATATTTTTAAGTCTCTGCCGCTTATCAGGCGCGCGTAGGCGCTTGTGGATAAGGCCATTTACCTTTTGCACGAGCGATTCGCTTTGTGGCAAAAGCGTTAAGCGCGAAAATTTACACTCCTTCCCGGGGGAACAAGGACATGAGCATCAATATCGGCCCGCCTTCGGTGGAAGAGTTGCGCCCGCGGATCACCGTGATCGGTGTCGGCGGGGCTGGCGGCAACGCCATCGCCAACATGATCGAGGCGGAAATCGAAGGGGTCGATTTCATCGTCGCGAACACCGACGCCCAGGCGCTCAACAACTCGATCGCCGAACATCGCATCCAGCTCGGCCCGGACATCACCCAGGGCCTGGGCGCCGGATCGCGGCCCGAAGTCGGCCGCGCCGCGGCGGAAGAAACCGCCGAAGAGATCGAGCGCGCACTCGAAGGCGTCAACATGTGCTTCATCGCCGCCGGCATGGGCGGCGGCACCGGCACCGGCGCCGCGCCGGTCATCGCCGAGGCCGCGCGCCGCAAGGGCGTGCTCACGGTCGGCGTCGTCACCAAGCCGTTCCTGTTCGAAGGCACCCGCCGGATGCGCTCGGCCGACGCCGGCATCGACGAGCTGCAGAAGCATGTCGATACCCTGATCGTCATCCCCAACCAGAACCTGTTCCTGGTCGCCAAGGCCGACACGACCTTCAAGGAAGCCTTCCAGATGGCCGACGAGGTGCTCCAGCAAGGGGTGCGCTCGATCACCGACCTGATGGTCATGCCCGGCCTCATCAACCTCGACTTCGCCGACGTGCGCTCGGTGATGGGGGAAATGGGCAAGGCGATGATGGGCACCGGCGAAGGCGAGGGCGAGAACCGCGCGCTCGAAGCCGCCGAACGCGCCATCGCCAACCCGCTGCTCGACGGCGTGTCGATGACCGGCGCCAAGGGCGTGATCATCTCGATCATCGGCGGCGAGGACATGAAGCTGCTCGAGATCGACGAGGCGGCGAACCACATCCGCGAACTGGTCGATCCCGAAGCGAACATCATCTGGGGCTCGGCATTCAATCCCGACCTCCACGGCAAGATCCGCGTGTCCGTGGTCGCCACCGGCATCGAGCAAAGCGCCGAGCAGCTCGAGCGCGCCAATCATCCGCTCAATCTTTCCAATGCGCGCGGGCCGAAGAAGCCGGTGCTGCCGCTGCCGACCGAGCAAGAGCTCGCCGACGACGCCGCCGCGGCCGAAGAGCACGAGGCGGGCCTGGCGGCCGAGGAAAGCTGGGGCGAGCAGGACGAGGGTGGCTACGCCGGGCATTTCGGCACTGGCGAAGAGCCCGCCGAAGCGGAAGCGGGAACCGCGCCGGCGATGCCGGAGGCCTATACGCCGCAACTGCCCGCGAGCGACGAGTACACGCCGCCGGTCAATCTCTACGGCGACGAAGAGGAAGACGACGAGGAAGACGCCGAGGAATCGGCCGGTGGCGGGTTCGCCTCGCTGACCGGCACTCGCATCACCCGCGATCCCGAAGGCCAGGCCGCGGAGTCCGAAGACGAGTGGGGCGAAGAGGGGGGCTACGGCGCGGACGAAGGCGAAGATGCGCTCGAGCTGACCCACGAAGCGGGCGAGCCGGCGGAAGCCGGCCCTCAGGGACCGCAAGACGAACTGCTGCTCGACGCGGACCGGCTCGCGGAAGGCGACCAGCCGGAAGAGGCGAGCGGAGGCCGCCGCCGGCGGCTGCTCGGCGGAGGATCGGACGAAGAGGCGCAACCGGCTCCGCGCTCGCCCGGCGGCAGCACGCTGTTCGAGCGGATGGCGAATCTTTCGCGCGCCGGCTCCGAGCGGGACGAGGACGAGGAGGAAGATGAAGGCTCTTCCTCGTTGCGCATCCCGAGGTTCCTGGGCCGCCAGAACAACCAGTAAGCGCCACGTTCGCCACCGGTTCAGGTTGCGTGACTAGCGCGTGGGTCATGGCCGATCGTTCGAAATCGTCACGCCGCCGCGGCGCCGCCGCCTTTGCCTGCGTCATCGCCGCGGCCCTTCTGAGCGGCCCGGCGTTCGCGCAGGGCGGTTATTCCCGGCCGGTGGTGCAGCCGACGCCGTCGCCCTCGCTCGACGATCTCAACGCGGCGATGCGCGATCTGGCGCGCAACAAGAACGACGCCGCGGCGCTGCTGCGCGCCGGATGGGCCTCCCTCGACCTCGGGGACACGCAGGCCGCGCTCGGCTTCTTCACCCGCGCCCAGGCCCTCCAGCCGCGCAACGGCGAGGCAAAGGCGGGCCTGGCGTCGACAGCGCTGCGCAACGGCTCGCCGGTCGTGGCGGTGCGCCTGTTCGCCGAAGCGGAAGCGAGCGGGACGCCGATGGCGCGCTATGCCGCCGATCGCGGCCTGGCGATGGACCTGGTCGGCGACAACACATCGGCCCAGCGGTTCTATCGCCAGGCGCTGGCGGCGAAGGACGATCCCGAGATCGACCGCCGCCTGGCGCTGAGCCAGGCGATCGCCGGCGACCTGACCGGCTCGGAAGCCACCCTCCTGCCGCTGTTGCGGCACCGCGACCTCGCCGCCTACCGCACGCGCGCGTTCGCGCTCGCGATTGCCGGCAAAGGCGAGGACGCGGTGTCGATCGCCGAGACGATGCTGCCCGCGCAGATTTCGAACCGGATGGCGCCGTACTTGCGCTACATGCCGCGCCTGACGCGGGCGCAGCAGGCCGCCGCGGCCAATCTCGGGCAGTTTCCGCCGGCCGCCGATATCGGCCGCGACGATGCCGCCATCGCTGCGCTGTCGAAAGCCGCGACCCCGCAGGTGGCGTCCGCCGATGCGCGGCTGGTGCCGACGGGCAAGCCGCTTGGCACCAGCGCGCAGGCGGCCAGGCGTCCCGCCGAGGCTCGGGCAAACAAGCCGAAGCCGGCGAAAGGCGGCACTGTCAACGTGACGTACACGTCCTTGCCCGCGCCGCGCCCGCAAGCCGCGCAGCCCGCGCCGCAGGCCGTCGCCGCCGCGCCACCGCAAGCCGCGTTCGTGCCGCCGCGGGTGGCGGCGGCGGTGCAGCCGGAGCAACAGAGCGCCGAGGCGGCAAAGCCGGTCCTCGTCGCATCGCTCCCGCCCGAAGCCGCGCCGGCGCCCCGGCCCGCGGCCGAGGCCCCGCGCCCGTCGTTTTCGATTTCCCCGCCGGTGAGCGCCAGCGAACCGCCGCCTCGGCCGGAAAGCCTGGCCGAGGCCTTCGCCGCCTTTGCCAAGCCGCCGCCGGTGGCCCGGCCGGAGGCCGCGGTCGACATCTTCAAGATCAAGCCGGAGCGCGAACCGTCCAAGGCGGACGAGGCCAAGGCAAAGGCCGCCGTGGCCAAGGCAAAGGCTGACGAGGCCAAGGCGAAGGCCGAGGCCAAAGCGGAGGCGAAAGCCGAAGCCAAGGCCCAGGCAGAAGCGAAAGCCAAGGCCAGGGCCAACCCGCGGCGTTTCTGGGCCCAGGTCGGGACCGGCCGCAATCTCA
>Ga0207705_10001618_pt1 | contig 17874 bp, 14 predicted proteins | sample KBSC13metaG_FD_184314 | JGI IMG/M metagenome (GOLD analysis project Ga0207705, IMG submission 184314) | Corn rhizosphere microbial communities from Kellogg Biological Station, Michigan, USA - KBS C1-3 metaG (SPAdes) (version 2) | ecosystem: Host-associated > Plants > Roots > Rhizosphere > Soil ...
AGTCCAACGCGGCGGCGCGAGCCAAGGTGATCCTCGACTTCGAAACGAAGATTGCCCAGGTCCACTGGACGAAGGTTCAGAGCCGCCAGGCGGACAAGACCTACAACAAGATGACTTTGGCCGACTTGCGGCAGTCGGCCTCCGGTTTCGACTTGCCGGCGCTCCTGAAGGCGGACGGTGCCAACGTCGACTATGTCATCGTCTACCAGCCGAGCGCGCTCAAAGGCATCTCGGCCCTGCTCGGCCGCACGCCGCTGCCGGTCCTCCGCGATCAGCTGCTTGTCCGTTCGCTAGACGCGTACTCCCCCTACCTCCCGAAGAAGTTCGACGAGGAATCGTTCGCCTTCAACGGCACCGTGCTCAACGGAACGCCGGAGCAGGAAGCGCGGTGGAAGCGCGGCGTAAACTTCACTGTCGCCACCATGGGCGACGACGTCAGCAAGCTGTACGTCGCCAAATATTTCCCGCCAGAAACCAAGGCGGCTGCCGACACGCTCGTCAAGAACGTCATCGGAGCGATGGACCGGCGGATCGACCAGCTCGAGTGGATGAGCGCCGACACCAAGGCCAAAGCGCACGCCAAGCTCGCCGCGTTCACGCCGAAGATCGGCTATCCGTCGCAATGGCGCGACATGGGCGGGTTGGTCGTGGACCGGAACGACGCGCTGGGCAACGCGATGCGGTCCGCGCGCTTCGAATATGATTACCAGATTGGCAAGCTGGGCAGCCCGATCCGCCGGTGGGAATGGGGCATGACGCCCATGACCATCAATGCCTATTCCAACCCGACAATGGTCGAGATCGTCTTCCCGGCGGCGATCCTTCAGCCGCCGTTCTTCGACCCGAACGCTGATGCCGCGGTCAATTACGGTGGGATCGGCGCCGTGATCGGCCACGAGATGAGCCATCAGTTCGACGACCAGGGCGCGAAGTACGATCTACACGGCAATCTGGTCGATTGGTGGACTCCGGTCGACGCCCAGAACTTCCAGTCCCGCCTCGACAGGCTCGGCGCTCAATATGACGCTTACGAGGCGCTTCCCGGCATGCATGTGCAGGGCAAGTTGACGATGGGCGAGAATGTCGCCGACCTCGCCGGGCTGACGGTGGCGCACGACGCCTACATTGCGTCGCTGGGCGGTGCGGCTCCGCCGGTCATCGACGGCATGAGTGCGGATCAGCGCTTCTACCTCGGTTGGGCCCAGGTCTGGCGGCGCAACTACCGAGAGCCGAACCTCCGCCAGCGGCTGCTGACGGACCCGCATTCACCCAACCCGTATCGCGCCGACATCGTGCGCAACATGGACCCCTGGTATGAGGCGTTTAAGCCCCAGCCTGGGCAAAAGCTGTATCTTGCCCCTGCGGATCGCGTACGCATCTGGTAGGATGATGCCCGCATAGATGCTGTATCAGGCCCTCCCACCCATCGAATCGGCCCGGCTCGACCGGTGGGAGCGCTGGCTTGCCCCGGGGCTGGCGGTCGGCGCGGGCATCACGCTTGCCGTCCTGTTACTGTTGGTCGCTCAGCCGGTCCTCGCCCTGGTTGCGGGCCTGTGCGGCATGGGAGTCGGGGCATTTCTGTTCCTGCGCGGGCCATCGCCCTCGCGGACCGAGGTCGAGGCGGTCGTTGTCGCTCCGGACTACGTCCTCGTGGGTTCGGCACTTGGCATGAGCCGCGATCCCGCCGCGCTGACCAGCGACGGGGGCGCTTTGCTGATCGTCAACGGCGCCTATCGTGAACGATTCGGCGCTGACCGCGGCCCCTTGACCCTCGGCGTCGATGAGGATGCCCGGGCCGGGCTCGAAATGGCGAAGTCCATGGCCTCGCGGGACGGTGCGGGCTGCGTTGCCGGGATTGTCACCGAGAGCGGCGCGATCCCCGTCGAAGTCGAGCGGGTCGGAACCCACGGCGACATGCTGTTGTGGCGTTTCCCGGGTCCGGGCTCGCCCGATCCCCTCGCCACCGTCGTTCGCCGCCTCGAAGGAGTTACGGGCTCGCGGCTCATGTCCGCAGGCGTCCTCGCCGCGGTCGTCGACGCCAACGGGATCTTGCTGGCCGGGACGCCGTCGTTCCTCGAGCGCGCCTTGCGCAAGGGTGACAGTCTTGGAAGCGTCGATTTCCGTGATCTCGTTCGGGTCGACGATGAAGGCCGGATGCGGATCGTCGCCGAAGGCGATGCCGCGACCCCCTTCGGCGTCGTCCATATTTCCGCTGACCCGGCCGAAGACAATGGCGCCGGGACCTTCCTCCTCTTCGACCGCAGCGAAGCGGCCTCGCTCGCCCAATCCTCGAACTTGCAGACCCTGCTCGACGTTCTTCCGGTCGGCCTGGCTTTAGTCGATCGCGACGGGCGCTTCCTGACCATGAACCAGGCCTTCCGCCAGGCGGCGGGGCTCAAGGGAAATGCGTTGCCGGTCTATCCCGGCGACCTCGTCGTCAAGGAGGACAAGGCGCCGGTGGCGGATGCCATCCGCCGCAACGCCCGCGGCCCGGCCATGTCGGGCGATCTCGCGGTTCGCCTGTCCGGCCAGTCTTCAGAGCCGGTCGCATTGACGATTGCAGGCCTGCGCGGCCTCGGCGACGCCGCAGTGCTGCTCCTGCTCAAGGACAATAGCGAGGAAGCGAAGCTCAAGCGGCAGGTGGCGCAGGCGACCAAGATGCAGGTGGTCGGCCAGCTCGCCGGCGGCGTCGCGCACGACTTCAACAACATCCTGACCGCCATCATCGGCCATTGCGACCTCATGTTGATGCGCCACACGCCGGGCGACAGCGACTATGACGACATCCAGCAGATCAAGTCGAACTCCAACCGCGCGGCGGGCCTGACCCGGCAGTTGCTCGCTTTTTCGCGCCAGCAGACGCTCCGTCCGCAGGTGCTCCAGCTTCCCGACGTCGTTTCCGAAGTGTCTCATCTGCTCAAACGCCTGCTCGGCGAGACGGTCGAGCTGGTCGTCAAGCACGGCCGCAACCTCGGCTCCATCCGCGCGGACCCCGGCCAGCTCGAGCAGGTCATCGTCAACCTCGCGGTCAACGCCCGCGACGCCATGGCGGAGACGAGCGGGGGGACGCTGACCATCCAGACCTATTCGGTGAAAGCCGATCAGGTCGCGGAGCTCGGCTCCGACATCCTGCCGATCGCGGATTACAGCGCTCTCTCGGTCACCGACACCGGCTGCGGCATCCCGCCGAGCGTGCTCGGCAAGATCTTCGAGCCTTTCTTCACGACCAAGGAGGTTGGGAAGGGCACCGGACTCGGGCTCTCCACCGTTTACGGTATCGTCAAACAATCGGGCGGGTTCATCTTCGCCGATTCGAAGGTCGGGCAGGGCACCCGCTTCGTGATCTATCTTCCGGTCCACCGCGAGGAAGCTGGAGCCGCCCGGTCGCGTAAGGTCGGCAAGGCCAAGCAGGACGAGCTGTGGGGTAGCGGCACCGTGCTGCTGGTCGAGGACGAGCCGATGGTCCGCAGCGTCGCCGAGCGCGCTCTGACCCGCCACGGGTACACCGTGATCTGCGCCGACAATGGCGAGGACGCGCTCGAAGTCCTCGGGCGCGGCGAACAGATCGATCTTTTGATCAGCGATGTGGTGATGCCAGGCATGGACGGCCCGACGATGGTTCGCGAAGCGCGCAAGACCTGGCCCGACCTCAAGATCCTGTTCATGTCCGGCTATGCCGAGGAGCAGCTCCGCAACTCGATCGACATCGAGCACGTCAACTTTCTGCCCAAGCCGTTCTCGGTCACGCAATTGGCCGAGGCCGCGCGCCGCGCCGCGGGGACGAAATAAAATCTTTGCCGATCCCGATCGTCGGCTTATGCGATGGGGAAATGCCGGGTCCGCGTTCCATCCTGATCGTCGAAGACGAACCCTTGATCGCGATGATGCTCGAGGACTTCCTCGATTCGCTCGGCCATTCGGTCCGCGGCATCTGCGATTCCGTTCACGGCGCTCTCGATGAGGTGGAGAAGGGCGGGTTCGACCTCGCCATCCTCGACGTCAACCTGAAGGGCGAGAACGTCTGGCCGGTGGCCAGCAGGTTGCGCGAGAAGAACGTGCCGTTCGTCATCGCCACCGGCGGTCACGTCGATCCGCCGCCCCCCGAGTTCAACGACGCGCCCGTGATCGAGAAGCCCTATACCGTCGACCGGGTCACCCCGGCGATCGACGCCGCGTTCGCGGTATAGGCCCAACGTCGCTGCCGAAGCAGCGGCGGAGCTTCCACCCATGTTCGATCTCCAGACGCACTTCATCTTCCCCACGCATGCCGTGCCGCGTGCCGGCCCGCTGCCGCGCGGCGCGCAGCAGCTTGGCCTGGAGACCCCGGACGGCGCGACCCTGCGCGGGCTGCTGCTTCCGCCGGACGATCCGCAGCCGACGCGCACGCTCGTCCTCGGCTTCGGCGGCAATGCTTGGAACGGGCAGGACGTCGGCGAATATCTCCACGAGCTTTACCCCGACGCGTTCGTCGTGGCCTTCCATTATCGCGGCTATACACCCTCGACCGGATCGGCCTCGGCCGAGAAGCTGCTGGCGGACGCCCCGCTGGTCTACGATCTCGCCGTCGCGAAGGTGAAGCCGCAGTCGACGATTGCGGTCGGGTTCAGCATCGGCAGCGGCATCGTCGCCCGGCTCTCGGCCGAGCGACCCCTCGATGGCGTGATCCTCATCACTCCATTCGATTCCCTGAAGGCCGTTGCCCAGTCGATGTATCCCTGGGTGCCGATCGGCCCTTTCTTCGACCACGAGATCGAGGCCGCGACGGCGCTCGAGAAGGGCAAGGTTCCGGTCGCCATCTTCGCCGCCGAGCGCGACGAGATCGTGCCGGCGGAGCGCACCGCCGCACTTCGCGAGCGCGCGGCGAACCTGGTGTTCGACCGGACGATCCCGCGTGCCGGCCACAACACGATCTATGCCCGCTCGGATTTCCAGCTGGCGATGCGCGAGGCGCTCGACCGTCTCAAACTGTGACAGCCGCCACTTGCTACTGGCCTCTCTGCAATCCATATTCTTGAATTCAAAGGAGCAATCGAGCGCGGGGTGGCGTTAAGACTCCGGCATAGTTGATTGTGCCATAAAGCGGGCTAGCATTGGCCCTCAGCAGCCGGTCGTTCGCGGCCGCCGACATAAGGACGGGAATGACCAAGCTTTCAGGCAGCGACAGCAAGAGCACCCTCTACTGCTCCTTCTGCGGCAAGTCGCAGCATGAGGTCAGGAAGCTGATCGCCGGGCCGACCGTGTTCATCTGCGATGAGTGCGTCGAGCTGTGCAACGACATCATCCGCGAGGAATCGAAGTCCGCCCTCGTGAAGACGAGGGACGGCGTCCCGACCCCTGCGGAGATCTGCAAGGTCCTCGACGATTATGTGATCGGCCAGGACCGCGCGAAGCGCGTCCTCTCGGTCGCCGTCCACAACCACTACAAGCGGCTCGCCCATGGCTCGAAGTCCGGGAACGAGGTCGAGCTCGCCAAGTCCAACATCCTGCTGATCGGCCCGACCGGCTGCGGCAAGACCTTGCTCGCGCAGACGCTCGCCCGCATCCTCGACGTGCCTTTCACCATGGCCGACGCAACGACGCTGACCGAGGCCGGCTATGTTGGCGAAGATGTCGAAAATATCATCCTGAAGCTGCTCCAGGCCTCCGACTATAATGTCGAGAAGGCTCAGCGCGGCATCGTCTACATCGACGAAATCGACAAGATCAGCCGCAAATCGGACAATCCCTCGATCACCCGCGACGTTTCGGGCGAGGGCGTCCAGCAGGCACTCCTCAAGCTGATGGAAGGCACGACCGCGAGCGTTCCGCCCCAGGGCGGCCGCAAGCATCCGCAGCAGGAATTCCTGCAGGTCGACACGACCAATATCCTGTTCATTTGCGGCGGCGCCTTTGCGGGCCTGGAGAAGATCATTGGCGATCGACTCCAGGGCAAGTCGATCGGATTCGGCGCTCATGTCGCCGCGCCCGACGAACGCAAGACGGGCGAAACGCTCCAGCATTGCGAGCCCGAGGACTTGCTGAAGTTCGGCCTGATCCCCGAGTTCATCGGCCGCCTGCCGGTGATCGCGACGCTGATGGACCTCGACGAGACGGCCCTGGTCAAGATCCTGGTCGAGCCTAAGAATGCGCTGGTCAAGCAGTATGCCAAGCTGTTCGACATGGAAGATGTCGAGCTTGAGTTCACCGACGATGCGCTGCACGCGATCGCGATGAAAGCGATCGACCGGAAGACCGGCGCTCGCGGCCTGCGCTCGATCCTCGAGGGCATATTGCTCGACACGATGTTCGACCTGCCGTCGATGGACGGGGTCGACGAGGTCCATATCGACAAGGACGTCGTCGCCGGCAGCAAGGAGCCGGTGCGAGTTTATTCGACCAAGGACAAGGAAGCCGACGACGCCGCCTGAGCGGCGTCGCTCCTCCATTTTCGGATAACCGCTGGAGCTAGTGCCCGCGCACGGCGGCCAGCAACTGCGTGCTGAAGCGCTCCATCAGGTGCGCGTCGCGGCCGTAATGATCCTCGAGGAACTGGACGCCGCCGGCGGTGGGCTGGACGGTTAGATAGGTCATGTAGACCGGCACCGGCTTGGGCAGGTCGACCTCTTCCTCGACTTTCGGGTCCTTGCCCTTGGGCACGTAGCCGTCGAACAACCAGGTCGCGAAGCGCTTGTAATCCTCGACCCGGACGCACCCGTTGCTGATCCACAGCTCATTCTTGGTGAAGTGCTCTTTCTCCGGTGAATCATGGAGATAGATGCCGAAGTAGTTGGGCAGCATGAACTTCATCATGCCCATGGAATTGGCCGGACTGGGCAGCCTGCGCAGCCGGACCTCGTCGCGCCCGTCGACCACGCCTTGCCAGTCGATGCTGTGCGGATCGAGGATCTTGGCGTCGTCGCCGTAGCTGGTCAGGACCTGATACTCGCGGTCGGTGAGGTAGCTGACGCCCTGAGCGACGATGCGCGGGCCGATGAGGTTGCGCACGAGCTCTGGCGGCACGTTCCAGTACGGATTGACGCTCGCATATTTGATGTAGGCGGCCATCATCGGGGTTGCGGTCTCGGCCTTGCCGACGACAACCTTCATCTCATCCACCTTGCGGCCATTCTCCCACAGCGAAAGTCGCGCGTCGCCGGCATCGACGACCGCATATTTCGACTGCTCCTCTGGGGCGGGGAGGCGCTTGGCGCGCTCCATGTTGATGATGATCAGCTGCTCGTAATATTGTGCTCCGCGGTTGAGCGCGTCGATCGTGCCGGCGCCGGCAATGCCGTCGTCCTTGAGGCCGTGCACGCCCTGGAATTCCTTCACGCGCGCAGCCAGTGCGGCGTCGTAGGAATCGCCGCCGCCAAGGCCGAGCCGCTGACGCAGCGCGGCGACGCGGTCGCCGCTCATGCCGGATTTCAGCGTCGGACCCGAAGGCACGGGCAATTGGGGCAAATCGCCCCACTTCTGCTGATATTTGACGAGTCCGCGGCGGAGGTCGGTGTAGATCGGGTTGACCGAAGTGAAGAGGTCGACGGGCGCTCCGCTCCAGGCGGCGAAATTCATGTCGCCGAATGAGGCGGCGCTATCGTGCGCGGCGCGCGGCACCAGCTCCTCGTCGATATAGATCATGTCCACGCCCTGCTCGATCGCGGGCGGGAGATCGATTGGCTCGAGCGCGGGGCTCTTGTTCGATTCCGCCACCGGCGATTGCCAGGTCTGTTGTTGAGGCGCGACCGGCTGCGGTTGCGCCATCCACGGCTCGGCGACCGCCGGCCGCTGCATAGGGGGCGGGGGCGGGGCGGGCGCCGGCCATGGCGCATATTGCGCGAAGGCGGTGGCGGGCAGGCTGAGCGCGCTCAGCGCGAGCAAGGATCGGCGAATGGTCACGGCCCCAAGATAGTCAGTGAAACTGAACGATTACAGAATCATCCGTTAACGGCGCGAGTGAGTCATTCACCTTCTAGCGGCAGCGTATCGCGTTCACCGCCCGGTGCTCCAAGCGCTTGGGCCGCTTTCTGGACCTCTTCATCGCTCGGCGCCTTGGGAAGCTCTTCGCCCGGCGCCAGCGCATCGTCGGGAATGCCCGGTCCGGTCCCGGCGATGGTCTCGTTGATCGGTTCCTCGTTCGGCCCCGTGCTGATCGTCTCTCGGTCGTCCGCCATGCCGCGCCTCCTTGTTCGCAGAGCGAGCGATTGCTGTGGATTGTTCCGCCGCTTTGTTGCGCGACCGGAGGGCCCCGCCCATATACTGGCGCATGACCCGCTCACTGCCGATCCTGCCGCTTCGCGACATCGTCGTTTTCCCGCATCGCATCGTCCCGCTGTTCGTCGGCCGGGAGAAGTCGGTGGCGGCGCTTGAAGCGGCGATGGCCGCCGACAAGGAATTGTTTCTCGTCGCGCAGCTCGATCCGGGCGAGGACGATCCCGATCGGGACGCGCTTTATGATCTTGGCGTCGTCGCCACCGCGATGCAGCTGCTCAAGCTTCCCGACGGAACGGTCCGCGTCCTGGTCGAAGGCGTGCGCCGGGCTCGCCTGGTCAATCTGTCGCCGCGCGACGGCTATACGGTCGCGGAAATCGAGGATGTCGCCGAAGAGCCGATCGCCGAGCCGGAAGCGCAGGCGCTGGTCCGCTCCGTGCTCGACCAGTTCGAGAATTACGCGAAGCTCAACAAGCGCTTGCCGCCCGAGACGGGTATCCAGCTCGCGGAGATCGACGATCCCTCGGCGCTCGCCGACGCGGTTGCGTCCAATCTCTCGGTCAAGGTTGCCGACAAGCAGGCTTTGCTTGGCGAGCTCAATGCTTCGCGCCGCCTGGAGATGGTCTTCGCCTTCATGGAAGGTGAGCTTGGTGTGCTCCAGGTCGAGAAGAAGATTCGCAGCCGCGTGAAGCGCCAGATGGAGAAGACGCAGCGCGAATATTACCTCAACGAGCAGTTGAAGGCGATTCAGCGCGAGCTCGGAAACGAAGGCGAAGAGGGCGGAGACGAGCTCCAGGAACTGGCCGAAAAGATCCGCAAGACCCGGCTGTCCAAGGAAGGCCGCACGCGGGCCAACGCCGAGCTCAAGAAGCTCAAGGCGATGGCGCCGATGTCGGCCGAAGCCACCGTCGCGCGCAATTATCTCGACGTCCTTCTTGGCCTGCCGTGGGGCAAGAAATCGCGGCTGAAGAAAGACATCGCCGAAGCGCAGGCCGTGCTCGACGAGGACCATTACGGGCTCGAGAAGGTCAAGGACCGGATCGTGGAATATCTCGCGGTCCAGGCCCGCACCAACAAGCTCAAGGGACCGATCCTGTGCCTCGTCGGCCCGCCCGGCGTCGGCAAGACCTCGCTTGGCCGCTCGATCGCCCGAGCGACGGGCCGCGAGTTCGTGCGCCAGTCATTGGGCGGCGTTCGGGACGAAGCGGAAATCCGCGGCCATCGCAGGACTTACATCGGCTCGCTCCCGGGCAAGATCATCTCGAACATCAAGAAAGCGGGCACGTGCAACCCGCTGTTCCTGCTCGACGAGATCGACAAGCTCGGCCAGGACTTCCGAGGGGACCCGAGCTCGGCACTGCTGGAAGTGCTCGATCCCGAGCAGAACAGCCGCTTCCAGGACCATTATCTGGAGCTCGATTACGATCTTTCGGACGTGATGTTCGTCACGACCGCGAACTCGCTCGACATGCCCCAGCCGCTGCTCGACCGCATGGAGATCATCCGGCTCGAAGGCTATACCGAGGACGAGAAGGTGGAGATCGCCAAGCGCCACCTCATTCCCAAGCAAATGGAAGCGCACGGGCTGAAGCCCGAGGAGTTGGTCTTCACCGATGACGCTCTGCGCGGAATGATGCGCCATTACACGCGAGAGGCTGGCGTGCGCACGCTGGAGCGCGAGCTGGCCAAGGTTGCGCGCAAGTCGCTCCGCCAGATCCTCGAGAACAAGGTCGAGACCGTCGAGCTGACCCCGGATAATCTCGGCGATTTTCTCGGCGTGCGGAAGTTCCGCTACGGCATGGGCGAGGAGGAGGACCAGATTGGCGCCGTGACCGGCCTCGCCTGGACCGAGGTTGGTGGCGAGCTGCTGACGATCGAAGCGGTGACGGTCCCCGGCAAGGGGCAGATCAAGACCACCGGCAAGCTCGGCGAAGTGATGCAGGAATCGATCCAGGCGGCGATGAGCTTCGTCAAGGCGCGCGCGCCGGCTTATGGCGTCAAGCCGTCGATCTTCGCCCGCAAGGACATCCACGTCCACTTGCCCGAAGGCGCGGTGCCCAAGGACGGGCCCTCGGCCGGCATCGGCATGGTCACGGCGATGATCTCGACCTTGAGCGGAGTCGCCGTGCGCCGCGACATCGCGATGACGGGCGAAGTGACTTTGAGGGGCCGGGTCCTGCCGATTGGCGGGCTGAAAGAGAAGCTGCTCGCTGCGCTGCGCGGGGGCATTCGCACCGTGCTGATCCCGGCGGAGAACGAGAAGGACCTGGTCGAGCTGCCCAAGGCGCTGAAGGAAGGCCTCGAAATCATTCCGGTCGAGCATGTCGACGAGGTGCTTGCCCGGGCGCTGGTCGAGCCGTTGCAGCCGATCGAGTGGAGCGATGAAGACGAGCGCGCGCCCGAACCGCCGGTCCATGCCCCATCTTCGGACGGCGGGGCGGCCGTTCGGCACTAGACTCGGACGCCAACTCTTGCCTTAAAGGCGATCGCTCCGAACGCGCGAGTCTGGCGGCCGAGAAGGGACAGCGGGATCATGAACAAGCAGGAATTGATTGGTCATGTCGCCGATCGCGGAGGGTTGAGCCGCAACGACGCGATGAGGGCTGTCGAAACCATGCTCGAAGTGATCACCTCGGCGCTGAAGCGCGGCGACGAGGTTCGCCTCGTCGGCTTCGGCAATTTCTCGGTCACTCGGCGCAAGGCCTCGACGGGCCGAAATCCGCGGACCGGCGAGCCGATGCAGATCAAGGCCAGCAGCCAGCCCAAATTCCGTCCAGGCAAGGTGCTGAAGGACGCCGTCCAGTAAGCCGCTGGACAGCCGCCAAACGGCTCCGTATCTGGCCCCCTCCCAAGGCGGGCGCGTAGCTCAGCGGTAGAGCACACCCTTCACACGGGTGGGGTCACAGGTTCAATCCCTGTCGCGCCCACCATCCTGCGTCGCTCGCTTCGAGCGAGCTATGCAGGATGCCCTGCGAGGACTTGGCGAAGCGGGGTCCATCAAGCCGAGAGGTAATTGGGCTGGAAGCTGCCCACGCGGCGCATCTCCGCCCAGTCGCTGAACTGAATCTCGCGGCCCTTTCGGGTGATCAATCCCTGGCGCTCCATGTCGGCGAACACGCGGTTGACGTTGACCGAGGTCTGGCCGGTGATGTCGGCAATCTGCTGCTGCGTGAACGGGTTCATCATGCGGCTGCTCTCGACATGCATGCGGACCGCGGTCTCGCACAGCAGATGCGCGACCCGCGCCGTCGAATCGCGCCGCCCGCAATTGACCAGCCACTCATAGCCGATCGCCTCGTTGCGCTGGATCAGCCGCCAGAAGAAGCGCTGCATTTCGGGGTGCGCGAGGATGATCGGGTCGAAATCCTCGGCGCGGCCGATCATCACCTCGCTGCGGACGATTGCCTGGATGCCATATTCGGCGGTCCCGTCGCGCGGCAGGATGCCCTCGCCGGCGAAGCGTAGCGCGACGATCTGTCGGCGGCCGGAGGAATCGCTCTTGAACTTGGCGAGGATGCCCGAGCGGACGAACATCACTTCGTCGCGCTGGACTCCCTGCTCGCGGAAGGGGCGGCGCGGCTCGACCTGCATGACGCGATGCGGCATGTCCGCGAGCAGGTCGGCAAAATGGGTCTCGAGCCCCGCGCCGATCAATGTCTCGCGCAGCGACACGCCCCGGTCGGGCGCCTTCAACCGCCGACTCGCCATGTCAGACTCTCCCTCCGCGAGGATGCGCCCCGCCCGACGCGAGTGCAAGATATTATACAAAAGCGGGTTAGCGAAAGTTTGACGAGAGCTCGGCGGCCAGCCGCGCGATCCGCGCTTCGTCGAGCAAAACCGCCGCGTCCAGCCGCGGCGCCTTGGGCCAGCCCGCGTCCGGAAACGGGATCCCGCCCCAGCTGCGCGGCGTGGAGTAGCGCGGAAGCACGTGGAAGTGCGGGTTGGGGTCGACCATCATCAACATTAGATAATTGATCTTCTCGAAGGTGACGAAGGCGGCGAGCGCCCGCTCGATCAGCCGCACCGCCTCGCCTTGCTCGGCGAAGGCCTCGGGCGGAAGCGCGGAATAGGCCGTCGCGTTGCCCTTCGCCGCAAGCACCAGGCTGCCGAGCGTCACCTGCTCGGGCCGGAGCAGGATCACCCAATGCTCGAGCTCGCGAAGCAGCGTTGCCGGATAACCGAACTTGTCCATCGTCGGGTTCACAGCGCTTTTCCTTCAAAGTTGCCAAAGTTGGCAGCACACGCGCGCGCACGCGCGTGAGTCACGTCAATGCGCAACAGCCGAATGTTCGCGAATGTTCGCGGTGACGGCCGTGGCCTTTACCTGACCTCGATGCGACCAGCCTGGATGTGCGCGAACCAGTCGGCGGTGGCGGCTTGCTCCTCGTCCAGATCGTTGTCGCCGCCGAGCGGCGGGCGCGCGGCTTCGACCTGGCGCTTTTGCTCGGGGGTGAGCGGCGGCGCGGGGCGGTGCGGTCCGGCCTCCTTCAGCAGGCCCATTTGCATCGGGGTCTTCGGGGGAAACGGAGTCATCATCGGATGGCTCTCCTCAACAAGGGAGCGAACCATCTATCGCATCGACTTGGCTGTAGGACAGCAAATTCCTGCGCCGATAGGGTTAATGCCTAGCTTCGGATAGGAAGTAGGACATTGCGGCCGCGGATTGAGTGCACTGTCACCGTAATCTTCTGGACATTGCGGTCTCGGATTGAGTGCACTGTCACCGTACTTCTAGCTGTCACCGTAATCCAATCGACATTTAGAGAGATCATGTTATAAATAAATAGAATATAATATCGTACTAATAACGACAAATAAAATGAAGCACAGGCCGTAGAATTTAACTGGGTCTTTCAATTTAGTTATTTTGAACAAGCCATTGATAGATAACTCCCCCGATCTTACCGTTGATACAATCATCCATATTAAACAAAGCTCAGCTAGAAAGCAAAATATTCGTAGCTCAGAAATTGTCGTCATCGGGAGCAGTCCTCGCCTGGATCAACTTGTTTGGCGAGATCCACGGCTGTTCCTCCGGTGACGCCCAGGGCAAGCGACGCGGCCCTTGCCTGAGACTGGAATATACTGAAAGCGACGCCGTAGGCGTCATACTGAGCGCGCCCAACGTTTCCAGTTGCGAGAAGCCGACCTGCTGCGCCAATCGCTTGTATGCCGGTCCCAGCAAGGGCGCTGATTTCGCCGACCAAGACTAGCCCCGGATTCTTGGCGATCAAACCGGCGGCAATAATTCCGCTGCCATCGCTACTCGTATTGGAACCAAATTGCGAAACTCCTTCGGCGAGTGCCTTCGCGAATGGATGACAGTCCTGTTTCGGTGCTGCCTTCGGCTTATTCACAGGAGCTTTGGGAAGGCCAGAACTTCCGGGTGCGCCTGCGCTTCCAGATGAACCCGGCGACAGTGGCACTGACGGAAAACCGAGCAAGTTTCCGGGCGAAGAGGAAGTGCAAAACAAGCCACAAGGCGCGGTCACGGTGAACGCTGGTCCGACCTGATTGGGATCCCATGGAAAAATATCGACTACGCAGCCTGAGGGTTCAGGGCACCATGGCGTTATAATCTGCCGTGTCTCAGTGTCGGCGAGCCCCAACGGATCGCTGAGATTCACCGGATCGCCACGCACATAGGCGTAAATGTTCGGGCCCGAGCCATAGCCGATCGGATCGGTCTGCAGGAACCGACCGAGCGCTGGCGCGTACAACCGCGCCTTATAGTCGTAGAGGCCGAGCTCGCTGATCCACTTCTGCCCGTGTATTGGAACCGGCCGATGTTGGCGGCTCCCGGCTTTCCGAACTCGTCGTAGGTGTTGATGCCGAGCATGTTGCCGCTGGCGTCGCTGACCGCGACCACGCTGCCGCGCTCGTCGGCGTGGAGCCAGCGGCGGTCGGCGGTGCCGGTGCCCTCGTACCAGACGACCGGCTCGTCGACCCCGTCGCCGGGCGCGTAGCGGCGGAGGATGGTGCCGCCGCCGTCGGCTTCGGCCAACGTCTCGAGGCCGTCATAGCCGAACTTGGTGGTCGCCGTGCCCGCGACCTGAGTCAGGCGCAGCAGCGGATCATAGGCGAGCGTCACCGCATTGCCGCCGACCGTCGCGGAGGTCAGCAGATTCTCGGACGAGTAAGCGTAGCTGTTGCCGCTTGCCGGATCGCTGGTGAGGTTGCCGCGTGCGTCATGCGTCGCAGCGACCCCGCCGACCGTCGAGAGCTGGTTCAAGCCGTTCGTCACCGTGTCGGTCGAGCCGTTGCCGTGCCCGGTCCAGGCATAGAGGTCGTTGGAGCGGCTTTGCGTCACGATCTGGCTCGACGGGCTGTAGGCACTGATGGTGACGGTGAGGTCGTTGAGCGTTCCGGCGAGATTCTGGGTCAGGCTGTTCAGGCGCGACACGGCGTCGAACGCATAGCTGCTGGTCGTGCCGTTCCCGTTGGTCACTGCCGTGCGGCGCTGGAGATTGTCGTAGGTGTATGTCGCAAGCACGCCAATGCCGGTGGTTGCGCCATTCTCGCGGATCTTGGTCACGAGCCCGGTCACGTCGCGGTCGTAGGTCTCGGTAATCCCGCCGCCGGGAAGCGCGAGGGTGGCGCGCGTGCCGTCGAGGTTCCAGGTCGAGGTCGCGGTGCCGAGCGGCCCGGCCTCGGTCAGCTTGCGGCCGAGCGCGTCGTAGGTGAAGGTCAGGTTGCTGCCGGTCTGGCTGGCGGACAACAAGCGGCCGAGCAGATCGTAGCCATAAGTGACGTCCGGCTCGGTCCCGGGCAGGTCCTTGAGCGTCGGTCGGTTGAGCAAGTCGATGGTGTAGGCGATGTTCGTCCCGTCGCGCAGGCGGCGGTTGGTGACATTGCCGTTGGGGTCGTAGGTCAGCTGCTCATAGTCGCTCGGGTTGCTGCTGCCAGAGCCCTTGGGCGTGTTCGGGAACTGAGTCTGAGACAGGCGGTCGAACCCGTCATAGACGAAGGTCGTGAGGTTGTTCTCGCCGTCCTTGAGCGTCGCGACCTTGCCGTTGCTGGAGTAAGTGTAGGTCGTGTCGGTGGCGGCGTCTGCGGTCCCTACGGCTACTTTTTGCTGAAGCAGCTCACTCGCATCGTCATAGACGCGCTGGCTGATCCGGTCGGGGCCTTGCGTTCCCGGCGTGCCGAGCGTGCAGGCGCTGGCCGGAAGCGAACCGAACAGTGCGCTGTTCATGCGCACCGCCGAGCAGTCGAGCCGCCCGAGACTGTCGTAGCTCGTCTGGGTCACGGCATAAGTGGTCGCCCCCGACTGGAGCTGCTGCAGGGTCAGGCGCGCATGTGTATCATAGGTCGAGGCGACATTCTGCGCTGGTGCGAACAGGGCCCAGTCCGGGTCGGACTGGCTGTTGACGTTGCCCAGCTCGAGGTTGGTGACCTGGCCCTGCGGATTGTAGGTGATCCGCTGCGCGAGGTTCTTGCGGATGCCGGCGCCGTCGGGGTCGGGACCGACGATCCCAACGACCTGCCGCGCCGCGTCGTAGCGATACCTGGTGATGTCGGCGGTGCCGGTCAGCGGCCCATCCACCGTGAGGCGGTTCCCGATATTGTCATACGTGTAAGCCGTCGTGGCGGTGAGCGTGCCAGTGCCGTTCCCGGAACTGACCGAGACCGGCAGGAGGTTGTTGGCGGTGCCTGCCGTCTGCGGTCCCCAGGCGAGGGTCGACTTTACCTGATCGGACAGGCTGCCGCCGGTGTAGGTCGCGAGCGTCTGGCACGCGTCGACCTGCGTCAGCTTATATTCGTTGATGCCGCTCGCCGCCGGTGAACCCGCCGCGCTCTGCTTATAATAAGCCTGTTTGGTCGCGTAGGTGTAAGTGACCTTGGGGCGGATGCCGCCAGCCGTTGCGGCCGGCGCGGTGACCGTCTTTACGCCGCCGTGATTGGTGTCCCAGGTGTAGTTGGTGACGCTTCCGCGGGCGTCGGTCGTGCTGGTCGGCTTGTTGCAGGTCTTGGCGTTAGTGCAGGTCGACGGGAAGGCCGCAGACGTGACGATATTGGCGAGACCAGAACCGGCCTTGGCGACATTGGTGGTCGTCTTGACGTTGCCGCGCGCGTCATAGGTGTATTGGACGTAATTGCCTTCGGGCAGCGTGATCCGCTGAATGCGCTGGTTGGAATCGTACGTATAGCTGGTGGTGCGGTTGAGCTCGTCCTTGAACGAGCTGATACGGAAGGTCGTCTTGTCGCCGACATAGACGCGGGTCTTGCCATTGGGGTCGGTGACCGTCGTCGTGCGGACGTTCCCGGCATCGGCGAAAGTATAATTGTAGGTGACGCCGTCGCGCGTGACCGATGCGACGGTCGATCCGCTGAGAGTCCAGGTTACGTCATCGCTGGTCGAGCCTGGACGGCGGATGCTGTAGATGCCGCCGACACTGATCGGATAGCTCGTCGTTCGACCAAGGGCATCGGTGATCGTCGGGCCGGTGGTGAAGCCGAGTGTCGCGGTCGGCCAGCTTCCCGTCAGCGTGCAGCTGTCGGCGTTGGGATTGCAATATTCGACCGCGTTATTGATCGCCTTAACCGACGCAACCGTCGCCCACAGGTGGAAGTTGGCCGGAGTTGCGACCGGATCGTCGTTGTTCGCGTAAGTGAACTTCAGTTGATAGCCGTTGCTGTTGGTGATCGACTGAACTCGGCCCACCGAGACCTCGGGCGTCTGGCAGATGCCGCCTTCGTAGCCGCCCCGGCAATAGGTCGCGATCTTGTAGAAATAATTGACCTTGGTCCCGTCGGGATAAGTGATGTCGGAAATGCGCCCGAGATTGGCGTCCCAGAACGTGTAGAAGACGTTGGAATTGTCATCGAACCGGACGACCACGCCGTTGCGGTTGGTGTAGGTGTAGAAACCGAGGGCGTGAGTCAGTGTCGCTCCATTGCCTTCGGTGCTGACGTAGCTCGAGCCCGAGACGGTGAAGCTGTCCGAGCTTCCGCCGAAGCCGGCCGTAACCACCGTCCCGGATTGGCTCAGCGTGCCGACGAACGAGTCGCGCGGTGTGAAGGAGCCGATGAACGATTGGCCGTAGGCGAGGCCGTGATTGCCCGCTCCGCCGATCGAGACAGCCGTCTGGCCGGTGCTGAAGATCAAGCGGACGACGTCGACACCATTCTCGTCGACGGGCGAGCGGACCGGCGGCGCGGCCAGCGATCCCGGTGTCTGCGCCAGTGCCGGCGACGCCAGCACCGTCGTGGCAAGGAGCGCGCAAACCTTAAGCGTTGGCCGCATCATCAATCCCCCCGGTTTTGCTTATTCTCGTTGGATCAGGGTGGACCGGGATTCGGCGAGCCGGTCGTCGTCTTGTTGGTTCGGTTGTCAGCTTTGTCGATGGTGTAGGAAGTTGTGACGCCGTTGTTGACGGTGCCAGAGCGCGCGACCTGAACCAGCCGCCCGCGTGCATCGTAAGTGTAGGTGATTGTCTCTGCAGCATTGGCAGCTGCGCCAAGCAGAAGAAGCCCGGGGAAGATGGCGAACGCCTTCATCTGTCGTCTCCACGACTCGCCGAGCACGCAGAGGCTAACTGAAAACGCGCGTTCGGCAAATCGCCGGCCCGGCGCCCTGCCTCTCGCTTGCCTTCGCTGGCGTGCGATCCTAAGTGGCGCGGGCGCTGGCGGGAAGCATCCCGCGGGCGTTCCCGTGGCGATCGTAGCTCAGCTGGTTAGAGCACT
>Ga0207705_10001619_pt1 | contig 17873 bp, 16 predicted proteins | sample KBSC13metaG_FD_184314 | JGI IMG/M metagenome (GOLD analysis project Ga0207705, IMG submission 184314) | Corn rhizosphere microbial communities from Kellogg Biological Station, Michigan, USA - KBS C1-3 metaG (SPAdes) (version 2) | ecosystem: Host-associated > Plants > Roots > Rhizosphere > Soil ...
CCATCGAGATGATGTAGGCGCTCGGGGATCGCTATCTGGAAACCTATTTTGCCAAAATCCACGAATTGCTGAAGCCCGAAGGCCTGGTCGCGTTGCAGTACATCACCGTGCCCGATTGCCGGCATGCCGAACTGCGGCGCGGCATCGATTTCATTCAGAAACACATTTTCCCCGGCTCGCTGCTCCTCAGCGTCGGTCGTGTGAACGAGGCCCTTCAGCGCACCGGCGATCTTTTCCTGCACCATCTCGACGACCTCGGCAGCAGCTACGCGCGCACGCTGCACACGTGGTGGGACAACTTCAACGCGCAGCACTCAGCCGTGCGCGCGCTGGGCTTCGATGATCGATTCATCCGCAAATGGAACTACTATCTCCAGTACTGCGAGGCGGCTTTCGCGAGCCGCAACATCAGCGTGGTGCAGGCGGTTTACACCCGGCCCAACAATTGCGCGTTGCACGTCGACTATTGAGGACTCCCCATGATCTGGTTCCTGCGCATCGCATCGATCGTCGTCCTCGTTTCGATGCTCGCCGTCACGAGTTGGGCGAGCAATATTGTCGCCCTGTGGAAGATGCCGCGCGAAGTCGCGACGCATCCGTGGTTCATCGCCACGCTCTTCGACACCTATTTCGCCTTCCTTACCTTCTACGCGTGGGTTGCCTACAAGGAGACCTCGAACCTGGCTCGTGCCATCTGGCTGCTGGCCATCCTGCTCCTGGGCAATATTGCCATGGCCACGTATTTGCTCCGCGAATTGTTTCGCGTTCCGGCAAATGCGCGGATGGAACAAGTTCTCCTGCGGCGAGCGTGAACGAGATCGTGAACTCTCCGGCCGCATCCACTCCGAAGTCCTTTTGGCAGCGTCGCGTCGTCGTGCCGATTGTGCAGCAATTGCGTCAGGGGATCACCGTGGAAAAGATCGCGCTCACGCTCGCGCTGGGTTGCGCGCTCAGCATCTTTCCCATTCTTGGCGCGACGACGATCCTTTGCGGAATCGCCGCGATCGCTTTTCGGCTCAATCAACCGCTGATCCAGATCATCAACTACCTGGCCTACCCGGTGCAACTGGCGCTGTTGATTCCCTTCTATCGGGCCGGCGAACGGCTGCTTGGCCGCGCGCCTGTGCCGCTCAATATCCCGCTCCTGTTTGAGCGCTTGCACGCCAATGCGGGCCAGTTTTTCCGGGACTTTGGCATGATCGCCGTGGGCGGCATCCTGGCCTGGTCGATGGTGAGTCCGTTCCTGGTGGGAATCGGATATGCGTTGCTGCGCGCGCCCTTGCGCGTTCTCGCCGCGCGTATACCGCCGCCACCAAAGTCCGCGAACGCTGCCGCCTTATGATCACCTGGCTGCTCGTTGGCTTGCTGCTGATGCTGATCGCTTTTGCGGTCGTTTGGGCGATCGGGGTGAAGATTCGCAACTACTCATTCCTGGATGCGATCTGGAGCTATGGGGTTGCGATTCTCGCTCCGATCTATGCCCTGGCCGGTCCGGGACACTTTGAACGCAAGGTGGCATTCACGCTCCTCGGGGTCGCCTGGAGCCTGCGCCTTGGCACCTACATCTTCGTGCGGGTCCTGCGCCATCATCCGCAGGAAGATGTCCGCTACGAAGGATTGCGCGCCCGTTGGAATGGGAGCGGCATGTTTCTCGTCTTTCATGAATTGCAGGCCGTCATCGTGCTCGTCTTCTCGCTCCCGTTTCTCCTCGCGGCTTGGTGGCATATGCCGTTGGGAGCCTTGGAAATTAGCGGCCTGGGGTTGGTGGTCGTAGCACTCGTCGGAGAGACAGTTGCCGACCGGCAAATGCAGCATTTCAAATCCGACCCGGCGAACAAGGGGCGCGTGTGTGCAGCCGGTTTGTGGCGCTATTCGCGCCATCCCAACTATTTTTGTGAATTCCTCGTCTGGGTGGGCTTTGCCGTGGCGTCGCTCCATACCCCGCATGGGTGGATCACGCTGATTTGCCCACTACTCATGTACTATTTCCTCACCAAGGTGACCGGCATTCCCCTGACCGAGGAATACTCGCTCAAGAGCAAAGGGGACGCCTATCGCGAGTACCAGCGTGCCACGAACGCTTTCTTTCCGTGGTTTCCGAAGTCATGATCAAACTCGACTCCATTCTCGAAGCGAACGTGGTTCCGGACCCATTGCTTCGCCTCGGCATCCGCCACCTGCTGGGTGAGACGCTGCGGGAGAAATGCGGCGGCAGTATTGAGGTGAGGCAGGCGGCGCTCCAGGCGCACATCGATGGCCTTCGCCGAAGCCCGATCGCCATCCAAACGCGGGCGGCCAACGAGCAGCACTACGAAGTGCCCACGCGATTTTACCAATATGCGCTGGGCGCGCGGCTCAAGTACAGCTCGGGTTACTGGTCCGGTGGGGTGACCACGCTCGACGAAGCGGAGGAGCGCATGCTGGCGCTGACCTGCGCCCGGGCCGAACTGGAGGACGGCCAGCGCATTCTCGAACTAGGGTGTGGATGGGGCTCCCTAACTTTATGGATGGCAGAGAAATACCCCCGGGCGCGGATTACCGCGGTCTCGAATTCGCGGACGCAAAAGGAGCACATCGACGGCGAAGCGGCGCGGCGCGGATTGACGAATCTCACGATCATTACCGCGGACATGAATGACTTCGACATCGGCGAGACATTTGATCGCGTGGTGTCGGTGGAGATGTTCGAACACATGAAGAACTACCAGCTGCTGCTCGCCAGGATTGCGCGCTGGCTGGCGCCTGGCGGAAAGCTCTTCGTCCACATCTTCACCCACCGGGAGGCCGCGTATCATTACGAGGACAAAGGGCCGGGTGATTGGATGACGCGCTACTTCTTTGCCGGCGGCCAGATGCCTTCGCACGACCTCCTGCTTCACTTTCAGGACGACCTGCGCCTGGAGGAGCGTTGGGCGGTGAGCGGGACACATTACCAGAAGACCGCGGAAGCCTGGCTGGCCAACATGGATGCGCACCGTGCGGAGATTTTACCGCTCTTCGCGCAAGCCTATGGGGCACAGCAGACCAGGCGTTGGTGGGTGTATTGGCGCGTTTTCTTTATGGCGTGCGGTGAATTATGGGGCTTTCATGACGGTGAGGAGTGGATCGTCTCTCACTATCGATTTCGAAAGCCGTGAGAGCGACCGGCCGCTTGCTCTCCCACTGAGCTGGCGGGCCTGAATCCGATCCTCGGGCCATCGCCAGGATCGTTTACGGGAGCGTGCCGGAGGCCTCCTTACGATGACGCCGTCACACATTTCAAGAAAGCGATCGCCCTGGCGTCGCTGCGTGTCGCGCACCATATCGAACTGGGCCGCACCTACTACGCGGCGATGGGCCAGGCGAAGCTGGCCAAGGCGGAACTCACCGCGGGCCTCGTGCTTCCGTGCCGGGAGAAGGATGATCCGGACCAAGAAGCGGGGGCGGCCCGCATTGCAGAAGTTGTAGGCGGTTCATCAATCCTGCCACTCGAGGCAGAACACGAGTGGCGTCCAGAAAGGGGTTCGAATTGGTGTTCGCGCCCCAGCGTTGTCATTCTGAGCGAAGCGAAGAACCTGTGATCTCTGCCTTTCCTCACCAGCGTGGCGTCAGATGTTCGAAGAAATCAGAGGTTCTTCGTTCCTCAGAATGACGGGTAATTGGCCGCAACTTGGCAAAGGCACAATCTGGCTGGCCCTGTTTCATCGATCACGGCCAAACACCTATCGCGTCACCGAATCGAGAAACGTATCCACCGCATACACGGCGATCTGCCCTCCCGGACCGTTCAGCGAGTAGTCGAAGGCGTGGGTCGCCCACGGGAGACAGACGAAATAGTGCGGGACGCCCAGGTTTTGGAGGCGCTGATCCAGGCGCTCGCTTTGGCGAAACCACACGAGTTCGTCGCGGCGGCCGTGCAGGAGCAGGGTTGGTGGGCTGCTCGCGTCCGCGAGGAGGATGCCCGAAGCGCTGTCGTAGTTGGAACGCGCTTCGGCGGGTGTGCCTCCCATGTATTCCTTCACCAGCTTTAGCGAATTCAGGATGTCGTCGGCGCGAGCGAATTCGTAGGCGTAGTGGAGATCGGCGGGCGAGTAGAAGGCGATACAACCGCGAATTGCAGCGTCGTGGGCGCCATAGGCCACCGCCTCCGCGATTTGCCCGCCGGCGGAATGGCCCATCAGCACGAAGCGTTGTGGTTCGATACCGTATTCCTCCGCGTGTTCCTTCAACCACCGCAGCGCGGCCAGCACATCTTCCCGCTGGGCCGGCCACGGGGAAGCCGGGGCGAAGCGATATTCCAGCGCGACGACCGCATAACCGCTGCGTGCCATGTGGCGCTGGAGTGCGGGAAACTCCTCCGGCGATCCGCTGTTCCATCCGCCCCCGTGAACCATCAAGACGCACGGAGCGGGCGCACGCGTCGCGCATCGATAGAGGCGCAGCTTCAGCGGAATTCCATTGGGGTGCGAATACTCCAGAACATCCGCGGCCATCGGTTCGCCCCGCCGTGCAAACCACAATTGCTTCCAGGAGAAAGGCGCCCGGGCGGGATCTTCGGTAGTGGGGAATACGCGCGCCATCTCCGCGGGCAGTGTTGCTACGACCCACTGCGCACGGACGACCGAGGAAAGGAGAAGGCCACAGGCGGCCACGGCGACGGCAGTCCCGGCCCGCCCGGCGAATGTGCGCGATGCGGGGAATACCGCGACCAGCACCGGTGCGAGGAAGAACCAATGACCCAGTTCCGTCGCCGCCAGGGCGACTGGAAAGACAGCGATGACCGGCGCCTGGAACACAGCCAGGCTCGAGATGATGCCAAGAATGACCGCGAACGCGAGCCGAACCCAGGACCAGCAGTGCATCGCCTTGTTCCGCCAGGATGATCGGGTTTCCGGCCCGTCAATCAATTGCCAAGGAACACGATGGGGCCGGTGGCGGCCGGGACGCCGCCCGCGGGCTCGACGCTGATCGCAAAGTTGTCGGCCTTTTCGATCGGTTCCACCGCCTTGAATGCGATGTTCGCCGATCCGTCCGGATTCGTCGGGACGACACCGCCACTGACCGGCTTCGGATATTTCGGATCGATGACCCAGAGCTGATAATCCTTGCCAGCCTCGGGCCGGGGCAGGTTGGTGAATTGCACGATGCCGCGCTGCTTTTCCGGGTCCCACGCGATCAAGACTTTGCCGTTCTTATACGCCTCCACCTGGGCCGAGAGCGTCGCCAGGCGAACCTGCGCGAGCGCGTCGCGATTCTTCAATCCTTCGACCTCCTTGGAGAGATCGGCGATGCGGCTCTTGGATTTCTCCGCTTTCTCCCGGAGTGCGATCGCGTCCTGGCGCAAGTTCGCCGAATCCTTGCGCAGTTGGTCGCGCTCGAACCAGAGCGCGGCGGTGGTGATCGCAAACCCGGCGGCCAGGGCCCATGGGAGAATTCTGAAGCCACCCGATTGGGCGGGCGCTTTTGGCGACGCCGAGGTGGCCGGAGCCGGAGCGGAAGGGGCGACGGCTTCGCCGCGCACGGCGGACAGGATGCGCTCGCGAAGTTCGGGCGGGGGAAGACGGCGTGGCGCATCGTGCGCCAGCGACGCCGCGGCTTCGCACAATTCCTCGGTCAGGGCGCGGAGCTCGGGATCGCGGGCCAGTTCGGCTTCGAAGGCGCCCGTCTTATACGGATCGAGCTCATTGAGCGCGTAGTCGGCGGCAAGATCCTGGCGTTCTTCGTCGATCATGCGACCTCCTTCAGGCAATCACGCAGTTTCAGTAAACCGCGGCGGATGCGCGCTTTGATCGTGCCGAGCGGCGTGCTGAGCTTCTCCGCGATTTGCTCGTGGGTCAGGCCGCTGAAAAACGCCAGCTCGACGGCCTGCCTCTGTTCCGCGGGGATCAGGGTCAAGGCCGATCGAACCAGCGTTCCGTCATCGCGCCGTTCGGCTTCGCCTGCGGCTGCTTCGTCGGCGTCGGGAAAGTGGTTGAACTCGACCGTGGCCTTCTCGACCGTTCGCTCCAGCCGTTGCCGGACCCGCAGGCGATCGATGGCTTTGTTGCGCAGGATCATCACCGCCCAGGTGAAAGGGCTGCTCCGCGTCGGATCATAGGTCGAGGCGCGCCGCCAGATGTGGGAAAAACCCTCCTGGAGCACGTCCTCGGCTTCCTTCTCATCGTGCATCATCTTGAGCACGAAGGAAAACAACCCGGGGGAAAAGCGATCATAGAGCGAACCGAATGCAGCCTCGTCACCGCCCGCGATACGCGCGAGCAACTGGGCGTCAATCTGGCGGTCGGCGTCTTTGGTGGAGGTCATGGGAGAGCAAACGGCAATCGTGAAGACACGGCTTGCGCCGACAGCCACCGCGACAGGTTCACTGGCGCGGAAGATTGCGGAGTTCCATGGCGATTGGCAAGCGGCGAGCACATTGCTTAGACGCCGGATTCGGCGTTTGGGATGCGGCTCCTTGATCGATTCCATTGAAAATGTGGAAATTGAGATCAGTCGTTCAAAGCTTCGTCTTAGCGGAGAGGGTCGAAACACCCACTCCGGGTGTCATTCTGAGCGGAGTTCCATGCGGGCGAATGTGGGATGGAACGCAGTCGAAGAATCCCGTGGCTCTACCAGCGAGAATGCCGCGGAGAAAGTTGCTGGTATAGCGACGCGGTTCTTCGACTGCGGTTCGCCCGCCTTACCACCTGCGCTCCGCACAAGGTGACCACGAGGAGGAGGATTCGAATGCCCACCCCGTACTGATTTGGCGAGCTTGACGTCATCGCCTTAAAACCGGTATACCGGTTACGTGATGCGGAATACATCCACGAAATCCTCCAGGACTAACAAGCGCTCGCGCGCCGAAAAGTCCGCGCCCGTCCCGGCTTCCAAACTCGCCCAACTGGCCTACGAGCATCTGCAGGAGCAGCTCTGGAGCGGTGGGCTGGCGGCGGGTGAGAAGATTTCCGAGGCGCGTTTGGCGGCGGAGTTGGGAATGAGCCGCACCCCGGTGCGCGAGGCGATCCGGCGCATGGAGTCGGAGGGAGTGGTCACGCAGGTGGCCTCGAGCGGCACCTACGTCACGCTGCCCGAGCGTGCCTCGATCGTGGAGGCCTACGAGGTGCGCATGGCCATCGAGGGTTTTGCCGTGCGGAAGGCGACGCGCCGGATGAAGCCGGCGCAGGTCATCGAATTGCAAAAGCTGTGCGACGAGATGCGCGCGGCGATCCACGAATTCCGCGATTCGAAAGCCGCCACGTTGGCGGGGCAGGCGTTGCGGCGTTACCTCAATGCCGATCTGGCCTTTCACGTGCTCTTGCTGAAGGCGGCCGAGAATCGCCGGGCGATGGCCATCTTCGGTGATGTGAATCTGCGGAGCGCGATCTTCGGCTGCCATAGTCACCAGCGGGATCTGCATCATGTGGCCTGGGTCTGGTTGCAGCATGCGCGCGTGGCCCGCGCCGTTCGGCAGCGCAACCCGGAGGCGGCGCAACGGCGGCTGGAAGCGCACATGCAAACCAGCATGAACGCGGCACTGGATGCCTACGACAGCCGGCGTGGCCAACGGTTGGAACCGGTCGCAAAACCGCCGCGGCTTACGGAAGCCACCAACGCCTTGATTGCCGAATTGCGCGGTCAGGCGCGCTGAACCTTGTTTCAAACCTCAATCCCGCCCCGTATCCCCATGAAGATCCTGCCGTTACGTTCGCTTCTTTCGGCTCTGCTTACTTTCATAGGCGTCACGCTTGCTGCGGTGGGCGCCGACATCAACGACAGTCTTACGCCTGTCGCGCCGAATCTTTCTCCGGGACCGGAGTCCGCGGACAGCGCCCGAATGTTCCAGGGCAATGGAATCACGATCAACAAGCCAACCGTCTTGAAGCAGGATAAGCAGATCCTCATGGCCGCATTCACGGAGGCTGATGTGGCTGAAGGCGGACCTTCGAATTCCACGAGGTTGAGAGTGTTGGTCAACCAGGCGAAAGGCAACGCTCCCGAAAAACCCGCCAAGCCTGCGGAAAAGGCGGCGGACGCGGAACCGCCGGCGAAGGGCCCTTCGCCCACGGATCCTTTCAGCATATCGACCGATCACGCCGTCTACGGGAAACGGGTGAGCCAGCAGATCCCGGCCATCACCCGTGTTGGCAATCGATTCTTTTGTATTTGGTACGGCGTGAACGTTGGGGAGCCCGGAACTTCGGGGGAGGGAGCGGGATGCTACAATACGCTCGCGTGTTCCGACGATGGGTGCCAGACGTGGAAGGAGATCGCTTACTTCGTTCCGAATCCCGCGGTCGAAAAGCAGTCCGTCATCGATCCCCGCCTGGCGTGTACGCCTGAGAGCCATTTGCTCATCCTCATTCCCGTGACGGCTCAGAAGGGGCGCACGCGCAGCGTCTGGGCGGTGCAACTCACCAACCCGTTGACCAAGGACGGGAAGTTTACCTTTGCTGAGCCGAACTTTGTGGACTTCGGATTTGTCGGCTCCGTGGCGACGATCGGCGGTTCGCTCTACCTCACGGCCAATCAAAACGCCTCGAACGTCCCGTACCCCGAAGAGTCCGGGATGAAGCTCCACCGCATCGTCTCTTACAAGAACGACCAGATTCAGACGGAACTTGTTTCGAAGCTTCCTTTTGCCGCCGCCGATGGCAGCGAGAATACCTTTTTCGAAACGTCGCTGGCCGAGGCCGGAAGCCATCAAATCCTGGCCTGTTTCCGGGGCAAGAGCGGGCAGTTCATGACCCGCAGCAAGGATGGAGGAAAGACCTGGAGCCAACCCGCCGCCTTCACCGCCTACGAGAATGCCAAAAGCACGAAGGCCGATCTGGGGCGCTCGCCCTCGGGGAATCTCATTCTCGCTTTCAATAACGCTCCCGCCGGCCGCTACAACATGGCACTCGCGCTCTCGAAGGATGGCGGCGAGACGTGGCCATGCATGGTCACGGTGGATGACCGCAAGGAACCCGTCGGCACGTCCTATCCCAATCTTTGTTTTGGCGCGAAGCCCGACGGATCCTACGACGGCCTGATCTACGTCGCCTACGATCATGGCCGGGGAAAGAAGGCCCCCGACTTCACCCAGGAAATCACCGTCGCCGTCATTGCCGAGGCCGATCTCCTTGCGGGAAAATCCGATATCCGCCGCTTCATCGTCTCCAAATGAGCGCGCCGCGCCGGGACTCGACACACCTATGAAGACACTCGCCCACCTTCTCGCCGTCACCCTGGCGGCATTCCCAGCCTGGGCCGCGGAAAAATTTGAGCCGCCGGCAGAGCCTACGAAACCCGCCCCCGTTCCTCCCGAGTTGGTCACCCAACCGGGCGCGGAATTCAGTCACGCCGCCCGCAAGTGGCAGGGCATCCCTAGCATTGAAGTGTCTCCCCGTGGGCGCCTGTGGGCGACGTGGTATGGCGGTCCAGCAGGCGAAGGGGAACCCGGCAATTACCAGGTACTGGTGACCAGCGGTGATGACGGGCGGACGTGGTCCGATCCTGTGGCAGTCTTCAAGCCGGAACCGGTGGACAAGGCCCGCACGGGCGACGGGCATCTGTGGACCGATCCGCAGGGGCGGTTGTGGTGGGTCGTGAATCGCTTGCTGCGCGACGATCCTTCGCCCGGCCCTCGCACCTCGTGGGCCTTTCTCGATGTGCACCCGGACGACGCACAGCCGCAATGGTCCAAGCCGATCCTGCTCGGACCCGGTGTCGGGCTGAACAAGCCGACGGTTCTCTCGACCGGCGAATGGCTCACCCCGCTCGATAATTTTTCCGCCGATCCGAAGGCCACGGACGTGCGTTTTACCAAAGGAGCGAAAGTCTATGCGTCCCGCGACCAGGGCGCTTCATGGGCCTTCCGTGGCGCAGCCGAGATTCCGGCGGTATCCTTTGCCGAGCACATGCTCGCGGAGCGCAAGGATGGCTCCTTATGGCTCCTCGCGCGCACGAGCTACGGGATCGCCCAGAGCACCTCGGCCGATCACGGCCAGACGTGGAGCCTCGGGGAACCGTTCACGCGGGAGATCAATGTGAACACGCGGTTCTTCCTCCGGCGGCTCAAGTCCGGCCGCATGCTCCTGGTGGTGAACAACGATCCGAAAAGGCGTACCCGGCTCACCGCGATGCTCTCTGACGATGATGGGCGCACCTTCCCCCACAGGCTTCTCCTGGACGAACGCAGCACCAGCTACCCGGATGGGACGGAAGCAGCCGACGGATCGATCTACGTCATCTACGATCAGCAGCGCTACGCGCGTGGCGCGCAGCAGATCCTTTTCGCGAAGGTCAGCGAGGCGGACATCCTGGCCGGGGGCGTGGTGAATCCGACGAGCCGGCTCGCCCAGAAGATCAATCGGCTCGCTGATTTTGGCGGCGGCATCGATGACCAATGGGTGGCCGACGAAAAGATCCGCGCCGCCTGGCGCGCGAAAAAGCGTGGAGCCGGGGCCGATGCCGCCAACCCCGTGCGCGACACGCCGGAGAAACTCGAGGAACCGCCAAAGAAGCCATGAGGCAAGCCGTCCATGACAAGGCCAACCCAGCCCGCAGCCTGCAGCAATCCGTCACGACCATGAAACATCCCTCGCCCGCCCGATTCGCCGCTGCGGCCTTCCTCCTCGGCAGCATCCAGGTGCTCTCCCCGCTGAATCTGCCAGGCGCGGAGCCGAAGGAGATCACGAACTCCATCGGCATGAAACTCGTCCGCATTGAACCGGGCCCATTCCTCATGGGTCAGGACGGACCGCGTGCGGATTACTCGACGATGCGACACGCGGAGAAGTGCGATGACGCCGATTGGGACGAACGCCCGGCGCACCGCGTTACCATTACCAAGGCGCTGCACATGGCGATCACCGAGGTGACGATTGCTCAATACCGGCAATTCAACCCCAGCGCGAAAGTGACGGGCAAGGACGACGAAGCCATCACCGATGTGAGTTGGAACGACGCGGTAAAATTTTGCGAGTGGCTTTCCGCGAAGGAAGGCAGGCCCTACCGGTTGCCGACGGAGGCGGAGTGGGAGTATGCCTGCCGCGCCGGCACGACCACGCCTTTCAGCACGGGCGAGCGGTTGCCGGACGGGTTTCAGAAATTCAGGTTCAACGACAAAGTCATCAAACGCTTCTTTTCGAAGGCGGGAAAATTCCCGAGCGACTATCGCGATTGGCCGCGGGAAGCGCCGTTGCGCGTGGCTCAGACTCCGGTGAATCCCTGGGGACTCTTCGACATGCATGGCAACGTCGAGGAGTGGTGTCTTGATTGGTATGGTCCTTATGAAGCGGTGGATGCCGTGGATCCGGTCGGCCGGGTGGACGGGGATTTCCGCGTCACGCGAGGCGGCAGCCATTCCGTTTTCTCGCGCTTCCTGCGCTCGGCGAATCGCAGCGGACGCCTGCCGGAAACGGCGAACGACATGATCGGCTTCCGCGCCGTGCTGGGGGAAATGCCGAAGACCGCGCCGCTGCCATTGCCACCGCCCCCGCTCAATGCGCGCAACGTCAGCCAGACGGCGCCCGCCAGGATCGAGCGCATCACGCAGCCATTCTTCAGCGGGCCAAAGCCTTTCGTGAAAGTGCAGCCGAATCAGGCCGGGCCGACGTTTTCCGGCCACAACCACAGTCCAGGAATTGCCGAGTGTCCGAATGGTGATTTGCTCGCCGTCTGGTTCTCGTGTGGCGACGAGGGAGGCCCCGAGTTGGCCGTGATCGCGAGCCGATTGCGCCGCGGGGCCAGCGAGTGGGAAGAGGCCTCGCCGTTTTGGGATGGGCCGGACATCAATGATCACGCGCCGAAGTTGTGGTTCGACGGCGAGCGCACGCTCTTCTTCTTCGCCAAGGGATTGTCGGGAGACGCGATGAGGACTTCGACCGACAGCGGCGCGACGTGGTCCAAGGCGCAAGTGTTTCAACCCGAGGCCGAGATCGGCAATACGCCCATCCGCACCCGTGAAGGGTTCATGGTGCTCCCGCTCGATGGCAACAAGCCCGGCGCGAGTCTCAATATTAGCCGCGACGGCGGCCAGACGTGGACGTTCAGCCCCGGGCCCGGCAAGCCCGACTTCCACGCCGGCGGCAGCGGTAATCGCTTTCCCGGCATTCACAACGCGATCGCACAGCTCGCCGACGGAAGGATCATGGCGCTGGGCCGGTTCGATCTCCCGGAGGAACAGGAAAAGTTCAATTTCCGCATCCCGCTGAGCTATAGCAGCGACTGGGGCAAGACCTGGACCTACGAGGCGGGCCCGTTCCCCGCGATCGGCAGTGTGCAGCGAGCGGTGTTGCTGCGGCTCCGCGAAGGGCCGCTGCTGTTTTGTTCATTTACCGACGAGCAGCGCTATTGGCCCAAGCGCAAGGGCATGACGTTCAAGGCTGCCGATGGAACGGAATTCACCGGCTACGGAATGTTTGGCGCCGTATCCTTCGACGAAGGCAAGACGTGGCCGGTGCGCAGGCTGATCACGCCGGGCGGGCCAGAGCGCACCGTGATCGGCGTGGACAACCGGGAGTTCACGCTGAGCGATACGATGACCGAGGCCGCGGCGTACCTGTCGGTGTGCCAGACCCGCGACGATCTCATTCAGTTGATCAGCAGCAAGAACCACTACGTCTTCAATCTGGCGTGGCTGAAGGAACTGCCGCCCGCGCCGAAGCAGTGAGGCAATGGGATGCCTGGTCCGCTCGATGACAGAGATTTTGTACAGCGCTCGCGCAATAGGTGAGTGCGGCAGAGTCGCGAGGGTCCGCCTTACTCTCGGCTGCGGCTGCCCCCGGTGAGGAGCGGCAGGAGATAGTAGAGCATCCACGCCAGCGACGTGACGAACGCAGCGACATAGGTCCAACCGGCGGCGTCGAGTGTCTTTCGCACGCCGGCCATTTCTTCGTCGGTGCCGATGAAACCCATCTCCGCGAGCACGCGCTTGGCACGGCTGGAGGCGTCGAATTCCACAGGCAGCGTGATGAGGTTGAACATCATGATCAGGCCCCAGCCCATGGCCATGAGAAAGAAGCCGGTATAGGAGGAAAACAGGTGGGTGAAATAGCCGATCATGGGAAGCCACAAGACGATTTGATTTCCGATATTCGCGGCACCGATCGCGGCCATTCTCCAATGCAGCGGCGCATAGGCCTGCTGATGCTGAAGCGCGTGGCCGCATTCGTGCGCCGCCACGCCGATCGCCGCAAGCGAATTGCTTTGGTAGTTCTCCACCGAGAGCACGAGGCGCTTATGAGCCGGGTCGTAATGATCGCCGAGCATGCCCTCCTGGGCGACGATTTCGACGTCGCGAATGCCCGCGCGCTGGAGGATGGCCGAGGCGACCTGCGCGCCCGTCGCATGCGAGGACGCGGGAACTTGGCTGAAACGATGATAGACGCTCTTCACGCGGGCAGTGGCCCACAGCGAGAGCGCCAAGGTTCCGAAAAAGAGCAGAAGCGAGAGGCCCATAGGACGAATTTAGCTGAGTGTGATCGGTGAAATCGGAGATCGCGGCTGAAGTGGAAGCGGCGGTGGCTCCGCGCTCGAGGCGCGCGAAGCGGCGCGCGGGCCGGCGGCGAGGGCGTCCTTGACCATCATGAGTTCGCCGATGTTTTCCGGCGTAAAGAGGCCGACGAGACGGCCCGAGTTGTCGAGCACGGGAAGCGCGGGGAAATTGCTTTCCTGCATGATGGCGGTGGCGCGCTCGAAGAGCATCGATTCGTGCACCGTCGGCACGTCGACGCGCATCGCTTCACGCACCGGCGTCTCGGGCCCGGATTTCCGCAGGGCGATCAACAGATCGTCACGGGTGAGCAGACCCCGCACTTCGCCGGTGGGGCCGACGACCGGGAAGTCATGCTGCGAGGTGTGGAGGAGCGCGTCCACGGCGGCGTTCAAGTCGGCGTCGAGTGGCAGCGCGCGAAATTGAGTGATCATTCCCGAATGGACGCGCAGGCCGGAAAATGCGCTCTTGAGTTGGGCATGAGCGGCTTCGCTCTGCGCGCCGAAGAAAACGAAGACGGCGATGAGGACCAGCATGATGGAACCGTGGGAGCTGAGACCCCAAAACCCGAGGCCGAAGGCCATCACCTGGCCGACCGTGGCGGCGATCTGGGTGGCTTGGGCATACGGAAGCCGCATGGCGAGAAACGCCCGGAACACCCGCCCGCCGTCCATCGGAAACGCGGGCAAAAGATTGAAGGCGACGAGCCACACATTTACCCGCAGCAGCATATCCGGCATGCTCGCCGCAGGATGTTCGATGCCGGTGAAATTGAACCACTGGCCGTGGAAGCCAAAGCTCAGGAACAGCACGCCGGCGATGGCCACGTTGACCAGCGGCCCGGCGATGGCCACGACGAGTTCCTGCACCGGATTCTCCGGCATCCGCTCCAGACGCGCCACGCCGCCGATCGGCAGCAGGGTGATATCCGGCGTATGGATGCCGTAATGCCGCGCCGCCATGGCGTGGCCAAACTCGTGCAGCAGCACGCAGAGGAAAACGAGACAGACGAAGAGCACCGATCCGAAGGCTGCGGGCGCGCCGCCCGCCTGGTAGTCCCCGAGGCCGATGAATGCCAGCAGCAGCAGAAACGTGATGTGAATCCGCACATCGATGCCGAATATTTTCGCGATCTTAAAGGACCAGTTCATGTTGCAGTTGGATTCGTTCGCCCGGGTACGATTGGGCGCACGAGTGAGACAGGTTGCCTCGGATTCCGTTCAATCCTTCCATCCCCCGTGACAGGGGCGGATCCCTGTATTTATCAGGGTTGCGAGCCGAGCAGCACCTGCACCGTGCGCTCCGTCGCGCCGCGGTGCGCCGCGATCGCTTCGTGCGCGAGGCGCGCGAGTTCATCACGCCGCGCGGGATTGTTCAGCAACGCTACGAATTGCTCTCGAAGCTCCGCCGCATCACGCACTTGCACCGCGGCTCCGGCCTCGCGCCAGCGCGCCACGATGGCCGCGAAGTTTTCCATGTGCGGACCATACACGACGGGCTTGCCGGCCAGCACCGGCTCCACGGGATTCTGCCCGCCTTGCGCGGTGAGGCTCTTGCCGATGAAGACGACCGTCGCGAGGTGATACCAATCGCGCAACTCCCCGGTGGTGTTGACGACGAGGACGTCCGCAGGCTGACGGCCGGCTTCGGAACGAAGAACGACGCGCAAGCCGAGCGGTTGCAAATCGGCGAGCACCTCGGGCGTGCGCTCCACGTGACGAGGAACGATGATCAGGAACAGACCCGGAAACTTTGCCCGGAGATCGCGATAGATTTCCGCGACGATTCGCTCTTCGCCCGAGAAGGTGCTGCCGGCGAGCAGCACCGGCGCATCGTCCGGCACGCCCAAGTCGCGAACGAGCGCGCGAAACTCCGCGACGCGCTGGCCGCCGCCCGAGGCATGATCGAATTTGGCATTGCCCGTGACCGTGATGCGCGGCTCGTCCACCCCGAGGGACCGCCAGCGCGCGACATCTTCGGGTTCCTGGACGGCGAGTGCGTCGATCAAGCGGAAGATGGGTCCGACGAGCACGCGGACGCGGCGGAAGCGCCGCTCCGAGCGAGGCGAGAGCCGCGGGACGAACGTCACCGGGACGCCGCGCCGCGTGGCTTCGGCGAGCAGATTGGGCCAGATCGCCTCGATGAAAATCAAGCGATGCGGACGCACGATGTCGAGCGCCGCCCGGACGATCCACGGCGCGTCGAGCGGGTTGTAGATGACTTCCAGCCAGTCGCACGCGGCCTCCCGGGCCATGGCGAATCCCGTCGAGGTCGTGACGGAAAGTGCGATCGATCGGGCGGGCTCTCTCGCGTGGATGGCCCGGGCGAGTTTCAGCGCGAGGAAGGTTTCGCCGACGCTGATCGAGTGGACCCAGATCCATTCCCCCCTGGCGAAGCGTTCACGATCCGCCGCGTGATAATTTCCGAACCGCTGGCCGAATTTATCCCGGTATCCGCCCCGGCGAAACATGCGCAGCAGATAGCCCGGGAGCAGCGCCACGAAGGCCAGCGGGAAAAACAGATTGTAGATGAGCAACGACCGCCGCGCCTCGGCGGGGAGTGGAGACACGGGGGGCATGGCGGTGCTCACTCCGGATGGGCAACGCGGAGAAAGGCCACTTCCGTCGCGCCATAGCGCTTCTGCCGGAAACATTCCCAAGCCTGGCGCAACGGTAATTTCGCGCCGGGCAGATGCTCGAGCACGAAGACGCCGCCTGGCGCGAGCGCCAGGCGCAGCGCCTCGCTGCCCAGCAACTCCGGGGTGAAGTCGCGCTCTCCCGGGATTTTGGCATAGGGCGGATCGGCGAAGATGATTTCGTAACTTCCCGGCGATGCGTAGCGATCGAGGAAGCGGAACACATCCATCCCCTGCACCGAACCGGCCAGCTTTGTATAATGGAGGTTCTTCTCGATCGCTCGGACGGCGCGATCTTCGCCTTCCACGAACGTCGCCGCCGCCGCGCCGCGGCTGAGCGCCTCTATGCCGAGCGCGCCCGTGCCGGCAAAGAGATCGAGGACGCGCGCCCCAGTCACGAAATCGCCGAGGCTCGAAAAGATCGCGCCCTTCACATTATCCATCGTCGGCCGCAAATCGGTCTTTGGAACGTGCAGGGCGAGGCCGCCTGCGCTCCCGGCAATCACCCTCACAGATTTGGTGCGGCGGCTGGCGCCGGATCGGCCGGCGGGGTCGTTTGCGCCGCGCTCGGAGAGGCTCCGGTGGTGTCGGGGGAAGTGGCGGCGGCCTTGTCCTTGTCTTTGTCCTTCTTCTTCTTGTCCTTCTTGTCGGCCTTCTTCGGGTCCTCGTCTTTCTTGCGCTTGTCGTCTTCCTTCTTGAGAGCGGTAGCGTCGTCCTTTTTGGACACGGTGGGATCGTCCTTCTTTTCGCCAAACAGCGTCCCGAGAAGGTTGTTGAATTGACCATTGATCGTCGTCGCGATCAGCTTGTCGCCGAGATTCGTCTTCGGGTTGCTCGTTGTGCCACTGACGTTGAAATCGATGCCGTGCCGGCCGGGTTGCGCGTCGGGGGTAAAGGACTCCGGGATCTTTCCCGGCAGCCGCGCCACGATCGCGTCGTCCACGCTGAGCCGTGCATCGAGGGCGATTTTCCGGACCTTCTTGTCGTTCTTGTCAGGTCGCAGCGTGCCGTTTTTGGCCATCAACGCGAGGTTCTGCGCCTGAAGATCCACGAGGTCCACCATGATCTTGTCTCCGGCGACATGAAAATCCGCCTGGCCATCGGCGATGTGCAGATCGGCGAGTTCCGTGATGTCGAGAATTCGGGCGATCGTCTGGAAAAGTTCCAACTGTCGGAATCGGCCGTCGCGAATATGGAGAGATCCTTCGCCTTCCACCTTGTCCATCCGGTCGGTTTCGCCGTGAAACTCAAGCTTGCCGCGGAGCACCCCGGTCGCCTGACCGGCCTCCCCGCCGCTTTGGACCACCAGCGGATCGAGTTTTACCCCATCAAATTCCAGCGTGGCATTGAAAGGCGTGTGTTTGGGCCCGGCATGCGAGCGGTAGTTTCCGCGCAGGGCGCCCCCGGCGAGTGTCGCCGTGAACTCGGGCAGCCACATTTCCTGATTGGCCGTTTGGTAGGAAAACGGCGTCTTGATGTTTTCCAGCGTGTATCCGTCGTTCCACACCGCCTTGGCAATGGCGGCCGTGCCCTCGAGCATCTCCGCGGTCAGTTTCGTGTAGACCATGTTGACGCCGGTGAAAGTCGCCACCGGCTTGTGGTCCGAGTCGAGCATCTGAAAGGAGCCGTCCTTGATATCGAAACGGTTGATGACGACATCGAAGTTCTTCTTCTTGGGCTCCGCTTTGTCGGACCGGTCCGACTTGTCCGACTTTACTGTTTTCGGTGTCTTTTCCTTGGACGGCGCCTCCGTGGGCGCGCCGGTGTCCGGCGTGTTCCCGGTCTTGCTCGCCTCCTTGG